>Ga0164243_10010839_pt1 | contig 13064 bp, 11 predicted proteins | sample OricompcompostOP_FD_108781 | JGI IMG/M metagenome (GOLD analysis project Ga0164243, IMG submission 108781) | Organic Plus compost microbial communities from Emeryville, California, USA - Original compost - Organic plus compost (OP) | ecosystem: Engineered > Solid waste > Mixed feedstock >... | reverse complement strand
GACGATGCTGAGGTAGCCGGCGTCGTCCATGGTGGCCAGGTCGCCGGTGTGCATCCAGCGGGCCGCGTCGATGGCCTCGGCGGTCTTGTCCGGCTCGTTCCAGTAGCCGAGCATCACGGAGTACCCGCGGGTGCACAGCTCGCCGGGCTCGCCGACCGGGACCGTACGGCCGGTCGCCGGGTCCACCACCTTGATCTCCAGGTTCGGGTGCACCCGCCCGACCGTGCTGACCCGCCGGTCCACGTCGTCGTCCGCGCGGGTCTGCGTGGACACCGGGGACGTCTCGGTCATGCCGTAGCAGATCGTCACCTCGGACATGTTCATCTCCGCGATGACCCGCTTCATCACCTCGATCGGGCACGGCGACCCGGCCATGATGCCGGTACGCAGCGACGACAGGTCGTACGAGGCGAAGTCCGGCAGGCCGAGCTCGGCGATGAACATGGTCGGCACGCCGTACAGCGACGTGCACCGCTCCTGCTGGACGGCGCGCAGCGTGGCGGCGGGGTCGAAGCCCTCGGCGGGGATCACCATGCAGGCGCCGTGGCTGGTCGCGCCGAGGTTGCCCATGACCATGCCGAAGCAGTGGTAGAAGGGCACCGGGATGCAGACGCGGTCGGCCTCGGTGTAGCCGCACAGCTCGCCGACGAAGAAGCCGTTGTTCAGGATGTTGTGGTGGGACAGCGTCGCGCCCTTGGGGAAGCCCGTCGTACCCGAGGTGTACTGGATGTTGATCGGGTCGTCCGCGGACAGCTCCGTGCCGCGCGCCGCCAGCTCCGCCGGGTCGCCCTCGTACGTGGCCAGCCGCTCCCACTCCGCGGACCCGAGCAGGCAGACGGTCTCCAGCTCCGGGCAGTCGCCGCGCACCTCATCGATCATCGCGGCGTAGTCGCTGGTCTTGAACGACGGCGCGCTCACCAGCAGCCGGATGCCGGACTGCTTCAGCACGTACGCAAGCTCGCTGGTGCGGTACGCCGGATTGATGTTGACCAGGATCGCGCCGATCTTGCCGGTCGCGTACTGCAGCAGCGTCCATTCCGGCCGGTTCGGCGACCAGATGCCCACGCGGTCGCCGGCGCGGATGCCGTCGCGGATCAGCCCGAGCGCGAGCCGGTCCACGTCGGCGTTGAACTCCCGGTACGTCCAGCGGCGCCCGGTCGGCATGTCGACCAGCGCCTCCCGGTCGCCGTACGCCGCCGCCACGCGTTCCAGGTTCGCGCCGATCGTGTCGCCGAGCAGCTCCTGCTCCGACGGCCCGTGCGTGTACGAGAGCCCTGCCACCATGGCGTCCCTCCCCATCACCGAGGTGCGGTACAAGTTCAACGCACGAACCCCTTCGTAGGGAAGACCTGTACCCGGCAGTAAGCGGGTACTGTCGTGGCGGAGGAGAAGCATGGCTGTGTCCACACGAGAACGGATCATCGCCGAGGCGCTGCGGCTGTTCGCCGAGCGCGGGTACGCCGCGACCGCCGTGGCCGAGATCGAGGCCGGGGCGGGGTTGTCCCCGGGGGCCGGTGGCCTGTACCGGCACTTCCGGTCGAAGGAGGAGGTGCTGGCGGCCGCCGTGGCCGCGCGCAGCGAGACGACGCAGGACGAGCTCGCGGCGACGCTGCTCGGTGACGGCATCGGCAGCGAGTCCGACCCGCTGCCCCTGCGGCTGCGCCGGGTCTGCAAGGCGGGCCTGCGGAAGGTCAGCGAGGAGCAGCAGCTACTGCGGGTGCTGTTCCGCGACCTCGACCAGTTCCCGTACCTGGTCGACACCGTACGGGACCACCTGACCGACCCCACGTACCGGGCGCTGGCGGACTGGCTGAGCCGTCAGCCGGAGCTGGCCGCGTCCGACGCCGACTGGCATGCCGCGGCGACCGTGCTGGGCGGCGCGATCGTCAACCACTGGCTGGCGAGCTCGCAGGTGCACTCCCCGCCGCTCGACGTGGACGAGGAGCGGTTCATCTCCGCGTGGGTGCGGCTGGCCCTCGGCCTGGTCGCCCCGCCGCCGATCGACCCCGCGGCGGACCAGGCGGCGAACGTCACCGTGTCGTCCGGCTGAGCCGGAAGCCCAGGTAGGCGGCGCCGAGCAGGCCGCCGACGCCGAACGCGAGCCGGGGCCCGCCCGCCCCGGCCGAGGTGTAGGTGGCCAGCGCCAGTACGGTCGCGGCCTGGTCGGTGAGCAGGCCGTACACCGCGACGGTCACGATCGGCACGGCCGCGCCGAGCATCTTGTCGCCCAGCGGCCACGCCTGGCACAACACCAGCAGCACCAGGCCGAGCAACCACAGCGGTACGGGCAGCGCCAGCGCGCCGAAGCCGAGCAGCACCACGGTGACCGCCGCCAGCTTGTTCCGCGCCGCGACCTCCAGGAAGTCGCCACGGCGGCGGGCGGAGGCCGCGCCGGGCAGCGGGCGGCCGGTGATGGCCCACACGTCGGACTGGGCGGCGCGGCGCGGGTACTTCGTCGCCGGGCGGCCGGCCGCGGCGGGCTCCTTCCGCGCCTCCGCGTCGTCGGGCGCGGACTCGGCCGCCGACACCTCCGCGGCCTCGTCCGCCCCGGGCTCTTCCACCTCGTCGGTGAGGTCGGCCACGTACGCGCCGGGGGCGTCCGTACCGTCGTCCAAGGCGGAGACGTCGAGCACCGGGATGGGCTGCGTCTCGTTCGCGGGCCGCTCGGGGACCGGGCCGGCCACCAGCGTGGGGTTCGGGGTGTCCGCGCCGCTGGTCGTGGTCGGCGGCGGGGTGCTGTTCCGCGGGCGCGGCGGGTCCTCGGGCCGCTCGGCGGCCAGCCGCCGGCGCTCCTGCTCGACGAGCGCCTCCGGTTCGCCCATCCGGGCGATGATCCGCTGCACCTGCGCGGGCTTGTGCGCCCGCTGCCGGATGCGCACCTCGTCGATGCGGCGGCGCAGCCGGGCGAGGAACTCGACGCGCTCGTCGGAACGCAGCACGCCGTACGCCGCGTCGGCCACCCGACGCAGGTAATCCAGCACGATCTGGTCAGCGCGTTCGCTCATCCCGCCTCCGTGCTGTCATCTTGCCGCCAACGGCGCACGAGTGCACGGATACCCGGCATGCGTCGCCCATTCGCGTGGTCGTGGATCGACCGTCTCCCGGCCCGGCTACCGTGATGAGAGTGAGCGTGAGGGAGGAAGCGGTGCGGCCCCCGGACGACGGTGCCTCCGGGCAGCCCGCCCGTGACCTGGCCGGTTGGCTGCGCGACCGCGACGATGAGACGTTGCGGTCGTTGCTGCGCGACCGGCCCGAGCTGATCACGCCGGTGCCGGCGGACATGGCGACGCTGGCGGCCCGCGCCTCCACGCCCGGCGCGGTGGGCCGCGTGCTCGACACCCTGGACGCGTTCACGCTGACCGTCGTCGAGATGCTGCTCGTGCTGCCGTCGCCGGTGACGTACGACGAGCTGGCGCAGGGCGTGTCCGGCGGGGAGCCCGACGACCGGCTGCGCGGCGCGGTGGACCGGCTGCGTACGCTGCTGCTCGCGTGGGGCGACGACGAGGCCATGTGGCCGGTGCCCGCGCTCACCGACCTCATCACGTACCCGATGGGCCTCGGCCCGCCGGCGATCGAGGCGTTCGCCGGCTACCCGGAGGACCGGCTGGCCGACCTGGCCGCCGACCTCCGCCTGCCCGAGGAGGGCCGGCCGCCGCTGGAGATCGCGCAGGGCCTGGCCCGGATGCTCGCCGACCCCGACCGCGTCGCCCGCGCGCTCGACGACGCCGGGCCGGAGGCCCGGGAGGCGCTGGACCGGCTGGCCTGGGGGCCGCCGGTCGGGTCGGTGTCCGGCGCGCGGCGGGCGGTCCGCGTGGAGACGGCCGCGTCGCCGATCGAGCGGCTGCTGGCCCGCGGGCTGCTGGCGGCGTCCGGCGACCACAGCGTGGTGCTGCCCCGCGAGGTGGCGCTGTACCTGCGCGGCGGGCGGCTGATGCGCGAGCCGGTGAGCGCGCCGCCGGAGCCGTCCGGACGCGCGCACGACCTGGACCTCGTCGACCGCATGGCCGCGGGTGAGGCGTTCACGCTGGTGCGCGGCGTGGAGGAGCTGCTGGAGTTCTGGAGCGTCACCGCGCCCGGCGTGCTGCGCAGCGGCGGCCTGGCCGTACGCGACCTGCGCCGGGCCGCGGAGGAGATCGACGTACCGGAGTGGGTCGTCGCGCTGTACGCCGAGCTGGCGCACGCCGCCGGGCTGCTCGCGGTCAGCGAGTCGGTGGACGGCGAGTGGCTGCCGACCGTGGCCTACGACGTGTGGCGCGGCCGCGAGCTCCCGGACCGCTGGGCCGAGCTGGCCCGTACGTGGCTGGCCACCACGCGGGTGCCCGGGCTGGTGGGCGAGCGGGACGACCGGGACCGCGCGTACAACGCGCTCGGCGACGGCCTGGACCGCGGCGGCGCGCCGGAGATGCGGCACCGGGTGCTGCGCGCGCTGGCCGACGCCGCGCCGGGCGTGCCCGCCGGGCCGGACGACGTACGGGCGCTGCTCGACTGGTGGCAGCCGCGCCGCCGCGGCCGGTTCCGCGACCTGATGGTGGACACCGTGCTGCGCGAGGCCGAGCGGCTGGGCTTCACCGGCCGCGGCGCGCTCGCCGGGTACGCCCGGGCGCTGGTCGACGGCGACGACGAGACCGGCGTACGGGACGCGCTGGCCGCGGTGCTGCCCGAGCCGGTCGACCACGTGCTGCTGCAGGCCGACCTCACGGCGGTCGCGCCCGGGCCGCTCACCCAGGACCTCGCACGGGAGCTGGCGCTGGCCGCGGACGTCGAGTCCACCGGCGGCGCCACCGTGTACCGCTTCTCCGAGACCTCCGTGCGCCGCGCGCTGGACGCCGGGCGGTCGGCGGAGGAGCTCGACGCCTTCCTGGAACGGCACTCGCGCACGCCCGTGCCGCAGCCGCTGCGGTACCTGATCACCGACGTGGCCCGGCGGCACGGGCGCATCCGGGTCGGTACGGCCTCGGCGTACGTGCGCTGCGACGACCCCGCCACGCTCGACGAACTGCTCGCCAACCGGCATGCCGCGCCGCTGCGGCTGCACCGCATCGCGCCGACCGTCCTGGTCAGCCGTACGTCGCGGGCCGCGCTGCTTGACACCATCCGGGCGGCCGGGTACGCCCCGATGGGGGAGTCGTTCGACGGCGACCTGGTGATCACCCGCCCGGACGCCCGCCGCGCGCCCGAGCGCCCGCGCTCCCGCCCGGCCTCGGGGCGCCGGGCGCCCGAAGACGACGTTCTCACCGCGGCCGTACGCGCCATCCGCGCCGGTGACGAGGCCGCCACCGCGCTGCGCCGGCCGATCACCGCGCCCGGGGACGAGCCGCCGCGCTCGGCCGCGGCGGCCACCATCGCCGCGCTCAGCCAGGCCGCGCAGTCCGGCCGCCGGGTCTGGATCGGCTACCTCGACGCCCAGGGGCAGGCCAGCAGCCGCATCGTGGAACCGGCCCGGGTCGAGGGCGGGTACCTCACCGCGTACGACGCCACGCGCGCCGCCGTGCACCGCTTCTCGCTGCACCGCATCACCGGCGTGGCCGGGATCGACGAGTCCGGGGTGGCCGCGCAGACCTGAGGGACCTGGCCGGAGTGGGCCGAAACCGTCCGCGTCTCCCGACGGAAGCCGTAAAGTTCCGGCCAATCTTTGTTCCCTCGGCGAAAGGGTGCCATGGGTCAGCCACCGGCCGGCGGATACGGCGCCTACGGCCCGCCTCCCGGCGGGTACGGGTACGGCGGATACGGGCCGCCGGGCGGGTCCGACCCGGACCCCCGGGCCCGCGGCATCGCGATCGCCGCGCTGATCTGCAACGTCATCGGGATCTTCTTCTGCTGGGTGCTGGCGATCGCCGGGATCATCTGCGCGGCCATCGCGATCAGCAAGGCCGACACCGACGGCAGGACGGCGCGGACGCTGAACATGTGGTCGTGGATCGCGTTCGGGGTGGGGCTGCTGGTCGCCGTCTGCTTCTTCGGTTTCTATCTCTTCGTCTACCTGAAGGACGCGCAGGTCTAGAACAGGTGGACGAGGCCGGTGATCCAGTCGATCAGCGGGCTCACCACACCGGTGACCAGCAGCAGGATCGACAGGGCCAGCGACGCGACCAGCAGTACCCACGACACCCGTACGAGCGTGCGGGCCCGCTCGGGGCGGTCGTCGGACCAGACGAACGCGAGCGCGGCCAGCACCACCCCGATCACGGCCACGAAGCCGAAGCACAGCAGCGCGGCGACCGTGTTGGCCACCAGGGCGGCCTCGGCGCGGGAGCGGACGCGCGGCTCGGACCAGTTCCGGCCGTACCGCAGCCGGTCCAGCGGACGGTCGGGGGCGGCGGCCTCGTACGGCGGCGGGGGCGGTTGGAAACCGGTCACGGCGTCGGCGGGCAGCGGTACATCGGGCGGTGACCCGTCCTCCGGTGGCTGCATGCCCGGAAGGTACCGATCGCGGGTGGCGCGGAAACGCCGATCGCCGCGGTCCGCGGGTGATAGTTGTGTGGCGCACCGTCATCGACGCCGGGAGCCGGACATGATCACCGCAGCGCACACGATCATCTACGCCGAGGACGCCGAGCGCGCGCGTGCGTTCCTGCGCGACGTCCTCGGCCTGCCGCACGTGGACGCGGGCGGCGGCTGGCTGATCTTCAAGACCCCGCCCGGCGAACTCGCCGCCCACCCCACCGACGCGGAAGGCACCGGCCGGCACGAGCTCTACCTGATGTGCGACGACATCGAATCCACCGTCGCCGACCTGACCACCAAGGGCGTCACCTTCACCCAGCCCATCACCGACCGCGCCTTCGGCCGGATGACCACCCTCCAGATCCCCGGCGCCGGAGAACTCGGCCTGTACGAGCCCCACCACCCCACCGCGTACGACCTGGAAGGCTGACCCGCCCTGCCATAAATCCCGCCGCGTTGTCCGCGCTCCCCGCGCACCCGCGCTGGTCCCGAGCCCTGCGCCGCGCCCGCGCAGCGCCTCGGGCCCGCGCCGTGTCCCGCGCCTCGCCCAGCGCCGCGCGTCGCCCGCGCTTCCGCGCGAAAAGGCCTCGCTTCGCGAGACAGATTTACTTGCGCGTGCGGCCGCCGTGCGTGGCTGGGGTTTGGGTGCGGGGCGAGGTCCGGGCAGGTCCAGTGCGATGGCGTACGGGTAGGGCGTTGAGAAGCGTGCGCTTCGTCGGGGGACACGCTCTAGACTTCCGGTCACACTCTGTAGCTCCGTGATCATCGTGTGTGGTCATGGGCGTGATCGGGAGCCCGCATGTCCCCCTTCTTTCGTGGACCGACGCCGTTCGCGCACCGTTATCGCGATCTTGTGCGGATGGCGTACCTGGTGCTGCCGGCCGAGATTGACGAGCAGCGGCGGATGTTGCTCGCGCATCGGGTGGTGAGCGGCTGCCTGCCGCGTAACCCGCCGGGCGAGGCGGAGGCCGAGGAGCGGTACCGCGAGGTGCGTACGCGGGTGCTCACCGAGGCGCTGGGCGCGCCGCGCTACCGGCCGGTGTGGCTCGGCGGGTGGGGGTCGTGGCTGCGTACGGCGCCGGCCCGCGCGCTGTCCGACGAGCTCGCGCTGGGCGCCGCGATCGCCGCGATGTCGCCGCAGGCGCGCGCCGCGTACGTACTGGCGCAGGTCGAGGGCCTCCCGCCGGCCGACGTGCGCGCGGAGCTGACCCGGCTGGGCGTCGGCGACCCCGAGGAGGCGCAGCGCGGCGCGGACGGTCTCGGCTTCGACGCCGAGGAGCAGCGCACGCTGCTGTCCCGGCCGGCCCTCGACCCCACCATCGCCCGGCTGTACGGACGCCGGCCGTGGCCCACCCGGCCGGGCGCGCTCGCGGCGGGCGGTGTGGCCGTCGTCCTGCTCGTCGCCGTCGGCGGCGCCGGGCTGCTGTACGGCCGCTCCTCCGAGGCGTCGTCCGCCACCGCCGCCGTCCGGGCCGCCACCCGCTTCACCACCGCCGGAGACCGCGCCTGGCGGGACAGCACCCGCCTCGACCTCAGCGTCTGGCCCGCCCGCGGTGACCTGACCGGCGACGACGTGTTCCCGCAGGCCGCCCTCGCCGCCTGGAACGACGGCCGCGCCCAGGGCCACGACGGCGCGGACGCCGGCCCGCCGCTGAGCGACCCGCAGCTCCTGTACGCCGGGAACGTCGGCGGCGCGCGGGTGGCCCTGCTGCGCGACGGCGACCGCGTGGCGCGCTACACCGTGCGCGACCGCCGTACGGCCCTGGACGTCTACCCCGAGGGCAGCACGCTCCCGGACGCGGCGGGCCCGCTGAAGCTCACCGAGACGGGCGCCGGCGGCCGGTACCTGCTGCCGCCGTGGGTCCCGTCGGCCCGCGCCGCCACGCTGGACGGCGGCTCCGCGAACTGGTCGCCGGTGCCCGTGCACGACGGCGTGACCGGCCCGGTACCGCTCCCGTCCACCGCGCCCGGCGGCTGCCGGCGCGCCACCGTCCTCGACCTCGACCAGCCGGAGATCGCGCCCGGCCGCTCGTACACGATGGCCGACCTCGGCGGGCTGACCATGGCCCGCGTGACCTACCAGCCGCCCCCGCCCGCCCCGGTCCGCCCGCTCGGGCCGCACCAGATCGACGGCGACGACGAGGGCTCGCCCGAGGGGTTCGGCATCTGGGGCCGCCTCGGCTGCGTCGCCCCGACCGCCCCCCAGGCGGGCGTCGAGTCGGCGAGCGCCTGGGAGTTCTGGTCCGGCAGGCTGCCCGAGTCCGACGACACCGCGCACTGGGTGTGCGCGCGCTACACCTACGCCGACGGCCGCAGCGCCGCGTACGCCGCCCTGCTCGGCGGTGACGCGGAGCACCGCTGGGCCGTCCGTACGGGAACGGCGCACGACACCTGGGACTGCAGCCGGCTCAAGCGCGACCTGGTGACCGGCACCTGGTGGCGGGCGCCGTCGGGGCACTGGTACTACGTGGGCGCGGCGAGCCGGCGCATCATCGTGTTCACCGCGTCCGGACCGTTCGCCCCGGCCAAGGTGCACGACGAGTTCCTGGTCGCGTCCGGGCCGAAGAGCGGCGGTCACCCGTCCGGGAAGGTCACGCTCACCGGGCAGAACTACGACGGGCAGTGGGTCACCGTGTTCCAGTGATCTCCGCGGCCGCCCGCTCGCCGGACTGCACGGCGCCGTCCATGTAGCCGGTCCACGTGGTGGCCGTCTCCGTACCCGCCCAGTGCAGGCGGCCGATCGGGGCGCGCAGGGCCGGGCCGAACTGGGTCCAGCCGCCCGGAGTGAAGTGCGCGCTGTAGCAGCCGCGGGTCCACGGCTCGGTGGACCAGTCCTGCTCGATGTAGTCCGCGGGCTTCGCGGCGCGCGGGCCGAAGAAGCGGGTGAAGGAGTCCAGCACCGCGCGCCGCCGCTCGCCCGGGTCGAGCCGGCCCAGGCGGCGGGCCTGCGCGCCTTCGAGGAAGCCGAGCAGGATGCCGGGGCGGGCGTCCGGCGGGCAGTTGTCGAACACCACCCGTACGGCGCCGGTGTCCGCGTTGGCCTGCCCGGTGTAGCCGTCCGTACGCCAGAACGGCTCCTCGTACACGGCCAGGCACTTGACCGCGGAGCCCATCGGCGCGTTCTGCGTGAGCTGGTCGCGGATGGCGGGCAGCGGCGGGTCGTAGTCGATCCGCCCGGCCAGCGTGGGCGGGATCGCCAGTACGGCGTGCCGCGCCTCGACGGTCAGCCCGTCGGCGGTCACCGTGACGCGGTCCCGGTCGTGCGCGACGCGGCGGACCGGGTGCCCGAGCCGTACGGCCGGGCCGAGCCGCTCCGCGAGCCGCTGCGCCACGAGCTGCGAGCCGCCGACGAACCGGTCCTGCTGCGCGCCGCCCGCCACGTCGGTCAGCCGCCGTACGCCGCCCGCGCTACGGATGTAGAACAGCACGTGCAGCAGCGACACTTCGGCCGGTTCGCAGGCCAGCACGCCCTGGGTGAACAGCTCGCACATCATCCGGCCGAGCCGGGACCCGGCGTTGCGGCCCGCCCACACGCCGAAGCTCTGCGCGTCGAGCCGCCCCGCGCGCGGCGCCCGCCACGGCGCCTCGACCGGCACCCGGCGCGCCATCCGCTCCAGCGTCAGGATGAGCCAGCCCACGTCGAGCAGCCCGAGCGGGTTCACCCGCGGCACGTCGCCGGTGTACTCGACGCGCCGCCGGCCCAGGTAGAGGAGCTTGCGGCCGGTGTCGTACGTCGGGTGGGTGGCCACCCCGAGCTCGGTGGCCAGCCCGGCGATGCGGTCCTGGCCTGGGCCGATCCACTGCCCGCCGACCTCCACGACCTGCCCGCCGCCGAGCTCGTGGTTGAGCGTCCGCCCGCCCACCCGGTCGCGCGCCTCGACGACGAGCACCTCCTGCCCGGCCTCGCGCAGCCGGGCCGCCGCGGTCAGCCCGGCGAGTCCGGCGCCCACCACGACGACGTCCGCGTCCTCCGTCGGCATGCCCCGATTCTCACCGCCGTCCGGGCCGCTGTCGCCGGTCCGGCCGGATCGGGCCGTACGCCGCGGCCGGCCCCCGCGAACCGGTAAAGTTCCGGCAATCCAAAACGACGTGGAAAGAGCGGGATGAGCCAGCAGTGGGGCGGCGGTTACGGTCCTCCGGCGCCGCCGACGGGGGGTTACGGGGCGTACGGGGGATACGGGGGTTACGGCCCGCCGCCGAACTCGAGCGTCAAGAACCAGGCGATCGCGGCGCTGATCGCCAACATCGTCGCGGTGGTGTTCTGCTGCGGGATCGTCGCGATCGGCGGGCTGATCTGCGCGGCCATCGCGCTGAGCAAGGCCGACTACGAGCCGGAGGCCGCCAAGAAGCTCAACCTGTGGGCGTGGATCCTGCTCGGCGGGACGTTCGTGCTGGATATTCTGTACCTCGTCTTCACCTTCATTTTCCCATTCCTGTTCATTCCGTTCGTGGGCGCGGCGGGCACTTCGTGAGCCAGGTGGAACGATGAGCGATCAGCAGCCGGGATACGAGCCGCCCGGCTACGGCGCGTACGGGTACGGGTACGGCGGCTACGAGACCGGCGGCGGCTACGGCGCGTACGGCTACGGCGGGGGTTACGTCCCGCCGGACCCGAAGATCAAGAGCCAGGCCACGATGGCGTTCGTGTTCAACATCGTCGCCTGCGTCCTGTGCTGCGGGATCATGTCCCTGCCGGGGCTGATCGTCGGCGGCATGGCGATGAGCAAGGCGGAGACGGAACCGGAGTCGGCGCGTAACCTGACCAAGTGGGCCTGGATCTGCCTGGGCATCACCCTCGGCCTCGCGGTCCTCGGCATCATCGTGTTCGTCATCCTCGGCGTGACCGGCGCGCTCGACGACTCGTCGTCGGACTACTGACCCAGGGAAGACCGCGCCCGCTCGTACGGTTGACTTGGTGAGACCCCAACGCACGAGAAGGTGACGCGTGCCCGACGGCCCCCTGATCGTTCAGTCCGACAAGACGCTGCTGCTCGAGGTCGACCATCCGCAGGCCGACGAGTGCCGCCGCGACATCGCACCGTTCGCGGAGCTTGAGCGGTCCCCGGAGCACGTCCACACGTACCGCGTCAGCTCGCTGGCCCTGTGGAACGCCCGCGCCGCCGGGCACGACGCCGAGCAGGTCGTCGACGCGCTGATCCGGTACTCCCGCTACCCCGTGCCGAACGCCCTGCTCGTCGACATCGCCGACACCATGGGCCGGTACGGGCGGCTGGTGCTGCAGAACCACCCGTCGTACGGGCTGGTGCTGTCCGCGAACGACCGCGCGGTGCTCATCGAGGTGCTGAAGTCCAAGAAGGTCGAGCCGCTGGTCGGCACGCGCGTCGACGACGACACCGTGGCGGTGCATCCCAGCGAGCGCGGCCACCTCAAGCAGGTGCTGCTCAAGCTCGGCTGGCCCGCCGAGGACCAGGCCGGGTACGTCGACGGCGAGGCGCACCCGATCGAGCTGGAGACGGACGGCTGGGAGCTGCGCCCGTACCAGAAGGAGGCCGCCGACGGCTTCTGGGACGGCGGCTCCGGTGTCGTCGTGCTGCCCTGCGGCGCCGGCAAGACCATCGTCGGCGCGGCCGCGATGGCCCGCGCGCAGGCCACCACGCTGATCCTGGTGACCAACACGGTCGCCGCGCACCAGTGGAAGACCGAGCTGCTGCGCCGGACCTCGCTGACCGAGTCGGAGATCGGCGAGTACAGCGGCACCAAGAAGGAGATCCGGCCGGTCACCATCGCGACGTACCAGGTGATGACCACCCGCCGTAAGGGCGCCTACCAGCATCTGGAGCTGTTCGACGCGCGCGACTGGGGGCTCATCGTGTACGACGAGGTGCACCTGCTGCCCGCGCCGATCTTCCGGATGACCGCCGACCTCCAGGCGCGGCGCCGCCTCGGCCTGACCGCCACGCTGGTCCGTGAGGACGGCCGCGAGGGCGACGTGTTCTCGCTGATCGGGCCCAAGCGGTACGACTCGCCGTGGAAGGAGATGGAGCGGCAGGGCTGGATCGCGCCGGCGGACTGCGTCGAGGTACGCGTCGCGCTGTCGGACTCCGAGCGGCTCGCGTACGCCACGGCCGAGCCGGACGACCGCTACCGCTTCTGCGCCACCACGCCCACGAAGCTGAAGGTCGTCGAGGAGCTGGTCCGCCGCCACCAGGGCGAGTCGCTGCTGGTCATTGGCCAGTACATCGACCAGCTCGACGAACTGGCCGCCCGCCTGGACGCTCCGGTGATCAAGGGCGAGACCCGCATCAAGGAGCGCGAGCGGTTGTTCGACGCCTTCCGTACGGGCGAGATCACCACCCTGGTCGTCTCCAAGGTCGCCAACTTCTCCATCGACCTCCCCGAGGCCTCGGTGGCCGTCCAGGTCTCCGGCGCCTTCGGCTCCCGCCAGGAGGAGGCCCAGCGCCTTGGCCGGGTGCTCCGCCCCAAGCGCGACGCCCGCACGGCCCGCTTCTACAACGTGGTGGCCCGCGACACCATCGACCAGGACTACGCCGCCCACCGCCAGCGCTTCCTGGCCGAACAGGGCTACGCCTACCGAATCGTCGACTCCACCGAAGTCCTCGACGGCGAGGAGCTCTAGCCCGACCCCGGCCGCCCGCGCT
>Ga0164243_10010838_pt1 | contig 13064 bp, 10 predicted proteins | sample OricompcompostOP_FD_108781 | JGI IMG/M metagenome (GOLD analysis project Ga0164243, IMG submission 108781) | Organic Plus compost microbial communities from Emeryville, California, USA - Original compost - Organic plus compost (OP) | ecosystem: Engineered > Solid waste > Mixed feedstock >... | reverse complement strand
GTGTGGGCGACCCCCAGTAGCCCGCGAGTGAGGCAAAAGAAACTTCTTTAAAACCCACCCCCTAAGCCCCCGGCCGCCCCAGTGGGGGCGGGGGCGGTGCCCCCGGCCCGCGCCTCGCGCAGCTGGCCGAAATCTGCCAGCCTGAGCGCTTCGTGCCGGCGATCCTGCGAGGCGTTGGTCCTCGTTTTGCCTGGGGGAAACTGATGCCGATTGTATTGATCAGCGACTCCCTGCTGCGTCGCAGCACCCTCGCGGACGGCACCATACTGCGCGACCGTCAGCTCAGCGGCTTCTGCGTGCGCATGAACGCCAGAAAGCGCACCTTCCGGGTCGCCACCAGCATCGCGGGCAAGCAGTTCCGCATGAACCTGGGGTATTGGCCGCTCATGGGCGCAGACGAGGCCCGAGCGCGGGCGATGGAGGTCCTGGCTCAGTGCCGGCGAGGGGAGCGGCCCGCGCGGGTTGTGCCGCCCAGGGTGCTGCCGCCGCTGCGTGAAGTGGTCGCAGCCTACTGCGATGCCAAGAGGATCAAGGCATCCAGCCGGCAACGCTATGACTCGCTGTTCCGCACGCACTTTGCACATTGGCAGGAGCGCCCGGTGTCGGATCTTGCACTGCCGGAGTTCACTGCGCACTGCCAGGCCTTCGCCAGCACCCGCGGCGCTGCGTTGGTCGAGATGGGCCGAGGCGTCATCGGGGCAGTGTTGAAGTACGCGAGCGCGATGCACAGCTTGGATCTGCCCTCGCCCTTCACCAAGCTCGCAGCAGTGGGGCTGCTGCCAGATCGGGCTCAGCCTCGCGCCCGGGTGTTGCAGGAGGCCGATCTTCCCGCCTGGAAGCGCGCCCTCGATCAGCTCGGCGAGCGCCAACACGACTTCCTGCTCCTGGTGCTCTACACGGGGCTGCGACGCGACGAAGCTAGGGGGCTACGTCGTGCTCAGATTGACCTCGCTGGCGGCGTTCTGAGCGTTCCTGAGACCAAGAACGGGAAGAGGCACACCCTACCCATCACTCCGGTGATGCGCGAGGTGCTGGAACGGCGCTGCAGGGGACTGGAAGCAGACGGCGAACTGTTCGCCGGGGTCGCAGCCGGGCATCTGTCGAAAATGATGGCTCGGGTGGGCTCACCAGCGTTCATGCTGCACGATCTCCGGAAGCTGATGGCGACTGTGGGCGAACGCCTGGGCGTGGGCGACACGGTGCTGCGTCGGATTCTGAATCACACCCCGCCCAAGGGCGACGTGCTGCACCGACACTATGTGGAGCTGACCGTCGAGGACGTGCGCCCGAAGCTGCAACTCGTTCAAGACCATTTGCAGCGCTTGCTGAGCGCGACCGGGAATAAGTGAGTTGCGCTCTGACGACGAACCATCCATCAATGGCCGCTCCCGGGGCGCGTTGCCTTACGCAGGTATGTACATCCGCTTCAGCGGCACTAGACGCTTCGTCTCGGCGTCAGTGTTGTCGTAGTGCTCTATCAGGGCCCTGACCACGGTATCCATGGTCCACAAGGTGAGCGGAACTGCCGCACGGTCAGCTTCATAAAACGCGTCGCGGCTAAACCCGCCAGTGCTGACATAGAGACCGCGATCGTCCTGGTGCCTGCCCCCTAGAAAGCTACGAATGGCCCTGCTGTCCATCTGTCCGCTGCGATGCTTCACTTCAACGACTATGCGCGGGTGCTCGAATCCGAACCCATCCGGCGACGCGACGATGTCTTTTCCTCGATCAGGACCTGGCGGCGAAATGAGGGTCTTGTATCCCATCGCCCGGAGAATCCCGGCGACAAGGTCTTGCATGTCATCCCAATCGAGCTTGGCCACGATGTCTTTGATGCGCTCCAGAGCGACCGACTCGATTCCCGAAAGGGGGTCAACAGCTAGCGCCGCTGGGACGCCGGCGCCTGCAGCCTCTTCCAACTCTGCATCATCATCGTCCGAGATAAGGATCTCTCCCGAAGCGCCCTCGGAGGATTGAGCTGCCACCCTGATTTCTGCGGCTGCCTCTTCCGGGACGACGAAGACGGTCAAGGTGGAGCCGAGGGAATTCTTGGTCTTTGTCGGTAGGCGATCCCGCTCTATCTCGACGGGCAGCCACTGAACTGCCCGAACCAGCGCCAAACCATCAACGGCTGTGGCCTGTTGGTATGTCGCGCTACTTTGCACTGCCCCCAAAAGATAAGTGCGATTATCTGGCGAGTAGGTGACGACCTCATCGCCGACCTGAATTTCATTCAAGAAGCGCCAGATTTGCGCAGCACCTGCAATTACGGTGCCCCGCTTTAGCTCCGGGTGTCTTTGCGCATACAGAGTCTTGATTTCAGCCTTCGTCATCCCGGGCGACACCTCACCTACGATCTCGCCCCACCCAATGGCGACGATAGAGCGATCGCGAAAGATGTCATAGAGACGGCCGCGCTCCCCCCGAATCATCCAAGTCTTCGACATTTTCAACACCCCTCCTGTGCGGGCCAAGATCGTAGTCCATCCGGGTGCCACTTGGGCGGATTCAGACGGCGTGGGCGGCATGATGACCCAGTAGGCGTGCCGCAGAAGTCGCCTGAGCAACCTAGCACATAGCCTGACAAGTTGGCGGCGCAGGACGCCGCCTTACACCTGTGGTGAAAGAGATATGCTTTTGAAGGCCGCAAGCCCTCTATTCAGGCTGCTTCCTTATACCTGGGACGTCGTCGCACATCATGGCCCTGAGCACCGGAAGATCCGGGGAACCCAGGCAATCTATAAGGACTGGCGTCTGCTGACAGGAAAAAGCGGCAGCCAGGGCTTGAGCGCCGCCCGTTCTGCTACAGGGGTGTGAAGGTCATAGCTACCATCGCCGACTATTCCTTTCGCCCAGCCCCTTTAACACTCACCAGGAAACACACGTTGTCATCGGGCGTCTACATACCGCAAGACTTCGTCGAATCGCTACGAACACATGTCCCCAAGTTTCAGGACGAGTCCGATCGCAATCAATGGGGGCTGGCGTTGATGGCATGGGAGAAAAGCCAAAAGCGGCGCCAGCACCGCACACAGCCCGGAGCCGTCAGTTTCAGCGCGAAGGAGCTCGAAGTACTGTTCGGGCGAAACAAGTATGCACCGCTGCTCCGCACGACATTCGGAAATTGGTCCGCCAACTGGTCACAAGCAGAAGGTACGACACGAGCTTACCGGTTCTCGATTGAGGTTCGTGAAGCGTTGACTGCCTACGCAACTGCGCCGACTGCCGGCCTGGTCGATCTGCTGGTTCTGAAGGGCAAGAGTCTCAGCGTGGCAAAGAGTCTGCCCCGAGCAATTTCGTCGACAGGCACGAACGGCAAGACTACTCCCACGGCGCAGTGGAGCTGCGCGAAGCACATGAACAAAGTGCCGGTGAATGCCGAGATGCTGGCAGCGCTTCAGCAGTGGTTCACGGATCAACTGGCCAGCTCGGAGATCGAAGGCCCGATGAGGTTGTTTCTTAAACGCCTTCTGGATGTCGTGGTCAAGGTGACTCGCCTGTCGCAAACCACGCTTGCCGGACCTGGATACATTCCACAGGTCTATGCGATTGCGCCGACAGGCCGCCTGTATGCGCGCGGCCTCAATCTGCAGAATACCCCGTCTCTCATCAAGGAAGCGGCCCTGCACGGCCTGTGGGAGTATGACTTCGCCAACTGCCACTTCAGCATCGTGTCGCAGATGGCCTCGGAGCGAGGCGTGCCATGCCCGGCAATCGATCACTACATGGCCAACAAGAAGCAGGTCCGTCAGGACATCGCCGACGGGGCCGGCGTCACGATCGACCAGGCTAAGCAGTGCCTTCTGGCGCTTCTGTACGGCGCGAAGGAGTCCTCGTGGTTCAAGAGCGCCATTCCGGACGCCATTGGGGAAGAGGCTGCCCAGCGCCTGTATGCGCTCCCCACATTCAAGGCCCTGAGCGCTGATCTGGACGGAGCCAGGAGAGCCATTCTCGATAGCTGGCCGCGCACAGCCAATGGCAGCCTCACCAACGCCTGCGGCAAGGCCATCGCAGGCAATGCAACCCCTGCGCGGCAACTGGCCCATCTGGTCCAGGGTGTGGAGGCGCGAGCGCTCTGGGCCGCCGTGAATCTTCATCCCGACGACATCGTGCTGCTTCAGCACGACGGGTTCGTGTCACTGCGGCGCCTGGACTGTGCAGCGTTGGAACACGCAGTCACGACCGCTGTGGGCTATGGGCTGCGACTGGAGGAAGAGCAGATCGAGTTGCACGCCGACGCCCGGTCTCTGGCCGACAGAACGAAAAATGAAATGGCCCTGGAGACCGCATCAGGCTTGGAATCCGGGCCGCCCGATGCGGATTAAAGGAGAGGGAATCCTTGATATGGGTTCTTCTCCGCAAAATACCATGGTCATATTCTGTCTCGCTGCGCCTATACAACGTCCAGTCACTGGCCGCTCACCCTCCTCGCCGAAACAACACTCTCCTTCCCTCAGCACCGGCAGCCTCGTAGGCTCTGGCTACGCACAGGACGGTCGTCCTGACGTGTAGCCACCCTCAGCCCCATCAGGATCGAGCTCATGAGCCAGGACAAGTTCGTCGCGTACTACCGGGTCAGCACCCAACGTCAGGGAGCCTCTGGGCTCGGGATCGAGGCGCAGCAGCAGGTCGTCGCTCGGTTCCTCGCAGAACGCGCCAAAACGACCGTAGCGGAGTTTTTTGAGACCGAGACGGGCAAGGATGCCAACGCCCTTGAAAAGCGCCCTCAGCTACGTCTGGCGCTCGACCTATGCAAGCGCACCGGGGCGACCTTGTTGATCGCGAAGCTGGACCGCCTCGCCCGGAACGTTCACTTCGTGTCGGGGCTGATCGAGACAGGGGTGGACTTCATTGCTGCGGACATGCCTCACGCCAACAAGGTCATGATCCAGATGCACGCGGTCATGAGCGAATGGGAGCGGGATCAGATCAGCGAACGCACCCGCGCAGCATTAGCTGCAGCGAAGGCCCGTGGCGTGGCTCTGGGCACCACCGGACCCATGAACCTCCAGCGAAACACTCGACATCGCCAGGAGGCTGCCGATGCATTTGCGGTGCGGCTGAAAGGGCTGGTGGCGGGATTCAAGGCACGCGGCCTCTCGCAGCGGGCGATGGTCGCCGAATTGAACTTGGTAGGGGTGAGCGCGCCGGCTGGGGGAGATTGGAAGCTGCGACAGGTCCAGAGACTGCTAGTCCGCCTTTCCGCCCAGCAAGTCTGATTCGCGATCGCTCAGGGACTTGGCCTCGCGTAGTGGTCGAGTTCGTATACATGAGCTATGTCCTGGCCATCTTCTCGAACCGAACAACGCTTAGGTACGCCTTTGCAAATGGTCGAAGGCGATCACGCTCATATCAAGTCGTAATAGTTCACGCGCCGGAGCAGGCCAATTGAGCATGGCGTGTAGTGACCGCCAGGAGTTTGCCCGGCAGGAAGCGCGGGGGGTAACTCCCTTTCCACGCTGCGCTCTCACAGCGCCGGCGCCTCGATCTAATTCATTAGCGGTTCGCTCAGAACATCATTCGTTCTTCAACGCTTAGTTCGCACTCGCGCGTAAATTGGCCTCACACTTGTCGGGACGACTACGAACTTACTCGCTGCACCGCGTCCTCTAACCATCGGAGCGATTTCCGATATAGAGCGAGGTCCGCCCCATCTACATCTTTCGCGTGGGCATCCGGGCGCTCATTGATCGTCTGAGCATGCTCTTTAAAAATTCTTAGATCAGAAAAAACTGACCCGAACAAAGACCATTCAATCTCAACCAGCCGAACAAGTTCTGACCATAGCAGCTTGTCGATCAAGTCGTCGGGCGGCAAATGTTTAAGCTTCTCAACCCGAGCTCTTTCGAGACATTTTTGAATGCGGCTCGAGGGCGAACTTGTGCCAGGAGCCTGGAGCGACGAAAATTTTATGAAATTTAATGCCAACCCCCGCATTTTTCTTTCTAGTTTATTTCGGGTCGCATTTATGAGTGCTAACTCGTCAGCCCACTCATCGATTGAAAGATTCAAAAGAGTCGTCGTTGTCGCCTCGGCCACCGAGGCAGCCGGAGCGGACGATCGTTCAGCAATTTTCCGATTGTAGAGCTTTATACCTTCCTCAATCATGATGCTTGCCAGAATCGGCTTACCCGCTGCGTCTGCCAACACGCCATAGCGGCGGAGGGTAGCGACTAACGAGTCGCGACTTTCTACATGTTCTCCTCGTGCAACCTTATCTACCGGCTCATAGACCTCGGGATGCACCTTAAATAGGTGGTTCAATGCCACCTCAGCTATCGCCCCCCCCTCGACCTCGACAAACTCTTTTACAAGACGCTCCGCGGTTTCGCGAGGGACTAAACAGGGTCGCTCACGAATATCAATGTGTCGGTGTACGTAAGAACATGCCTTGCGCGTCCAGTACGGCATATTTCCACATGCTGCGCCAATCCACTCGGCCGTCGAATCCTCGAATGCCAATCCCGCGACTTTTGCAATAGAACGGATCATCGCAACGCTTGCGTTGGGCGCTAAAGGGGAGAGATATTCTTCAGGCAAGAAAGCGAGAACAGCATTTTCAACTCCCGCGACCGATTCTTCCTTAAACCATTTGCTAGAAACTCCAGAGACAAACAACGACAGTCTCTTATCGACTCGTGCACATTCTTGCACCGTCGCTCGAAGATTTCTCCAGAATGCATTGAAGTTTCTCGTCCAACTTTCACTGGCTGTTGGACTGCCAGGCGTGATGTAGTCAACCTCGTCAAAAAATATGATTACCGTCCCCGAATACTTTTCGATAGACGATACTAGCGCCCGTCTCGCGTCACTGATATCAGGATTCTTGTTTTTTGTCTTTACCACCTCTGCGTACTTAGGCGTGCGTTGGGTTGCGGTATCAATTGTTTCAGAGAACGATCGCAGCAATTCAGGTGCCGCCTGTTCCCAGACTTCATCTTTTGAACAGTCGACCATGATGCATAGGCAGTCATCGGCGGACTTAGCCTCGTGCAATACGCGATTCAGGATTGAGGTCTTTCCAATCTTTCTAATTCCTAGTGACGATCGAATTTGACCACTCCTCAGCTGCCGCGCAATATCCATTGCTTCTGTTCTTCGGCCAAAAAATCGCGCATCATCTGAAACAGGGCCGGTCACATCGAACGGATCATTGGAAAAGAAGTCTTGGAGAAGATCTCTCTCAAACGATGCCACGTCATTAAATGAGTCGCGCACGGAAATTGGGAGAATTGCTATCCCTTGTTCACGCCCCCAGTTCTTTAATTTCGCATTGCCGTCGGGGTCCGCGTGAACCACAATTGCCAAAGTATTTTCGAGGCGACCCTGCGATTCCGCAATTTGTTCCTTGAGCGCCTGCACCGTGCGTTGTTGCTGCTCGGGGAAGTTGGTGATGATTGCAAGAACTTCCCGATCAGTGGCAAATATTTTCGCCAATCTTTTATTTGGTCTAAGATAGATTGCACCATATCTTCCATTTTCATACTCAAAAGAAGATAGTGGTTTAGTGATCGATATAAGCTCTTTCGACAAATTCTCGAAGATTTCAGCTATTTCAGCTATCTCCTGCTGGATAGATTTTCTCAAAGTAATTCCTCGATCGATTGTTTGATTGACTCAGGTTGCGACGCAGCGGATTGCCTTTAAGTGGCGGGGATGGGGGATCAGCCACGCCTCTCTCCCTATGTGTGTCGACGCCTGCGCCACAGCGGCATTGACGGCGCGAGCCCAGGCAAGCATTCCGAGTGTGTGCGCAAATGCGAGCCGAACATTAGACTCCTGACCCCGGCTTGAGCATTCGACGGAGATCATCGATCCCAATCGCAGGTTTGCGCCGATGCAGCATGGCATGGCAGTTTGGACATACCGGGCGCAGGTCTTCGATCGGATTAAGTTCATACCCCTCGCAGACCTCACCCAAAGGTTTCAAGTGATGCACGTGGATGAATCCTCGTCCTAGCGGGCCGTAGCGTTTGCCAAAATCGAACCCACACACTGCGCACACCGCCCCCCAACGAGCGATGCATGAGCGTCGAGCGCTAGGATCTCGTTCATAGACGTTGACCTCCACCACGCGCCGCGCACCCTCAAAGACGGTCTGAACAGCTTCCGTGTCGATTTCCTCTGGGATCGTAGTGGGTGGTCGAGCCCCGTTGACGCCTCTCAGCGTCCAGATGATCTTGACTGGCGTCTGATCAATCACTTCGAGAGGTGAACCTAAGCCCGCAAAAGTGAAGGGTGCCCGATCTTCTGCCCGGAAGAAAATGTAGACCTGCCCCGCTGCCCCAACCAGCTTCTGGATCGAAGGCTGACCTGGACTCGATTTGGTTTTTCCATACCAAATCAATCGATCTCCGTCGAAGTGGTTGCCGTAGTCATGTCCGGTTCGTCCGCCAGTTCCCACTCCGCAGAAGATGAACCAGTCAGGACCGTGTGAGGTGTAACCCGTAAACCAAGACCCACCGGTTGGCGCCGGCTCCAGCCCGATGACGTTGAACACATCTGCGCGGGTGTACGGCTCGCCAATCTCGAACGGATAGCACGGAACAGGAATGTCGAGCATGCTCGTACTCTCAAGCCGGAAGGGCATGCGCGCGGGATCATTCATTGCTGCAACCCCGACATGTCCTGGTTTTGCCAGCGGGCCTTGACGGCTTCCCGGAAGTCCCTAAGGCTCAAGGAACCGTCAGCGGATCCAGCCCAAGGGGTAGTTCTCGGCCGCGATGCCGGCCTTGGTCAGCGCGTTGAAGAGGGTGGACTTGCCGACGTTGGGCAGGCCGACGATGCCGCACTTGAGGCTCATGGCGGGGCTTTCGCAAAAGGGTCGGGGAAACGCGCAATTTTAAGGCGCCACCCCTTCGCGCCGGGCCGCGCCCCCCCGGCATCGGCTATCTTTCAGCCGGTTTCCCTCACGCTTCGCTTCGCCATGCCGCGCCCGTCCTCCCGTCCTCACCTTCTCCTGGCGGCCCTGCCCTGCCTGCTGGCGGGCTGCGGCACGGCCGGCGCGCCCAGCCATGTGCTCTTCGGCGCCTATTTCCCGTCCTGGCTGCTGTTCGCGCTGCTGTGGGCGCTGCTGGCCGCCGGCGTGCGCGTGACGATGGTGCTGGCCGGCGGCGGCACCCACTGGCCCTGGCCGCTGGCGCTGTGCACGGCGGCCAGCTTCCTGCTGGCGCTGGGCCTGTGGCTGCTGACGACCGGAGGCCTGCCGTGAAGGCCGCCGGGCAGTCCCGCTTCGCGCCGTCGCGGCGCGGCATCGTGATCGCCGTCGTGGTGCTGGCGCTGGCGGCGGGCGCCTGGGTGCTGCACCGGCGCGGGCAGGTGGTGTCGGCGGACGACGCGACGCTGGACGCCGAGGTCGTCCATATCGCCTCGACGGTGGGCGGGCGCATCGTGCGCATCGCGGTGCGCGAGAACAGCGCGGTGAAGGCCGGCGACGAGCTGTTCCAGATCGACCCCGAGCCGCTGCAGCTGGCCGTCAACCAGGCCGAGGCCGACCTGGCGCTGGCGCGCGCCTCGCTCGCCACCCAGCAGCGCGGCGTCGGCACCCAGCGCTCGGGCGCTGCGCAGGCGGCCGAGCAAGCGCACCGCGCCGAGACGAACCTGGCGCTGGCGCAGCGCACCGTGCAGCGCCTGCGCCCGCTGGCGGCCAAGGGCTATGTGCCGCAGCAGCAGCTCGACCAGGCCGAGACCGCCGAACGCGACGCGCAGACCTCGCTGCGCCAGGCGCGCGAGCAGGAGCGCGCCGCCGCGCAGGCCGTGGGCACGGAAGACGGCGGCCAGGCCACCGTGCGCGCCCGCGAGGCCGCGCTGGCGCTGGCCCGCCATGCGCTGGCCAGCGCCACGGTGCGCGCACCGCACGACGGGCGCGTGGTCGGCCTGGCCGTCTCCAGCGGCGAGATCGTCGTGCCCTCGCAGTCGCTGTTCACGCTGGTGCTCTCGCACGAATGGGCGGCCGTGGCCAACCTGCGCGAGTCGGACCTGTCGCGCATCGCGGTGGGCGACTGCGCCACCGTCTATTCGATGATCGACCGCCGCCGGCCGCTACGCGGCACGGTGCAGGGCATCGGCGCCGGCGTGCTGGACGCCGAGCGCGTCCAGTTGCCGCGCAACCTGCCCTACGTGCAGAAGTCGATGAGCTGGGTGCACGTGGCGCAGCGCTTCCCGGTGCGCGTCCAGCTGCACGAGCCGCCCGATGCGCTGGTGCGCCTGGGCGCCAGCGCAGTGGTCGAGATCCGCCATGGCGACGCCTGCCGCTGAATCCGCCCGGGCACGGCCGCTGCCGCTGCCGCTGCCGGACTGGCGCGCGACGAAGGCGCTGCTGGCGCCCGCGCCGGGCCGGCTCGAGTTCGCGCTGCGGCTGGCGCTGGTGTGTACGGCGAGCGCCGGCGTGGCCGAGTGGTTCCAGACGCCGGAGCCGGCGCTGACCGCCTACGTCGGCTTCTTCCTGCTGCGCGCCGACCGCACCACCAGCATCGTCATGGGCGCGGCGATGCTGGTGCTGGCCTCGGTGCTGATCGGCCTGGTGGCGCTGATGGCCAACGGCCTCGTCGGCCGCCCGGCCGCGCTGCTGGCGTCGATGACGCTGATCGCCTTCGCGCTGTTCTTCCTGACCTCGGCCAGCAAGCTGGCGCCGGTGGGCGGCATCCTGGCGCTGATCACCACCTTCGCGCTGTCGCTGATCGCGCTGGCGCCCGAGGGCGAGCTGGCCACCCGCGCGCTGCTGTACGCGTGGCTGATGGTGGGCATCCCGGTGGGCGTGTCCACCGTGGTCAACCTGCTGATCGGCCCGGCGCCGCGCCGGCTGGCCGAACGCGCGCTGGCGCAGCGGCTGTCGGCGGCCGCGGCCGTGCTGCGCCAGGGCGGCGCCGACCATCGCGACGAGCTGCAGCGCCTGCGCATGGAAGGCCCGGCCGAGATCCAGACCTGGCTGCGCCTGGCCGCCGCCGAACACACGAGCCCGCCGCAGGACATCGCGGCCCTGCACCACGCCTGCGACGCCACCACGCGCGTGCTGCTGCTGGCAGACGTGCTCGACGCCGCGCTGCACGATCCGGCCGCGCGCACCGCCGTGGCCGACGCGCTCGACGGCATGGCCTGCATCCTGGCGCGCGGCGGCTACCCGGTGGAGATCGACCTGCCGCCCGTGGCGCACACGGCCCTTCCCGCACCGGCCGGCCAGGCACTGGCCGCGCTGCGCAGCACCCTGGCGCACTTCGCCGATGCCGAGGCCGCCCCGCCGGACCCGGACCCGCCCGCCGGCTTCCTCGCGCCCGACGCCTTCAGCAGCCCGGCGCACGTGCGCTTCGCGCTCAAGGCCACCGGCGCGGCGATGTTCTGCTACCTGCTCTACAACGCGCTGGGCTGGCAGGGCATCCACACCGCCTTCATCACCTGCTTCATCGTCGCGCTGGGCACGGCGGGCGAGACGGTGGAGAAACTCAGCCTGCGCATCGCCGGCTGCCTGGCCGGCGCGCTGGCCGGCGTGGCGGCGCTGCTGTGGGTGCTGCCCGGCATCCACGGCCTGCCGGGCCTGCTGGCGCTGATCTTCGTGGTGACGCTGGGCGCCACCTGGGTCGCAGCCGGCAGCCCGCGCATCGCCTACGCCGGCTTCCAGATCGCCTTCGCCTTCTTCCTGTGCGTGCTGCAGGGCAGCGGCCCGTCGTACGACCTGGCGGTCGCGCGCGACCGGGTGATCGGCATCCTGATCGGCAACGCGGCCGTGTACCTGGTCTTCACGCGGCTGTGGCCGGTGAGCGTGGCCGGCCGCATCGACGCCGCGCTGGCGGCGCTGCCGGGCCGGCTGGCGCGCATGGCCGAGGCGCCCGACAGCCGCCTCGCGGCCGTGCAGGCCGGCAAGGCGGAAGCCCAGCGCGGCGCCATCGCCGCCGACCTGGCGCTGCTGGCCTACGAACCGCCGCACGTGCGCCCGGACGCGGCGTGGGTCGCGCAGCGCCGCCGCACGCTGCACTGCGCAGGCGCGCTGGCCGCGCCGCTGGCGCTGCAGTCCGGCGAGCCGGCCCTCGCACCGGCACTGGATGCACTGGCGCGGCCGGCCGCCACGCCGACCGCCCTGCCCCCCGGCCTGCCGCGCTGGCTGGCGCAGCCGCTGCAGGCGCTGGCAGCCTCGGTGCGAGCACCCCATTCCGGAAGCCCCACGCATGCCGCGCATTGACCGCGCCGCCGCCGCCGCGCTGGCACTCGCCTGCCTCGTCGCCGCCTGCGCCAGCACCGCGCCGGACCTCGCCCCCGCACGCGCCGACGCCCCCTGGCAGCCGCCCGGCGCCCCGCCCGCCGACGGCTTCGTGCTGCCGCCCCAGCCCGCGCTGGCCGAGCTGCCGCCCACGCCCGACATCGACCCGGCGCACGCCTACACCCTGCCCGAGCTGATCGACCTGGCACAGCGCCACCACCCCGCCACCCGCATCGCCTGGATCGACGCGCGCAACGCCGCGCTGGCGGCCGGCGCGGCGCAGCGAAGCTGGCTGCCGCAGCTCTCGGCCACCGTGCTGGCCGGCTACCAGCGGCGGCGCGGCAGCAGCGAAGGCCGCTTCCTGTCCGTCGACGACGACGCCCGCGGCCACGGCGCGGTGGGCGTGCTCTCGCTGCAGTGGCTGCTGTTCGACTTCGGCGAGCGCGCCGCGCTGGCCGAGGGCGCCGAGCAGGGCGCGGTCGTCGCCGGCATCGGCTTCACCGCCGCGCACCAGCAGCTCATCGAGTCGGTGAGCCTGGCCTACTACGCCCACGGCGCGGCGCGCTCGCGCGTCGGCGTCGCGCAGCGCTCGCTGGCCAACAGCCGCCAAGTGCTGGAGGCCGCGCAGGCGCGCCAGCGGCAGGGCATCGGCACGGTGATCGAGGTCGCGCAGGCGCGCCAGGGCGTGGCGCAGGCGGAGCTGGCCCGCGTGCAGGCCGAGGGCCGGGCCCGCGACGCCCACCACGCCTTGGTCGCCGCGATGGGCATCTCGCCGCTCGCGCCGCTGAAGGTGGCCGATGCGCCGGCGCCCGCACTGGGCCGCGCCAGCGAGGCGCCGGTCGAGCGCATCGTGGCCGAGGCCCTGGCGCGCCGC
>Ga0164243_10010837_pt1 | contig 13066 bp, 9 predicted proteins | sample OricompcompostOP_FD_108781 | JGI IMG/M metagenome (GOLD analysis project Ga0164243, IMG submission 108781) | Organic Plus compost microbial communities from Emeryville, California, USA - Original compost - Organic plus compost (OP) | ecosystem: Engineered > Solid waste > Mixed feedstock >... | reverse complement strand
GACGACCGGCGTCTCGTCGTACAGCCGGATCACGTGGAGCGAGTCATCATCGAGGGGGAGCCGCACGAGCGCCGCATCGACCGCGTCGATGGCCGCGCGCTGGGAGGACAGCGGGATCGGCACGAGCTCGATCGGAACGTGCGGCATCCGCGTCCTCCAGATGTCGATCCACCGGCCGGGCGTGGCCCCTTCGACCGCCCCGAGGCGGAAGGTGCGCGGCTGCTCCGGTGCGTCCGCCGCGGCGTCGGCGCCCCGCGTCGTCGTGCGCTGCGTGGGTCTCGGCGTCACGCGCGCGGCGGAGGCGGTCCCGCGGCGTCGCCCGGCCGTCGAGGCGCCGTTCGGTCTGCCCGGTCGCCGTGCCCGTTTCGCCATGGGTCCAGGGTAGTCGGGACCTACGCGGCGGATGCCGGGTCGGCCTGCGCCACCGTCACGCAGCAGCGTCCGGGAGCAGGGTCGAGCGCGGCGCGCAGGTGCACGCACCGCAGACCGTCGGCGACGCCCTGGACGTACGACTGGTTCATCGAGCACACGAGCGCGGTGTGGTCACGGGCGAGGGTGTCGAAGGGGCAGTTCGCGAGCAGCATCCGGTCGTCGTCCCTCTGCGGCTCGTATCCGTGCGCAGCGAGCACGTCGCCGAGGCGGTCGAGCTCGGGGCGGTCGTCGCCGGTGACCGCCGCGCCCGTTCGTGCCCCCTCCTCCCGGGCGGTGTCGGCGATGGCCTCGGGGAGGGGGATGCCGGAGGCGGACCGCTCGATCGCCTGCGCGAGCAGATGCCCGGCGAGGTCGTACCGGCGCGCGGGGAGCGACACCGCCACGGTGCCGGCGGCGCGGCGATACAGCTTGGACGGGCGTCCCGCACCGGGGCCCGTGCGCCCGCTCAGCCGGCGGAACTCGACCTCGAGGAGGCCCGCCTCCACGAGCCGGTCGAGCTGGAACTTCGCGACGTGCGGGGGCACCCCTACGGCGGATGCCGCCGCCTCACGGCCGACCGCATCGCGCTGCGCGCACACGTGCTCGTACAGCGCTGCCCTCGTCGGGTCGGCGAGAGCGCCGATCCTCGCCGCATCCGTCGTGACGTCGTCCACGTCTAAACGATAATCCGATTGTTTTTAGAATCAAGGTGCGGGCGAGATCTCCGCGCGTCCGTGCGTGCCTCAGGCGGCGAGCCAGAGGCCCTTGCGGTCTGTGGCGACCGTGAGACCGGGCGCGACCGTCTCGTCGTCGCCGATGCGTGCGCCGCGCAGGATCCGCGCCCCGGGGCCCACCTCGGTGCGCACTCCGACCGTCGCGCCGGGTCCGACGGCGGCTCCCTGGCCGATGTGCGCGTGCGCCTCGATATGCGCGTTCTCGCCGATCACGGCGTCTGTGTCGATCCACGCGCCCCTGGCGATCGTCGCTCCGGCGCCGACGTGTGCGCCGGGTTCGATGTAGGCACCCGCTTCGACGTGCGCCTTGGGGTGCACTTTCGCGCCATGCGCGACGAGACCCCGGCCGTTCGCGTGCTTGCGGTACCGCAGCGTCGCGCCCTGGTCGTTCTCGATGTCGACGTAGTTCTTGCCCACGATTCCTCCCGTGTCCGGAGTTCTCCGGATACATCAACAACCACGGGAGGGCGCGTTTCATTCCCGAACGGGGATGGGTGTCAGCGCTGGCAGACCGGGCACCAGAAGGTCACGCGCTCGCGCGTCGGATCGGCGCCCTGCGCACCGCGGAGGATCAGGGTCCCGCAGCGGCGGCACGGTCGGCCTGCACGTCCGTACACCCACGTCCTGCCGCCCGGCCGGTCGACCCCCGTGAACGTGCGAACGGGGCGGTCGCGATTCGCGCGGATCGTCCGCACCCCCAGCTCGACCAGCGCAGAGACGTCGACCTCCGGCGCCGGTGTCGTCGGCAGCACGCCGCGGAGGAACAGCAGCTCGGCGGCGTACTCGTTGCCGAACCCGGCGACGTTGCGCTGGTCGAGCAGGGCGACGTGGATGCTCCGTGGGTCGGCGGAGAGCCGCCGGACCGCCTCGGCGGCATCCCAGTCGGGGCCGAGCGGGTCAGGGCCGAGATGGTCGACGAGCCGCCCCTCCTCGCGGGTGGGGACGACGTCGACCTCCGCGAGATCGACACCCACCGCCTCGCGCTCGGCGGTGCCGACGATCGCACGCACGCGGAAAGCCGGATGCCGCCATCTCTTCCCCGACCGGTACACGAACCACGCCCCCTCCATGCGCAGATGCGAATGCACGGTGCTGTCGCCGATGCGCAGCAGCAGGTGCTTGCCGCGCGAGACGGACTCGTGCACGTGCTGCCCCGTCAGATCGGCGGTGGCGGCCCGCGGGACCCGCAGGTCGAACCGGGTCACCTCCGCCCCCGCCAGCGCGTCATGGAGACGCCGTGCGGTGCGGAAGACGGTGTCGCCCTCCGGCATCAGCGAGCTCCGTCGGGTGGCAGGGGTGCGGATGCGGGCGGCCGAGGTGTTCCCCGCTCGGCGGTGCGCTCGATGAGCGACCGCGCCAAGAGGGTCGAGCCCGCCACGGCTGCAGGCATGGCGATGATCGCTCCCAGCGGCACGAGGAAGCACAGTTGCGTCGCCACGCCGAAACCGAGCACGCGGCTGCGTCCGCCGGCGAGGAGCTCGGAACGGCTGACGCCCGAGATGCCGCGCGCGTCGAACGCCCGTCCGGTGAGCTCGCGCGCGAGGAGGCGCCCGGTCAGAAGGACGCCCGACACGGCGGCGAGCGCACCGCCCACGAGAGGGAGCAGCCCGATCAATAGGGTCAGGAGCGCGATGAGGATGCCGAGGGCGACGAGCCGGATGCCTTCGCCGATCGTGGCCCAGAACCCGGTCTGCCCCGTCGGCTCCTCGCCGAGCGATCTCTCCACTTCGCGCCAGATCCGCTGATAGAACGGGTCGCCGATCGTGAGGGTGAGGGCGGTGAACGTCGCAGCCGCGAGGGCGAGGACCGCGACGAAGACGACGACACCGATGCCGATGCGGAACACCTCGCGCCACGGGGAGATCCATTCGTCGGCGAACGGCGTCGCGATCTCGACGAGTGTGCCGAGGGTGAGGGCGAAGGGGATCAGGATCGCGAGGAGGACGATCACTGCGATCGCCGCGGGAACGAGTCCCAGCGCCATGAGGCTCGGGTGAGTGCGCCAGAAGCCGAACCCACGGAGCAGGAAGCGGAAGCCGATGCCGAACTCGCGGAGCATGCGTCCCACACTACGGCGCCCGACGGGTGGGCGTGCGGGTGGTGGTTGCGGAATGGTCAGACCATCATCTAGCATCTCTGTAGATGGTCTGACCATCTAACCTCAGCCGAGATCGCGACGCGATCCGTCCCGCCTGCGTCCTACAAGGGAGTACGTCGATGAACCTCTTTTCGCTCATGCAGCAGCGCACCGCGCAGACCGGCCCGGTCCGCGTCGCCGTGATCGGTGCGGGGAAGTTCTCGTCGATGTTCCTCACTCAGGCCGTCGGCACGCCCAGCATCCACGTCGTCGGCGTTGCCGACCTCGACGTGCCCAAGGCGAAGGCGGCGCTGTCGCGGACCGGGTGGCCGGCCGAGCGCTACGCCGCTGCCTCACTCGACGAGGCGATGGCCACGGGCGGCACGGCCGTGCTCGACGACTCCACCGCGCTGATCACGCATCCGGCGGTCGAGGTCGTCCTGGAGATCACGGGCAACCCGCTCGTCGGCACCTATCACGCGGTCACGGCCATCGATCACGGCAAGCATGTCGTCATGGTCAACGTCGAGGCCGACTGCATGGTCGGGCCGATCCTTCAGCGCCGCGCGAAGGAGAAGGGCGTCATCTACTCGATGGCCTACGGCGATCAGCCCGCCCTGATCTGCGAACTCGTGGACTGGTGCCGGATGGTCGGCTTCGACGTCGTCGCCGCGGGCAAGGGCACGAAGTACCTTCCCGAGTACAACTACTCCACGCCGGACACCGTATGGAACTATTACGGCTTCACCGACGAGCAGCTGGCCAGCGGCGACTACAACCCGAAGATGTTCAACTCGTTCCTCGACGGCACGAAGTCGGCGATCGAGATGGCCGCGGTCGCCAACGGAACGGGCCTCCTCCCGCAGAACGAAGGTCTGCTCTTCCCCGCCGCGAGCAAGGACGACCTGCCGACCGTGTTCCGCGAACGTGCCCTGGGCGGCTCGCTGTCGCGGCGGGGCACCGTGGAGATCGCGTCGAGCATGTACCGCGACGGGAGGGAAGTCCCTGACAATCTGCGCTGGGGCGTCTACGTGACCTTCGAGGCCACGACCGACTACGCGGTCCAGTGCTTCGCCGAGTACGGAGTGCACACCGACGAGACCGGTCGGTACGGTTCCCTCTATCGTCCGTACCACATGATCGGACTCGAGCTCGGTGTCTCGATCGCGGCGGCGGTCACCCGGGGAGAGGCCACGGGCTCGCCCACCGGCTTCCGCGGAGACGTCGTCACCACGGCGAAGAAGGACCTGCGCGCGGGAGACCTCCTCGACGGCGAAGGCGGCTACACCGTGTTCGGCAAGCTCGCCCCCGCGTCCACCTCGCTCGAGCGTCACGCCCTTCCCCTCGGCCTCGCGCACGGCGCCAAGCTCATCAGGGACGTCCCGAAGGACCGGACGGTGACCTGGGACGACGTCGAGCTCGACGAGAGCCAGTTCGCCGTGCGCATCCGTCGTGAGCTCGAGGCCGAGTTCCGTGCCGAGCATGCCCTGGCGTGACGGTCAGACCATTTGCCGGTCGCTGACTACGATGGAACCGCAACCCCGCGTCCCGGCGGGCGTCGTGCGATCGGAGGAGCGCGGGCGTGGTCGACATGAGCAGCGGATGGGAACCCGTCCAGAAAGTCCGGACCTACGAGCAGGTGATGGCGCAGATCGAGGAGCGGATCCTCGACGGGCGCCTGAAGGCGGGCGACCGACTCCCCTCCGAACGGGAGCTTGCGCTCTCGCTCGGCGTCTCCCGTCCGTCTCTTCGAGAGACGCTTCGCGTTCTGGAGGCGCTCGGTCTCGTCGACATCCGTCGCGGGGGTGGCCCCGATGGCGGTGCGGTGCTGGAGAGAGGCCCGGGGAACGGCCTCGTCAATCTGCTCAAGCTCGAGATCGCGTTGGCGCACTTCAGCTGGGAGGAGGTGCTCGAGACGCGGGTGAGCCTCGAGTCCTGGAGTGTGCAGGAGGCCGCCTATCGCGCCACTGAAGACGACCACAGGGATCTCGCCGGCATCCTCGACGAGATGGAGGACGACGCCATCGACTCCGCCGAGTTCAACCGCCTCGATGCGGCGTTCCACGTCAGGATCGCCGAGTCGACGGGGAACAGGCTGACCGCCCACTTCATGGGTTCGCTGCGCTCGGCCATCCATCAGCAGATGATCCAGATGTACGCGGAGCTCACCGACTGGAAATCCACGGCGGCGACCGTGCGCCGCGAGCACCGCGACATCCTCGCGGCGATCGTGCGACGGGATGCCGATCTCGCTGTCGACCTCGTCCGCCGTCACATCGCCGACTTCTACGACCTGAACCTCCGCGGGGGAGGAACCGGGGGCTGAGCCCCGACGATCTCCCGCGAGACACACGCCGCTTGCGGCTCACATATCAAGGGAGATACGAACCGACATGTCCGCCATCACGACCACCCCGGACCTCCGCGACCGCGCGGCGAACGGGTCCCCCGACAAACTGCGCACCGCGATCGGAAGCGCCGTCGGAACCACGATCGAGAACTACGACTTCCTCGCGTACGGTACAGCGGCGGCGCTGTACTTCAACGACGCGTTCTTCCACTCGGAGGACCCGGTCGTCGGGGTCCTCCTCGGATTCGCCACGTTCGGCATCGGCTTCGCGATGCGTCCGCTCGGGGGCGTGCTCGGCGGATACCTCGGCGACAAGATCGGACGCAAGCCGGTGCTCGTCGGCGCGCTTCTGCTGATGGGCATCTCCACCGTCCTCATCGGCGTCCTGCCCACTTACGCCCAGGTCGGCCTGCTCGCCCCCGTGCTCCTCACGCTGATCCGCGTCATCCAGGGCATCGCCTTCGGGGCCGAGTGGGGCGGCGCCATCCTCATGACCTTCGAGCATGCGCCGTGGAAGAAGCGCGGACGCTACACCGGCATCCCGCAGGCGGGCGTCCCGCTCGGTCTGCTGCTGGCCAACCTCGTCTTCCTCTGGTCGACCACCTTCGACAACGAGCTCGCCTGGCGCCTGCCGTTCCTGTTCTCCTCGGTGCTCATCATCGCCGGGCTCATCATCCGGGCGAAGGTCGCCGAGTCCCCCGAGTTCGAAGAGACCAAGGCGAGGGGCGAGGTCGTCAAGAACCCGATCATCGAGGTGTTCCGCAACGACTGGCGCACCATCCTGCGCGTCGTGTCGCTGCGCCTGGCGGAGTCCGGCGGCTTCTACGTGATCGTCACGTACATGCTGTCCTACCTCACCAGCGGCGACGAGCCGATCGCAGAGAGGTCGACCGCTCTGACCGGGCTCATCATCGCCGCCGCGATCGGCGTGGGCTCGACGATCCTCTTCGGGGCGCTCACCGACCGGATCGGGCGCAAGCCCGTCTACCTCGGGGGGACCATCGCCCTGATCGCGTTCGCGTTCCCCATGTTCCTGCTCGTGAACACAGCTGTCCCGCTGCTCATCGTCCTCGTCTACGTGATCGGCATGGCCGTCATCCACGACGCGCTCGCCGGTACACAGGGAGCCTGGTTCTCCGAGCTGTTCAACACGAACACGCGCTCTTCCGGAGCGTCGCTCGGCTACCAGATCTCCGCGGCGATCTCCGGCTTCATCCCGATGATCGCGACGGCCGTGGCCATCCCGCTCGGCTGGGGCGGGGTGGCCCTCGTCTACGCCGGCTGCGGAGTTCTCGGACTGGTCGGCACCCTCCTCACCAAGGAGACGTGGAGCGCGCAGCGTCGCGCCGAGGTCGACAGGATCATCGCCTCCTCCTGACCGGAAGCGGGCGGGGCCTTCCGCTCCGCCCGCTCGCGTCCCGCCCCTCTCAGAAAGCACGGAACGATCATGAAGACCATCGTCCTCGACGACGACCCCACCGGCACCCAGTCCGTCACCGGAGCGATCGTGCTCCTGCGCAGCGACGTGGAGAGTCTCGTCGCTGCGCTCTCCGCTCAGGATTCGGTCTACGTGCAGACGAACAGCCGTGCCCTGGCCGAGGCAGAGTCGGTCGCGCTGATCGAGAGGATCCGCGCAGACGGACGCGCTGCGGCCTCCCGTCTGGGGGAGGAGGTGCGCTTCGTGCTCCGCGGGGACTCCACCCTGCGCGGCCACGTGTTCGCCGAGACGGAGGTGCTCATGGACGACGAGTCCGTCATGCTGTTCGTCCCCGCTTTCCCCGACGGCGGCCGCACGACGCTCGACGGCGTGCATCGGGTGCAGATCGGCGACGAGGTGCTGCCCGCGCACGAGACCGAGTACGCGAAGGATCCCGTGTTCCCCTTCATAAACGGCGATCTCGCGGCCTACGTGGCCGAGAAGTCCTCGCGGCCGGCCGTGCTCGTCGACCTGGCCGCGGTCCGCGACGGTGGTCTCGCGAGCGCCCTGCTCGCGGCGCCGGCCGGAGCGGTCGTCGTGCCGGATGCGCTGACGGACGACGACATCCGGCTCATCGCGGCAGCGGTCGACGAGGCCGCGGCCGCACGGCGCATCGTCGTGCGCTCCGCGTCGCCACTGGCCGCTCACCTCGCCGGCGTGGCATCCACCGGGCTGCTGCCCGTTCCCGTCTCCCGCGAGGAGGGACGGGTGCTGCTCGTCTGCGGATCGCACACGGCGGGGGCCACCGCCCAGCTCTCAGCGGTCGCCGCGGAGTACGGTGAGCCGGTCGTCGTCGACACCTCGTCGGCGCTCGCCGACCCCGCCGCCGCCGGGCGGCGTGCAGCTGCCGCGGTGCGCGAGAGGGTGGCATCCGGTGCCCCGCTGGCGTTCGTGACGACGGAGCGCGAGCGGTCCGCCGCGCACAACACCCTGCAGCACGGGGAGAGGGTGATGTCCGCGTTGACGACTGCGGTGCGCGAGATCCTCGACGACGTCTCGGTCGTGGTCGCCAAGGGCGGGATCACCTCGGCGGACGTCGCCCGCGTGGGCATCGGCGCGGAGCGCGCGCGGGTGCTCGGCCAGATCCTTCCCGGTGTCTCGCTGTGGTCCGTGCGCGCGCATGACGGACGCGAGCTGCTGTACGCGGTGGTGCCGGGCAACGTCGGCGGCCCGAGCACGCTCGTGGACGTCCTGTCCGCGGTCGGCGTGGAAGCAGCGGCATGAGCGCCGGACCCGTCGTCGTCACCGCGGTCTTCCGTCCGCGCCCCGGCGCCAGGGCGCAGCTGATCGAGGCCATGCGGCGCGGCATCGAGGCCGTTCACGCCGAACCGGGCTGTGAGGTGTACGCGATCCACGACGCCGACGACGGGACCGTCACGATGATCGAGAAGTGGTCGGGCGTCGCCGAGCTGGACGCGCATGCGGCGGGCGAGGCCATCGCCGTCCTCAATCACGACATCGAGCCGTTCCTCGCCTCTCCGGTCGTGGTGACCCGCATGATGCCGCTGCCTATGGGAACCGCAGCCGGTCGGCTCTGACGCCTCAGATCGCCTTGCGCAGGGCGTAGCCGCGCGGGGTGACGACGAAGCCGGCCTCCTGCAGGGCGAGCGCGAGGTCGGTGCCGTAGACGCCCTCTCCGTTGACCTTCTCGACCGTGAGCGTGTCGAGCCGGCGTGCCCTCGCCGTCGCCGCCAGATCGGATGCCGCCGCGCGGAGCACCTCGACGTCGTCGGCGAAGGACAGCACCGTGCGGCCCCCGCGCTCGAGGTAGAGCACCAGCGTCCCGTCGACGAGCACCACGAGGCCTCCGGCCTTGCGGCCGGGGCGGTGCGAGACACCGTCGCGACGGGGCCAGGCGAGGGCCGCGCCGTACGGGTTCGCCGGATCCGTCGCGGCGAGGGTGACGGCGTGCAGCGGCGGCGGGTCGGAGAGGCCGGCGAAGGTGCGCAGCCGGTCGACCGTGGCGGATGCCGCGAACTGGGCGGCGCCCAACCGTTCGATCACATAGCCGCGACGGCAGTGCCCCGCCTCCTCGAACCCGGCGAGCACGCGGTACGCCTGGGCGAAGCCGCCGGGCACCCCCTCGGCCTGCACGGAGCCGCGCGTGACCACACCGTAGCGGTCGAGCAGCAGTCCGGCCGTGACGGTGGCGCGTCGTGCGGGATCGGGCTCGACGGCGGGCAGCAGCGACCAGCGGCCGCCGAGCGAGGTGGGCCGCGGCGCTGTGCGCGCGAGCGACATGCCGCGATAGGTGCGGGCACGGGGTGCGCGTCGCGTGACCTTGTGCGCCTGCGAGCCGCCCGCGAGGAGCGACCGGATGGGTGCGAAGGTGTCGTTGGTGACCCGCCCCGACCACGTCAGGTTCCACAGCGCCTCGAGCACGGACTGCTCGTTGTCGGCCGCGGTCATCTCCTTCAGCTGGGCGGCGAAGTAGGCGCCGCCCGCTCGCAGCACGCCGAGGAGCCTCTCCTCGAGGGAGTCGGCGCCGACCTCGTCGGCGGGCTCGGGCAGGGTGAAGGGAGCCAGGTCGGCGGGGTGCAGCGAGACCCAGCCGTCGCGACCCGGCAGCGTGCCATGACCTGACCAGATCACCTCGCCGGATGCCGTCAGCTCGTCGAGCATCGCGGGGGAGTAGTCGCGCACCCGAGAAGGCAGCACGAGCGACTCCCACGCGCTGGCGGGCACGGGCACGCCCGCGAACTGCTCGATCACGGTCATGACGCCGTCGAGGCCGTCGAGCGGCCTGGACAGATGCTGCCAGTCCGGCAGGAAGCGGGCATACGCCTCGGGGGAGACCGGTTCGACGCTGCCGCGGATGGCGGCGAGCGAACGCATCCGCAGGCGCCGCAGCACCTCGGCGTCGCACCATTCCACCTCGTCCGCGCTGCCGGCGGCCGTCGGCAGGAAGTAGCCGGTCGCGAGGCGTCCCGTGTGCTCCAGCCGCTGCAGGGTGTGCCGCGCGACGGCCGCGCCGATGCCGAAACGGGAGGCGACGGCATCGGTCGTGAACGGACCGTGCGTGCGCGCGTAGCGCGCGACGAGGTCGCCGAGCGGGTCGGCCAGCGGTTCGAGGAACGCGACGGGGATGCCGGTGGGGAGGGCGGCTCCGAGCGCGTCGCGCAGGCGTCCCGCGTCCTCGATCGCGGCGATCCGCCGCGCGCCGGCGATCGTCACGGGGATCGCTCGACGCGCGGTGACGAGGGCGTCGAGGTGCTCCTGAGCGGCCGACGGGACATCGAGTCGCGCGGCGATCTCCTCGGCATCCATCGGGCCGAGCATCCGCAGGAGGTCGGCGACGCCCTCGAGACCGCGAGCCCTCCGCTCCGAATCGAGGCGCTGGGCCTCGCGCTCGAACTGGGCGATCACGTCGGGATCGAGCAGCTCGCGCAGCTCGACCGTGCCGAGCAGCTCACCCAGCAGGGCGGGATCGACCGAGAGAGCTGCGGCCCTGCGCTCGGCCAGCGGAGAGTCGCCCTCGTACATGAAGGCGCCCACGTAGCCGAAGAGCAGGTCGCGCGCGAAGGGAGACGGCTGGGCGGGCTGGGTCTCGACGAGGCGGATGCGGCGGTCGGCGATCTCGGTGGCGAGGCGTCGCAGGGACGGCAGGTCGTAGACGTCCTGCAGCACCTCGCGCAGGGTCTCGAGGATGATCGGGAACGTCGGATGCCGCCGGGCGACCTCGAGAAGCTGAGCAGAGCGCTGCCGCTGCTGCCAGAGCGGGGTGCGCCGGTTGGGGTTCGTGCGCGGCATGAGCAGCGCCCGCGCCGCGCACTCGCGGAATCGTGACGCGAACAGCGCCGACCCGCCGACCTCCTGCGTGACGAGCTGTTCGAGCTCATCCGGCTCGAAGACGAACAGTTCCGCCCCTGGCGGCTCGGCCTCGGCGTCGGGGATGCGCACGATGATGCCGTCGTCGCTCGCGACGGCCGACCCCTCGACTCCGAGGCGCTCGCGCACGCGCGCGTTGATCGCGAGAGCCCAGGGCGCATGCACCTTCATGCCGTACGGGGAATGGAGGATCACCCGCCAGTCGCCGACCTCGTCGTGCCCTCGTTCCACAGTGAGGGTGCGGTCGGTGGGGAGAGTGCCGGTCGCCTCGCGCTGTTCGGTGAGATGGGCCAGCAGGTTGGCGCGGGCCTGCGCGTCGAGACCCGCGTCGATGAGCCGTCGTTCGGCCTTCTCGGGGGTCGCCGACGACACCTCGCGGGAGAAGCGCCCGAGCGCCTCGCCCAGCTCGAACGGCCGGCCCAGGCCGTCGCCGTGCCAGAACGGCACCTTTCCCGGCTGGCCGTAGGCGGGGGTGACGTTGACCCGATCGTGCGTGATCTCGGCGATGCGCCAGCTCGTGGTGCCCAGCGTGAACACATCGCCCACGCGTGATTCGTAGACCATCTCCTCGTCGAGCTCGCCCACCCGTGCGCCGGTCGTCTCGCCCGCGACGAAGACGCCGAACAGCCCGCGGTCGGGGATGGTGCCGCCGCTGGTGACGGCGATGCGCTGCGCTCCCGGCCGGCCCGTGAGCGTCCCCGCGTCGCGGTCCCAGACCAGGCGCGGTCGCAGCTCCGCGAACTCGTCGGAGGGGAAGCGCCCCGCCAGGAGGTCGAGAGTCGCCTCGTACGCGGAGCGCGGCAGCGACTGGAACGGCGCGGAGCGCCGCACCGTCTCGAACCACTCCTCGACCCCGATCTCGCCGAGGACGCTCGCCGCGACCGTCTGCTGGGCCAGGATGTCGAGCGGATTGCGCGGCACCTGGATCGCCTCGATCTTGCCCGCGAGCATCCGCTCCGTCACGATCGCCGTGTGCAGCACGTCGCCGCGGTGCTTGGGGAACAGCGCCGCCCGGCTGATCTCGCCCACCTGGTGCCCCGCGCGTCCGACGCGCTGCAGGCCCGAGGCCGCAGACGGCGGCGCCTCGACCTGGATCACGAGGTCGACGGCCCCCATGTCGATGCCGAGCTCGAGGCTGCTCGTCGCGACGACGCAGCGCAGTGCGCCCGACTTCAACTCCTCTTCGACCTGAGCCCGCTGCTCCTTCGAGACGGACCCGTGATGGGCCTTGGCCAGCACGGGATCGGCGCCGGCCGTCGCCCCGGCCTGCGCCATCATCGCCGCGGGCACCGCGGCCTCGGGCAGGGAGATCCCGAGGCGCTCCGAGTAGATCTCGTTCAGCCGCCCCGTGAGCCGCTCGGCGAGACGCCGGGAGTTCGCGAAGACGATCGTCGAGTTGTTCTGGAGGATGCGGTCGACGATCGCCTCTTCGACGTGCGGCCACACCGAGCCGGTGACCTCGGTGTACTCGGCGGGGTCGTCGGCGTCCGCGGCGGAGACCCCGGGCGGGGGAGGAGGGTTGGTCATGTCGTCCATCGGCACGACCACGTCGAGGTCGAACGTCTTCGACGCCGGCGGCGCGACGATCTCGACCGGCGCGGAGCCTCCGAGGAACCGCGCGACCTCGTCGATCGGCCGGACCGTCGCCGACAGGCCGATCCTCTGCGCGGGGGTCTCGACGCCGTGCGCGCGCCGCAGTGCGTCGAGACGTTCGAGGGTGACCGCCAGGTGCGCGCCGCGCTTGGTCGCGGCCACGGCGTGCACCTCGTCGACGATCACGGTGTGCACGTCGCGGAGGGTCTCGCCGGCACGGCTGGTGAGCATGAGGTACAGCGATTCGGGGGTGGTGATGAGGATGTCGGGCGGAGAGGCGACGAGCTTGCGGCGGTCGCTCGAGGTGGTGTCTCCCGACCGCACGCCCACCGTCACCGTGGGAGCCGGCTCGCCGAGTCGCCGAGCGGACTGGCCGATGCCGATGAGCGGGGAGCGGAGGTTGCGCTCGACGTCGACGCCGAGCGCCTTCAGCGGAGAGATGTAGAGGATGCGCGTGCGCGCGGCATCCGGCGGGATCGGGCCGGCCCTGAACACGCTGTCGATCGCCCACAGGAACGCCGACAGGGTCTTGCCCGAGCCGGTCGGAGCCACGACGAGTGCGTGCTTGCCGGCGGAGATGGCCTCCCACGCACCCG
>Ga0164243_10010835_pt1 | contig 13067 bp, 4 predicted proteins | sample OricompcompostOP_FD_108781 | JGI IMG/M metagenome (GOLD analysis project Ga0164243, IMG submission 108781) | Organic Plus compost microbial communities from Emeryville, California, USA - Original compost - Organic plus compost (OP) | ecosystem: Engineered > Solid waste > Mixed feedstock >... | reverse complement strand
TCGCAGCGGTGGCCGGCGTCGAGCACGCGGCGCAGCGCATCCAGCAGCAGGAACTGGCCTTTCTCCGCGCTCAGGCGGCCGACGCAGATGATGGTCGCGGAATCGTTGTACGTGGTCGGCGGCGGATCGCGAAACAGCTCATCGAGCCCGCAGTGGACGACGTTGATCTTCGACCAGTGCTGCTGGCCGACCCACCGATACAACTGGCTGCGGCCGAACGAGCACACGGCCGCGACGAACGAGGCGCCTTCGATCTTCTCCTTGAGGCTGATCGACAGCGGCCGGTCGATCTCCTGGCTGCCATGCGCCGTGAAGCTGTAAGGAATGCCCGTGAGCGCGCTCGCGAGCAGCGCGACGTCCGTCGAGTTCGTGCCGAAGTGGGCGTGCAGATGCCGGGCGCCGGAACGCAGGACCCAGAGCGCGACGACGCACGCTTCGGCGAAGTAGATCCAGTGGCGGCTCGTGGAGCGATCGGAGGCTTCCGCCATGCTGAGCGCGATGAAAAACGTCTTGATGAACTTGCCGGGCGCCTTGAAGAACATCGCGGCCAGCGAGCGCAGGAGCAGCCAGGCGCCGCCGCGCAGGACGTGCTGCGTGAGCGCGAGCTCGTTCTTGTCCGCGGGGTCGACGACGTTCGCGTCCCACCCGCGCATCGCAATACGCTGAACGGCGATGCCGCGCCGTTCGACAGCGAGAATCTCGCGCCGAATGAAGCTGTGGCTCACCTTCGGGTACTGGTTGACGATATACGCGACTTTCACATGTCACCTACAAATAAACGCGGTGTCGATGACACCAGCGGATCAGCACGTACAACGCCCAGATGCGAGTCCAGTAAAGGCCGGGAGCGCCCTCGAGAAACGCGTCCCAAAGCCGCGCGACCGGCTGCGGATTGAGGCCGGTCGGCGCCACGAGCTCGGGGTCGCGCAACGTCGCATCGACCTGACGCCCGAGATTCGAGCGCAGCCAGCGCTCGATCGGCAGCTCGAAGCCCGACTTCGGGCGATCGAACAAGGCCGGATCCAAGCCAGCGAGGCCCACCCGCCGCAACAACGACTTCGAGCGCACCGGCTCGTACCGGTCCTCGTCGGCGAGCCGATCGACGACGTCGTGCAGCACATGATCGACGAATGGAACCCGAACTTCGATCGAGGCGGACATGCTCGTCGCATCGATGTCGCGCAGGCAACGTTCGCCCAGAAACAAGCGCTGCTCCATCGTGCTGATGGCCGACAACGACGAGCGCCCGGCGATCTCGTTCGCCAGGCGCCTGCGCATGCCGTCGGGAAGTCCATCCGCGAGATTGCTGTGGAGCGCGACGTCTCCCAGCAGCAAGGCCTGCGACTCCGGCAAGAACAGCGCATACGCAAGTTGATACAGCGTCAGCAAGTTCTCGCCTTGAGTCATCATCTCAGGCAGCTTCGCCCAGCGTGTCTGGGGCGGAAACGTGCCGGTCCGCTGATTCATGGCCAGAATGCTGCGGAGCATATTCGCTCTCAAGTTCGGGAAGAAGCGCCGGGCCCGTCCGGTCCATTCGAATATGCGAGGCAGATCACGGAAGGTCGTGTAGCCGCCGAACAGCTCGTCCCCGCCGCTGCCGACCAGGGCGACCTTGAGCCCGGCCTGGCGCACCGCCTGCGACATGAAATATGAGTTCAGCCCGTCGAACGACGGCTGATCCAGGCTGTCGAGCGCCGCATCGAGCTGGTCGAGGAAGAAGTGCTCGGTCAACAGGACTTCGTGATGCTTCGCACCGATCGCCTCGGCGATGCGCCGCGCCGGCGCCCCCTCGTTCAATTCAGCTTCCCGGAGCACGAGCGTGTACGTATTGATGGGCTCGGCGGACGCCTGTTGGGCGAGGTTGGCGATGACCGAGGAATCGACGCCCGCGGACAGGAAGATGCCGATCGGCACGTCGCTCACGAGATGCATTCGGACGCATTCTTTGACGGCGGCCTCGACGTCCGCCTCGTGCAGGCGCGGCTCGTTCGAGGCGGCGGCCGACCAGTATTCGATCGTGCGCAGCTCGCGGCCCGCCGAATCGAATTCGCGATACTGGCCCGGCAGCAGGGATTCCACCCCGACGACGGCGGTCGAGGGCGAAACGACGAAGCCGCTCCAGACGATGGATGCGACCGCGTCCGGATTCAGGCGCACGTCCTTGAGCAGGCCCGAGGCCAGCAGCGCGCGCAGCTCGGACGCGAACACGACGCTCCAATCCGCCGCGCGGTCGTTGCTGTAGGCGACGTAGAGCGGCTTGATGCCGAGCGGATCGCGCGCGAGGGTCAGCTTGTGCGCGCTGCGATCGTAGAACGCGAACGCGAACATGCCGCGCAGCTGCCGAATCGCATCGACGCCGCGCGTTCCGAGCAGCCGCAACAGCACCGCGGTATCGCCGCTCGATTGCAGTGCGCTGGCATCGCTGCCGAGCGCAGCGCGCAGCTCGGCGTAGTTGTAGATCTCGCCGTTGACGACGACGACGTCGCCCGTCGCGGGATCCTGCATCGGCTGCGCGCCCGAGGACGAGACGTCGAGAATCGACAGGCGCCGATGCGCGAGCATCGGGCCGAAGCCGCGCTCGTCGGGCTCGGCCTCCCAGATGCCTTCGCCGTCCGGGCCGCGGTGCGTCATCGCGGCTTGCATGCGCTTGAGCGCGGCGCGGTTCTCCGGCCCGAGCCGCCCGATGATGCCCGCGATCCCGCACATCAGCGCTGCTCGGTCAGGCCTCGAATCGCGCGCTCCTTACCCACGAACAGGGCGCGCCATTGATACTTCCGCAGGAACGCGCGAAAGGCTGCGTTCTCATAGCGGGGCTTGCGCGCAAGCGCGCTCGACAGCCAACCCCAGAACATGGCGAGACTGCCGAGCACGTACGGTTTCTGATTGATTCGCGTCAGCGCGCTCGCGGCCATGAACAGCATGCCCGTGCCCATGAAGTACTGGCCGTACCCATGTCGCATGCGGCCGACGTACACGCTCTGCTGGCTCGAGCCCATCGGCCGCAGATGCACGAAGCGCAGGTCCGGCTCATCCCAGCTGCAGGCCTTCCAGCCGTGCATGCGGCATTGATGACAGTCGATGCCGTCCCACATGACTTCGCGCACGAACCCGCCGATCGCCTGAAAGCACGAGACGCGATAGAACTTCGTCATGCCGAGCGAGGTTTCATCGCCGTGGCGCTCGTTGACGAGCTTGCCGTTCTCTTCGATATACGCCTTGCCGCTGCACGTCGCGATCGACGGATCGGCGCGCATCTTTTCGATCAGCGCGGCGAAGTAGCGCGGCGGCAAGCGCAGGTCGAGATCGAGCTTGCAGAGGAATTCGTAGTCGTTTGGCTGTATCGAGTGATAGCCCGTGTAAAAAGCGTCGACAACGCCGGGGCCGACAGCTCGATGGCCGCGGTCCTTGCGCGTGATGATCTGAATCCAATCGTGACGCGCGGCGTACTCGGCGAGGATCGCCGGCGTCTGATCGGTCGAGCCGTCATCGACGATCACCCACTTCGCGGGACGAATGCTTTGGGCGACGACGCTGTCGAGCGTCTGCCGCATATAGTCCTGTTCGTTACGACACGGTGAAATGAGTACGTAGCGAGGCTCTGGCGCCGATGAATTCAAAATCCGGACCTCAACGTCAATGCGTCGCGCAGGCTTCGAGTCGATGGGTTTGCCGCGGCAAGCGTAGCATTTTTGGCTCGAACCGCAGCGAATGCGGCCGCGGGTTGCGACCCAGTGCACGTTTCGCCTCCGCCCGAACGCGGACAATCGCACTCGCGATTTCGTCACGTTGCAGGCGCTCGGGACGCAGTAGAATCTGCGCGGCAGCTTGACCCAACCCATCCTGGTTCGTGATCGGACATTTGGCCCTACCGCCGCCTGGGATATTCAACTAGGTTTTTTATTCGACTTCCCGCCGCGAGCGCGAGCAGCGCCGCTTTGCAAGTCCCTATGAGCGAGTTCGACGATAACGACATTGCAATCATCGGCATGGCGCTGCGGGTGCCGGGCGCCTCGAGCATCGAGGAATTCTGGTCGAACCTCCGTCAAGGCGTCGAATCGCTGCGCACCTATTCGGACGAGGAGCTCGCGGGGCGCGGGGTTTCGGCGGCAACGCTCGCCGATCCGAACTACGTCAAGGCCGGGATGCCGCTTGCAGGGCTCGACCAGTTCGATCCCGAATTCTTCGGCTTCAGTCCCAAAGAGGCCGCGATCCTCGATCCGCAGCATCGCCAATTCTATGAGGTCGCCTGGGAGGCGCTCGAGCGCGCGGGTCATCCGCCGAAGTCGTTCGACGGCAACATCGGCGTGTTCGCCGGCTGCGGCATGGGCGCGTATTTCGCCTTCAATCTGCTCTCCAATCGCGACCTCGTCGATTCCGTCGGCTTGTTTCTGCTGCGCCATACCGGCAACGACAAAGACTTCCTCGCGACGCGCGTGTCGTATTCGTTCGATCTCAAAGGTCCGAGCGTCAACGTGCAGACGGCGTGCTCGACTTCGCTCGTCGCCACCCACATGGCCGTGCAGAGCCTGCTCGCCCGCGAGTCCGACATCGCGCTCGCCGGCGGCGTGACGATCGAGTTGCCGCACGGCCTCGGCTATCACTACACCGAAGGCGAGATCCTCTCTCCCGACGGCCACTGCCGCTCGTTCGATCATCGCTCGAAGGGCACCGTGTTCGGCAGCGGCGTCGGCGTCGTGGTGTTGCGTCGCTTGAGCGATGCGCTCGCGGCCGGCGATCACATCCACGCCGTCATCAAAGGCAGCGCCGTCAACAACGACGGCTCGACGAAGGTCGGCTACCTGGCGCCGAGCGTGGACGGCCAGGCGGCGGCGATCGCCGAAGCCCTCGCAATCGCGAACGTGAGCGCGGACACGGTCACGTACGTCGAATGCCACGGCACGGCGACGCCGGTCGGCGACCCGATCGAGATCGCGGCGCTGACGCAAGGCTTCCGCGAATCCTCGACGCGCGTCGGCTATTGCCGCGTCGGCTCGGTGAAATCGAACATCGGCCATCTCGATACGGCCGCGGGCGTCGCCAGCCTGATCAAGACGGCGCTCGCGCTCGAGCACAAGCAGATTCCGCCGTCGCTGAATTTCGAAAAGCCGAATCCGACGATCGCCTTCGACGGCAGCCCGTTCGTCGTCGCGTCCAAATTGACGGAGTGGAAAAGCGATGGCACGCCGCGACGCGCAGGCGTGAATTCCCTTGGCGTCGGCGGCACGAACGCGTTCGTCGTTCTGCAGGAAGCCCCGCCCCGCCCTGCCCGCGAGCCCGAAGCCGACGCGCAGATGCTGGTGCTCTCCGCTCGCAACAAGCGCGCCCTCGACGACGCGAGCGCGCGCCTCGCAGCATGGATGCGCTCGCATCCTGAGCAATCGCTCGCCGATGTCTCGTACACCTTGCTCGAAGGCCGTCACGGGTTCGAGCACCGCCGGGTGCTCGGGGCAAAGACACACGAGGAAGCGGCGGCGCTGCTCGAAAGCAACGACGCTCGACGCGTGTTCAATCACACACTCGAGCTCGATCAGCCCTCGGTCGTATTCATGTATCCGGGCGGCGGCGCGCAGTATTTCCAGATGGGGCGCGGCCTGTATGCGACCGAGCCGGTGTTTCGGGAGCACATCGATCGCGGTCTTGCGATATTGAAGTCGCGCTTCCAGGCCGATCTTTCGCCCGTGTTCTTCGCCGATGAAGGCGCTCGCGAGCACGCCGTCGAGCAGCTCGCGAAGCCTTCGGTGCAATTGCCGCTCATCTTCCTCGTCGAGTACGCGCTCACGCGCCTGTGGCAGCACTACGGCGTCGAGCCCGCGGCCATCGTCGGTCACAGTCTCGGCGAGAACACCGCGGCCTGCGTCGCCGGCGTCATCGGCTTCGAGGACGCGCTCGGGCTCGTGCTGTTGCGCGGCCAACTGATGGATGAAGTGCCCGAAGGCGGCATGCTGAGCGTGCAGCTTCCCGCGAAGGAGCTGATGCCGCATCTCGGTCGTGAACTCGACCTCGCCGCTGCGAACAGCCCGCAGCTGTCCGTGGCCTCGGGCCCTGTCGTGCTGCTCGATCAACTGGCGGCGAAGCTCACGAGCCGGGGCATCGAATCGCAGCGCGTGCGCATCAACATCGCGGCTCACTCGCGCCTGCTCGACGGCATTCTCGATCGCTTCCGCCAGTACCTGCGCAGCATTCGCCTGAACGAGCCGACGCTGCCGATCATTTCGAATCGCACCGGCACGTGGCTCGATCCGCAGCGCGCGCGCGATCCGGAATACTGGGTCGAGCATCTGCGCAACACGGTGCTGTTCGCGGACGGCATTGCGACGCTGCTCGAATCACCCGATCGCGTCTTCATCGAAGTGGGCCCGGGCAACACGCTCGGCTCGTTCGCCCGCCAAGGACCGCAGGCGCCGGCGCAGCGCGTCTTTGCATCCTTGCGCCATCATCAGGATCCGGTATCGGACGAGGTTTACCTCAAGACGGTGATCGCGCGGCTGTGGGCCGTCGGCGTCAAGATCGATACGAGCAAGTTGTGGCGGCAGCCGCGACGCGTGCCGCTGCCGACCTACGCATGGCAGCACGCGAGCTATTGGATCGAGCCCGGCGCAGGTCACGCAGCCGGCAAGCAGGACATCCGGCCGCAGCGGCTCGCCGATCTGAATCAATGGTTCCGCACGCCGCGCTGGGTGCAGCAGGGCATTCTGGATCTCGATGAAGCGCCGAAGACCTGGCTCGTCTTTCGCGGCAACGAGCCCATTGCCGAGGCGGTCGTGCAGCGGCTGCGCGGCGAAGGTCACACCGTCGTCACCGTACAAGCAGGCGATACGTTCGCGCGACTCGACGACGATTCCTTCACGCTGGCGCCGGAAGCCGGCGGATCGGGCTATCAGGAATTGATCGAGGCGCTGACGGCGGCGGAGAAGCTGCCGGATCGCGTGCTGCACACCTGGCTGATCACGTGGGATCGAAGCTTTCGGCCGGGCTCGAGCTTCTTTCATCGCAATCAGGAATACGGGTTCTATTCGCTGCTGCATCTCGCGCAGGCGCTCGGCAAGGCCGGCGTGCTCGAGCGCAGGATTCACATCATCGTCGCCGCAAACAGCGTGCAGCGCGTGCGCTCCGAGATCGCAGCGCATCCCGACAAGGCGACGGCGCTCGGCCCATGCGCCGTGATTCCGCGCGAATTTCCGCACATCACCTGCCGCTTCGTCGACGTGGAGATCCCCGAAGCGGCGGCCGGCCGCGCCCGTGGCCCTTCGATGCAGGAGCGCGCGAGCTCGGCGATCGAAGCGCTCGAAGCAGAAATCGGCGCGCCTGCCGCGACTGAGGTCGTCGCATGGCGCGGCGGCGTGCGCTGGCAGCGTCACGTCGGTCCGTGGCGCGAGCGCGACTCCGCGGTTGCGCCTGCACGCTTGCACGACCGCGGCGTCTATCTGATCACCGGCGGCCTCGGCGGCATCGCTGGCGTCATCGCCGAATGGCTTGCACGCGAATACCGCGCGCGTCTCGTGCTGGTCGCGCGCACGCCGCTGCCGCGGCGCGAAGACTGGAACGAATGGATTGCGCAGAACGGGCTCGAGGACGGCACGTCGCGCAGCATTCAGCGCGTTCGCAAGCTCGAGTCGCTCGGCGCCCAGGTGCTCGCGATGGACGCGGACGTCACCGTCGCCGAGCGCATGCAGGAAGTCATCGAAGAAGCCCGCAAGGTTTTCGGCCCGATCAACGGCGTGTTCCATACGGCCGGCGTCATTCGCGACAACCTGATTCAACTCAAGACGCAGCGCGACATCGAAGAGGTGTTCTCGGCGAAGGTGTACGGCACGGTCGTGCTCGATGAGCTGTTCGCGAAATCGCCGCTCGATTTCATGCTGTTGTTCTCATCGACCAGCTCGTTCATCGCGCCGCAGGGCCAGGTCGACTACGTCGGCGCGAACTCATTCCTCAACGCCTTCGCCGATGCGTGCCGCGGCAGCCGTCCCTATCCGGTCATCGCGGTCAACTGGGGCATCTGGCAAGGCGTCGGCATGGTCGAAGGCACGACCGCCGCGAAACCCGAGGACGTGTCGCTGCGCGCTCTGCTCGAGCACGGCACGAAGGTCGAGACGAGCTATCCGCATTTCGAGCAAGTGCTCGCATCGCGCGACGGCCTGCAGCACGTGCATTTGTTCAGCGGTACGTTCTCCGCCGAGCGCGACTGGGTGATCGACGAGCATCGGCTCGGCAATGGCGATGCGCTGCTGCCGGGCACGGGTTACCTCGAGCTCATTCGCGCGGCGCTCGCCGCCGCGGCGCAGCTCGACAGCTGGCAGATCAGCAATCTCGTCTTCTTGAATCCGCTGTTCGTGCGCAATCGAGAGCCGCGCGCGTTTCGCGTCCGGCTGCGCGGCGACGACGCGCGCTGGGACGTCGATGTATTCGCCCGCAAGCTCGGCGCGACGACCGACGAATCATGGGAGCTCTGCGCGACGGCGCGCGCGGCCAAGGGTGCGGATGCGCCCTCCTCCATCCGCGTCGAAGAGATCGAGTCGCGCTGCACCGGCTCGACCGTCGGCAGCGGCGGCTCGACTGCGCTGCGCACGCGACAAGAGGATCACCTGCGATTCGGTCCGCGCTGGCGCGTCCTGCGCCGCTTGAGCATCGGCAAGGGAGAGGCGCTCGCGCGACTGCAGCTCGACGACGCCTACGCCGCGGAGACTCAACAGTTCGGCTTGCATCCGGCGCTGCTCGACATCGCCACGGGATGCGCGATGGATCTGATCCCGGGCTACGCGGCGCAGGAAGTCGCGCAGAACTTGTGGGCGCCGATTTCGTATCGCGCCTTCCGCTTTCACAAGCCGCTCACGGCGCATCTGGTCAGCTGGCTGCGCGTCACGCCGGACAGCTCGATGGCGAGCGGGTTCGCCGCATTCGATGTCGTGCTGTGCGACGCGCACGGCAACGTGCTCGCGGAAGTCGATCAACTGACGCTGCGCCGTATCGACGGCGAGCTGCGCATTCCCGACGTGAAGCAGGATCTGCCGAGCGCGGCCGAAGCCGCCTCCGCGCCGGACAAGCAGCGCGCGAAGCCGAGCTCGCCCGCCGAGATCGCGCTTCAGCACAACGCGACGCAGGGCATCGACGCGAGCGGCGGCGTTCAGGCGCTCGTGAAGGTGCTCAGCGCGAAGACCCCGCCCTCGACGCTCATCGTGAGCTCGATGGATTTGAATGCCCTGATTCGCCAGGCCGAATCGATCAGTGCCGCCGCGACGGCGACGAACGAAGCGCGCTTCTCGCGCCCGCAGCTCGACAGCGAATTCGAAGCCCCGCGCGATGACCTCGAGAAGGCGCTCGCGGAAATCTGGGGGAAGCTGCTCGGCGTCGAAGGGGTCGGCATTCGCGACAGCTTCTTCGATCTCGGCGGCCATTCGCTGATCGCGGTGCGGCTGTTCAATGAGATCGCCGATCGCTTCAAAGTCGATCTGCCGATGTCGGTCCTGATGCAATCACCGACGATCGCGAGCCTCGGCGACATCGTGCGCGCCGAAGCCGGCGTCGAGGCTGCAAGCGCGGGCGCGGCCACCGCGCCGGACGCCAAGGCAAAGCAGGCATTGCAATATCGCTTCGTCGTGCCGATGCACGCCGGCCCCGTCGCCGACCGCACGCCGATCTTCATGGTCGCCGGCATGTTCGGCAACGTGCTCAATCTGAGCCACATGGCGCACCTGCTCGGCGAGGAGCGCCCGTTCTACGCATTGCAGGCGCGCGGCCTGTACGGCGATAGTCAGCCGCACGAATCCTTCGAAGAGGCGGCCGCGGATTACATCGAAGAAATCCGCAAGGTGCAGCCGAAGGGGCCGTATCTGCTCGGCGGATTCTCGGGCGGCGGCATCACGGCGTACGAGATGGCCCGGCAGCTGCTCGCACAGGGCGAGCAAGTCCTGCAGGTGATCATGCTCGACACGCCGCTCGCGCGTGTCGCGCGCTTCAGCCGCGCCGACCGCCTGTCGATGCTCTGGCAGACGTTCAAGCGCAGCAAGGATCCGATCGCGTTCGTGCGCGAGCGCATCAGGAGCCGCATGGAGTGGCACAAGAAGCTCGCGGAACGCGAGAATCAACGCAAGGATGCGAACGAGGCCGCACAGTTCCAGTCGCGCCGCATCGGCGATGCCTTCATGCGCGCGGTCGAGAAATACGACACGCGTCCGGTGCCGGTGAACCTCGCGCTGTTCCGGCCGAAGCTCGACGTGCGCTATCACTTGAGCGGCGGCCGGCGCGTCGACAGCGAGCGCAACTACGTTTCCGAAGACAACGGCTGGACCCAGTACGTGTCGAGCATCCAGGTCTACGAGGTCCCCGGCAATCATGACAGCATGGTATTGGAGCCGAACGTGCGAGTGCTGGTCGCGGCGCTGAGACGCGCGATTCGCGCGGTCGAACACCCGCCCCACCCTCGCACGATCTCTCTCAGCGCAAGCAACGTAAGCTAAGCCAGCGAGTCATTGAAGCGAGACATGAGGCAACAAGATCCAGAAGCCGCGGCCGTGCACGTTCGATCGCTCGTTCTGCGCGGGTCGCAGTTCGTCATCGTCGGACAGGTCGTGAGCCATGGACTGCGCTTACTCAGCAACGTCGTCCTGGCGCGCCTGCTCTTTCCCGAAGCATTCGGACTGATGGCGCTCGTCGCAGTCTTCATGCAAGGGCTGCAGATGTTCTCGGACGTCGGTATCCAATCGAGCATCGTGCAGAGCCCGCGCGGCGAGGACCCGGCGTTTCTCGATACCGCATGGACCATTCAAATCTTGCGCGGCCTGCTGCTATGGGCTTGCGCCTGCGCGCTTGCATGGCCGTTCGCGACCGCCTACCGCGAGCCGCAGCTCTTGCTGCTGATTCCGGTCGCCGCGATGAGTGCAGTGATGAGCGGCTTCGAGGCGACCGCGCTGCATACGGCCAGCCGCAATCTCAAGGTCGGCACACTGACGCTGCTCGACCTGATCACTCAGACCACGAGCATAGTCGTGACGGTTGCAATCGCCGCGCAAGCATCATCGGTGTGGGCGCTCGTCATCGGCGGGCTCGCTTCGAATTCCTTGCGCGTCGTCTTGAGTCACACGTGGATCGCCGAACGCAGGAACCGCTTCAGGCTCGAGCGCGACGCATGTGCCTCGCTGCTCAGCTTCGGCAAATGGATTTTCGTCAGCACCGCCTTGACGTTTCTGGTCGGTCAGGGCGACAAGCTGGTGCTGGCTCGCTTGATTCCGCTGGACGTGCTGGGCGTGTATGCGATCGCATCGACGCTGGCCACCTTGCCGGCGGAGGTCATGAGCCGGTTCGTCGGAACGGTCGTATTCCCCGCGTACTGTCGCTCGCTCGAGCCGCGCGACAAATTCGCGGAGAGATTTGCGAGCATGCGAACGCCTCTGGTGTCGCTCGGCTTGCTGGGGATCAGCGTAATCTGCATCGTCGCGCCGGTGCTGGTCGAAGTCCTCTACGATTCGCGGTATCGAGAAGCCAAGTGGATGATTCAAGCACTCCTGATCGGTATCACATTTCGGATTCTCGAGAACATCAATGGCGCCGCGCTACTTGCGATGGGAAACTCTCGCCTCGTGGCGGTGGGCAGCGCCGCGAAGCTCGGCGGAATGTTGTCGCTGATGCTGCTTGGTTATTGGTTGAACGGCTATGTCGGCGCCATCGTTGGTTACTCGCTGTCCGAGGTTGCGCGATATTGCGTGTCCGTGATCGCACTGAGAAGGTATCACCTCAACGTGCTGCGGCAGGATTCGCTACTGATCGGCACGGCAGCTCTGTCCACGCTGGCGGGACTCGGCATCTCGAGCAGCTTGAGCGAGCACGCGTACTCGGTGCTGACCGTGGCCGTCGCCGCTCTGCTCCTGAGCACTGTCATGTGGTGGCAGCATTTGCGTGATGCTTTGCGCGCATGGCGCTCGTAACCGAGGTGCCGCCCCCAGAGCGACCTTAGGCCTCGATACGAACGTCCTGTCATAGCCGTGCTCCTGATTGCGTAGAGACACATGCGAATCACTTTCCTATCCCCGATTCCCTCCCTTGCGGGAGGCATCAAAGTCATCGCCACGTATGCGCGCAAGCTGGCCGATCGCGGCCACGAGGTCGTCGTCATCGCGACACCGTCATGGCGCAGGACGTTCAGATCCATGGTGCGGGATCTGATCAAACAGCGGAAATGGCCTGTTGCGTCGGCCGGGCTGTCGCACTATGACGTCATGGGCGTTTCAGTGCGTCTGCTCGACACGCACCGCCCCATCGTGGACTCCGACGTCCCCGACGCGGACGTCGTCATCGCCACATGGTGGGAGACCGCGGAATGGGCCGCGCGACTCTCACCCAGCAAAGGTGCGAAGACCTACATGATCCAGGGCCACGAGACATGGGGCACCGAAGAGGATGCGAGGCGTTCCAACGCGACGTGGTCACTGCCGCTGCATAAAATCGTGGTCGCGCACTGGCTCAAGAATCTCGCCCGAGAATTCGGAGACACCGACGTGTCCGTGGTGCCGAATAGTGTGGACCTGCAGCAGTTCTATGCACCGCCGCGCAGCCGTCAGGAACCGCCGACCGTCGGCCTGCTGTACTCGACCATGCCGCTCAAAGGCGTGGACGTCAGTTTGGCGGCGATCGAGAAGGCCCGCCGCATCATCCCAGATCTGCAGATCAGAGCCTTCGGACAGCTCCCGGTTGAACGCTCGCTGCCCTTGCCACACGGTGCGCACTTCACACAGTCCCCCGATCAAGCGCACATACGCGAAATCTACTCCCGATGCGATGTCTGGATCTGCGCGAGCCGCAACGAGGGGTTTGGACTGACCGTGCTCGAGGCCATGGCATGCCGCTGCCCCGTCGTCGTTACGCGCTGCGGCGGTCCCGAAGATTTCGTCAGGGACGGCTGGAACGGATTCCTGGTGCCCGTAGAAGATGCAGACGCGCTCGCTCAGAAGCTCGTAGAGGTGCTGTCTGCTGCACCTTCCGTATGGCAACAGATGTCGGCCAATGCCCTGGCAACGGCGACCAGTTATACCTGGGACGATGCCACGGATGCTTTTGAAGCGGCATTGCATCGC
>Ga0164243_10010834_pt1 | contig 13068 bp, 12 predicted proteins | sample OricompcompostOP_FD_108781 | JGI IMG/M metagenome (GOLD analysis project Ga0164243, IMG submission 108781) | Organic Plus compost microbial communities from Emeryville, California, USA - Original compost - Organic plus compost (OP) | ecosystem: Engineered > Solid waste > Mixed feedstock >... | reverse complement strand
TGGCGCCGGGGCACATCGTCTCGCCCGCCACCGAGAAGATGTTCTCCGACACGCAGACCGAGGTGCTGCTGGACCACGTGGCAGCGCCGCGCCTCGGCAGGCCGGACGACGTCGCGATGGCCGCCCTGTTCCTGGCGTCGCCGGAGTCGGCGTTCATCAACGGGCAGGTGCTCGTCGTCGACGGTGGCATGTCCGCCTACGCCCCCATGGTCCCCTCGTTCCGGCGGCTGGCCGGCCGGTGAAGGAGCTGACATGCGTTTTCTGGTGACGGGTGGACTGGGTGTCAACGGTGCCTGGGTGGTCCGGGAGCTCGTGGGCCGCGGACACGAGGTGGCCGTGTTCGAAACCCGCGACGACACGTCCCTGATCGAGGACGTGGCCGACCGGGTCGAGGTCGTGCTCGGTGACATCCGCGACGCCGACAGCGTGACCGCTGCCTTGGCGCGGGTCCGGCCCGACTGCGTCATCCACCTGGCGGCGTTCGTCGACTGCGAACGGGATCCGCACACTGCGATCTCGGTGAACGTGGGCGGCACCGCCACCGTGTGCGCGGCCGCGGTGGCGGCTGACGTGCGGCGCGTCGTTTTCACCAGCTCGAAGGCGGTCTACGCGCCTGCGACCGGCACCCGCGGGTTTCCGACCTACCAGCCGGTCGTCGAGGACGACGAGCTGCGGCCGACCGGGATGTACGGCACCACGAAGGCGGCGGCGGAGAACGTCATGGCCTGGTACGGGCGCACCTCGGGGGTGGAGTGCGTCAGCCTGCGGTTCGCCACGGTCTTCGGTCCGGGCAGGCTGCAACGGCACGCGGGCCCGATCAACACCTACAGCTCGATGATCGAGCTGCCCGCGTCCGGGCGGGGTTTCACGATCGAACAGGGCGGGGACGAGCGGGACGGCATCATCTACGTCCTCGACGTCGCCGACGCCATCGCGTCCGTCGCGACGGCGCCGGAGGCCCCGCGCCACCGGGTCTACAACGTGGCGGACGGGCGAGCGGTGTCGATGACCGAGTTCGCGGACGCCATCGGCCGCATCGTCCCGGGGGCGCCGCTCGACGTGGGGCCCGGACTGAACCCCATGCAGATGGTGGACAGCTACTACATGGCGCTCGACGGAACCCGGATGGAGAAGGAGTTTGGATGGCGTCCTCGTTACGACCCGGATCGTGCGATCCGGCACTACACCGAGTTTGTCCGATCCCGGCTGCCGTGACCGGGGAGGTGGAGTGGGCGTGAAAGCAGCGATCTACCGTCGCCCCGGCCCCCCGGCCGAGGTCTTCGACGTCACTGATATCGAGGTGCCCGAGCCGGAGCCCGGTCAGGTCCGTGTCCGGATCAGCACCTCGGGGATCAACCCCACCGACTGGAAGACCCGCGCCGGGTTCGCCGGACGGACTCCCGATTGGTTCCAGGTGCCCCACCACGACGGCGCCGGTGTCGTCGACGCGGTCGGCGCCGGTGTCGGCACCCTGCGGAAAGGCCAGCGGGTGTGGTTGTACCTGGCGGCGTTCCACAACCGCTACGGGACCGCAGCCGAGTTCGCGGTCGTGCCTGCCGAGCGGGCCGTGCCACTGCCCGACGGCGCCTCCGACGACCTGGGCGCGTGTCTCGGTATCCCGGCTCTGACCGCCGCGCACGCCCTGGGCGGGGACCCAGGGCAGCTGGCCGGGCGGACGGTCCTCGTCGCGGGCGGTGCCGGCGCGGTCGGGCACTTCGCCATCGAGTTGGCAAAGCACGCCGGCGCACAGGTGGTGGCCACCGTGAGCAACGACGAGAAGGCCGCTCTGGCGGGCAAGGCAGGCGCCGACCTCGTCGTCCGCTACACCGAGCCCGACGTCGCCCGGCGCATCCTCGACTTCGCCGGACCGGTCGACCGGATCGTCGAGGTCGCGCTCGCGGCGAACCTCGACCTGGACGTGGCGGTGCTCGGCGCCCCCGGCACCATCGCCGTCTACGCCACCGAGGGGGAACTGACCCTGCCGGTGGGAGAGTTCATGAAGGCGAACACGACGCTGGAGTTCGTGCTGCTCTACGGGGTGCCCCCGGAACGGCTCGCCGCGGCCGTCAGGTGGACCTCCGACGCTCTCGCGCACGGCGCGCTGTCACCGCTGCCGGTGCACCCCTACAACCTGGACGACGTGGTGCAGGCGCACGAGACGGCCGAGCAGGCGCCGACGGGGAAAGTCATCCTGCGCGTGGGCGCGCACTGAAGGAGAACCCACCTGTGGACACCTGGACCACCCCACTGACACCGCTGTCGTTCCTGCGTCGATCCGCGACCGTGTACCCGGACAAGATCGCCGTCGTGCACGGAGACGACACCTGGACCTACCGCGAGTTCGCCGCTCGGGTGGTTCATCGGGCGCGGGTGCTGCGTGCGGCTGGTGTGGGGCCGGGCGACCGGGTTGCCTACCTGATGCCCAACGTGCCGGAGATGTTGGCCGCCCACTTCGCCGTCCCGCTGGCCGGTGCGGTGCTGGTGGCGGTCAACACCCGGCTGGCGCCCGAGGAGGTCCGCGGCATCCTCGATCACTCCGGCGCGACCGTGCTCGTCCTCGACGCCGAGTACGCCCCCACGGTCGCGCCGATCGCCGCGTCGTTGTCCACGGTGGGCACGATCGCCGTCGCGTCCGACCCGCTGGGCCCCGGCGCGACCGTCGAGGTGCCGGGCGCGGTCGCGTTCGACGACCTTCTCGCCGGTGCCGGGAGCGACTCGGACCAGCCGGGGTGGACGGTCGCCGACGAGAACGCACCGATCTCGATCAACTACACCTCGGGCACGACGGGCAAGCCGAAGGGCGTGGTCTACACCCACCGCGGTGCGTACCTCAACGCCCTCGGCGAGATCTTCCACTCCGGACACGACGCGGACAGCGTGTACCTGTGGACGCTGCCGATGTTCCACTGCAACGGGTGGTGCACCACGTGGGCGGTGGTTGCGGCGGGTGGAACGCAGATCTGCCTGCGCGAGGTGCGCGCCGACGCGGTGTGGGAGCTCATCGACCGGCACCGGGTCACCCACCTCAACGGGGCACCCACCGTCGTCACGACGATCATGCGGGCCGACCGTGCCCACGATCTCGACCACCGCCTCGTCGTCACCACCGCGGGAGCGCCGCCGAGCCCCACCACCATCCTGGAGATGGAGCGGCGGGGATTCCGGATCGTGCACGTCTACGGACTGACCGAGACCTACGGCCCGTACGCGGTGAACGAGTACCAACGGGCCTGGGAGGAGCTGGCCCCCGGGGAGCGCGCGGCACTGCGGGCTCGGCAAGGCGTGGCGATGCTGCAGGCGGACGAGGTCCGCGTGGTGGACGAGGAACTCCGCGACGTTCCCCGCGACGGCCGGACGATGGGCGAGATCGTCATGCGCGGCAACACGGTGATGCAGGGCTACTTCAGGGACCCGCAGGCCACGGCCACGGCGTTCACCGGCGGCTGGTTCCACTCCGGAGACCTCGGGGTGATGCACCCGGACGGCTACGTCGAACTGCGCGACCGAGCCAAGGACGTGATCATCTCCGGGGGCGAGAACATCTCGACCATCGAGGTCGAGCACGCCATCGCCGCGCACCCCGACGTCCTCGAGGTCGCCGTGATCGGTGTCCCGGATCCCCAGTGGGGTGAGCGGCCCAAGGCGTTCGTGGTACCACGGCCGGGGCGCGAGCCTGCCCAGCGCGAGTTGATCGAGCACGTGCGGTCCCGCATCGCCCGCTACAAGGCGCCGCGCGACGTCGAGATCGTCCCCGAGCTGCCCAGGACCTCCACCGGCAAGGTGCAGAAGTACGAACTGCGCGAGAGGGAATGGTCGGGAGAAGCCCGGCGTGTCCGCGGCTGATCGAGGGACCGGGCCACCCCCAAGGCGGGCTACGGACAGGGCGTGGCCCGCCCAGAGGGGATCCGGGCTCGGTGTTTCGTCGGGCAGACCCGAGAATCCCGCCTGGCGGCCATCACGCTGCGTACTCCGGCAATCACGGCTGTCCGGGGTGATGGCTGATGTCTTCGCGCGAGAGATCCACCATGCCCGCTCTGAGTCGTCGGCCGTCAACCGGGGCTGCGGAGTATCCCGCGCTGGTTGCGATCTGGCGCCGCGCCGTGGCTGCGATGCGCGACTTCCGCGTGGTATCTGCTCCAGCGTCGCTGTCAGCATGCTCGTGTCCGCGGCCTGCCCGCGGGTGAGGTGGAGCGCGGGTACGCGGCACCTGCCGTCGCAGACCAGGTGATTTTCGTGGTCAACCCGGTGTCCCGCGACAAGGTCGCACCGTGGCCACCCAGTCCAACTCGCCTGAAGCGCGTGCCGTCGCCTCGACGACCACCCGCCGAGCCACCTGCCGTCGGCCGGTGGCCTGAACAGTCGGGCACAACGGGCCGGTCATGGCCCACACCTCATCCGAAACCACATCACGCGACATGACCGCAACCCTCACCCGCGCGCTCGCGCCGAGGGTTCAGCGACACACGCTAGTAGTGCACCGCGCCCCGGTTGCCACCCGCCACCGACACCGCATCACCGGTCACGGCCGCTGCCCGGGGGGAACAGAGGAAGACGACGACGGTCGCCACCTCGTCCGCGCTGATGAGACGACGCAGGCTCGTCGTCGCGGAAAGCTGGTCGCGGACCTGCTCCTCGCTCAGACCGCCCGCCGCGGCCCGGTCGGCGACCAGATCCGGCGTGCGCTCCGTTTCCACCAATCCCGGATGCACGACCGTCACTCCGATGCCCTGTGGACCGAGTTCGTCGGCCAGGTTCGCGGTGAGAGCGGCGACACCGACGTTGCGGATCGTTCCGGAGACAGAGCCGGTGCGGCGCGCGTTGAGGCCGGAGATGTTCACGATCCGGCCCCACCCCTGGGCCGCCATGTGCGGCGCGAGAGCGCGGGCACACCGCAGGTAGCCGAGGACCTTGGTGTCGAAATCCCGGCGCACTGCCTCGTCGGTGAGCTGTGCCAGCGGCGGGGGAGCGGCGGAGAACGAGGGTTGGGCCGCGGCGTTGACCAGCACGTCGACGCCGCCCCAGGCGGCCACGACCTGTTCGGCCATGGCCCGTACCGCACGGTCGTCGGTGGTGTCCGCCGGTACCGGAAGGACCTCGGCGCCCGGGACAGCGGAGCGCAGGCCGTCGGCGGCAGTGGCGAGACGCCCGCCGTTCCTGGCGACGAGCGCCACCCGGGCGCCCTCGCCGAGCAGGCCGCGCGCGACGGCGAGTCCGAGTCCGCGGGACCCTCCCGTGACGACCGCGCGGGCGCCGGTCAACTGCAGATCCATGGTGACCTTTCGTGTCGGGTTTCCGCGACGCTTCTGATGGCGGCGGCGGTGGCGACGATCGCGTCGACGTCCGTGCCCCGCAGCCACGTCAGGACCTCCTCGACGGCGGCCGTCGCGTCCGGCGTGCACCGGTCGACCAGGCCGTGCGCGGCGGCTTCGGCCGCGGTCCAGCGCTGCCCGCCGTAGAGCAGCAGCCCGGCCGGGCCGGCGCCGACGGCCTGCACGAGCCTGCGCACGAACACCGTTTCGTAGGTCAGCCCGTGACCGAGCGCCGGTATCCGGAAGGTCGCCGCGGGCGTGCAGATCCGGACGTCGCAGGCGAGCGCAAGGCTGCAGCCCGCCCCGAAACACGGTCCGTCGATCTGCGCCAGCTTGGGCGGTGCGAGGTCGGTCAGCGCCAGCACCGCCGTCTCGGCCAGGCGCCGGTGACCGGCGACGTCGTCCGGATCGGGTGCGCGCAACTCCGCCAGGTCCCCGCCCGCCGAGAAACTTCCCCCGGCGCCGCGCAGCACGACCGCGACGATCCCGGGTGTCGCCTGGATGGTGCGCACGTGCCGCAGCAGTGCCCGCCACATGTCGCGGGACATGGCGTTGCGCTTGTCCGGCCGGTCGATGGTGAGCGAGGCGACCCGGTCGTCGACCGCCAGTCGTACCCGATCGGTCATCGTCGGCCTGCCGTCGTGCCCGGGGCGGGTACCGGCCCGCCTGCGCCGCCGACCACGCCATCTCGCGTCAGGGCGCGGATGTCCTGCTCGCCGACGCCCAGTTCCGCCAGCAGCGCGACGGTGTCCTGCCCCACCTCGGGTGCCTTCCCCCGGGCGCGGGGCGCGCCGTCAGCGATGAGCGGCGTGTTCACCATCCGCCGGTGCCCGAACCGTTCGATATCGTCGGGAAACATCTCCCGGGCCGCGTACTGGGCGTCGTCCAGCATGTCAGCCACGGTGTTGACCGGTCCGCACGGCACTCCGGCCGCGCGGAGCCGCTCGATCCACACGTCGCGCGGCGCGGTGCGGAACCGCGCCTGGAGGAGCCGGGCGAGCGGCTCCCGGTGTACGAAGCGGGCGTATTCACCCCGGAACCGCTCGTCGCCGGCCAGGTCGACGTCGAGGACCTCACAGAAGGCCCGCCACAACCGTTCGGTCACGCCGATCACGAGCACGGCCCCGTCACCGCAGGTGAACGCCTCGTATGGGGCGGCCAGCCGGTGCGCGGTGCCCAAGGGGCCCGGTGGTTCGCCGGTTCCCACGTAATCGGCCACCTCCCACATCGACCAGCCCGCGATGGTGTCCGCGAGCGAGACATCGATGTGGGAGCCGCCGAGCCCCGCGCGGACCCGGTGCAGCGCCGCCAGCACACCGATCGCGCCCCACATGCCGGTGCCCAGGTCGCCGATGGGGTAACCCGCTTTCGCGGGCTCACCGCTCGCGCTTCCGGTGACACTGAGCAGGCCGCCGTAGGCCTGGGCGACCAGGTCGATGCCTTTCGCGTCCCGCATCGGCCCGAACTGGCCGAAGCCGGAGATCGAGCAGTACACCAGGTCCGGGCAGTCGCGGCGGAGGTCCTCGTAGGACAGCCCCTGCCGTGCGAGTGCGCCGACCCGGAAGTTCTCCACCAGCACATCCGATCGTCGTGCCAGGTCTTTGATCAGGTCCCGCCCTCGCGCGGTCTTGATGTCGACGGCGAAGCTGCGCTTGCCGCGGTGGATCAGGTCGAACGGCAGTGGGCGCAGTTCCGGGCCGACCCGGCGCCGCCGCAGCGAGTCCCCGTCCACCGGCTCCACCTTGATGACCTCGGCGCCGAGGTCGGACAGGATGGTGGTGCAGTAGGGGCCTGCCAGGGCTCCGGTGATGTCCAGCACCCGCACGCCGCTGAGGAAGTGCTGCCCCGGTGGGGGCCCGGACCGCGCGCTCGCCTCAGACATGTGCTCGATTCCCCTCGTCGTCCTGTGGTGTGGCTTCGGGTCCTGTCCGGGCCAGCGTTTTCCGCAGCACCGCGACCTCCTCGGCCAGTTCCCGCCGGCTCACCGCGGCGTCGCGCACCGCGCCCGAGCCGTGGTAGCTGCCGGGGAACAAGTGCAGTTCGACCGGGACGCCCGCCGCGAGAAGCGAGCGCGCGTAGTCGACTCCTTCGTCGCGCAACGGATCGAACTCAGCCACCGAGATGTAGGTCGGGGGCAGTCCGGTCAGGTCTGTGGCGCGGGCGGGAGCGGCGTAGGGCGAGACCGTGCCGGCGGGGCGGCCGAGGTAGGCGGACCAGCCGATCTCGGCGTCCCGCCGGTTCAGCGCAGGCGTGTCGGTGAACCGCCTGCTGCTCGCCGTCCGAAGCCGGTCGTCCAGGGTCGGCGATTTCAGGAACTGGAAACTGATCGGGGGTCCGTTCCGGTCGCGCGCCAGCAGAGCGGTCGCGGCCGCGAGCGCACCGCCCGCGCTCACCCCGTGCAGGACGACGTTGGCGGGGTCGATCTCCAGCGCGCCGGCCTGTTCGTGCACCCAGAGCAGTCCGCTGTAGACGTCCTCCACGGGGGTGGGGAAGGGCCACTCCGGAGCCAGCCGGTAGGCCACCGCGACGACGACCGCACCGCACTCCCGCGCGATCTCGGCGTTGCGGTGATGGCTCATGTCCAGGTCGCCGAGGATGAAACCACCACCGTGGACGTGGTACACCGCGCCGCGGCTCGTCCGGTGGAACGGCCGGTACACACGGAGATCCACGACGTGCCCGTCCGGGGCGATGCACGCGAACTCCTGGACGGCCACCCCCTCGACCGGACCGTGCGCGGCGTGGCGGCTCGTGACGATCCGGCGGGCTTGCGCGACGTCGGTGCGGTCGATCCGGGGCAGCGCGGCCACCGCGGGCAGCAGTTCCTCGTCGATGCGGTACCTGCTCAACGGTCCCCCACCTCGGGCAGGCGACGGCCACGCAGGTCCGTCGACGCGAACGACTTCAGCAATGCCGGGTCCTCGATCCAGATCTGCCTGCGGTAGCGGCGGATCGCCCCGATGTCGTCCAGCTTCTTGAGCGCGCGGGCGACGACCTCGCGCACGGAGCCGATGGCGTGTGCGAGATCGGCTTGATCCGTCTGCACCAGCAGGCCCTCCATGGTCGGCGTGGCCATCTCCAGCAGGTGCCGGCTCAACCGCTGCTGAACGGAGTTGAACAGGTTGTCCTCGAGATAGGCCACGGTTTCGTAAGTGGACTCGGCCAGGTACACGGCGACCTGGTAGGCGAGCTCCGCTCGGGTCCGCATGAGCCGGCGGAAGGTGACGGGGTTGAGCACCGACACCTCGCACATGCTGACCGCTTCCAGAGACGACGGCGCGCCGTGGGTGAGCATCGCGGGCAGCGCCGTGAAGTGCCCGGCCGTCGCGTACCGGGTGGTGACCTCCCGGCCGTCCCAGGACGTCACCTTCGCCCGAATCCGTCCGGTGTGGACAAGCGTTACCCGGTAGTCCTCGTTGCCGCGGCAGAGGACGGCGCCTGCGGAGTAGGTCACCACCCGGCTGTCCGCGAGCAGCGCGTCCCGGATCTCCGGAGCCTGCCCGGCCAGGAAGCTCTTCGACCACGCCTCGCGTGCCGATGCGGCGATCGGGCTTCGGTCGCGGTTCATTCGACGTCCACCGGATCACCGGACGTGGGCTGGTCGAGGCCGAACTGGGAGGTGCGGCGGGACCGCGGATCCCGTTCGGGCCAGCGGCCCTCGTCGACGGACCGGACGAACCCGCGGACGATCGCGTTGAACTGCCGCGGGTTCTCCAGGTTGGGCACGTGCCCGCTGTTGGGCAGCACGAGCATTCCGCATGTGGGGGCGACCCGCTTCAGCATCAGCCCGGTGGACAGGCACGCCTCGTCCTCGTCGCCGTTGACGACGAGGAGCGGAACCGGGAACGTCCGGAACTCGTCGACCAGGTCGTGCAGGGACGGCCGCCGGCCCTGGACCTCCAGGACGGTCAGTGCCAGCCCTTCCACGGAATGCTCGGCGAACTGGCCGACGAACTCGTGCCAGGCCGCCTCGTCGTGGTACTTGAGCTGCACCCGGCTGGGACCTTCGGCGAACGCCCGGCCGACGTACCCGGCTCCCCGTGCGCGCAGTTGCTCCGCGACGAGCTTGGTTTCCGCCAGATAGCCGGGTCGGCCGGCCGGGTCGGAGCCGGATCCCACGCTGACCGCCGTGATCGAGCGCACCCGGTCGGAGTGGTGCAGCCCCAGTTGCAGGGCGGTGTAGCCGCCCATGGACAACCCGACCACGTGGGCGAGCTCGATGCCCAGTGCGTCGAGCACGGCCAGTGCGTCGTCCACGCTCCGTCGCCAGGAGTAGGCGGACGGGGCGCTCGGGACGTCGGAGGGGAGGTACCCGCGTGCCGCGAAGGTGATGCACCGGTGGTCCTCCCGCAGCTCGGCCACCTGCCGTGCCCAGCTCCGGTGGTCACCGGCGTATTCGTGGAGGAACAGAACCGGAACCCCGTCACCCGTGTCGGTCACGTGCAACCGGACACCGTCGACGGTCTCGACGAACCGACCGGTGGTCATGACGTCTTGTGCGCGTCGTGCGGGCCCGCGCTCCGGCGTCGCGCCGGGTCGGGAACTCCCGCGGGATTCGTTGCATCCACTCTGATGCCCTCCTGCCGTGTCTCGGTACGCGACGTGAGTGATCCTGTCGAGGAAGGACGATCGTGTCTGTGACTTGCGTCCGTCAACCCGGACCGGTCCGCGGCCGCCGGACGTGGGTCACAGACGCAGCCGAACCGCGCGGGCGACCATGGCGAGGTGACGGCCTCAGGCGGGGTGGCAGCGACCCTGCGGGCTGTGACCCGGCTCGAGGAGTTGACGTGACAGCACTCTTGCTTCCCCCGTTGTCCGCGGATGTCGCCGAGCGCAGACGCGAGCTGAGAACGGCGTTCGCCCGGTTCCCCAGTGGTGTCGCCGCCGTGTGCGCACTCGGGCCGGACGGCCCCGTGGGCATGGCCGCCAGTTCGTTCACCTCGGTGTCACTGGACCCCGCGCTGGTGTCGGTGTGCATCGGCCACGGCTCCACCACCTGGCCGCGGCTCGCGGCCGCCGAGCGCGTCGGCATCAGCGTCCTCGGTGGCGAGCACACCGAGCTGAGCGGCGCGCTCGCCGCACGCGGTGTGGACCGTTTCGCCGGCGCCACCTGGGAGGCCTCGCCCGAGGGCGCGGTCTTCCTCGCCGGGGCTCCGTTGTGGCTGGACTGCCGGATCCACCGCACCGTGCGCGCCGGTGACCACGACATCGTCCTGTTCGAAGTGGTGGGTGCGCGCCCGGACGACCGGTACGACCCGCTGATCTTCCACCGGAGCGCGGTGCGCGGATTGGAATCCCGATGACCTGCGACTCCGCGGCACTGCGCTGCCTGGTCCGCGGCCGCCCGATCGTGGTGGTGACCGCGTGCGGTCACGGCCCGCGTGCGGAGCTGGTGCTCGGCGCCGAGCGCGCCACCGCCGGGGCGGTGGCCTTCCTCGTCCGTCACGGCACGGGTTTCCTCCGGGTCGGGTTGAGCGACGACGAGGCCGATCGGCTCGACCTGCCTGCGATGTACCCACCCGGCACCCGGGGCGTCCTGGAGCGCGACTGCGTCGCCGTGGACGCCGCTCACGGAACGACGACCGGGATCTCCGCGGCCGACCGCGCTCACACGATCGGCCTGTTGGCGGCGTCCACCAGCACACCTCGCGATTTCACCCGTCCCGGCCACGTCGTTCCGGTGCGGGTGACGACGCACGGAGCGGCCGGCGGCGCCTTGGGGGCCGCTCGCGCCCTGGCCGCGCGAGCGGGACTGCGTCCGGTGGTCGCGGGGTGTGCGCTCGTCAGCACCGGTGATCCCCGCGCGCTCGCGGGTCTCGGGGAAGCGCGTGAGTTCGCCGCGCGCACGGGGCTGGCGCTTCATGACGCCTGCGGCTCGAACGCCGAGGGCGTCCAGTGGGGGCCGTGCCGCCCCTTGCCGACCGCGCCGTGCTCGGCGCGCAGGGAGCCTAGCGCGAGCCCCCCGCGGCGATGTCCCTCAGCAGCAGAGCCGTCCTGGCCTCGATGATCTGCCGGGGCGAGCGCAGATCGAGCCCGCTGAGGGTCTCGATCCGTCGTAGCCTCTGGCTGACGGTGTTGACGTGCAGCGTCAGCCGACGGCCGGTGGCTGCGCGATCGAGGTCACTGTCGAGGTAGGTGCGCAACGTGTGCAGGAGTTGCGCGCCGTGACGGGCGTCGTAGCGGGTGATGGCGCCGAGAACCCGCTCGGCGTACTTCGTGAGGTGGTCCGGCTCGGCGTATCGCAACAGGAGCGCGGCGGCGCCGAGGTCCTCGAGGGCCAGGGTGCCCGTGGTCGTGCCCTCCGCGCCGGCAAGCCGTAGCGCACCGACCACCGCCGAGTAGGTTTCCTGGACGTTGTCCTCGATCTCCGACGTCACCACGAGGGCGCTCGATCCGGCGTAACCTGCCACCGCACGTCGGAGCGTGTCCTCTCCCGACGGTTCGTCGGGGTTCGTCGGCCACAGCGCGACCAGCAGGTTGCGCACCGCTGCGATCAGCGGGAGGGGCCGTACGTGTGAGCTCGAACGGATCGCCGCGGCAGCGGCCTGCGCCATCCCGCGTTCGTTGGGCGCGAGCGCCTGGCCCACGGGGCGCCGGGCGGTGCCGAACGCGGCCGCGACCAGCAGCCGGTGGGGTTGCCGCAGGTCGTGGCCCAGCAGGCTCGCCCGCTCACGGATCTGCGGTGCGGCCGGGTCGGCCCCCGCGATCAGGTCTGCCAGCAGGTCGCCGCGTACCCCCTGCTCGGCCTGTGCGGCAGTGCGCTGTCGCAACATCTCGAGCGAGAGGACCACCGACGCGTTCTCGGCGGCACGGACCCCCAGCGCGTCGAGTGCGTCCGACATGTGCAGCAGCCACGCGGTCGCGACCACCGCCCCGTCGAGGAGGACGTTGACGACGACATGGCGCCCGTCGTCGTGCACCAGACCGCGGTCCCCGAGCGGCCGGGGCGTGCGGACCGGAGGACCAGCCGATGTGCGCGACGACGACGGCACGGTGCCTTCCGACTCGGCGAGGGTTTCCCCGCTCGCGTCCCGGATGACGACGCCGCAGCCGAGCAGGCTCCGCAAGGCGCCGGCGATGCCGGTGAGTCCGCCGGCGCGCACGGCCACGTCGAGCAACTGGTTGTGGATCTCCGCGGACCTGACGATCAGTTCGTGCTGTGCTCGCAGGTCGTCCCGGATGCGACAGGACGTCACGGCGATCGCCGCGTGTTCGGCGAGCAGCTTCATCTGCTCGACCTCGTCGCGCGTGAACTCGTGCGCGGCCGCGCGGTAGCTGTTCAGCGTGCCCAGCACCCCGTCCGAGGTGGTGAGGGGTACCGCCAGGATCGAGCGATAGCCCTGTTCCTTCGCGGTGCGGGTCCACTCCGACTCGGGCTCGTCGTGGACGTCGCTCACCCCGCACGGAAGGCCGCTGAGGAAGGCCCTGCTTGCCGGCGCGCCCGAGTCGGCATCCGCCTCGATCCGGACGGGGTGATGCGCGTTCACGCGGTCGACGTACTCGTCAGGCAGCCCGCTCACGCCGACGATGTCGAAGCTCGCGCCGTCGGCCGCCGGGATCATGACACCGCACACGTCCAGCTGCAACAACTCACGGGCGGCACCGGCCACCAGGTCCAGCAGGGACTTGAGGTCGTCACCAGCGTTGACCGCCGAGGTGAGCGATCCGAGCTGTCCGACCCACGTGGTGAGGTCTGGTGTGGTGGCGACCGGCATGCGAAGAGTGTGCGTGACGACATGCCTTCGAGGCAAACGATGGG
>Ga0164243_10010833_pt1 | contig 13068 bp, 9 predicted proteins | sample OricompcompostOP_FD_108781 | JGI IMG/M metagenome (GOLD analysis project Ga0164243, IMG submission 108781) | Organic Plus compost microbial communities from Emeryville, California, USA - Original compost - Organic plus compost (OP) | ecosystem: Engineered > Solid waste > Mixed feedstock >... | reverse complement strand
GTCAAAACCCGCATTCAGTATTCCGCTGAGGGAGAATATGAGCAATATGCCGATCGTTGGCGTAAGGGATGGAAGCGTGATCTTAAACAGTTTGCTCCACCGGCCTGCCCCGTCGATTTCGGCTGCCTCATACAAGTGCGGATCGATATTCGTTAACGCGGCTAAATAAATGATCGAACCCCAGCCTACACCTTTCCATATATCGGAAATGATGACCAACGGATAGAACAATTCCGGCTTCCCCATAAAAAAGATCGGATCCAACCCCATCTGGTACCGGATATCATTGATGAGACCTACGTTCGGAGAAAGTATTTTTTGAAGTAAAGTAACGACGACGACCCACGAAACGAAGTGCGGCAGATAGGAAATCGTTTGAAAAACCCTTTTGATTTTTTTGTGCATGATTCCATTAAGCATCAAGGCCAGGACCAATGGAGCCGGAAATCCGAAAATCAGCTTAAGGGCACTAATGGACAACGTATTTCGGAGTACATCGTAAAAGCTGGAATCGTTTAAAAACTGCTCGAAATATTTAAAGCCTGCCCACGGACTCCCCAAGATCCCCAGATTGAATTTGTAATCTTTGAACGCGATCAGAATGCCGTACATCGGATAGTAGGCAAAAATCAGAAACCATAGGATCGCAGGAAGAATAAATAAGTATATATATCTAAATTGCCATATTTTAACTAATTTTCGGTTCTTTTTTAGTCGTTCATATCTAGGGATAACAGCACCTTTGGGTACCATTCTCCGAACACCTCCTGCATCTTCGTCGTATCAGGCTTTATATCGCATGGATTTCACACATTCCGGTCTCACATTTGCGTAAGGCATATCGCACGGTTTCCCCCTCCTTTATTGCAAGCGGTTTCATTTGTATGATTCAAATATATTCAATATGGTGTAGGAATCATTCCATAATTTCTTCATTCGCATAAAAGTTATCTTCAAGTCAGAAAAAAGGAGATGTTCCCGTCGTCTCGCCAATCACCAATTCCGGCTCCACGAGGGTTTTAATGTATTTTCCGGGTTGGCCGTCATCACTGTTTATGACCTCAAGCAGCGTGTTTGCCGCCCGGTAGCCCATATCTCGTTCAAACTGTTTAACATGTGTGAATGTACTGTATCCTTCGATGATGGAAGTCGGATCGTCAAAACTGATGATGGATATGTCCTCAGGCACCTTCAAACCGGCTTGACGTGCCATCTGATGGATTTTCACGCCAAGACTTCCGTTTAGCGTAATATAGGCCGTTGCCATTCGATTTTGGATATATCGGTACAGAGGATGTGCTTCAGCTTGCTCAAGACTTCCGATTTCAAAACCGGTTACGATGTGGGCCGGGTTAATGAGGGATCCCTTTTCCTTTAAGGCATTCATATATCCATCGATCCGCTCTTGAACGGTAACGGTTTGTATAGGCGAATCAGAGCATATGGCGATTTCACGATGCCCCAGATCCCATAAGTAATTGACAGCAAGGTTAGCGCCAAGCCTACCGTCTGATGCGATATAATGAGTTTCCACCCCTGGAAGGTAACGGTCGATGAGAACAAACGGAAATCCCGCAAATTTCATGCTTAATATTTCTTCATTGAATAATTCCTCATCAACGGGGAAAATCAGCAGCCCTTCCACACCAATTTTACTGCATGTCTGGATCGCCTCTTTTTCCTTCTCAATGCTGCCCTCCGATAAATAGATCACGAAACGGTAATCGTTTTCATTTAGTGCTTGCTGAATCCCCTGGACAAGTCTAATGGTAAAATAATCATAAATGCTGGGCATAATCAGGCCGATCAACCTCGTCCGTACTTCTCCGCTAGTTTTATTGGTTTGCTTTTCTGCACTTTTAGAAGATGTCGTCGGAATTTCATATTCCGGATCGCTTACAAAGGACCCTTTACCGGGCACTCTTGTAATGATTCGTTCGTTAACCAAACCGGACAAGGCATGCACGACAGTAATCTTGCTTACTCCGAAACGCTCCATAAGTTCCTTTTCCGTAGGGATACGGTCTCCAACCTTCAATACCTGGGACGTGACCAAATCACGTATATACTCTTGAACCATCTGATACAAAGGTATTCTGTCCGCTGAGTTCATCCGAATCACCACATTTCATATCAATATATTCAATATATAAAATACGAATGACGAGATCGATTTATTCCATGTCCGTTCTTTGTTGGATACACAAATAGCAGGCTCCCGATATTTCGGAAGCCTGCTGCTTCATCGATCTGCTTTTTAAGTTAAGCAAAATCGTCATCAATGAATTACTTCAATTTAGCGACGGATACGGCTACCTTCTCCAATTGCGCGTTCGAGAGGGAATGATCCTGCGAGTAGAGCGTAATAAATCGGTCATCGAGTTTAAAAGTCAGCATCGCGGTATCGCTTGGTGTATACCATTTAGCCTGTACCCCATTGGAGAGCGTGACATTTTTACCATCATATTCGAAAGCGTAGTCCCGTGGCGATACCTCTACGCTCATGTGCTTAAACGTAAACTTGACCGAATCCCCACCAGCAGCTACTTTCTGGAAACTATCGTTTTTCACCGCCTGCATTGGCGCGTAAGCCGTAGTAAAGCCGTCGAATTTCGCGAATTCTTTCTTAATCGCCTGAATTTGAGAAGTCGAATAAGTAACAGCCACAAGATCGGATTCTGTATGGTTTCCTGTATTCCCATTGCTAGAAGGTGTACCGATGGTGATGACACCGGTACGGCTATTATAATCAACCGATGCCTTCAATGCCTCGGACAGGGCACGAACCGGAAGATAAGTCGAGTCGTTGTATACGATTGGAGCCAATTTGTTCCCTTTTCCATCCGTCGGTACAAACGTTTTTCCATCGATTTTGAAACTGATGTTGTGATTGAGGTAGGCGGAAATTTTCTGCAAGTTGGCACCGGCGTAGACGCCTGCCGCTCCGGAAACGGTCATTCCTACGACAAGTGCAGCCATAATGGTTCCTTTTACACGATTTTTCATAATTATTCTCTCCCTTGTTGTTTTATTGCCGAAGCAAACGCGATGTCTTAACTTGGTAGAACTCAAACCTTCTTCATATCCCCGTTTATCTTGTTTAAGGCGGGGGTTCCTTATGTACCTAACTATAAAGCGACTTTATCTCCAAACTATCTCCGACTTGTATCCGACTTGTAAACATTTTGGTCGAAATCAAGAGAACTTAAAAAGGCCGCCATACGGCAGCCTCCTTGCAACTTGAATATATTCTCGGCTTATTCTGAAGCTTTAAAGGGACCATCCGGATTGCTTGATCAGGTTGGTGACAAGCTCATCGTCGAAGACGATTCCGAAACCGGGGGTCGCCGGAATATGAATCTCTCCGTTTTCGATTCGATAGCCTGATACATCCATGCCTTCAATGGTAATGTCGTCATATTCCACAAATTCGAAGTTTTGCACCGCTGCTGACAAATGCCCCGACGCGTAAATCCCGTAAGCATTGCCGTAACAATGAGGCGCGGACCGCAAACCATGGGCATCCAGCTTTTCGCCTAATTCCATCCAATGCATGAAACCCGGCGAGATGATATCGTACTGCAGCACGTCGACACATCCGCGAATCGCCCACTCCACGAGATGCGGTGAGGCAAGCCCTTCCCCGTCCGCGATGAGCACATGCTGCCCGCGTTGCCGGAGCCATTGCTTCAGGTCCTCGTACAAGGCTTCATCCTCATGAAAGGCTTCTTCCAGCCAATACAGGTTCACATCCGTCAAAGCTGCCAATACCTCTTTGGTTAAGTTCAAATTATACGCATTATTTGCATCGATCATAATTTTGCCTGTGGGACCCGCCACTTCTGCAATCCCGCGTACGATCGCAATATCCCGTTTCGTCCCTTCCCAAAGCGGCATATGGCGTCCGCCTCGGCCAACCTTAATCTTAAAATGACGCTGGCCCTTCGCAAAGCCTTGTGTCGCTTCTTCTTGCATCAATACGACGGCTGCCTTCTCATCGGAAAGATGCAAATCGTCGAAGTATAGAGAGGTGTCATAACATGGGACAACGAATGGGACTCCCCTTTCCAAGTTGGCACCCGATACCAAGTCATATACTGGTTTGCCTTGTCTCTGTCCTAACCAATCTAATAGCGGATATTCCAATGGCAAGCGATACGCTTCGCGCAGTCTACCGCTATCATCAAATAAGTCAAGCAATCTGCGGCCTATGATGCCTTCGGCCCACTCCGGCGTCATATGGATCGAGCTGCCGTAACCCGTTTGTCCATCGATCGTAATTCTGGCGATATCGACTGTACAGCTTTGGCCATGAATGCCGATTCTGCCATTGGCCCCAGCGCTTCTGGATCGTTCTCCCCTTAACTTGGCGAATTCGATTTTTTCCACAATCCAATCCGATTGTATCCCCGTAATATTCATAGGATCCCCCTCCTTCATCAACTCGGCGGTTTCATTTCCCGCGGTTACAAGCCTAGGGTATTCGTCTGTCACATTTCGTCATACTCTCTCTATATTTACCAGGTGTAATCCCTTCGACTTTCTTAAACACTCTAATGAAAACGCTGTCACTTGTATAGCCGACCATCTTGGCGATCTGTGCGTTGGTCAGCCCAGGATCCTCCATCAGTTTCTTTGCGTGATCCATCCGTACCACTGTCAGGTAGTCGTTTAAGTTCTGCCCGCTTACCCTTTTAAAAAATTGTGAGATATATTGCGGTGTGATTTGCAAATGCTCAGACAATAAATTCAGGCTCATGTTGGGATCGGCGTAATTCGCTTGAATACAAGCCTGTATTTGCATAAGGAGCTGTTCACTGTGGTCACTCCGTTCCAATTTGAATGATTCGGCAGCCGATAAATATAGGTCCTTTGCTTTTTCAAACATTTCATCGGTTGTTTTACAGGAGAGCAGGAAACGTACAGGATGGATGTCGCCCTCTGTAAGCCTGCGGTACGCCGGAGTATCCGAAGTCATGATACGCAGCAGGGTACTGGCGAGACTGAATAATAGGCATCTCCCCAGCTCAGGAGTGATAGATTCGTCGCTAAAATTCATATCGAACAGCTGTTTAAGCAGAAGGACAACCTGCTCTTTGTCACCGCTTCGAACACAATTGATTAACTGCAGCTCGGTTTCGACGGGGTAATAATATTGCAGCTTTTGCTGGCGGATATCTTGATAATAAAAGATTGACAGCTGCCCATTTACCATCCTGTACTCCAAGGCGGCAGCCGCCTCCAAATAGGCTTCTCCAATCTGATGCTGCCCCTCATGAACTCCGCTTATGGCTATACTGATCTCCAGCTTGAATCGGGTCTCCAAAATGCGGTGCAATTCAGAAACGATGTCCTTAACCCGGCAAGCCGGGTGCCCCAACTGATCCGGCAACAGATTGACGACCAGGGCCAGCCGGTTTTTCTCCAGGTCTATGGTATGTATCGTATGCAAGTCGTAGATCGAATCTTCAGCTAAATTGGAGATAATAAATCGGACCAATGCCCATTGTTTTTCACTTTGGTTCGGTGCGAACCGGGTCAAGTCGTCCACTTGAACGAGAATGACGGCAAAATGAGGAAACGGAAACTGGATACCCATAAATTCCAGCGATTGTTTCATTTGCTCTGGAGGCTCATAATAGCCTTGAAGCACACGATGCAAATAATTGGAACGAAGCAAAGGCAGCTGCTGGGTAAGCTTGTTCTTAATACTTCTCTCCTCGTCCCAGGATACCTTCATCATTTCCATGATGTAGTCAAATTCATCACCAGCCGCTTTCCGGGGATGGAACTTTCCGCCCGGTATTGCTTCTACAATTCTTTTGATCGGAAAATAATTTCTATATGTGATTCCATACGCTGCTGCGCTCCCTACAAGAATGCATAACAAGAGAAGCCACAGCGCAAGATGCTCCATTTGTTTTAATTTATGCAAATATAAATTCAATGGCATCACATCAATATAGTACCATCCGACTTGTTCCGAGGTGGTGAAGGATACCATTACATCTTGACCGTTCAGATTAGTATTGAGTAGACCGGTATTCGACTTAAGTTCGTTCAATATGGATGTTGATAAAGGGCTGGCACCGGGTGTACTGCTGATAAGTTCATGATTTTGGTCCACGATATAAACGGAGCTCCCGTTTGCGGACTCGATTTTTCGTGTCATTTCGTGAATTTTGGCTTCATCGATCAGAACGACAAGACTTCCTTTAATTGTGGAGGTGTCTTCGACAGGCAGCGATTGCATAAAGGTAATGACTTTCATAGGGTCATTCTTCAGGCTGCTGTTTCGCTGCAAGGTTGCGGCCGGCAGGTAAGCTTGACTATGGTAGCTGATCATCTGTTTACGCCATTCTTCATAGGTAAGATGATCAAAGCTATAATATTTATCGTAAAAGCTGTGCGAATCGGTCACGAGGTTCGGTTTGATCACAGAATCACTTCGGTCCAAAAAAATATAGAAATCGTAAACAAAATTGTTGGTCATGTGGGAGTACATTTTTAAATAGTCTCTTGAAAACTGTACCAGATGATATCGTTCGGATAAGTTTTTGCTCTGCGTATCCAATAAATAACGCAGCTTAGGATTAAGTATCATTTGATTGGATAAATGTTCAATATCTTTAAGATTGCTGTCTATATTGAGACGCATTTGCTCCAGCATGCCAAGATTGGAACGTTCCGCATTGGCTTTCATGATATGTTCAAACTGGGTATAGAAAACAAACCAGATGATGATGGGAAGCAGGAGCAGCAGACAATTGGATACGAGCATCCTGATGAATAGGCTTCTTCTTTTGCTCCCGGCATTCTTTTTTCGGATGAATGAAAACATTGCGATCCTCCTAGTATAGAAAAGCTTGCTCACTCCCTATTATTCGGGAAGAGCAAGCTTACTCCCTTCGTTGGATGACCGATTCGTGTGACGATCATTCTTTTAACGCACCGATCAGGACACCGTGCACAAAATACTTTTGCAGAAACGGATACAGACATAATATCGGAAGTGTGGAAATGATAATTGTCGCATACTTGATCGTGATTCCGATGTCTAACCGATCTGAGGCCGCTGCATCGGTCGTCATGCTGTCCGTACTGTTCGAGATCAGAATTTCACGGAGAACCAGCTGCAGGGGAAATAACTCCCGGTCACGCAAATAAATCAATGCGCTAAAGTACGAATTCCAATGTCCGACGGCATACCACAAAATCATGACGGCTATCACGGGCATCGAGAGAGGAACAATGATCCGGCTCATGATGGTCCAGTCGTTCGCTCCGTCGATCCGCGCGGATTCCTCCAGACTTACGGGTACCGCTTGAAATGCGGTTCGCATAATGATCAAGTTAAATGAACTGACTGCCCCAGGCAAGAGAAGTGCCCAAGGCGTATCCAGCATGCCGAGACTGTTCACCAGCAGAAACGATGGAATGAGCCCCCCATTGAACACCATCGTGATCACGATCATGAACATGATGGAATTGCTGAAATAGACGTTGCGGCGAGAAAGGGCATAGGCTCCAAGTGTTGTCATGAATAAGTTGATGGCTGTACCGCCAGCGACATAAAAAATCGTGTTTCGGTAACCGGTCAGGATCATTGGATTATCCATTACGGCTTTATATGCCTCCAAGTTAAATCCTTTAGGGTAAAACAGCATGCCGCGAAATCGGGCCATTTCTGTAGGATCGCTCAAAGAGGCGAACAATACGTAAAGGAACGGGTAAAGCGTGACGAAGCAAAGCAGAATCATGAAGCACGTGTTGACGCCGGAAAATATCCATTCACCCAGGCTGCGTTTGTGAAGCATACCGTTTCTCCTTTTACCATAATTTATGTTCACTCACTCGTTTGCTAATGGAATTGGCGAGTACGATCAGAATGAAGCTGATGACCGAATTGAACAGCCCCACGGCAGCGGTATAACCGAAATCGGCTCCAAGAATACCTTTTCTGTATACATAGGTGGAGATGACATCGGCCGTCTCATAGGTTATCGGATTGTACATGAGGATAATTTTCTCGCTCCCGACGGAAAGCATGGATCCAATATTGAGGATGAACATGATCACAATGGTTGGCATAATTCCGGTTAGTGTAATATGCAAGGTCTGTTTCCATCGTCCTGCTCCGTCAATCCGGGCCGCATCATAAAGCGTCGGATCGATATTGGCAATGGAAGCGAGATAGATGATCGAGCCCCATCCGATTCCCTGCCAGATGCCCGAGGAAATGTACATGAACCGAAACCATTCCGGCTCCTGCATGAAAGCAATCGGTTGAAGTCCAATCATGAGGAGAAGGTTATTCACCAGACCGTCTCGGGCAAAGAAATCGATCATCATCCCTACCACAACGACGATGGAGATAAAGTGCGGGAGGTAGCTTATCGTCTGTACGATCCGTTTAAAAAACCCCTTCCGAATTTCATTAAGCAATAACGCAAGGATAATCGAAGCGGGAAATGCGAACAGCAATTCATAAATATTGATCAACAAGGTGTTCCGAATCAGTCTCCAAAAATAGTAATTTCCAAAAAAGCTTTTAAAATGGTCGAAACCAACCCACGGACTTCCCCAAATGCCGTCTGCAAGCCCGTAATCTTTAAAAGCAATTTGCAGACCATACATCGGTCCGTAATGAAAAACGATATAGTAGGCAATCACAGGCAGCAGTATAAGATAAATGTAACGATTTCGGATTATATCCCTTTTAATGATGCTCCATTTCGTGTCTGCCCGGTTCCCCGCTGCCGTCGTCACCATATTTCCCTGCACATTAGGCATGGCTTACTCCTTCTTTGAACACGGGAGAACGGCAAGCCGCAAGCTTTCCGCCTCCAGTTTAGTAGGCTTTTTAGCGGTTGTTGTAGCGTTCCAATCCGGATTGCTGCATTTTGATCGCATCGTCGAGCCCCATGCTTTTCAGGGTAGCGACATACTCATCGAACTTATTTAGCGATTCTGCGCCCATAATAAATTTAACGATCATTTCATTTTTGTAGGTGTCCACATCGTTCATGATCGAGGCATATCGGCTGTTGTCTTCCCTGGCGATCGTGATCGGAGGCATTCTCTTTTCATTCGAAGGTTCTGCCCAGACGGTTAAAGCCTCTTGCTGCTCCGGTCTGGCCGCATATTGCTCCATGTAGCGTACATCCTGCAAGAACGGACCGGCATCAGCGGACACGACATGCTGTTTAAGGGATTGCGCAAGCGGCAATCCATCCGGATTGTTCATGACCGAGTCCGTATACTTCGGATAACCGTTCTCCATCGTATAGGAGACGCCTTCTTTACCGAAGTTCATGATCATTCGTCCTTCTTCACTATAGAAGTAATCGAGGAATTTTACAGTTTCTTTTACGTGTTTGTTGCTTCCGGTAATAGCCGTGAATATGCCTACAATTTGATTGTCCATTTGACCGAATAACGGTTTATCGCCGGACTTCAATGTCGGATAAGGTGTGGCAGCAAGCTTGAATTGCGGTTCCTTGGACTCCATTAAATCCATAAATCTGCCCAAGCCACCGCCTACTGCCATCACAGCCGCACCGACCTGATTGCCGGTCATTTTGGCATCGTACATTTTGCTGTCATTGGCCGCAAAGTCTTTGTCCAGCAAGCCCTCATTGTACCAACGGTTCATGGTGGTAAGGTATTCCTTATATTCGGGTTGAACGGGGCCATATTTAACCGTATTTCCTTCGTGATAGAAGCCGTTCGGGATTCCAAAAACACCAGTAAAAGCAAGCTCGCCTGCTCCGATCATGATCGGAATTTCATCCGCCTTTCCGTTGCCGTTGGGATCTTGCTCCTTAAACGCTTTCAAAACGGTGTACCATTCGTCGATCGTTTTAGGAATAGGCAAACCCAACTTGTCCAGCCAATCTTTACGTATAACCGGACCGTCGTGGGTTTGCAGTTTTCTAACGGGACGGATGAATGGGAAGCCGATAATATCACCATTATCTGTCGACGCCTGCCTTCTCCATTCCGGGTTCTCGTCCAGCAGCTTTTTGAAGTTAGGCGCATCATCCAAATAGTCGTTTAATGGAATGATTTTACCATCCTGAATCGCTTTTTGAGCACCTCCCGGGTAATTATTCCACGAATACTCCACGACATCCGGCAGCGATTTCGAGGCCATCATCAAGTTGAATTGTTCCCCACCTTGACCTTGGGCCGGGTGCTGATAATCGATGGTGACCCCGGTGTTCTTTTCGATTTCTTTAATAGCGGTAATCTCTCCATAGCTTTTCATAATGGCCGCTGCGTCCTTATGCATCTCTTTCCAATACGATAAGTGGCTCAAAGGTTCGGTTGTCTCTGCGGATTTCGTACTCCCCTTTGCGTTCTCCTCACTGCTGCAGCCGGCCATCGCTATAGCGGCTAACCCCAAACATAAAACGGGTGCAAGCTTATTGATTATTTTCCTGCTCATCTGCATCAATCGTAGCTCCTCCTCAATTTTAGATGTGCTTTTGCCATATTCAGCATAAAGGATGGTGGTTTCTCCCGAAATCGTACAAAATCAGAAAAGGTTTGCCGTTATTAAGATCGACTACTTGCGAAAATAAAACTGAATCGACCATATTAATGAATATAGACGAAAACGCGTTGGTTACCTTGTCTTTTTCCTGCTGTGTAACCTGTTGTTGTCATCGGATCTGACAGGAACATCTATCGTTAGAATATAAAAAGCCGCAGGTGTGCGGCTGTTATCTTCATCTTAATCGTTTATGGGCTTCACATCTTGGGGATAAACCACTTTCGTGCTTTTGCTCATCTCAGCTTCAGTTCCAACAAAAAAAGATTCGACTGCCGGATACTGGAGTCCCCCTTGAGCTTCTGCCTTTGTAACTTTATGCGAATGAATGAGCTCATCTGTATCTAAAGCTGTCCTGTTGTTTTCTTCGTCAATATAGAAATAATCATCTGTAGTAATGCCATACCTTACATCTTCAGTTGCTGTTTTAAGAACTCCGTTTGATCCAATCTTGTATTGGTATGTACCGTCTTGCTCAATGATTTCGGACGCATTTTTTTGGTGATAGATAATAAAAACCCACCCAGTATAGCCTTTAGGAATCAAATAAACATTATGGTTTTTAGGTGAGGATGTACAAGCTGATAATAAAACAAAAACAAAACTGGCTAATAGCGCCATGCTTAATAAATATCGACTTTTCATAAGTGTTCCCCCACCATTGATAATAAGTGAAATTCGTCACATTTATCTACGTCTTTTATTATATTCTGTGATCTTGATCCATTTCATCCCCCTTTTCGATTGCTTTCGCATTTGCAGGCAGGTCCATCTCAACTTCAGTTGTGGTTCTTTTGTACAAAATAAAGAGCACATTGTTCAAGATCGTTCTACAGGAATGCCTTACACTAATGCTAAAGAGGTTCTATTCCAAATCGATGGAGGATGTTCAATGAATCATGCATGGACCTATGTCCGCCTTGCCGCCGTATCCGTGTTTTGGGGAGCCAGCTTTAATGCCGGTGAGCTGGCCATTCACGCGATGCCCCCTTTGACGGTCACCGCTTGGAGATTCCTCATAGCCGCCGCACTCATGCTGTTGCTTCTATTTGTGAAGGAAAAACCATCGTGGAGCACTGTTCGTTCCTCGATCTGGGTCTATATTTTATTAGGGGTAGTCGGCGTTTTCGTAACGAATGCTCTGCAGTTCACAGCCTTGAAGTATACACCACCGCTTCATCCTGCCTTGATTATGGCTACAAACCCAATCGTAACGGCACTTTTGGCGGTGCCTTTGCTGAAAGAAAACATCCGTAAGGGCCAAATCATCGGAATGTTGTGCTCGCTCGCCGGTGTTCTTATGGTCATTACCAACGGGGCTTTTTGGCAACTCACTAACATATCGCTTGGAGATTTTATAGCACTGGGAGCGAATATCACTTGGGCGCTCTATGGTGTACTGGGACGAAAGCTTCTGACCAACAGCACGCCGCTCGCCACCTCAGCCATAACCATGGCAATTGCTACCATTTGCTTCCTGCCTTTTCTGGATTTCCCCTCACCGGGTATATCGCAAACGACACTCACAACAGCATGGATTTGCATTTTCTTTATGGGGACATTTGGCGCTGTTTTGACTTTTCTTTGGTGGAATCAAGGCATACAGAAGGTAGGTGCAAACCGTACCTCCGTATTCTTCAACCTGGTTCCTGTCGTAACGCTGATGATTTCGGTACTGATGGGGCAGCCGGTAGGTTGGGTTCAAGTAGTCGGTACCTTCCTCGTCATATTGGGTGTCGTCACCGCAGTCCGGACAAAACGAACGGGACCGAGTGGAAATCATGGGCAAAAGCCAACCATTACCGCTCCCGGCCCTCACAACTAAACTCTTCGAGAAGTTTCAAGTGCCTCAGCATGCCTGCTACTCTGATAATCACTTAGTAGACGCTGCATTTTTTCCATCGTGCCATCTTGATGAGGAACATGAATGGAGACGGTCAAATTTGGATCATGTAAATACTGAAACGAAACAAGATCAAAATTCAACTTCCCGAGATTCGGACAGTGCAGTGTCTTTGGAGCATCTATGGCATCGAGTACTTCATGGTCGTCCCAAAACTCCCGAAACTCCTTGCTAACTTGGGACAAAGCGTCGAACTGTTCGGACCACCAGGGGTCGTCACCGTGACGCGCATAACCGGCATGAAAATTAGCGACAATCCGTCGCGCATGCAGTTCCCATTGTTCTCCCTTAGCGTAACGGAAGCGGGGTGACGTAAACGTCATCCATACAAAATTCCGCTCCCGACCTGACATAGCGGCCAGCTCCCCAATCAGTGCGCAATAAGCTTCATTCCAGGCAATGATGTTCATACGTGCAACCATGACATTTGCCGCGGACAGGTTTTGGCTATCTAGAAAGCGTTGAAGTTCCGGTGTAACCTTAGATGTTTTCTTGGTTTCAACCAAGGGATATTGCTTACGGGCCAGATGATACAGATGTCTGCGTTCCGATTCATCTAACCGGAGCACTTCTGCTATCCGATCAAGGACTTCTACGGATACGTTAATAT
>Ga0164243_10010832_pt1 | contig 13068 bp, 14 predicted proteins | sample OricompcompostOP_FD_108781 | JGI IMG/M metagenome (GOLD analysis project Ga0164243, IMG submission 108781) | Organic Plus compost microbial communities from Emeryville, California, USA - Original compost - Organic plus compost (OP) | ecosystem: Engineered > Solid waste > Mixed feedstock >... | reverse complement strand
GCCACCGAGGCGCGCACCCACTCCCGTGACGGCTACCTGTACGACGGCCGCCACAAGGGCGCGAAGAACTACGAGCCGAACAGCTTCGGCGGCCCCTTCCAGACGGACCGCCCGCTGTGGCAGCCCGTCGCAGTCTCCGGCGTCACCGGCGAGTCGGTCACGCCCGTCCACGCCGAGGACAACGACTTCGTGCAGGCGGGCAACCTCTACCGGCTGATGTCGGAGGACGAGAAGGAGCGCCTGGTGAAGAACCTGGCGAACGCCATCTCCGGAGTCACGCGCGACGACATCGCCGAGCGCGCGATCGGCAACTTCCGGCAGGCCGACGAGGACTTCGGCAAGCGGCTGGAGGCCGCCGTGCGGGAACTGCGCGGCTGACCTGCGGCACTGGACCGCCTGCCGGACGGACGGGCCGGGTTCCCTCGGGGAGCCCGGCCCGTCCTGTGTCTCAGGCCGGCACCTGCTGACGGGACGGGGCCCAGCAGCGGATGACGTCCCGGACCGAGACCACGCCGACGGGCTCGTCGCCCTCCAGCACGATCAGATGCCGGAAACCGCCGTGCGCCATGGCGCGGGCGGCCTCCTCCAGGGTCCACGACGGCGTGGCGAAGACGACGTCGTCGGTGGTGTGGTCCTGGACCCGTTCGGCGTCCGGACTCTGCCCGAGACCCACGGAGTTGAGGATGTCGCGTTCGGTCAGGATGCCGATGCCGCCCGCGTCGGGATCATGGACGACGGCCGCGCCCACCCGGCGGGTGGACATCAACGCGGCTGCCTGGCGAAGGGTGTGGGTGGGGCCGATGGTGAGGACCACGGTGCTCATGGCGTCTCGTACGAGCATGGATGGAGCCACCTCCTGAAGTGCCCCCGTACCGCCGCTCCTGCCCGGCGCCGGACGCGCCAGTCGGCGATGCACAAGTTCACAAGTGGGGGGATCCCCAGAGTGACAGGCAAAGAGGGGGTCAACAAGAGGGCCGTCAGTAGCGGCCGTTGAGATAGCCCAGGAGTTCGTCGTGCAGCAGTCCGTTCGAGGCCGCGGCGTTGCCGCTGTGCGGGCCGGGGCGGCCGTCGAGGCCGGTGAAGGTGCCGCCCGCCTCCGTCACGACGATGGCCGTGGCCGCCATGTCCCAGAGGGACAGCTCGGGTTCGGCGCACAGGTCCACCGCGCCCTCGGCGACCATCATGTACGGCCAGAAGTCGCCGTACGCGCGCGTGCGCCACACCTCGCGGGTCAGGTCCAGGAAGCCGTCGAGGCGGCCCTGCTCCTCCCAGCCGCTGAGCGAGGAGTACGCGAACGACGCGTCCGCCAGCTTCGAGACGCGTGAGACGTGCAGCCGGGTCGCGGCGGACAGGCTGCGCCCGCTGAACGCCCCGTACCCCTGGGCGGCCCACCAGCGCCGCCCGAGCGCGGGCGCGGACACGACGCCGACGACCGGCTGGAAGCCGCCCTCGCCCGCCTCCATCAGCGAGATCAGCGTGGCCCACACGGGGACGCCGCGGATGTAGTTCTTGGTGCCGTCGATCGGGTCGATCACCCAGCGGCGGGGGCCGGTGCCCTCGACGCCGTACTCCTCGCCGTGGATCGCGTCTCTCGGGCGGGCCCGCTGAAGCTGCCCCCGGATCAGCTCCTCGGCCGCCCGGTCGGCCTCGCTCACCGGCGTCATGTCCGGCTTGGTCTCGACCTTGAGGTCGAGCGCCTTGAAGCTGGCCATGGTGGCGGCGTCGGCGGCGTCCGCGAGGACGTGGGCGAGACGGAGATCGTCGAGGTAGTCCGGCATGGAACGAACCGTATCTGTCGTGATCGGGGTGGGGCCACCACACCCCCGCGACGATCCGGTCCCGCACCCGGCCGGCGTTCGACCCCGGCTCCGAACACCCGGCCGAAGGACGCCCCGTACGCCTTCGCGAACCCTTGACAGTGCTCCCACACCCGTCAAATCTGGGCGTCAAGCCGCTCGCCCCAGGAGGCGATGATGCCTGCAGCGCGGGATTCACTGCTCGACGCCGCCCACTCGGCGCTGGCGCGCCGGCCGTGGTCAGCCGTGCGGATGGTCGACGTGGCCGCGACGGCCGGGGTCTCCCGGCAGACGCTCTACAACGAGTTCGGCAGCAAGGAAGGGCTCGCCCGCGCGCTGGTCCGCAGGGAGGCCGACACCTATCTGGCGGGCGTCGAACGCGCCCTCGCCGCCCCCGGCGACGTCCGCGGCCGTCTGACCGCCACCGCCGAGTGGACCGCACGCCTCGCCCGCGACAACGCCCTGGTCCGCGCCCTGCTCACCGGTTGCTGGAGCGAGCGCCTGCCGTCGCCGTCGCTGTCCGCCGTGCCGTCCTCCTCGGCCGTGCCCGCCCAGCGCAGAGCCGACGGGCCGCTGCCCGCGCCGGGCGACTTCGTGGCCATGGTGCGCGACCGGGCCGTCTCGGTGCTCGCCGGGTCCGGGGCCGCCGCCCCGCCGGACCGGGCCGGCCTCGCGCGCTGCTGCGAACTCGCCCTGCGGCTCGCCCTGTCCTGCGTCGCCGCCCCGCCGCCCGGCGACGACGGCGTCGCCGATCTCGTACGGGAGGCGCTGGACCGGCAGTTGACGGACTGAGCGCGCGCCCGGCGGGGCGACCTAGTGAGCCGATCCGGACAGCTGGAGGCCGATCACTCCCAGGATGACCAGGGAGATCGACACGATCTTCAACGTCGAGACGATGTCGCCGAGGAAGACCATCCCGTAGATCGCGGTGCCCGCCGCCCCGATCCCTGTCCACACCGCGTACGCCGGACCCACGTCCAGCTTCCGCAGGGACAGCGTCAGCAGGCCGAAACTGCCCAGCGCGAAGATGCAGAAGGCGACGGTCGGCCACAGCCGCGAGAAGCCGTGCGACAGTTTGAGACAGACGGCGAAGCCGGTTTCGAGCAGCCCCGCCACGATGACCAGCAGCCACGCCATGTGCTGTCCTCCCGTACGCCGTGTTTCGGTGACCGCTTCGTCAGAATCGTCAGGCTCTGGCCAGGCTCGGAGCTCGCTCGGTGCGATTATGCCCTTACCGGACTCGTGCGGGGACAAACAAAGCGGAGGTCAGTCGCCCTCCGTGCGCTCCCGCGTGGCCAGCAGCCGGCGCAGCGAGTACAGCCGCGCGGGATCCGCGTGCCCCTCCGCCACCCAGGCGTCCAGCGCGCAGTCCGGCTCGTCGTGACTGCACGCGCGCGGGCAGCCCTCGGTGCCCGGCTCCAGGTCGGGGAACGCGTGGATCACCCGGGACGGGTCGATGTGGGCGAGGCCGAACGACCGGACGCCCGGGGTGTCCACCACCCAGCCGTCCGCGCCGCCCAGCGGCAGCGCGAGCGCCGACGTCGTGGTGTGCCGGCCGCGCCCGGTCACCGCGTTGACGTGCCCGGTCGAGCGCCTGCGGTCCTCCGGCACCAGCGCGTTCACCAGCGTCGTCTTGCCGACGCCGGAGTGGCCCACGAACGCCGTGACCCTGCCGTCCAGATGCTCGCGCACCCGGTCCGCCGCGGCCCCGCCGGCCAGCTCCTCACGGTTGGTGACGACGTACGGGATGTCCAACGCGCCGTACAGCTCCAGCAGTTCGTCCGGCGACGCGAGATCGGACTTCGTCAGCACCAGCAGCGGCTCCAGACCGCCGTCGAACGCCGCCACCAGACAGCGGTCGATCAGCCGGGGGCGCGGCTCGGGGTCGGCGAGGGCGGTGACGATCGCGAGCTGGTCGGCGTTGGCCACCACGACCCGCTCGAACGGATCGTCGTCGTCGGCGGTGCGGCGCAGCACCGAGGTGCGCTCCTCGATGCGCACGATCCGCGCGAGGGTGTCCTTCTTGCCGGAGAGATCACCGACGAGGGCCACCCGGTCGCCGACCACCGCGGCCTTGCGGCCCAGTTCGCGTGCCTTCATCGCGAGGACGACCCGGTCCTCCACGAGGCAGGTCAGCCGGCCCCGGTCGACGGTGAGGACCATGCCCTCGGCGGCGTCCTCGTGCTTGGGCCGGATGTTGGTGCGGGGCCTGGTGTTCCGACGGCCGGGGCGCGTGCGGATGTCGTCCTCGTCGGTGTGCTTGCCGTAGCGGCGCATCGCTGTGTCCCCGAGCCCTACGCCCCGAGCATCCCGGTCCACAGATCGGGGAAGTCCGGCAGCGTCTTCGCCGTCGTCGCCACGTTCTCGATGAGCACGCCCTCGACCGCGAGGCCGATGACCGCGCCGGCCGTCGCCATGCGGTGGTCCTCGTAGGTGTGGAACACGCCGCCGTGCAGCGGGCGCGGGCGGATGTGCAGGCCGTCGGCGGTCTCGGTGACGTCGCCGCCGAGTTCGTTGATCTCCTTGGTGAGCGCGGCCAGCCGGTCCGTCTCGTGCAGCCGCAGGTGCGCCACCCCGCGCAGGGTGGAGGGGGAGTCCGCGAGGGCCGCGACGGCCGCGATGCCCGGGGTCAGCTCGCCGACCTCGCCGAGGTCCACGTCGATGCCGTGGATCGCACCCGAACCGGTGAACACCAGCCCGTACTCGGTGAGTTCGCAGGAGCCGCCCATCTCGGTGAAGATCTCCCGCAGCCGGTCGCCGGGCTGCGTGGTGCGGGACGGCCAGTCCGGGATCAGGATCTTGCCGCCGGTCACCAGCGCCGCCGCGAGGAACGGCTGGGCGTTGGACAGGTCCGGCTCGATCGTCAGGTCGCGGCCGAGCAGCGCGCCCGGCGTGACCCGCCACACGTTCGGCTCGCCGCCCGACTCCGGGGTGTCCACCTGGGCGCCGACCGCGCGCAGCATGTCGACGGTCATCCGGATGTGCGGCATCGACGGCAGCGTGGAGCCGGTGTGCCGGACCTCCACGCCCTGGTTGAACCGCGGGCCCGACAGCAGCAGCGCCGACACGAACTGGGACGACGACGAGGCGTCGATCTCCACCACGCCGCCCTCCAGCGCACCCCCGCCGTGCACCGTCAGCGGCAGCGCGCCCCGGCCGTCGTCGTCGATCCGGGCACCGAGGACGCGCAGCGCGTCGATCACGCCGTGCAGCGGCCGCTCGTACGACCGCGGGTCGCCGTCGAAGCGGACCGGGCCGTCTGCCAGCGCGGCCACCGGGGGCAGGAAGCGCATCACCGTGCCGGCGTTGCCCACGTCGACCGTGGCCGGGCCGCGCAGCCCCGCGGGAAGCACCCGCCACGCCTCGCCGGTGCCCTCGGGACCCACGCCCTCCTCGATGCCGACGCCCATCGTGCGCAGCGCGCCCGCCATCAGCAGCGTGTCCCGGGAGCGCAGCGGACGGCGCAGCCAGCCCGGCTCGCTGGCCAGGGCGGCGAGGACGAGGGCGCGGTTGGTGACCGACTTGGACCCCGGCACGTGGACCGTCGCGTCGACGGCTCCGCTCGCGTGCGGGGCGGGCCAGAGGGCGGTGGATGCGTCGTTCGGGGCCATGGCCCCACTTTATAAGCAGGCGGTCCCGCCGGTGCCGCGCCGTGGGGCCGCGCCCGTGACGCAGAGCGTCACAGGTCCAGCAGCCAGCGGCCCCCGCCGAGCAGCGCGCACAGCGACACCGCGTGGAACAGGAACAGCCACAGCCCCGCCGGTACATGGGTGAGCCGCGACAGCTGGTCCGCGTCCGAGTCGCCGGCCCCGCCGCGCGAGCGCTTCGCCTGGAGTTCGAAGGCGGGCCGGACACCACCCACGAGGAGGAACCACACCACCGCGTACGCGAACGCCGCCTGCACCTGCGGTCCCGTGAGCCACGAGACGATCACGAAGGTGCCGCCCGTGACGAACACCGTGAGCGCCCCGTAGGCGTTGCGGATCATCACCAGCATCGCAAGGAGCAGCGCCGTCGCCAGCCACAGCAGCAGCGTGATGCGCCCGGCGGACAGCAGCGCGGCCCCGCCGAGCCCCAGCAGCGGCGGCGCCGTGTAGCCCGCGGCCGCCGTGAGGATCATCCCGAGGCCGTACGGCTTGCCGCGGCTGACGGTCAGGCCGCTGGTGTCGGAGTGCAGCCGTATCCCGGTCAGCGTCCGGCCGGTCAGCAGGGCGACCAGTCCGTGCCCGCCCTCGTGGGCGATGGTGATGGCGTTGCGCGAGAGCCTCCACAGCCCGGGCGGGACGACGACGGCGAGCGCCGCCACCAGGGTGGCGATCACCACCCACAGGTCCGGGTCGGTCTGGGTACCGGAGACCTCGCCCCACAGGGAGGCGAGCGAGGCGGATGCGGTGCGGTCCATGTGAGGCATCGGCTCCCTCGGGGTGGATGGAATCTGGCAGTGTGGCACGTATGTGCGGACGGTATGCAGCCAGTCGTGGGCCCGAGGATCTCGCGGCGATCTTCGAGATCGAGACGTGGGAGCCCGAGGAGACCCTGGAGCCGGACTACAACGTGGCCCCGACGAAAGAGGTCCACGTCGTCCTCGACCGTCCCCTGAAAGACGCGGCCGACCCGCGTCCGGTTCGGCAGCTGCGCACGCTGAAGTGGGGACTGGTCCCGAGCTGGTCCAAGACGCCCGAGACCGCCTTCAAGATGATCAACGCCCGCGCGGAGACCGTGCACGAGAAGCCGTCCTACCGGCGGGCCTTCACCTCCCGGCGCTGCATCATCCCCGCCGACGGCTACTACGAGTGGGTCACCGGCCGCCAGGAGCTGGACCTGGAGCAGGAGGGGAAGCGCAAACGGCCGCGCAAGCAGCCGTACTTCGTGCTGCCCGCCGACGGCTCGGTCTTCGCGATGGCCGGGCTGTACGAGTTCTGGCGGGACCGGACCCTGCCGGACGACCACCCGCGGGCCTGGTGGGTGACCTGCTCGGTGATCACGACCGAGGCGGAGACCGCCCCGCTGGCGGTCGCGCCCGAGGAGGGCCCGCGTTCGCTCGCCGACATCCACCCCCGGATGCCGCTGATGCTCACCCCCGACCGCTGGGACGCCTGGCTGGACCCCACCCGCCAGGACCCGGAGGAGCTGCGCTCCCTGCTCGCCCCGCCGCCGCCCGGGCTGATGCGCGCCTACCCCGTCTCCACCCTCGTGAGCAACGTCCGCAACAACGGCCCGGAGCTGCTGAAGGAGCTCGACGGCCCCGAAGAGGGCACACTCTTCTGACGTGACGACCGAGATCATCGAGACCATCGCCACGGACGCGGGGGACGCCCGTGTCACCTGGCACCCGGCGCCCCGGCCCCGGCTCGTGCTGGCCGCGAGCCACGGCGCCGGCGGCGGCATCGGCGCCCGGGACCTCGTGGCGATCGCCCGAGTCCTTCCGGAGCACGGCGTGAGCGTGGCCCTCGTCGAGCAGCCCTGGCGGGTGGCCGGCAAGAAGCTGGCGCCCGCCCCGAAGACCCTGGACACCGGCTGGCGGGGGCTGTGGCCCGCGCTCGCCGCGCCGGGACTGCCCGTGATCGCGGGCGGGCGCAGCGCGGGAGCCCGCGTCGCCTGCCGTACGGCCCGTGAGCTCGGGGCGCACGCCGTGCTGGCGCTCAGCTTCCCCCTGCACCCGCCGGGCAAGCCGGAGAAGTCCCGGGCGGACGAACTGCTCGGCGCCGGGGTGCCCACCCTCGTCGTCCAGGGCGGCAACGACCCCTTCGGCAGGCCGGAGGAGTTCCCCGACGGCCCGTACGAACTCGTCGAGGTACCCCACGCCGACCACGGGTTCGCCGTGCCCAAGCGGGCGCCCCTCGGACAGGACGAGGCCGTGGCCCTCGTCACGGACGCCGTGACGGGGTGGGCCGGGTCACTGGGGTAAAGGTTCGGGAATGATGCGGGCCCGGCCTCTGTTGTGGCGGACATGCGGTGCTGAGCACCGGCACCGACGTCGTAGGAGAGGAAGTCCACCGCATGGGTTCGACCTTCTGCCCGAGTCGCAGCAGCCGTGCCGACCTGGACTGGACGGTGCTGCACGCGGCCAAGACCGCCCCTATTCGAGGGGCGGCAGGTACGGCAGGTCGTCTATCCTCCGATTCAGGCACGGCCGGATTCGGCCCTGCCCGGAATCTTGAGGAGGTGGGTCCGGTTCCCGGTACCGACGCAGGGACCGACAACGGCCAGGCGGAGCAGCCCGAGGGCCTGGGCACGGGTGTGGGCACGTCCCCGGAGACGAGCGCCGAGCGCACCGCGCGCTTCGAGCGGGACGCGCTGGAATTCCTCGACCAGATGTACTCGGCCGCCCTGCGCATGACGCGCAACCCGGCCGACGCGGAGGACCTGGTGCAGGAGACCTACGCCAAGGCGTACGCGTCCTTCCACCAGTTCCGCGAGGGCACCAACCTGAAGGCCTGGCTGTACCGGATCCTCACCAACACCTTCATCAACTCGTACCGCAAGAAGCAGCGCGAACCCCAGCGCTCCGCGGCCGAGGAGATCGAGGACTGGCAGCTGGCGCGCGCCGAGTCGCACATGTCGACGGGTCTGCGCTCCGCCGAGTCGCAGGCGCTGGACCACCTGCCGGACTCGGACGTGAAGGAAGCACTGCAGGCGATCCCCGAGGAATTCCGCATCGCCGTGTATCTGGCCGACGTAGAGGGCTTTGCGTACAAGGAGATCGCGGACATCATGGGGACACCCATCGGTACGGTGATGTCCCGGCTGCACCGGGGCCGCCGTCAACTGCGCGGCATGCTCGAGGACTACGCCCGCGAGCGCGGGCTGGTCCCGGCCGGCGCCGGAGAGTCGGACGAAGCGAAAGGCTCGGGCTCATGAGCTGCGGAGAGCCGCACGAGACGGACTGCTCCGAGGTACTCGACCACCTCTACGAGTTCCTCGACAGCGAGATGCCGGACGTCGACCGCGACAAGTTCAAGCAGCACTTCCAGGAGTGCTCGCCGTGCCTGGAGAAGTACGGGCTCGAAGAAGCGGTGAAGAAGCTCGTCAAGCGCTGCTGCGGCCATGACGACGTCCCCACGGACCTGCGCGCGAAGGTGCTGGGCCGGCTGGACCTGATCCGCTCCGGACAGGCCGTGCCCGACCACGACGTGGCCACCGCACCGCAGGAGACCTGACCCCCGCGTCACCCGAACGTGCGAAAGGCGGGCGACACGCCCGCACCCGCCCCCACACCCACCTAGGCTCCGCGTGAGCTGAGCAGGTGACGGTGGGGGAGGGGCCGGGCATGGAGACCTTGCCGGCACGGGCGCGCGGGTACGTCGCCTGTGCCGCCCTCGCGGCGGCGCTCTGCCTGCTGCCCGCGCCCTCCGCACGCCCGCCCTGGTGGGCGGTGGCCCTCCTCGCCGCGCTCTACGCGGGCGGGGGACGCGTCGCCGCCCGCGGACGTCTGTCCGGCACCTTCTACCCCGTGCTGCTAGCCGGGGCCTTCCTGCTGCCGCCGTCCGCCGCCGCGCTCGTGGCGGTGCCGGGCGCGCTGCTCGGGCCCGTCGGACGCCCGCCGCGCGGAACGCGCCGCCTGTGGCGGGCCGCCCAGCTGGTGCTCGCCGTGCGGGCGGCCGCCGAGGTCTACGCGGCCCTGGGCGAGCCGGGTCCCGTGACCGCCGCCGAGTTCCCCGGCGCGCTCGCCGCCGCCGGGGCCGCCGTCGTCGCCTTCTGTCTCGTCCTCACCCTGCTCGACGGCGGCATCCTCGCGCTCGCCGAGCGCGTCCCCGCCCGCCGCGCCTGGCGCGGGCTCTTCCCGCGCTCCCTCGCGCCCATCGCCGTGCACGGACTCGCCGGGCTGATGATGGCCGTCCTGTGGCAGAGCCCGTACGGCCCGGTCGCGGCCCTGCTCGTGCTGCTGCCCATGTGCGTGTCGTGGTGGGTGTTCGGCCAGTACCACCGGGAGCACGCGGCCCACCAGGCCACCATCCGCGCCCTCGTCCAGGCCGTCGACATCAAGGACGGCTACACGCGCGGCCACAGCGAGCGCGTCGGGCACGCCTCCATGATGATCGCGCGGGAGCTGGGCCTTGAGGACGAGCGGGTGGAGGTCCTGCGCTTCGCGGGGATCCTGCACGACGTCGGCAAACTCGGCGTGCCGACCCGGCTGCTGCGCAAGGACGGCCCGCTCACGCCCGAGGAACGCCGGATCATCGAGCTGCACCCGGAGTACGGGCACGAGATGGTCCGCGGCATCTCCTTCCTCGGCGAGGCCCGCGCCGCCGTCCTGCACCACCACGAACGCCTCGACGGCAGCGGCTACCCCTACGGGCTGAGGGGCAGCCAGATCCCGGAGCCCGCCCGGGTGGTGGCCGTCGCCGACGCCTTCGACGCGATGACGTCCACCCGGTCCTACTCCCGGGCCCGGCCCGTCCCCGTCGCGCTGCGGGAGCTGGAGCGGTGCGCCGGCTCGCAGTTCGACCCCCGGATGGTCACCGCGCTCGTCCGGGCCGTCCGCCGCTTCGGCTGGCACCCCGCCGTGACCGCCGACGAGACCGGCGCGCCCCCGCCCCGCCCGCCCGTCTCCAGCGCCCCCGGGGCCCACCGGTGACCGCCCCGCGGCCCCCGCTCCTGCTCGGCTGCGTCCACACCGGCGCCGCCCTCCTCGCCGGGCTCTCCCTGCTGGACTGCCTCCGCGACGGCCTCGACGACCGCGGCACCGCGGTCGCCTTCGGCGCCCTCGTCGTCCTGGGCGAGCTGACCCGCCGCCCCGGCGCCGAGGGCCGGGAGACAGCGCCCCTCGGCGCGGCGGCCGCCCTGTCGTACGCGCTGCTCGGGGAGGCCGGCGGGCAGGCCACCCACCACGGGGTGACCCAGGTGGTCGGTGTCGTCCTCGCCGCCTCGCTGCTCGGCAGCGTGCCGCACATCGCGCAGGGCCGGCCCGTGCGGGACCACCTCGCGCGGCGCGTGCTCACCACCGGCTTCGCCGCCGTCTGTCTGCACCCCCTCTACGACCAGGGCGCCCTCCACGGCCGGGGCACCGCCTACGCCCTGCTCCTGGCGGCGGTCCTCGCCCTCACCTTCCTGTGCGACGCCCTGCTCGCCGCGGCCCTCGCGCACTCCCGCACCGGCTGGCCGTTCGGGCCGCTGCTGCGGGACGAGCTGCGGGCGACCCTCGGCATCGGCTCGGCGGTCTGCGCGACCGGCGCGGTGACGGCGCTCGCGGTCGCCGTGGTCGGACTGTGGGCGCTGCCGGTCTTCTCGGTGCCGCTGCTGCTCACCCAGATGTCGTTCCGCCGGTACGCCGCCGTGCGGACCACCTACCGGCAGACCATCGCCTCCCTCGCCCGGGCCACCGAGATCGCCGGGTACACCCCGGCCGGGCACGCCCGCCGGGTGGCCGCCCTCAGCCGGGAGGTCGGCCGGGACCTCGGCCTGTCCGAGGCGGAACTCACAGTCCTGGAGTACGCGGCGCTCATGCACGACATCGGACAGCTCAGCCTGGTCGATCCGGTGCCCGCCGGGGCCACCGCCCGGCTGCCCGCCGAGGAGCAGCGGCGGATCGCGCTGCTCGGCGGGGCCGTCGTCCGGCAGACCGGGGTGAGCCCGCAGGTCGCCCTGGTCGTGGAGCGCCTGGCGGACCCCTGCGCCGAGCAGCCGGTCGCCGCCCGGATCGTGCGCGCGGTGAACGCCTACGAGGAGAAGGCGCGCGACGCCGGGCCCGGCGGGGCGTTGAAAGCCCTGGAGGAACTGCGCCTGGGGACGGCCGGGGAGTACGCCCCGGAGGTGGTCGGATCGCTGGCGCGGGTCCTGTCCAGAGACGGTCTGAGCATGCCCGTGGCTGGGTAACCCATGGGTAATGAGCGCCCTTCCAGCCGTACGTGGTTGGATGCGAAGGAAAGGGTGTCCGGGGGCAGCACTAGCCAGCCCACTCCACGGAACTGGCAGGCGGGAATCGTGAGGATCTTCGGCAAGGGACGGCACCGGCCCTCCGCCTCCTGGCGGCAGGCCACCGACCGGGCGTTCACTCTCATCGGCGACGGCCGGTACGAGGACGCCGGCGCGCTGCTGACGCGGGCCGCCGATCTGGAGCCCTGGCTGTCCGAGTCCTGGTTCAACCTCGCCCTGCTGCACAAGTTCCGGCACGACTGGGAGCAGGCCCGCGCCGCCGGGCTGCGGGCGGTCGCCCTGCTCGACCGGGAGACCGGCGCCCCCGACTGGTGGAACGTCGGCATCGCGGCCACCGCCCTCCAGGACTGGCCGCTGGCCCGGCGCGCCTGGCAGGCGTACGGCCTGCGGGTGCCCGGCGGGGCCACCGAGTCCGGTGAGCCGGCCGGGATGGACCTGGGCAGCGCGGCCGTACGGCTCTCCCCGGAGGGCGAGGCCGAGGTCGTGTGGGGGCGGCGGCTGGACCCCGCCCGGATCGAGGTGCTGTCGATCCCGCTGCCGTCGTCCGGGCGCCGCTGGGGCGAGGTCGTGCTGCACGACGGCGTCCCCCACGGGGAGCGCACCACGTCGTCCGGTCACTCCTTCCCGGTCTTCGACGAGATCGAGCTGTGGGCGCCCTCGCCGGTCCCGACCTGGGTGGTCCTGCTGGAGGCGGCCACCGAGGCCGACCGGGACGCCCTGGAGCAGCTCGCCGCCGACGCCGGGTTCGCCGCGGAGGACTGGTCGTCGTCCGTGCGGCTGCTGTGCCGGATGTGCTCGGAGTCGCGGATGCCGTCCGACGAGGGCGACGGGGAGCATCTGGACCCGCACGACCACAGTGAGCCCGGCCACCCCGGTCCGCTCGGGCACCGCACCGACGGGCAGCTGTGGGTGCCGGAGCGCGAGTGCGGGGTCGCGGCGCCGGCCGCGCTGGTCCGGGGCCTGCTCGACGGCTGGGTCGCGGACAGCCCGGACAGCCGTGACTGGCGTGATCTCGAAGAGGTCTGCTGAGCATTCGCCGTACCCTGTATCCGCATCACCGTCCGTCCGATCCCCGGTTTGTGCAGGAAAGGCTTACGTCTGTCATGGCCCAGCAGGACACCGAACAGCAGCACGCGGGCGTGCTCCCCGTCGACGACGAGGGCTTCGTCATCGACTCGGAGGACTGCGAGGAGCGCGAGCAGGCGTACCGCGAGCGCGGCACCTCCCGGCCCATCACGGTCGTCGGCAACCCGGTCCTGCACAAGGAGTGCAAGGACGTCACCGAGTTCGACGACGAGCTGCGGAAGCTGGTCGACGACATGTTCGCCTCGCAGCGGACCGCCGAGGGCGTCGGCCTGGCCGCCAACCAGATCGGCGTCGACCTGAAGGTCTTCGT
>Ga0164243_10010831_pt1 | contig 13069 bp, 13 predicted proteins | sample OricompcompostOP_FD_108781 | JGI IMG/M metagenome (GOLD analysis project Ga0164243, IMG submission 108781) | Organic Plus compost microbial communities from Emeryville, California, USA - Original compost - Organic plus compost (OP) | ecosystem: Engineered > Solid waste > Mixed feedstock >... | reverse complement strand
GGGCTACCGGGCAACCGTGAGGTGGTACACCGGCTGGCGCTCCTCGAGCAGCACCAGCACCTTCCCTTCCGCCTGAAGCTCGCGCAGCACACGGCCCAGGATGGCCTTCAGTTCGTGCGATCGCTGGGCCGCTATGCGTTCCACAGCCATTGCTTCATACTGCTTCAGGTACGCCGCGAGCCAGGGCGCCTCGGCCGCTAGTTCCGCATCCGCCTGCTGCGCCGGAGCCGGAAAGCTGTTGTATGCAATGTCGATGGTAGTGCCGAACTCGTGAGAGCTGGTCCCCCGCGCGGCATTCGCGTTCGCCCGCCGCAGATCCGACTGGCTCTCGGCAGTGCGCAGCACCGAGGAAATCTCGAACCGCAACGGAGGGAGCCCCATGCTCCTGAGCCGCGCTTGAAACCGCTCTCCGAGCTCGACGAGAAACGACTTCGTACCCGGCGTGACCAGTGGAACCGAGTGCTCCAGCTCGCGAACGACCCAGTGCTCGGTGCTGTCCTCCAGGGCGACTAACCGACCGGCCCGCACGTGGACCTGCACTACACTGAAGTCGTCCGCTGGCGCAACACCCAGGCTGCGTGCCCGAGCAAGGTGTTGCCCGTTCGAATAGCGCCGCAACGAGGCTTCCTCCGCCGCGCTGAGCAGAGATACCGGACGCAGCGCATCATCTATGGAACGAGTGCGGAGTTCGATCTGCCTCACGGCCCGATCCAGCACATCGACCGTATAGGCCTGCATCTCTGCCTCCAACCTCGAGCGCACATCTGCTTGCTCCGACTGCGCGCACGCAGCCGTCGCTATACTCATCATAACCGCCGCAGCGGCCAGCTTCACTCCATACATCGCGATACCGGTACAGGGATGGTTCATGCTGGACCTACGCACGAACTGGAAAGTAGATCTCTCCGAACCACCCTTTGCGCGATCCTTTTCTCATCCCCCACAGAACAAGCATCCTCTACAGAGGGTGTAATCACTCGCAGATCACAGAGGCTCGCACCGGAATGCGAACGGCCTCTGCCCATCGCTGGCGTGCAAAAGATCGCTGCCGTACCGCTTCATGACTTCTGGGATCTTACATTCACCGAAATGTGGCGCCCTGGCAGACACCCGTGCACCCCGGGCGCAGCGACATAAACACGATATCTACTCGCACCTCAAGGAGATAAATAACAGATGGACACACCAGGAATGAACATGGCCGACATGTTCGGCAAGATCATGGACATGCAAAAGCGGGTCGCTGAAGCACAGGAAGCGCTCGCTTCGAAAACCACTACGGCCGAGGCCGGCGGCGGCATGGTGAAGGTTACCGCCAACGGTCAACTACGCATCACTGCTATCGAAATCGAGCGGGAAGCCGTCGACCCGGACGACCTGGAACTCCTTGAAGACCTCATCGTCGCTGGTGTAAACAAGGCGCTGGAACAGGCTGCGGAACTCGCCAAAGAAGAAATGGGCCGCGCCGCAGGCGGTATGCTTCCCCCCGGCTTCGACCTCAGCAAACTGGGATTCTAATGGCGATAGGCTTTCAACCGTCAGCGTCTTTGCCTTCTGCCGATAGCCGAAAGCTGACTGCTAAAAGCTCCGTATGACACACTGCTGTCCCTCGCGCGTCGTATCCTATCGTGTTACGACGGTTACTCCGAGTCGATAGAAGAATATGCAGTTTACTTCAGAATCCGTGGAGGCGCTGGTGGAGCAGCTTACCAAGCTCCCCACCATCGGGCGTAAGACGGCGCAGCGACTGGCAGCGTTTGTCCTCAAGATGCCTCGCGAAGACGTAGTCGAAATCGCAAAGGCGCTCGTGGCCGTCAAAGACCGAGTAAAACACTGCGCCGTGTGCCATAACGTAACGGACACGGACATCTGCCCCGTCTGCGCTTCGGCGCGGCGCGATCACTCCGTTGTCTGTGTCGTGGAGGAGCCGACGGATGTCATGGCCCTCGAACGCACCGGCGAATACGACGGCGTCTATCACGTCCTGGGCGGCGTCATTTCACCGCTCGACGGCATCGGTCCGGAAGATCTCCGCATCCGGGAACTCGTGGAACGAATCACGGCTGCGCAGTCCGAACCCGTCGTGGGAGGCGATGGCCACGTTGCAGAAGAAGCCGGCAGTTACGGAAACGGGCACCCACCCGTTCGGGAAGTCATCCTCGCCATGAACCCCAACGTCGAAGGCGACACGACGGCGTACTACATCAGCCAGCTTCTCAAACCCTTCGGCATCAAAGTGACCCGCATCGCCCGCGGCCTCCCCATCGGCGGCGACCTGGAGTACGCGGACGAAGCCACCCTCTCCCGCGCCCTCGAAGGCCGTAATTCCATCTAGCCACCTCCTACCTGATGACAGAGGGCGCAGCATCACACTGCGCCCTGCTTATTTTAGCGAAGCCCTTATCCGTAGTATAGGGCGCCACACCTCCTGTATCCTGATTCCACAACCCCAGTAACCCGAAATCGGCAGATGTCTCGTCGCGGTGCCGTCCTCCTCGCCATCCCGGTTCTCCTTATCCTCCTCGGCTACGTCCTCTACCCCAGCCTGGAGATGTTCATACTCGGGGTAAATGCGGACAACTATGCACAGGCATTCGCATCCTGGCGATCTGCCAATGCCCGTGCCCTCCTGAACTCGGTCGGCATTTCCCTCGCTACCGTTCTGGGTGCAGGCATCGTGGGTACGGCGCTGGCCTACCTCTTCTTTCGCTATAGCTTCCCTCTGCGGAAGACCCTCATGACGGTAGCGGCTCTGCCGCTTGCGCTACCTCCCCTCGTGGGCGTCCTGGCTTTTCTCTTCCTCTACGGCGAGAGTGGTATCCTTCCGCGCCTGCTCCAGAGCCTGCTCGGCCTCGATCAAGTACCCTTCGCCTTCGAGGGCCTGTGGGCCGTCTGGCTCGTACACGTCTACACAATGTACGTGTACTTCTACCTGTTCGTAACCGCCGGACTTCAGGGCATCGACCAGAGCCTCTTCCATGCATCTGCCGACATGGGTGCGTCCGCCTTCACGACGTTCCGACGGGTCATCCTGCCCCTCCTCCGCTCTCCCCTGATAAGCGCCGCGCTCCTGGTCTTCATGATCTCGATGGCCTCGTTCACGGCCCCCCTCCTCTTTGCCGGCACCGAACCATTCCTCACACTCCAGATCTACAACTACAAAACCAACGGCAACCTCGACCTGTCTGCTACCATCTCGACGGTCCTCACGTTCATCTGCCTGCTGTTCCTGCTTGCCATCGAATGGGGCAACCGGCAGCAACATGTGGGAGCCGCCAAGGGCGTTGCCGCAACGGCTCAACCGGTTCGAAGTGGGTTCGGGCGCTTTCTTGCTCTGGCCTTCGCGCTCGTCTTCCTTCTCTTTCTTGCACTCCCCATCTTCACCATCATCCTCATCTCATTCGCGCAGGAAGGTAGCTGGACGTACCAGATCCTGCCCGAAACGTACACGGTGGCTAATTATCTGGCCCTGTTCAGTGAACCCGACGTGCTGGAACCCATCCTGAACAGCATCCGGATGGCCGCGCTGGCTACTGCTGGGAATATCGCCTTCGGCGTGGCTGCCGCCCTGATCATCGTGAAAAGCCGCCTGCCCGGACGCATGCTCGTCCGGCTTCTCACAGCACTCCCCTTTGCTATTCCCGGAACGGTCATCGCGCTCAACCTCATCGTCGCCTTCAACGAGCCTACCCTGCCATCCTTCGGGAATGTCCTGGTCGGTACCTTCTGGATCCTCCCCCTCGCCTACTTCATTCGCAACATTCCGCTCATTGTCCGCTCCACCACTGCTGCCCTGGACGGATACGACGACCGCCTCACCGAAGCCTCTGCCGACCTAGGCGCATCCTATACCCGTACGTTCCGACGCATCGTACTTCCCCTCATCATGCCGGGCATCCTCGCCGGCACACTGCTCTCCTTCGTAACGGCGCTCGGAGAGTTCGTATCCTCCATCATGCTCTACGTCTACACCAATCGCCCCATCAGCGTCGAAATCCTTGCCCAGCTCCGCCTCTACGAGTTCGGGACTGCCGCCGCCTACAGCGTCTTCTTGATGGTCCTGATCGCCCTCTCGTCGCTTATTGTCCGCCGCATCGGTGTGTCTGTACCCGCCACGGCCACGATCTAGCCTCTACGCAGGTACTTCTCCTGCTTCACCTCAAAATCCTAAACCAAAAATGCAAATTCGACCTATCTTCTGAACCACTCATATAGGCATTCTCTTGCTTTCCGTCCGCCAGCACGTTCGTTCATGAAAGTCACCGTAATCGGAGCGGGTGCTATCGGCACCGCCGTCGCATACTTCCTCTGTAAGCAAGACGACATCAAGCAGATACAGGTCTGCGACTCCGGGGCACGAGCGCTCCGCAATCTCCACGAACACATTCGCAGCCCCAAACTCAGATCCTTTCAGATCGATGCTCGCGACCCCTCCATTCTCGAACCGATCCTTGCTGGCAGCGCCTGTGTAATAAGCTGCGTCCCGCCTCACATGAACCTGGCACTTGCCGAGCTCTGCCTATCTCTCGGCTGCCATTTCTGTGACCTGGGCGGTAACGACGATATTGCGTTGCGCCAACTTGAGCTCGATGACCGCGCCAGAGAAAAGAACGTCTGGATCGTGCCCAACTGTGGCCTTGCGCCAGGGCTATCAAACATCCTCTGCATGCATGGCATCGAACAGTTCGATGAGGTAGAAGCAGCCTACGTGCGAGTCGGGAATATCCCGCTTCAGCCCGAACCCCCTTTCAATTTCCGTATCTCGTGGTCGGCTGAGCGCTTCCTGGACGACTATACCCATCCTGCCGAAATTATCACCGACGGACAGATCCAGCAGGTCCCACCCCTCACGGAAAAAGAGCAGATCAGCTTCGGCGAGCCGTTCGGTACGATGGAAGCCTTTTATGCCGCGGGTAGCCTCTCCACCCTGGTGACCGACCTCCTCGGCAAAGTCCACACACTTAACCACAAGACGATCCGCTATCCGGGCCATGCCGACCAGATGCATTTCATCATCGGCCTGGGCTTCGCCGACAACCAGACTATTGACGTCCGCACACACCTGACCTACCGTGACCTGCTGATCCGCCGACTGCGCCAGCGCCTGGGGGGAGAGTATCAGGATGCAGTTCTGCTCCGCGTACTCATCCAGGGCAAGCAGGAGGGCCGCGAACGCACCCTCGTCTACGAGATGATCGACCTGTATAACGAGGAAGAAAACCTGACCGCCATGATGCGCTGCACGAGCATCCCGACTGCGCTGGTTGCCTATCTCATTGCTACGGGACGTGTCCCCGGCGGAGGCGCACGCCCCCCCGAACTCGTAGTGCCCAGGGAAGAATACTGCCGGTTGCTCGCTGAACGCGGTCTCCACGTCCGGACGCAGTGGTACGACGGCTATCGCGACGTGACCAACCCGGCCGCTGGCTAAATAAAATGGCAGACCGGGTTCTGCCTGACCCGGTCTGCCATGCGCCGAATATTCTACGGCATCTAGATTGGTTTGAGCCTACCTCCGAAGCCTCCGGTTGATTCGGACACGGGGTTGAGCACTGCAGTGCACGGCGCTCTTATGGCCGCGGAGGAATAGGACGATCAGTACGGCGTAGGCGCGTTGACGGCTTCTACGCGGGAGATCTGCGGCACGCTCCGCTTGAGGGCCTGTTCGATGCCCGCCCGGAGCGTCATCGTGCTCATCGGGCATGAACCGCACGCACCGAGCAACTCCAGCTCCACTACGAGGTCGGGCGTTACGTCCAGCAGGCGCACCGAGCCGCCATCAGCCATGAGGTAGGGACGGATCATGTCCAGCGCCTCTTCGATCTGGCGGCGAAGCTCGGGATCCGCACCTGGATTGTACAGCTCCTCGGCCGGGGTCTCGTTGTCGGCAGCGCCGTTTTTCAAATCAGCCATAAATACCTCGTATACTATCGCAAATCGATATAAGCCAGTACGTTTGCTAATCTAACAAACCGAACGGAAAAAAGATGCGAAGGGAGTTCGCAGTTGGTACCCGCAGCCCTGTGCTGGTTATCGAACCATTCGGCCCGGATTTAACAACCAACCCCGCACACCAGACCGCAAATACCTATCGATAAAGAATCTCTACCTGCTGAGTGGGCGGAAGCTCGGCATTCCGCAGCCTGATCTGCCGTACTGCGTGCTCGGCAGCAGATCGAAAGGCCTGTGCGGATAGACTCTCCGGCTCGGCCGCGATAACGGGCTTGCCCTCGTCTCCACCCTCACGCACGGCCTGCTCGATGGGGATTTCACCAAGGAACGGAACACCGAGTGTCTCTGCAAGCCGCCGCGCGCCACCCCGGCCAAACAAATAATACTTGCGGTCCGGGAGATCAGGCGGGGTGAAATAAGCCATGTTTTCCACGATGCCCAGCACCGGAACGTTGACATTCTTGAACATGGCCACCCCCTTCCGGGCATCGGACAATGCCACCTCCTGCGGCGTGCTGACGATGACGGCCCCTGTCAAGGGAATCGTCTGCACAATAGTCAGTTGAATATCGCCCGTTCCGGGAGGTAGATCCAGGATCAGAAAGTCAAGTTCACCCCAATCGGCGTCGCCCAGGAACTGCCGTACGGCGTTCGAAACCATGGGACCACGCCAGATGACGGCCTGGCTCTCATCTACCAGAAAGCCCATCGAGAGCAGTTTCACACCGTACCGCTCTAGCGGCACGATCTTACGCTGCGTATTGACACGCGGCTTTTCGTTGATACCAAACATGACCGGCACGGAAGGGCCGTAGATGTCGGTGTCGACGAGACCGACATCGTATCCCTGCTGCGCCAGCGCCAGCGCGAGGTTCACGGCTACGGTGCTCTTACCCACACCTCCTTTCCCGGACGCCACCGCGATATAGTTTCGCACACCCGCGGGCCGTTTCGGAGCCTTTTCACCCCCGCCGACAACCTGAATGTCGTCTCCCAGTCCGATCATCTCGCTATCCACGTCCACCTGTACGTTTACAGCCGGACCAAGCCGCTCGCGAACAGCGCGCTTCGCAAGCTCCGCAACCTCGCCTGCAAACGGGGATCCCGGATTCTTGAGGACGACCGTGAACCGGACTGCGTTACCATCCACCTTCAAACTCTTCACCATATCGAGCCGGACGATGTCTTTTCCTCGTTCCGGCTCGTGGATGGTGGAGAGCGCCTGGAGTACCGCTTCCGCTGAAACTGTCATATCGTCTATGTGGATCTACCAATACTGAGCGTACGGACAGCATGCAGGCATGATTGTTCCGTCCCTGAAAACATACCGCTCATTCTCCACTTCCAATTCTCCATCACAGATTTGCTCGATCATGCAGGAGAATCGGCCCACCCGCTAGCATCGGCCTTAGACGACGAGCGACTCACAAGAACTCCCGCTGTCAGTTCGCTGCAGCGCGAAGGTTGAACAGAGGAATCTGAACCCGGAAACGCTCGCCGTTCGGCCGCTGCATGAGGTAGTTTCCTTCCATTGTACCCTCAAACGATTCGAGAATACAGAAGCTGTTGTACTCGTGGGCCTGGCCGGGCAGGATGACAGGCTGCTGACCAATGACACCCTCGCCCTCAATCTCCTGCACCCGCCCGGTCTGCTCACGAATGTACCAGTGCCGCCGCAAGAGTTGCACCTCGCTCGACCCGTGGTTCTCGATACGTATGAAGTAACCGAATGCAAACCGATGATTGAAGAAATCGGACTGCTCGTCCAGATAGACGGGACGGACCGTTACGGTGATGTCGGACGTAGTGGCGTTATAGGTGACCATAGTCGCACGCCGAAAGTAACATGGGTATCTCTGTCGTAGCGCTGTTTAACGTGGCTGCATTCTAAAAGGTCTTGCCTGTTCCAAAAGAGGTCAAAAAAGCCTGCAAGTAGTTACCGGTTCGGCACGAATACCGCATCCATGTGAGACTTAGGACAGATCATTTCCAGGCATCTGACTACGTGATCAACGCGCCTCCGCTATGGCAGCCATGAACGCTGCAACACGCTCTTTACTGACGGGAGCGTGCCATATACCGTCTTCTTTCAGGGCTGTCCCAACGATGAACCCGTCCACGAATGGCGCAAGCACAGGAAGATTTTGCGGTGCCGCACCACTCCCAACGATAAGTGGGAGCCGAGTTGCGGCACGGATGCGATGAATCTCCTCGATATCCGGCGCATCTCCCGTGTGAACACCGGTCACAATAACCCCGTCCGCCCCGTGTAATTCCATTCCCCGGGCAACATCCGCTGCGGAAAGGTCGGCGGTCCAGGCATGAGCAGCGTGTTTCTTCTTCACGTCGGCCAGGATAGAAATGTGATCCGCTCCGATAGCATGCCGGTAACGAACGACAGCCCCTGCCGACGCCTCCGCAATCCCCTTGTCCGAAACGTGGGCATACGTCCAGCCCTCTGCGCGGATGAAGTCACACCCGGCCGCAAGCGCTACAGCAAGGGCGGTCTTGTTGGCCTGGAAGAGCACCTGGACGCCAACCGGCACATCACGGGCTCGCTGCTTCACCTCGTGAGCTACACGGGTCATGTACGCTGTGACATCCGGCCCCATCTCGCGCTCGTGGATGGGCGGAAAGTCGTGCATGTTTTCTAGAGGAGCCCGTCCACACCCGCAGCCAGATAGATCTCAGCCTCGTCTAATGCCCGTTTTACCATGGCTGCTAGTGATACATAGCCCGGCACGCCGGGACCGGGTCCGGTGTGAATCATGGCAATGACGGGCTTGGATTTCTTGAAATATGAGAGAAAATCCATAAGCTGACACAGACAATCGACAGGAAGAACGAGCGGGGAAATGCCCCCTGAGGGCGTGTGGTTGAAACGGAAGGCACACAGGAAGCACCATGTGGAACTACGGCCTATGTAACCAAACACAGAATAGTTATACCCACGTGTGTGGAAGAAGACAGAACGGCTTCATGAGCTACCTGAAACATCCACACCAAGAGGCCAACCCCTGCTATCCTTCAAAATAGGATGATGGGAGAATCCTCAGGATTTCCACAGCGTTGGAATGCAACTATTTGGATTTGTCATACATTTGGCTTGACCGTTATCCATCGAGTAGGGTAACGTCCGCACCGATATCATTTTTTCCACGCGCACACGCATGCAACTCCCTGGAAAGGCCGTCGAGACGATCCCGGAAGCCACGATCCTGTTTGCAGGAGATTCCGGAGACGGCATGCAGTTGACCGGCTCGCAGTTTACGCTTGCCACCGCTATCGCCCGAAACGACCTCGCGACGCTCCCGGACTTCCCGGCTGAAATCCGCGCTCCCGCTGGCACTACGTACGGCGTAAGCGGCTTTCAACTCCACTTCGGATCCGTCGAGATTCGCACACCGGGTGACGAGGTAGACCTGCTGGTAGCGATGAACCCGGCCGCACTCAAAGTGAACCTGAGCCGCGTTCATCTTCAGGGCACCATCATCGTCAACGTGGACGCGTTCGACGAACGGGGACTGGAACTGGCGGGATACAAGTCCAATCCGCTGGAGGACGGCTCGCTGCATGCATACCGGGTCATCCCCGTCGAGTTGACGAAACTGACGCGTGAAGCGCTCAAGGACTTCGATCTCAACCAGAAGGAGATCGACCGCTCCAAGAACATGTTCGCGCTTGGCCTGGCGCTCTGGCTGTACTCGCGTCCGATCGAACCCGCTACGGACTGGATCAATCAGAAGTTCGCAAAGAAGCCTCAGATCCGCGACGCGAACCTCCACCTCCTCAACAAGGGCTACCACTACGGCGAAACGACCGAACAGTTCGTCGCCCGGTATGAGGTACAGCCGGCCCAGCTGGCACCGGGTAAATACCGCGCTATTCACGGTACAGAAGCGCTTGCGCTCGGCCTCATAGCGGCCAGCAGCAAAAGCGGACTGCCGCTCTTCTATGGTACCTACCCGATCACCCCGGCATCGGACATTCTCCATGAATTGAGCCGCCATAAGAACTTCGGCGTGATGACGTTCCAGGCCGAGGACGAGATTGCAGCCGTTGGTGCAGCTATCGGCGCGAGCTTCGGCGGACAACTTGGAGTAACCGGCACGAGCGGCCCTGGCATGGCGTTGAAAATGGAAGCCATCGGCCTGGCCGTCATGACGGAACTGCCGCTCGTCATCGTAGATGTGCAGCGCGGCGGGCCGTCGACGGGCCTCCCGACGAAAACCGAACAGAGCGACCTACTCCAGGCCGTCTATGGACGTAATGGTGAAGCTCCTCTGCCTGTCATCGCGGCCAATTCACCGGGCGACTGCTTCTATGCGGCGTATGAGGCATGCCGGATTGCGGTAACGTACCGCACCCCGGTCATTCTTCTCGCCGATGGCTATATCGGCAACGGCTCCGAGCCCTGGCTGATTCCCGACGTGAACGCGCTGGAACCATTCAAGCCGAACTTTGCCGAAAAGCCCAACCGTATCGTAGATGGTAAGGAGGAGTTTCTCCCCTATCTGCGGGACGAGGAAACCCTGGCGCGCCCCTGGGCACGGCCTGGAACACCTGGTCTGGAACACCGGATCGGCGGACTGGAAAAGCAGCACGAAACCGGTGCCGTCTCCTACGACGCCGACAACCACGAGTTCATGGTGAAGCTGCGTGCCGAGAAGGTCGAACGTGTAGCCCGGATCATCCCTCCGACTGAGATCCACGGCGACGATTCGGGCGAACTGCTCGTCATCGGCTGGGGCAGCACCAAGGGCTCTATCGAAGCAGCGGTAGACCGGGCGCGCAAGCGTGGCATCAAGGTAAGTAGCATCCACCTCCGCCACATCAGTCCGCTTCCCCCGGACCTCGGCTCGATTTTCAACCGGTTCGAACACTACCTCGTACCAGAGTTGAACAACGGCCAGCTTGTCCGCATCCTCCGCGACCGCTTTTTGCTGCCCTTCGTTCCGTATAACAAGATCAAAGGCGCCCCCTTCCGGACGAACGAGATCGAACGGGCAATCGACACTGTTTTGAGTGGCGCTCCTGCCCACTCGTACTGAAGCACGTTTAGCAATTCGGAATATCCGTCATGGCCGATAACATCCAGTCTGATAACGGGAAGCCGAAGGGGGTAAAGCCTACCCTGCCGCCCGGCGTTGCAAAACCGAAGGTTCCGGGCGCTGCCAAACCGGCAATGCCTCCGGCTGGAAAGCCTGCGATGCCTCCGGCTGGGAAGCCGGCAATGCCCCCGGCCGCGAAGCCGAGTATGCCTCCTGCGGCGAAAGCACCCGTCCTTCCACCTCCCGGTGGGGATGGCGACAGCGTCGTGCCGATGCTTTCGCGCAAGGATTTCGCGACGGATCAGGACGTTCGCTGGTGCCCCGGATGTGGAGACTACGCCATCCTTGCGACGGTCCAGCGTCTCATGCCGGAACTCGGTGTGCCGAAAGAAAAAACCGTGTTCATTTCGGGCATCGGCTGCTCCAGCCGCTTCCCGTACTATATGAACACCTATGGCATGCACTCCATCCACGGACGCGCACCGACCATAGCGACGGGGCTCAAGGCGAGCCGCCCGGACTTGGATGTATGGATCATCACCGGTGACGGGGATGCCCTCTCCATCGGAGGCAACCACCTGATCCACCTTCTGCGGCGCAACCTCAACGTACAGCTACTGCTCTTCAACAACCAGATCTACGGCCTCACGAAGGGGCAGTACAGCCCGACATCCGAGCAGGGCAAAATCACGAAGAGCACGCCATACGGATCTATCGACCACCCGTTCAATCCGGTTGCAGTGGCCCTGGGTGCCGATGCCACATTCGTCGCCCGCTCGATGGACCGTGACCCGAAGCATTTGCAAGAAACCCTTCGCCGGGCCCATGAGCACAAGGGCGCGTCCTTTGTGGAGATCTATCAGAACTGCAATATCTTCAATGACGGCGCTTTCTTCTCCTTCACGGAGAAAGCCACGAAATCGAAGAGCACCCTCTTCATCGAACACGGCAAGCCCCTCGTTTACGAAAACGGCAAGAAGGGTATCCGGCTCGACGGGCTCAAGCTGGAGGCAATCGATCTCGATGGAGGCTCCTGGTCGGCATCCGACTGCGTCGTCTACGACGAAACGAATCGGGAACTGGCTTATCTCGTAGGACGCCTGTTCTGGCAGCAGGAAATGCCGCGCCCGTTCGGCGTCTTCTACCGGGAGGAACGGGCCACCTATGAAGACCTGCTCCACACGCAGATCGAGGGGATCCGGGAAAAACGCGGTGCGGGCGACCTGGCACGCCTGCTGAACAGCGGAGAAACCTGGACGATAAGCTAATCCGGACTGCACGAAGCGCCCGACTGCAACCAGCATGTCGGGCGCTTTCATGTTGAACCGTCTGCTTTCCGCGCGTGGTCTCAAGCACTGTCAAGAAATGCCGCTTCACAGCATGTAGTGCCGGCCCGCATTCCTCGCAGAAGGCAAGTAATCGCATGGACCAACTCGAGACGCTTCGTTACCCAATCGGCCGTTTTACACCTCCTCCGAAAATCACGCCGGAACTACGCGCGAACTGGATCCGGGAAATCGAGGAGGCGCCGCAGCGGTTACGCGACGCGGTGAATGGACTTACGGAGGAGCAACTCCGGACGCCGTACCGACCCGGCGGCTGGACGGTACGGCAACTGGTACACCACATCCCCGACAGCCATATGAATGCCTACATCCGGTTCAAGCTGTCGCTGACAGAGGACGTGCCTACCATCAAGCCCTACGACGAGGCGGCATGGGCGGAGCTGGCCGATACGGATACGGTTCCGCTCGAAACGTCACTCGACCTGCTGAATGCCATTCACACACGGTGGGTCGCCCTGCTAAAAAGCATGGGATCCGATGAGTTTCGCAGAAGCTACCGGCACCCGGAGCATGGCGGGCGCGTTTTCCCCCTGGAGGAGGTTCTCGGGTTGTATGCCTGGCACGGGCGCCATCACATCGCCCATATCACCTCCCTACGCGAAAGAAACGGGTGGTGATCACACGCTACCCCACCCACACCTCCCGCCTCAGCCCCCGCAGCCGACAGGACTGCGCTACCCCTCTACCTGATCCTACTTCCTCACGAGCCGGACGCGGATG
>Ga0164243_10010830_pt1 | contig 13069 bp, 8 predicted proteins | sample OricompcompostOP_FD_108781 | JGI IMG/M metagenome (GOLD analysis project Ga0164243, IMG submission 108781) | Organic Plus compost microbial communities from Emeryville, California, USA - Original compost - Organic plus compost (OP) | ecosystem: Engineered > Solid waste > Mixed feedstock >... | reverse complement strand
TCGTCGGGAGCTATACGGGCACCATCGTGTGCGACGCGCTGTCGACGCACGCGGCGGGCGCTCGTGGGAGCCCGGGCATCGCCCTCGCTGGCTGCTGGGCGCACGTTTTTCGCAAATTTGAAGAGGCGAAGTCGGACCACCCCGAGGCCGAAAAGGCGCTCGCGTGGATCGGTGCGCTCTACGCCGTCGACGAACGGGCGGGCGACGATCTCGAGCACCGCGCCGAGCTACGGCGCACGGAGTCCGTCGTCGTGCTCGAGCAGCTGAAACCTGGCTGTGGGATCAGGCCGCGCTGACCTCGCTCTCGATCGCTCTACACGATCCTCGAGACCGCCAAGCTCCACGACCTGGATCCGGCCGCGCACCTGCACGCCGCGATCATCGCCGCCGAGCGCGGCATCGCGCTGATGCCCTGGGACTTCGCTGCAGCAGGGAAGTCCGCGCCGAGCACCTGAGCCGCGCGCGCCCTACCACCTCTCCCTCACGTCGTCACGACGGGGCGGGCCGAGGACTTACCGTTCAGCCGTCCTTGAGTAACTCGCCCAGCCGGTCGAGCACGGCGATCAGGTCCGGGCGTTCGTCGAGGATGTTGCGACACGGATCCTGCTTCCACGACGTGACGCGATCGAGCGCGTTGCGCAGGTGGAAGCGCTTCGGATCGAGGCCGGGCTCGACCTCGTCCCAGGTGAGCGGCATCGACACCGGGGCGCCGGCGACCGGGCGCACGCTGAACGGGGCGACGAGCAGCTGGCCGTGCGCGTTCTGGCCCCAGTCGAGGTAGACGCGGCCGCCGCGCGCGCTCGGGTTGCGGTTCGTCGTCGCCATGTCGGGGTGCTGTCGCTCGATGAGGAGCCCGATCAGGTAGGCGAGGTTGCGCGCCTGCTCGAACGTGAGCTGGCCGCCGAGCGGGATCAGGACGTGGAGGCCGGTCTGGCCCGAGGTCTTGACGTAGTTCGGCAGGCCGACCGCCTCGCACAGCGCGTGGATCGCGAGCGCGAGCGGCACGACGTGCTCGCGCGGCGCGTTCTTCGGATCGAGATCGACGATCGTGTAGTCGGGGCGCTCGAGATCCGCGATCCGGCTCGCCCACGCGTGGAGCGGGATCGCGCCGAGGTTCGCGACGAACGCGAGCCCGTCGGCGTCGTCGAGGAGGACGTAGTGGACCTCGCGCTGGCTGTGCTCGCTCCACAAGGCCGTGGTGCGCAGCCAGGGTGGCACCCAGTCCGGCATGCTCTTCTGGTAGAACATGTCGCCGTCGATGCCGTCGGGATAGCGGGTCAGCACCGTCGGGCGGTCGGCGAGGTACGGCAGCATGTGCGGCGCGATCGCGCGGTAGTACTCGATGAGCTCGCCCTTGGTGATGTTCTCGTCCTTCCAGAACACCTTGTGCAGGCGCGTCAGCCGCAGCTCGCGCGTGGACGCGTCGGGGACGAGCTCGGCCTGCGCCGCGACGAGCGCCTCGCGGTCCTCGTCGGCGGGCCGCGCCTCCCCGGTGTGACGCCTCGGCATCGTGCACGCGCGCGCGGTCTTGTCGGGCCGCAGGCGCAGGAACACGGGGAACCGCAGCGAGCTGTCCTCGGGCCACTCGCGGTAGCGGACCTGCACCACGAGCTCGGGCTCGATCCAGCGCGCGTCGCGGCTGCCCTCCGGGCGCGGGAACGTCGGCTTCCAGGTCGGGCGTGCGTCGAGCTGTTTTCGTAGCGCGCGGAGGAGCTTGTCGTCGAAGCCGGTGCCGACCTTGCCGGCCCACACCCAGCGCTCGTCGTCCCACACGCACAGGTGCAACGCGCCGAAGCCCTGTCGTGAGTTCTTGGGCGCCGTGTATCCGCACACGGCGAAGTCGGCCTCGGGATCCGCCTTGAGCTTGAGCCAGTCGCGCGAGCGCGTCGAGCGATAGACGGAGTCCGCCTTCTTCGCGACCACGCCCTCGAGCCCGCGCGCGACGACCTGCTGGAGCAAGGCCTCGCCGTGCGACGGGATGTGCTCGGCGTAGCGCAGGGGGCCGAGCCTGGGGAGCAGGCGCTGGAGCAGCGACTTGCGGACGAGCAGGGGGAGCCCGCGGAGGTCGTAGCCGCCCGCCGCGAGCAGGTCGAACACGACGTAGGTCACCGGGCTCGCGAGCGCCGCGCGCTGGACCTCGGAGGTCCGGTGGAGCTGGGCGCGCGAGGCGAGCTTGTGGAAGTCCGGCTTGCCCTCGGCGTCGAGCACGACGAGCTCGCCGTCGAGCACGAGGTTCGGGATCGGAAGCGCTCGCAGCGCGCTCGTGATCTCGGGATAGCGGCTCGTCGAGTCCTGGCCCGAGCGGTAGCGCAGGGTCGCCTGACCGGCGCCGCCGAACCCGACGAGCCGGAAGCCGTCGTACTTGAGCTCGAACACCCAGTCGTCCGACGAGAACGGCGCGTCGGCGGTCTGACACAGCATCGGCTCGAACCCGCTCGGCGCGATCGTGCGCCGCGGGCAGCCGAGCTGCGCGATCTCGGCGAGCAGCTCGCGGTGGCGCGGCGCCCCGGAGGCGAGCTCGCCGATCGTGAGACCGGAGAGCACGCTTGAGCCGTCGAGCGGCTGCTGGTCTGCGAGAAACGCCAGGGCAGGCTCGTCGCGCTTCTTGATGAGGAGCCAGTCATTGGAGCCGCGCCCGGATTGCCGGCCGCGCTTGCCCTTGCCGGTGTGCACGAGCGTGAACGCGCCGCGCAGCTTGTAGCCGTAGAGCTCGAACTTGATCTCGCCGTCGACCATGCCCTGCGCGGGATCGATCAGCGGCCGGAACAGCCCGCGGTCCCACGCGATCATCGGCCCCGCGCCGTAGTTGCCGTCGGGGATCACGGCCTCGAAGTGGACGTACTCGAGCGGGTGGTTCTCGACCTTGACCGCGAGCCGCTTGTCGTCGGGATCCATCGACGGCGGCTTGGGGACCGCCCACGAGCACAGCACGCCGTCGATCTCGAGCCGGAGGTCCCAGTGCATCCGCGTCGCGTCGTGCTGGTGGACCACGAACATCTTCGGGCCGCGCGACGCCGCGCCCGGCGCGCCGGCCGTGCTGGCCATCGGTTCAGGTGTCGCGCCGCCCGTGCGCTTGGCGCGATAGGCGGTAAGCCCTCCCTCGGGCCTCTCATCGCTCGTCTCATCCGTCTCATCTTTGGGCTCGTTCACGGCACCCCGGTACAATTTATTCCATGCCCGCTCGCTCCATCGGCACCGCGACCATCTCGTTCGGCCTCGTCTCCATTCCGACGAAGCTCTACACGACGAACGAGACCGCCGGTGACATCCACTTCAACATGCTCCACGACGCCGACGGAGCGCGCCTCAAGCAGCAGTACATCTGTACCAAGTGCAACGAAGTCGTCGACCGCGAGCACATGGTGAAGGGGTACGAGCACGCGAAAGGTCAATACGTGATTCTCTCGACCGAGGAGCTCAAGGCCCTCGATGCGGTCGCCACGCAGACGATCGCGCTCGAGGAGTTCGTACCGGCCAGCGCCGTCGATCCGCTGTACGTCGAGAAGAGCTACTACCTCGGTCCCGACAAGGGTGGTGAGCGCGCCTACAAGCTGATCCACGACGCGATGCTCGAGACCGGGCTCGTCGGCATCGCCTCGTACTCCGCGCGCGGCAAGCAGTACATCGTCGCGCTGCGCCCGTTCCAGAACGGCCTCATCATCCACCAGCTCCGGTACGCGCAGGAGGTCAAGGCGTGGTCCGAGGTGCCGATGCCCGATCTCCCGGAGATCAAGGCCGCCGAGCTCGGGCTCGCGAAGCAGATCATCCAGCAGATCGCGCACGAGACCTTCACGCCCGAGAACTACAAGGACGAGGTCCAGGAGCGGATGATGGAGCTCATCAACCGCAAGATCGAGGGCCAGGAGATCACGGTCGCGCCCGAGGCGCCGACCGGCAAGGTCATCGATCTCATGGAGGCCCTCAAGGCGAGCCTCGGCATGACGAAGGCCGACGCCGAGCGCAAGCCGGCCATCCCGGCCGAGACCGCGCCCGCCGAGGAGGAGGCGGTGGCGGCGCCGAAGAAGAAGGCCGCTTCGAAGAAGCGGTAGCCCGCGAGCGGCTCCGGCCGCCTGGCCCCCTGGGCCGCTATGGGCCTGCCGGGGGCCTGCTGGGGGCCTGCCCGGGGGCTCGCCCGGGTCGAGTGGTCAGGTGCATCGCGGCGCGAAGCGCGCGACAGTACACGGCATGCCGGAGCTACCGGACGTCGCGATCTACGTCGAGCGACTCGCCGCGCTGACCGTGGGGCAGCCGCTCGAGGCGATGCGGATCGCGAGCCCGTTCGTGCTGCGCACGGTGTCCCCGTCGCCGCGCGAGCTCGCGGGCGCGAAGGTCGAGTCCGTCGAGCGGATCGGCAAGCGCATCGTGCTCGGGCTCGAAGGGGACCGCTTCGCGGTGATCCACCTGATGATCGCCGGCCGGCTGCGCTGGAAGAAGCGTGGCGAGAAGCTGCCGGCGAAGGTCGGGCTCGTCGCGTTCGACTTCCCGCACGGCTCGCTGATCTTCACCGAGGCGTCGCCGAAGAAGCGGGCGTCGCTGCACCTCGTCGCCGGGCGCCTCGCGCTCGCGGACTTCGATCGCGGCGGCCTCGACGTGTTCGCGGCGACCACGGCCGAGTTCGCCGAGCGCCTGCGCAGCGAGCGCCACACGGTGAAGCGGTCGCTGACCGATCCGACGCTGTTCGACGGCATCGGCAACGCGTACTCCGACGAGATCCTGCACGCGGCGAAGCTGTCGCCGTTCCGGATGACCTCGGCGCTCACCGACGACGAGATCGCGACGCTCCACGCCGCGTGCCGGCGCGTGCTCACCGAGTGGATCGAGCGCACCCGCGCGGAGGTCGGCGACGGCTTCCCCGACAAGGTCACCGCGTTCCGCCCCGAGATGGCGGTGCACGGCAAGTACGGCACGCCGTGCCCGGTGTGCGGCACGCCGGTGCAGCGGATCGTCTACGCCGACAACGAGGCGAACTACTGCCCGACGTGTCAGACCGAGGGCCGCCTGCTCGCCGATCGCTCCCTGTCGCGCCTGCTCAAGGAGGACTGGCCGCGCACGCTCGAGGAGCTCGAGGAGCGCAAGGCACTCCGCGCGCCACCCGCGGCGGCCCCGGCGCCCGCGCGTCGCGCGCCCACCACGCAGCCCGCGGCAATGCGACGCGCGAGCGCAGACGCGCCCGCCGCGCCCGACCCCGCGCCGCGTCCTCGGCTTGGAAAAAAGCCGGCGCGTCGGTAGACCGCTCCCCGACCCCGTGCGTTTGGGCGGGAACCAACCGCGTTCGTCGCTCCAGGGGTCACATGAAAAAGCTTCTCGCCGGAATCCTCCTCTCGGCCGCGCTCGTCGGCTGCGGTCCCAAGCACGCGAGCTTCGTGAAGGTGGACGACGTCGCGCTCGGGCGCGTCGTGATCTACCGCAACGGCGTCGCCTACTACGAGCGCCGCGCCACGGTCTCGGGCGGCATCCTGACCGTCAGCGTGCCGCGCGATCGCGTCGACGATTTCCTCAAGTCGTTGACCGTCGTCGACGCCATCTCGAAGCGGCCGCTCCCGGTCTCGATCCCGCGCCAGCAGGCACACGATGGTGACTACCTCGTCATGAAGCTCCAGCTGCCGAGCGCGGAGACCGCCGACGTCGTGCTGACGTACGTGACCGAGGCGCCGGCGTGGAAGCCGAGCTACCGCGTCGTCGTCGGTGATCAGGGCAAGGTGCTCGTCGAGGGCTGGGCGATCGTCGACAACACGAGCGGCGAGGACTGGAAGGGGGTCCGCGTCGGCGTCGGCTCGAGCTCCGCGCTGTCGTTCAAGTACGACCTGTGGAGCGTGCGTCAGGTCCATCGCGAGACGCTCGCGTCCGAGGAGAAGTTCGCGGTCGCGCCACCGAGCGGGATCTCGCCGTACGGCGGCGGGGTCGCGGACGGTGGCGCGATCGCGCTCGCCGAGCTCGGTGACGACGAGATCCGCCGGCCGCTGGGTCACCCCGAGGACGCGAGCGCGAAGCGGGTCGCCGCCGCCGACCATGACGAGGTGGCCGAGGAGGCCGAGGAGTACGCGGAGTCGATCCGCGTGGCCTCGACCTCGGGGCCGCGCCGCGCGTCCCGGGCCGTGAAGCCGGAGAAGCGGCCCGCCGCCCCGCAGGCGGCGCCGGCCTACGACGCCCGGGTCTCGCAGGGCGACGAGAAGATGAAGCAGATCACGCAGCAGCTGATCCGCTCGAACCAGATGATCGTCGTCGAGGGCTACGCGGACGCCAACCGCGCCGACGCGCAGCGGCGCGCCAGCGATCGAGCGAACATCGTCCGCAACCAGCTGATCGATCAGGGCGTGCCGCCGGCGCGGATCAAGGTCGTGACGAAGGTCGAGCCGAACCAGCCCGAGCGCGTGCGCCTCGTCGCCCAGGCGCCGTCGCCGGAGCAGGAGCGCGCCGCCGCGAGCACGACGGCCGCGGACCTGAGCGCGCAGCCCGTCGGCGAGAGCCACTTCATGAACCCGACGCCGATGACGGTCGAGAAGGGCGCGAGCGCGATGGTCTCGATGCTGCGCAAGGAGGCGGAGGGCGAGGTCGTGTACCTCTACGACGCCGAGAGCGAGCGCGGCAACGCGGCGTTCGCGTTCCGGGCGGTGCGGTTCCGCAACCCGACCGACTCGACGCTCGAGACCGGGCCGGTCACGGTGTACGGCGACGAGCGGTTCATCGGCGAGGGCCTGACCGAGCCGATCCCGCCGAAGGCCTCCGCGGTGATCCCGTTCGCGCTCGATCGCCAGATCGTCGTCGAGCGCAACGACGGCGAGGAGAACCGGCTGTCGCGGCTCGTCACCCTGCAGCGCGGGGTGCTCACCGCGGAGGTCCAGCACATCCGCTCGCGCAAGATGACCTTCACCAACCGCCTGCACGAGCCGGCCAAGGTCTTCATCCGCCACACCGTGCACAAGGGATGGTCGCTCCTGCGCGCACCCGACGCGTTCGAGCGCGTCGGCGACGCGCACCTGTTCGAGATCGCGCTGAAGCCCGGCGAGGTCCGCACCATCGAGATCGCCGAGGCCACGCCGATCCAGCGCACGCTCGATCTCGCCGCGGACGTGACCCTCGACATGATGAAGGTCTACGTCGACGCGCCGGAGGGGCCGCCCGAGCTCAAGCAGCAGCTCAAGAAGCTGCTCGCGATGCACAAGCAGCTCGTCGATCATCGCGAGCAGCAGCTCAGCCTGCGCCGCCGGCTCGACGACTACAAGGAGCGCATGGACGAGCTCCACGCGCAGATCCTGACGCTCCAGGCGGTGAAGACCGGCAACGACCTGATGTCCCACCTCAAGAGCAAGATGCGCGACATCTCGGATCGCGTGCAGAAGACCACGATCGCGCTCGTCGACCAGGAGGAGAAGATCATGCTCGCGCGGGTGCAGTTCCAGGACATGCTCGCCGAGCTGTCGCTCCCGGATGCGACGGCGCTCGCGACGCCGGTCACGGCGCGTTGACGATCACCGCCCGGAGCGTCGCGGCTCTGGTAGCTTTCTGCGCATGCTGCCAGGCCGATTCCTCGTTCCGGGACTGCTCCTGCTCGTCGCGTGTGGTGATGACGGTCCCGCCACCGACGCCGGGCCCGATGACGCGCCGTTCGTGCCGGTCGACATCGACAACGGGTCGTGCGGCGATCAGCTCCGGTTCACGGGCGAGTACATCGACTGGGACTCGAGCAACGCGAGCTTCTGCGGGATCTTCGACGCGCTGTTCCAGGTCGAGGGGGACGGCGCGATGGACAACACGGCGCCGAACGGCCGGTTCGATCTGTGTGTCCCCCGAGGCGACTCGACCACGCTCACGGTCACGCAGCCGACGGGCAACTCGCAGTGCACCGCGACGCCGGCGCCGTACACGATCCCGGTGATCGCGGTCGTGCGCGAGGACTTCATCCTCGCCGGTGGGTTCTGGAGCGGGCGCGCGTGGACGGCGGCGCGACAGGCCTCGGTGTTCGAGGAGGCCGGGGTGACGTTCGACCCGACCCGCGCGCAGGTCGTCGTGCACTTCGACGGGCCGACGGCGGGCGGCGCCACGCTGTCCAACGCCAGTGGTGCGGTGCGGATGCTCGCCGACACCACGGACGTGTTCTTCGCGAACGTCGAGGTCGGCAGCGGGCAGACGACGCTCTCGGTGGACGGCGACGTCCCGGGCGAGGGCTCGATCCCGCTCGAGGCCGGGACGATCACGCTCGTCAGCGTGAAGACGAACTAGGCCGGCGCGAACGCGAGCACCGGCCCGCGGACGGAGATCGGGACCTGCTCGCCGGGCGCGGCGACGAGCACGCCGGCTGCGCGCATCAGGAGCACCTCGCCGTCGATCTCGACGGTCACCGACGTGCTCGCGCCCTCGAACACGCGGCGCTGTACGCGCACCGGCGTCCCGCCGGGATCGACGACGAGCTGCTCGGGGCGCGCGACGACGGTCACGTGGCGATACGCCGGCGCCGGCCCGATGATCTCGTGCTCGCCGAGGCAGGTCGCGACCGTGCCGCGCGCGGTGAGCGTGCCCGCGAGGCGCACGACCTCGCCGGTCCGCGTCGCGATCTCGAGCGTCGCCGGGCGCGCGTAGACGTCCTCCGGCGTGCCGTGCTGCAGGAGCTCGCCCTCGGACATCACCGCGACGTGATCCGCCAGCGCGAACGCCTCGCTGGCGTCGTGGGTCACGAGGATCGCGGTCGCCTCGCGCGCGCGGAGCGCGAACGAGATCTCGTCGCGCAGGTGGCGGCGCAGCGACGCGTCGAGGTTCGCGAACGGCTCGTCGAGCAGCACGACGCTCGGATCCATCGCGAGCGCGCGGGCGAGGGCGACCCGCTGCTGCTCGCCGCCGGACAGCGTGTGGACTCGCGCCGCGCGCCGTGGGGTGAGCCGCACGAGCTCGAGCAGCTCGCCGAGCCGGCCGCGATCGCGCGCGCCGAACGCGATGTTCTCTTCGACGGACAGGTGCGGGAACAGCGCGAAGCTCTGGAACACGAACCCGACGCGGCGGCGCTCGGGCGGCACGAGGAGCTCGGGCGTCGACACGACGTTGCCCGCGAGGAGGATACGCCCCTCGTCGAGGGACTCGAGCCCGGCGATCAGGCGCAACGTGGTGCTCTTGCCGGAGCCGGACGGCCCGAGCACCGCGAGCACGCCGCCGCGCGCGACGCGAACGCTGACGTCGGAGACGACCGTGCGCGCGCCGAACCGCTTCGTCACGCCCTCGAGCACGACGTCGTCGCTCATCGCGCGGCCTCCTTCATCCCGCGGCGCTCGATCGCGAACGAGGCGATCGCGGCGAGCGCGATCAGCAGCAGCGCCGGGGCGGCGGCGTGACCGTAGCGCGCCTCCTCGATCGCGTCCCACAGCTGCACCGCGAGCGTCGTCTCGCCCGGCGGCAGGATCAGCAGCGACGCGCCGAGCTCCTTGGCGGTCGAGATCACGACGAGCGCGGCGGCGGCGAGCACGCCCGGGCGCACGATCGGCAAGGTGACGCGCCAGAACGCCTGCCGGCGCGACGCGCCGAGGGTCCGCGCGGCCTCCTCGAGCGACGGCGGCACCGACGCGAGCGAGCCGCGGATCGCGGCCACGCCGAGGGGGACGAACAGGATCATCATCGCGAGCACGTAAGGGACCCAGCCGTGATACAGCGACGGCATCGCGCGCAACGCCGCGACCGAGAGCCCGAGCGCCACGACCAGCCCCGGCAGCGCGAACCCGACGTCGACGATGCGTCCGAGGGTGCGCCCGGCCCGCCCCCCGCGCTCGGCGACGACCGCGACGATCACCGCGCCGACCACGCTCGGCACGACGACGATCGCGGCCGCGTGCAGGCTACCGGTCACCGCGCGGCCGAGCGCGAGACCGCTCGACGGCGTCTTGACGAGCCACGCGACGAGGCTCAGCAGCGGGACGATCGTGGCGACGAGCACGTAGCCCGCGATCGGGACCAGCGCGAGGAACCGCGCGCGGCCGAGGTGGTAGCGCAGCGGACGCCCGCGATCGCCCGCGCGCGTGCGGGCGCTGGTCCCGCCGGCGACCACGATCACGAGCAGGACGAGCGCGACGAGGACGAGCGCGGAGCGCGCCGCGGCGGCGCGATCGAACGCCGAGAGGAACTGGTGGTAGATCACGCGCGGCAGCGCGTCGTAGCGCAGGATCGCGACCGTGCCGAGCTCGGCGATCGTGTACAGCACCACGATCACGAACCCGCTGCGCGCGGCGCGCCCGAGCACGGGCCGGAGCGCCGTGGCGAGCGCCCGCGTGCGCGAGCAGCCGAGCGTGCGCGCCGCGTCGTACAGGTCACCATCGACCCGCGCGATCGCCGCGCGCAAGGGCAAGAACGCGAGCGGCACGGTGGACGTGACGAGCACGAACACCGACCACGTGAACCCCTCGGGGAACACGGGCCCGACGCCGAGCCCGGCGAGCAGCTGACCGAACGGCCCGAGCGGGGACAGGCCGGCGACGTACGCGCTCGCGGCGACGTAGCTCGGGATCGCGAGCGGCATCACGACGAGCGGGGTCGCGAGCCGGCGCAGCGGCAGGTCGACCGCCTCGACGAGCACGGCGAGCCCGAGCGCGAGCGCCGTCGCGATCACGCCGACGGTGAGCCCGAGCCCGAGGCTGCGCACGACGAGCCAGCCGAACGACGGCTCGAGGATCGCGCCGAGCCCGCCGCGCCCTTCCGCGGCCCGGATCGCGAGGTAGCCGATCGGGATCGCGACCAGCGCCGCGATGCCGATCGCAGCGAGCGCGGTGGGCACGGAGGCCGCACCGACGCGCCCGCGCGAGCGTTCAGGGCGTGACACCCGTCTTCCGCAGCAGGTCGAGCGTGCCCTCGAGATCGCCGAGGGACGACAGATCGATCGCGGGCGGCTCGAGCTCGGCGAGCGGCTTGAGCCCCTCGGGCGCCGCGACGCCCGCGACGAGCGGGTACTCGTTCGTGTCCTTCGCGAACTGTGCCTGCACCGCGTCGGAGAGCAGGTACGCGGCGAGCTGCGTGCCGGCCTTGGCGGCCGCGGCGTCCGCGCTCGCGAGCACGCCGACCGCCGACAGGTTGACGAGCGAGCCCGGATCCTTCGCCACGGTGAAGTGGTTCTTCGCGTCGAACGCCGGGTCGTCCTTGAGGAACTGGTACAGGTAGTAGTGGTTGACGAGGCCGAGCGCGATCTCGCCCGCGGCGACGGCCTGCACGATCGCGCCGTTCTTGGCGTAGTCGCGCGTGCCGTTCTTCTTCATGTCGGAGAGCCACTTCGCGGTCGCCTCGTCACCGAGCGCCTTGCGCATGCCCGTGACGAACACCTGGAACGACGCGTTCTGCGGCGCCCAGCCGACCTTGCCCTTCCACGCCGGCTGCGTCAGGTCGAGGACCGACGCGGGCAGCTGGGCCTCCGACGTACGCGACGGCGCGTACACGATCGTGCGCACGCGTCCGGTCACGCCGACCCACGTCTTCTTCTCGGCGCGATACCGCTCGGGCACGCGCGCGAGCACCTCGTCGGGGAGCGTCGCGAGCAGCCCGCGCTCCGTGAGCGCGCCGACGGCGCCGACGTCCTGCGCGAGGAACACGGCCGCGGGCGAGCGCGCCCCCTCCTCGAGGAGCAGCGTCGCGAGCGCGGCGGTCTCGCCGTAGCGGACCTTGAGCTTGACGCCGTGCTCCTTCTCGAAGGCGGCCAGGATCGGGCCCACGAGCTTCTCCGAACGCCCCGAGTACACCGTGATCTCGGGCGCGGTCGCCCCCGATCCGGTAGGCGAAGGCGCCGGCGCAGGCGGACGGTCAGACGACTTGTCCTTGCACGCGGCGAGCGCGAGCACGGCCACGAGCAGGACTCCTCGGCGGGTCAGGCGACGGGCGAACATCGGCCAGACGATGCGCCATCGCTCCCGGCACGGCAACGGATCTGACTTCCATTTTCATTCCCGCGCGGGCAGGGCGTGCGCGGGCAGGGCGTGTGCCAGCGGAGCAACCGCCCAGGCGCCGAGGGCGCCAACCACGAAGAAGAGGAATGCGCTTCGCGCAGAACGATGCCGGCGCCGGTACTGCGCTCTCGGCCCCGCGCTCGATCTGGGATGTATCGATCTCGCCGTGCGGGTCCGGCCTTGGTGGCCGACGGACGGCTGAACCTGCCGTGCGAGACGCCCACGTCGGGCCGCGAGTCGTCCGCTCCGTCTCGTCGCGCGACTCCGGCGAGCGGAGCGAGCGAGAAGTTCCTCTTGGCGCCATGGCGCCTCGGCGGTTCAACGTCCGGGATGCACGGTGCCCGTGCGTGACGCCCACGCGGTGCCCGTGCGTGATGCCCGTGCGCGCTAGCTCGCGACCGCGGTAGGACGCACCGACGAGCGCGCCACCTGGCGCTCGTACTCGTGGGGGTCGTGCGCACAGAACACGTCGACGTCGTCGTAGCTGTCGCGGAGCTGGCGCAGGGCGGCCACGGACGCGCCGTACGCGGCGGCGTCGATCGTCGTCGTGGCCGCGAACAGCCGGATGCCGACCGGAAGGGGCGCGCCTTCGACCGCCGCGCGGTGATAGTAGGCATCCCCCGCGTGGACGAGCCAGCGGTCGCCCGCGTTCACGATCACGGCGGAGTGCCCGCGCGTGTGGCCGTGCATCGGGAGGAGGCCGATGTCGGCGTCGAGCCCGCGCAAGCGCGTGATCGCCGGCAGGCCGCGCCAGGTGTCCCCGTCCTCGGTGTAGACCTGCCACGCCGGCCCGTGGTGCCACTGCGCGGGCAGATAACGCTCGCGCTCCACGAAGGTCGCGCGGGTCATCGCCGCGGCGTGCTCGCGGCTGTGCAGGTGGACCTTGGCCTTCGGGAAGTCGGCGAGGCCGCCGGCGTGATCGAGATCGAGGTGGGTGACGACGATGTGCCGGACATCGTCGGGCGAGTAGCCGCGCGCCGCGACCTGCGCGACCGCGGTCTCGGCGTGATCGAACGCGGGCCCGCACATGAACTTGAACGAGCGCGAGATCCGGGTGTGCCCGTCGATGTCGCGCGTTCCGAAGCCGGTGTCGACGACGACGAGGCCGTCGCGCTCGGTCTCGATCAGCAGGCAGTGCGCGACCATCTTGCCGCGCCAGGACG
>Ga0164243_10010828_pt1 | contig 13070 bp, 12 predicted proteins | sample OricompcompostOP_FD_108781 | JGI IMG/M metagenome (GOLD analysis project Ga0164243, IMG submission 108781) | Organic Plus compost microbial communities from Emeryville, California, USA - Original compost - Organic plus compost (OP) | ecosystem: Engineered > Solid waste > Mixed feedstock >... | reverse complement strand
GAGCATCTGGTCCTGCATGTGGATCGCTCTGGAGGCGAGCTGGAAGGCGCGCTGCGCGTTCATCATGTCGACCATCGCGTCGGACATGTCGACGTTGGAGCCCTCCAGGCGGCCCTGCAGCAGGCGCGCGTCGCCGGCGGCGACGGCGCGGACGGGGCCGCTGGCGGCGGTCGCCGCGAAGCGGTTGTCGCCGAGCGGCCGCAGGCCGTCGGGCGCGGTCACGGTGACGAGCTCGATGCGGCCGACGCGCTGGCCGCCGTTGACGCGCACGGTCCCGTCGGCGGCGATCGCGACGCGGTCGATCGGCGTGTCGCGCGGCAGCTGGATCGGCGGCACCAGCAGCGCGCCGTCGGCGCTGCCGAGGCGGCCCCGGGCGTCGACGCGGAAGGAGCCGTCGCGCGTCAGCGCGAGCTGGCCGTCGGCGGTGCGGACCTGGAAGTAGCCGCCGCCCTCGATCGCGACGTCGAGCGGCTGCTCGGTCGTCTGCAGCGCGCCCTGCGCCTGCGAGCGGCCGACGAAGGCGGCGGCCGCGCCGGAGCCGGCTCTGACGGTCTCGCCGGCGGCCGCGCCCTGGGGGTTGTAGAGCAGGTCGCGGAACCCGACGCGCACGTGCTTGTAGCCGGTCGTCGAGACGTTCGCGAGGTCGTTCGCGACGCCGTCGATCCGCTGCTGCTGCGCTGTCATGCCGGCGGCCGCCGAATAGAGGCCTTGGAGCATCCCTGTCCTCGAGCGTTGGAGGTCGTATCGGGTCTGGGAGCGCGGCCTCCGCGGTGCGGTCCAGCGCGACGGCTCCCGTTCGTTCGTCCCTGGTGATCGGTCGCGGCGCGCCGGACTTGAGCGCGGCGCGGCGCCCGTTCCTAGACGGCGCCGCCGGTCGCGTTGGCGACCTGCGTCGAGGTGCGGCGCAGCGTGTCGTCGATCGTCTGGATCGCCTTCTGCCCGGCCTCGTAGGCGCGGAAGGAGGCGATCATGTCGACCATCGTGCGGGCGGGGTCGATCCCCGAGCCCTCCAGCGCGCCGACCTTGACCTCGCCGGCCGCCTGGCCGCCGGCCGCGCCGGTGAAGTGGTTGTCGCCGACCTTCGCCGCGTTGGCGAGCGCGAAGACGCCGACGCTGCCGGGCGCGACGCGGCCTCTGGCGTCGAGCTGGACCGGCTGGCCGCCGGGGCCGAGCACCGGGTTGCCGAGCTGGTCGACCAGCAGCCCCTGCGGCGAGGCGGCGAACTGGCCGTTGCGGGTGTAGCGGACGCCCTGGTCGGTCTGGACGCCGAACCAGCCCTCGCCGGCGATCGCGAGGTCGAGCGGCTCGTCGGTGACCCGCAGCGGCTGGGGCGAGAGGTCGGTGACCATCTCGTCGGCGCGCGCGCCCATCCCGAGCGCGCCGACGACCTGGCCGGTCGCCGAGTTGCTCAGCAGCAGGTCGCCGAAGGTCGCCTGCGTGACGCGGTCGGCCTTGTAGCCCGGCGTCGAGGCGTTCGCGAGGTCGTTGGCGATCGCGTCCTGGCGCATCTGCTCGGCGACCATGCCCGATGCGGCGATGTAGAGGCCACGCTCCATCGCCCCTGGTGGTCGGCCGGTCGGGCGCGTCCTTTAGCGGCCCCGCCGCTACCCTGCGCGGATGTCCAAGGCGATCGTCGTCGCCGCCGCGGCGGTCGCGCTCCCCGCGCCGGCCGCCGCCGCCCAGCAGCCGCCGCCCCCGCGCCCGCAGCAGTGGGCGGTCCGCTCGCCCGACGGGCGGCTGGCGGCCGTCGTCGCGCAGGCCCGGCCCGGGGCGCCGCTGCGGCTGACCGTCCGCCGCGACGGCCGCCGCCTGCTGGCCGGCGCGCTCGGGCTCGACACCTCCGCCGGCCGGCTCGTCCACGGCCTGCGGCTGCGCGGCCGCAGCGCCGCGACCGTCGACGAGCGCTACGCGACGCCGGTCGGCAAGCGGCTGCGGCACCGCCTGCGCGCGCGCCGCCTGACGCTGCGGCTGCGCCGCGGCGCCACGACGGTCGCGCTGCAGCTGCTCGCCGCCGACGACGGGATCGCCTACCGCTACCGCCTCGCCGGCCGCGGCCCGGTCCGCGTCGTCGGCGAGCGCTCGAGCTTCGCGCCGGCGCGCGGGACGCGCACCTGGCTGCAGCGCTGGACGGCCAACTACGAGCGGCCCTACGACGAGGCGCCGCTGGGCGCCGTCGCGCCCGGCCGCTACGCCTTCCCGGCGCTGCTCGGGCTCGGCCGCGGCACGTGGGCGCTGCTGAGCGAGAGCGGCGTCGACGGCCGCTTCGCCGCCGCGCGGCTGGCGGTCTCGGCGGCGCGGCCGGGGCGGCTGCGGGTCGAGCCGGTCGGCGCGGTGCGGGGACGGCGGCCGCTCGCGACGCCGTGGCGGGTCGCGGTCGTCGGCGAGCTGGCGACGATCGTCGGCTCGGACCTCGTCGAGTCGCTCGGCGGCCGCTCGCAGATCGCCGACGAGCGCTGGATCGAGCCGGGCCGGGTCGCCTGGTCGTGGTGGTCGGACCCGGGCAGCTCGCGCTCCTACGAGCGCCAGCTCGACTACGTCGCGCTGGCGGCCGCGATGGGCTGGGAGTACGTGCTGGTCGACGAGGGCTGGGACGAGGCGTGGATGCCGCGGCTGGTCGCCGAAGCGCGCCGGCGCGGCGTGCGCGTGCTGCTGTGGGCGCGCTGGAGCGACCTGGAGAGCGACGCGCAGCGCGACGAGCTGCTCGGCCGCTGGGCGGCGTGGGGCGTCGCCGGCGTCAAGCTCGACTTCCCGCAGTCCGACGGCCAGCCGCGGATGGCGTGGTACGAGCGGACGGCGCGCGCCGCCGCCGACGCGCGGCTGCTGGTCGACTTCCACGGCTGCACGCTGCCGCGCGGGATCCAGCGCCGCTGGCCGAACGTGATGACGATGGAGGCGGTGATGGGCGCCGAGCACGAGCTCGGCGGCGCGGCGGCGCTGAGCGCGCGGCACAACGCGACGCTGCCGTTCACGCGCAACGCGGTCGGCTCGATGGACTACACGCCGGTGACGTTCTCGGCCGCCGGCCGCACGACGACCGCCGGCCAGCAGCTGGCGCTCGCCGTCGTCTTCGAGTCGGGGCTGCAGCACTTCGCCGACAGCCCGCAGGCGTACGCGCTGCGGCCGGAGGCGGAGGAGCTGCTGCGCGCGGTGCCGGTCGCGTGGGACGAGACGCGGCTGCTGGGCGGCTACCCCGGCCGCGCGGCGACGGTGGCGCGGCGCCGCGGCGGGGAGTGGTGGGTCGGCGCGATCGGCGCCGGCGCGGCGCGCGCCGAGCGGCTGCCGCTGCGCTTCCTCGACCCGGGGCGCAGCTACGCGGCGACGGTCGTCGCCGACGCGCCCGGCGACGGCCTGCGGCTGGAGCGCCGGACGGTCACGGCCGCCGACGCGCTCGCGCTGGAGCTCGCCGCCGACGGCGGCGCGACGGTGCGGCTGGTCCCCCGCTGAGGCCGCGCGACCCGAGGCCGCAGGCCGCGCGGTCGCGCGCGCTCAGGCGACCTCGCTGAAGAGGACCGAGTCGGCCGACAGCTCCTCCTTGAGCATCCGCTTGAGCTGCCCGTGGATCTGGCAGACGCGGCTCTCGGAGACGCCGAGGATCGCGCCGATCTCGCGCAGCGTGAGGTTCTTCACGTACAGCAGCACGGCGACCTCGCGCTCGCGCCGCGGCAGGCGCTCGAACGCCTCGCGGAAGCGCAGCTTCGCCTGGTCGCGGGCGGTGTGGTGCTCGGGATCGGCGAAGCGGTCCTCGCTGACGAGCGTGTCGATCCGCTCGATCGCGGTCTCGTCGTCGCTCAGCACCAGCGTGTTGAGCGAGGTGACGTCGGAGGCGACGATCTCGTCCTCGCGCGCCCGCAGCTCGGCGGGGGTCGTGCCGATCGCCCCGGCCAGCTCCTCGCGCGAGGGCCGCCGGCCGTGGACGCCGATGAAGTGCTCGCGCGCCTGGTTGATGTCGCGCTCCCAGCGGCGCAGCGAGCGCGGCGCCCAGTCCTGGCGGCGCAGCTCGTCGAGCACCGCGCCGTGGATCCGCGTCCAGGCGAACTGCTCGAGCGTCGCGCCCTTCTCGGGGTCGTAGCGCTCGATCGAATGGATCAGCGCCTCCAGGCCGCACGAGATGAAGTCCTCCACCTCGCAGCGGGCGGGGATCTCGCGCACCTTCTTGTAGACGATGTACTTCACCATCGGGGCGAAGGTCAGGACGAGCCGGTCGCGCACGGCGCGATCGCCGCTCTCCTTGTACTGCCGCCACAGCGCCAGCGCATCCGCTGCGGAGATGCGGCTGTGACGCCTCGTGTCGAGCTTCATGCTCCGGTGCCTTCCTGGGGGTTCGAGGGACGACCTGCGGTTTCGGGGGGTGCGCGGCAGATATCGGACGCCGACCGGGCGACCTGGATAGCCCGATTGGGGTAGCGGGGGCCAAACATCCGTCCAGGAGAACCGTTTCGGGGACATAACCCCGTTTCGGAACCGCGCCGGCGGCACACGCCGAAAGCGCGGCGTTTGCGGGTCTTTCCGCAGGTCTGGCGCGGCACTGCGCTCAGGAGTCGCCGCCTGCGGCCGATGACGACGGGTGTCCGCTCCCTCCGGAGGTTCCTCCCATGGCGCTCCGCCTCACCGGCCCCACGACATCGCCCGCGGCGCCGCCGCCGCCCGGCCCCGCCGCCCGGGCCGCCGACGCGCTCGCGCGCGGCGACCTCGACGGCTTCCGCGCCCGCTTCGCCGACGCGGCGGCGCTCGACGACGTCCACGCGCGCTACGCCAGCCGCAAGCAGCTGGTCGAGGAGGGGCTGCGCCACGCGCAGATCGAGCGGCGCGCCCGCGTCGCCGCGGTCTACGCGGCGCTCGCGCACGAGCTCGTCGCCGTGCTGGAGGAGGAGCCGCGCGAGCCGACGCTGCTCAACTACGCCGGCGTCGTCTTCTACGAGCTGTGGAGCCTCGGCGCCGCGCAGGCGCTGTTCGAGGCCGCCCGCCGGCTCGACCCCGAGCTGCCCGAGGTCGCCCGCAACCTCGACGAGGTCGCGCGCCGCCGGCGCGCCGGCGCGCCGCCGCACGACGCCGTGCCGAAGGCGCTCGCGGTCGCGGTCGCCGCGCTCGCCCGCCGCGCCGAGCGGCTCGCCGCGCGCGCCCGGCCGGCCGAGGGGCTGACGCTGAGCCTCTGCATGATCGTCAGAGACGAGGAGGAGATGCTGCCGCGCTGCCTGGCGGCGGTCGCCGACCTCGCCGACGAGATCGTCGTCGTCGACACCGGCTCGACCGACCGCACCGTCGAGATCGCGCGAGGGTTCGGCGCGCGCGTGATCGAGCACGCCTGGACCGGCTCGTTCGCCGACGCCCGCAACGTCTCGTTCGAGGCCGCGACCGGCGACTGGCTGCTCTACCTCGACGCCGACGAGGTGCTCGTCGCCGACGACGGCCCGCAGCTGCGCAGGCTGCTCGGCGAGACGTGGCGCGAGGCGTTCTTCCTGTCGGAGACCAACTACACCGGCGAGCTGGGCGAGGGCAGCGCGACCGTCCACAACGCGCTGCGGCTGTTCCGCGCGCGGCCCCAGTACCGCTTCAGCGGCCGCCTGCACGAGCAGATCCTCGACACGCTGCCGCGCCACCTGCCCGAGCGGATCCGCGCGACCGACATCCGCGTCGAGCACTTCGGCTACCTCGGCGCCGTCCGCGACGCGAAGGAGAAGTCGCGCCGCAACGTCGAGCTGCTGCTGCGCCAGCGCGAGGAGCAGGGCGACTCGACCTTCCTGCACTTCAACCTCGGCTCCGAGTACGCCGCGATGGGCGACGGCGAGCGGGCGCTGGAGGAGTTCGAGGCCGCCTGGCGGCTGGCCGGCGGCAACGGCGAGCAGGCGACGCGCGGCTACATGCCGGCGCTCGTCAGCCGGCTCGTGCGGACGCTGCGCGTCTGCGGCCGGCTCGAGCAGGCGATCGCGCGCGCCGCCGAGGGCCTCGAGCTGTACCCCGGCTTCACCGACCTCGTCTACGAGCAGGGCTGCGCCGAGCAGCAGCTCGGGCGGATCGACGCCGCCGTCGAGCGGTTCGAGCGCTGCATCGCGATGGGGGACGCGCCCGGCCGCTACACCGCGACGGTCGGGATGGGCACCTTCCTGCCGGCGATCGCGCTCGCCGAGATCCGCCGCCGCCAGGGCGACGCGGCCGCCGCCGTCGCGCTGCTGGACCCCTGCCTCCAGGCCCATCCCGGCTTCTTCGGGACCGTGCTGCCGCTCGCCGGCGCGATGCTCGCCGACGGCGCCGACCCGGCCGCCGTCGTCGCGCGCGTCGAGGCCTGCGTCGGCGACCTCAGCCCGACCGTCCGCTTCATGCTCGCGACCGCCCTCTACGAGCACGGCGACGCGGCCGCCGCCGAGGCGCAGTACCGGCTCGTGCTCGAGCGCCAGCCGTCGAGCGGCGCCGCGCGGATCGCGCTCGCCGAGGCGCTGCTGAGCCAGCGCCGCTGGGCCGAGGCGGCGGCGACGGCCGCCGCCCACGGCGACGAGCAGCCGCATGCCGCCGCCGCCCGCCGCAGCGAGCTGTTCGCGCTGATCGTCGGCGGCGAGACGGCCGCCGCGGCCGCGCTGCTCGACCGCACGACGGCGCTCGCGGCCGCCGAGCGGGAGCTGTTCGCGGCCTGGGCCGCGCTCGCCGACGGCGCCGCGCCCGACCCGGCCGCGCCGCTGCTGGCGCCCGACGCCGTGCCGCTGCTGGCGGTCACGCTGGAGGCGCTGCTGCGCGTCGAGGAGGTCGACGCCTTCGGCCGGCTGGTCGCGCTCGTCGAGCGCACGCCGCTGCCGGCGCGCGAGCGGCGCGAGCTGCTCGCCCGCATGTACCTGCGCCGCGGCTTCCTCGCCTCCGCCGCGGAGGAGTGGATGGCCGTCTGCGCCGAGGACCCGGGCGACGTGCGCGCGCTGGTCGGGATCGCGCAGGCCGCCGCGGCGCAGGGGATGACCGACGAGGCGCTCGACTTCGCGCGCGAGGCGCACGCGCTCGACCCGGAGGACGAGCGTGCGGCGCGGCTGCTGCAGCGACTCGAGCCGCTGGCCGCCTGAGCGCCGCTGGGCCGTCCGTCGAGGGCGCCTCAAGTTCGACTGCGGCCCGCCGACCACGGGGGATGACCGCAACGGAGACGGCGTCCCACCGGGGGGTGGACGCCCGGAGGACCAGCACATGAACCTGGACGTCGCGCCAGTCGGACCGAGCAGCTGCAGCCCCGCGCACGGCATGCCCTCGCCGCTGCCGCGTCCGCTGCAGCCCGCCGCCGCCGCGCGCGCCGACCTGTCGGCCGGCGCGATCCCGGCGGCGCCGCCGCCGGAGGTGCTGGACGCGATCAGCGCGGCCGCGCGCGCCTACCAGACGCTGCGCGCCCAGGGCCGCGAGCTGCGCTTCGCCCGGGACGCCGACAGCGGCCGTCTCACGATCGAGGTCCGCGACCTCGACGGTCGCCTGCTGCGCAAGATCCCGCCGAGCAAGCTGCTCGACGTCGCCACCGGAGGAGGGCTCGACTGATGTCGACCATGAGCATCTCGGGCCTCGCGTCAGGCCTCGACACCGCCTCGATCATCGCCCAGATGATGGCGATCGAGCGGCGCCCGCGGACGCTGCTGGACACCAAGCAGACGCTGATCGAGACGCGCCAGCAGCTGCTGAGGGACTTCCAGACGAAGCTGAGAGCGGTCCAGACGGCCGCCGCCGACCTGCGCTCGGTGACGCTGTGGTCGCAGACGCAGGCGGTCAGCTCCAGCGACGAGACGAAGGTCTCGGCCGCCAGCAGCTCCGGCGCCGGCGTCGGCGGCTACCAGATCGAGGTGACGCAGCTGGCCAACGCCGCCCAGCGCACCTTCGCCTTCACCAGCCCCGCCGCCGACGGCACGATCACGATCGACGGCCACGCCACGAGAGTGACCGCGGGGATGACCGCGCAGGAGTTCGCGACCGCCTTCAACACCGACAAGGACGCGACCGTCTACGCGGCGGCGATCGACGACGGGACGATCGTCTTCTCCAGCCGCAGAACCGGCGCCGACACGACCGGCGGCAGATTCATCGACGTCGCCCCCAACGGCTCGCTGGTCGAGGACCCGGCGAGGGCGCGCAGCGGCAGAGACGCGCTCTTCACCGTCGACGGCGTCGCGCACAGCTCCAGCGAGAACGTCGTCAGAGACGCGATCGCCGGCGTCGCGCTGACGCTCAGAGGGATCACGACCGCGAGCGGCCCGATCACCGTCTCGGTCGGCGCGCCCGGCGCCGACGTCGAGGCGATCCAGAGAAGGCTGCAGGCGTTCGTCGACGCCTACAACACCGCCGTCGACGCGATCCGCGCCAAGCTCGACGAGAAGTCGGTCCCCGACAGACGGACCCAGCAGGACATCAAGAACGGCGTCCCCGACAAGCGCACCGCCGCCGAGCTGAAGGCCGGCGTGCTGTTCGGCGACCGCCAGCTGTCGAGCCTGCTGACCGACATGCGCCAGCTCGTCTACATGCCGGTCGCCGGCATGCCGAGCGGCATGAGCAGCCTCGCCGACCTCGGCATCTCGACCGGCGGGGCGGCGAGAGACACCTCCGACGGCGCGCTCGCCGGCAGGCTGACGATCGACAGGGAGAAGCTGGAGAAGGCGCTCGCGGGCGACCCGAACGGGGTCCGCGACCTGCTCGCCGGCGTCGACAACGTCGGCGGCTGGGCGCGCCGCTTCGAGGAGGTCGTCGCGAACGCCGCCAAGACCGACGGCGTGCTCGACACGCGGATCGACGGCGCCGACGACGAGCTGAGAGGCCTGAAGGCGCAGATGGACCAGATGGACGCGCGCCTCCAGCTGCGCGAGAGAGCGCTGCAGGCGCAGTTCACCGCGCTCGAGGTCGCGCTCGCCAAGAGCCAGCAGCAGGGCCAGTGGCTCGCCGGCCAGCTGGCCGCGCTCGAGTAGCCGCCGCGCCGCGACGGCGGCCGCGCTCAATCTCGCGGCCGCCGATCCGATCACTCGGACGACGGTTGGTTTCATCCCTCGATCCCCGGAAGGCCAATGAGCATCAATCTCGCGGCGTCGCCGCAGGCCTATCGTGAGAGCGCGGTCCTGACCGCGCCGCCGGAACGGCTCGTCGTCATGCTCTACGACGGCGCGCGCCGCTTCCTCCATCAGGCCGCGGTCACGATGGCCGGCGGCGACGTCCAGACCTCGCACGACCGCCTGCGGCGAGCCGAGGCGATCATCGACCACCTGCTCGCGACGCTCGACATGAGCCAGGGCGAGATCGCGCAGCGGCTCGAGTCGATCTACATCTTCTGCCAGCGCCTGCTCGCGGAGGGGCGCATCAGACGCGACCCGCAGAAGCTCGAGCAGGTCAGCGAGCTGCTCGGCGAGCTGCGCGATGCGTGGGACAGGGTCGGCGCCGCGGCGCCGGGCGGCGCGCCGGCATGAGCGAGCTCGACCGCTACGAGGCGCTCGCCGCGCTCGCCGAGCGCGAGCTGGCGCTCGTCTCCGGCGAGCAGCTGCCGACGCTGGAGCAGCTCGACGCGCTGCTGACCGAGCGCGACGCGCTCGTCGCCGCGCTGCCGGAGGTGCCGCCGGCCGCCGCCGCCCCGGCGCTCGCGCGCGCGACCGCGCTGCAGGAGCGGACGACCGCCGAGCTGGCCCGCCGCGCCGCCGAGGTCCGCCGCTCGATCGGCGACGTCGGCCTCGGCCGCCGGGTCGCGCAGGGCTACGGCACGACCGGCGCCGCCGCCGGCGGCCGCGACTGGTCCGGCTGAGCGCCGGCCGCCCGCGCGGCCGCCGCGCAGGCCGGACCCCACCGCTCAAGAACCTTCTCGGGCGGTCGATGTTCTCGCGTGATGGGACCCTCACGGACGAGGACCCGACCCGCCCATCGCCGATTCCACGGACGGCTTGGAAAGGACCCTCGACCCCGCATGAGCCTCTTCGACAGCACCCAGCTTGCGCTCGAGTCCGCCCTGCGCGGCGCCTCGATGCGTCAGGAGCTGCTGACGAACAACCTGGCGAACGCCAACACGCCGGGCTACCAGCGGCAGGACCTCGACTTCCACAGCGCGCTGCGGGCGGCGCAGGCGTCGGGCCAGGACCCGACGACGATCGCCTTCCAGGCGACCGCCGACCCGGCCCGCACCGTGCGCGCCGACGGCAGCGGCCTCGACCCCGACCAGGAGGCGGCGACGCTGGCGAAGAACACGCTCGAGTACCAGGCGCTCGTGCAGGTGATGGGCGCGCGCACGACGATCATGCAGATCGCGATGGGCGTCCGCTGATGGGCCTCTTCGACGCGATCGACGTCGCCGGCAGCGGCCTGACGGCCGAGCGGCTGCGGATGGACGTCACCGCCGAGAACCTCGCCAACGCGCAGACGACGCGCGCGGCCGGCGGCGGCGCCTACCACCGCAAGCAGGTCGTGCTCCAGCAGGCCGGCGGGCCGGCCTTCTCCAACGTGCTGTCGGGCGCGCTCGGCGGCGTGCGCGCGGTCGACGCGGCGAGAGGGGTCGAGGTCGGCGCGATCGTCGAGGACGCGAGCGCGACCCGGCGCGTCTACGACCCCGGCCACCCCGACGCCGACCCGCAGGGCTACGTCGAGATGCCGAACGTCAACCCGGTCACCGAGATGGTCGACCTGATCGGCGCCTCGCGCTCCTACGAGGCGAACGTGACCGCGATGCAGTCGGCCAAGCAGATGTTCACCAAGACGCTCGAGCTGCTCAGATGATCGCCGCGGTCGACCCCTCGACGCTCCCCGCCGGCGCCGAGTGGCAGGTCCAGGGCGTCCCCGACCTGCCGCCGGCCGAGGCGGCGCCGACCGGCCCCGACGCGGTCACGGGCGGCGGCGAAGGATTCGGCACGCTGCTTGCGAATGAGATCGGCAAGCTCACCGAATTGCAGACGCACGCCGCGCAGGCCGGCGAGGCGCTCGCGACCGGCACGGCGACCGACCCGGTCTCCGCCGTCGTGGCCGTCGAGAAGGCGCAGCTCGCGATGCAGCTCGCCGGGCAGATCCGCACGAGAGGCGCCGAGGCGCTCTCGGAGATCTTCCGCACCCAGGTCTGACACTGATCGATGCCCGCACGCGCGCTGCTCGCCAACCTCTCCAACCGCGGCAAGATCGTGCTCGCCGTCGGCGCGCTCGCGGTCGTCGTCGTCTTCTTCCTGCTGTTCCGGATCGCGACCGCGCCGAGCTACACGACGCTGCTGACCGGGCTCGACCCGAAGCAGACCGGCAAGGTCACCGACGCGCTGTCGGCGAGCGGCATCCCCTTCGAGCTGCAGAACAACGGCACCGCCGTCGCCGTGCAGAGAGGCCAGACGGCGCAGGCGCGGATCGCGCTCGCCGAGACCGGCGTGCCGGCCAGCACGCAGGAGGGCTACGAGATCCTCGACAGACAGAAGCTCGGCACCTCCAACTTCCAGCAGCAGATCAACTACCAGCGCGCCAAGGAGGGCGAGATCGCCAAGACGATCGAGCAGATCGACGGCGTCTCCAGCGCGCAGGTCCAGCTCGTGCTGCCCGACAGAGAGGCCCAGCTGTTCGCCGACGACGTCAGCCCGGCGACCGCCGCGGTGCTGCTGTCGGGCGCGACGCTCGACGCGGGCCAGGTGCGCGGGATCGCCCAGCTGGTCGCGGGCAGCGTCCCCGGCCTCAAGAGCGACAAGGTCACGATCACCGACGGCAGCGGCACGCTGCTGTGGCCGACCGCCGCCGGCGGCGGCGCCGGCGGGGGCGGCGGCCTGCTCGCCAAGCAGGCGGCCGAGGCGCGCTACAACCAGCAGACCGCCTCGGCGATCACCGCGATGCTCGGCCGCACCGTCGGCGCCGACAAGGTGCAGGTGCAGGTCAACGCCGACCTCGACGCCAACGAGGCGACCCAGGACAGACTGGTCTACGCCAGAGACGGCACGCCGCTGACGAGAAGAACCGAGACCGAGACGCTCAGAGGCAGAGGCGGCGGCCCCGGCGGCGTCGCCGGCACCGGCGGCAACACGCCGCCGACCTACGCCCAGCAGGGCGGCGCCGACTCCGACTACAGACGCGAGACCGGCGACCAGTCGTTCGCGGTCGGCAAGACCGTCACGCGCACGCGGATCGCGCCCGGCTCGATCAGAAGACAGCAGGTCGCGGTGCTGATCGACGACTCGATCCCGGCCGCGATGCTGCCCAGCATCAGAGACGCGGTGATGAGCGCCGCCGGCATCGACGAGGAGCGCGGCGACGTGCTGACCGTCAGGCAGCTGGCCTTCGCCGAGCCGCCGAGCGCGCCGGCCGCCTCGCCGGTCGACGACATCTGGGATTACGCCAGATACGCGCTGCTGGGGATGGCCGCGCTCGCCTTCCTCGCGCTGGTCGCGCGGCAGCTGCGCAAGCGCGAGCAGGAGGCGCTCGCCGGCGAGCCGACGTGGCTGCGCGAGATCGAGGCGCCGCGCACGCTCGCCGAGCTGGAGCGGTTCGAGGAGCCGGTCGCGCCGACCCAGGTGCTGCCGCTCAGATCGCCCGAGAACCCGGCGCGGATGCAGGTCGAGGAGCTGGTCGAGCGCGACCCGGAGCGTGTCGCGCAGCACGTCCGCGCGTGGATGCAGGAGGACTAGCGCACGATGGCGATCCAACTCCCGGCCGCGGGCGCGGCGGACGAGGCGGCGACCGGCGTGATGCCGGCGCGGCGGCGGCTGCCGCAGAGAACGCCGATCCGCCTCAGAGGCCGCCACAAGGCGGCGGTGCTGCTGGTCGCGCTCGGCCCCGAGAAGGCGGCCGAGATCTTCAGACACCTGCGCGACGAGGAGATCGAGACGCTGTCGCTGGAGATGGCGAAGCTCAACCAGGTCGACCACGAGGCGGTCGGCATGGTCTTCGAGGAGCTGGTCGCGACCGTGCAGGCGTACGACTCGCTCGCCGCCGGCGGCGTCGACTACGCGCGCGACGTGCTCGAGCGGGCGCTCGGCGCCGAGCGCGCCGCCGAGATCATCGGCCGCCTCTCGACCGTGATCGAGATGCGGCCGTTCGAGTTCCTGCGCCGCACGCCGCCCGAGCACATCGTCACCTTCCTGCGCGCCGAGGCGCCGCAGACGATCGCGCTCGTGATCGCCAACCTGCACACG
>Ga0164243_10010825_pt1 | contig 13072 bp, 15 predicted proteins | sample OricompcompostOP_FD_108781 | JGI IMG/M metagenome (GOLD analysis project Ga0164243, IMG submission 108781) | Organic Plus compost microbial communities from Emeryville, California, USA - Original compost - Organic plus compost (OP) | ecosystem: Engineered > Solid waste > Mixed feedstock >... | reverse complement strand
TTTACTCGATATTGGCTCTTGATCCAGATCGGATTGATGTGTGCCGAGCAAATCGCTGTCGGGCCGATTGTCTGCCATGCGAGACCCAACCGAGCCTGCCGTGCCAGGAACTTGGCTAGGACTAAGTGATTGAGCTGAAACGGGTAGAGGGATTGATTGGCAGTGCCTGCAGTCGGATATACCCCTCCCCACGTGCCCGCGCACCAAAACAGAGGGTCGAGAGGATACGAGATGTTCGCGGCAACCGAATCAACGATGCAGGCCGTCTGAGCCACAACATTTGCGAAAAGGCCAGCTTCTGGATTGAAGATGCCTGCCCACGCGTCGCTCTGCCAGGTCGGGTCGATTTCGCTGACATACATCAAGTTGAAACCACTCTCAGATTTGCAAGCGAGTCCCTTAAAGATGTCGAGCATTCCGAATACCGGATACTCGTACCAATGAAGCTGCATGCGTGTGCTCTGTGCAGCCTCCTTGTCGGATGCGAAGAAACCTTGTTCGCTGTTCAACCCGGAATAACCTGACAGAATCTTTTGTCCACCGAGCGAGGATGCGCAACCCGCATGCTTTTCAATCTCAGCGATGTACATCGGCTGCCAGTAAGTAATGCCAATGCCGATTGAGGGGATACCGAGCGGTCCCGGGCAGACGCACACTGGAGGCACGTGCATCATCGGGGGATTTGAGTTGCCGCCCAGTCGAACACCCATGATTGTGATTGGAAAAATGTTGTTCCAATCCGGGTCGCTGATCGGATTGAAGAATCGGCCTTTGCACAGGTTCAGGGAGCTTCCAGCCGAGGAAGAAACCGTGGTAGAAGCGCCGGCCGCTACGTCACCAGTTTGAGCCGGCGCAGTCTGAACACCGATCAGAAGCGCAGCAAGAAGCCAAGCGTGAAGACGCATTAGCGCAACCCTCCGGAAATAGGTATGCGGATGGAGGGCCACACACGCTCGGCTTCCTCAGCCGAGTATGGCGCAGCGAAGGTGGTTAACCCCAGTTGCAGCGACTGCGCGCCCTCTCCTGCGTATAGGAGAGAGGGGGTTGCCGTAATCCTGAATCTCTGCATCATGGAGTCGGTCAGGCTGAAGACTGGTACACCGAGCCGCTCGGCGAGTTTTTCCGGATTGGTGCCAGTGACTTCGACGGGCATGACCCTGCCGGGATATCTTTCCAGGAGCTCCGTCAGAAAGGTGAGCTGATCTTCAGCTGCGCCATCGAAGAACAGCATGGCGTTGTAAGGCCGTTGGGTGGAAAGCGGGTTGAATCGGGTTCCCTTTGCGTACAGAATCCCCCACTCCCATTCGCCCTGAGCATTGCGAATCGGCGCTCGAATGTCGTCGTCGAGCACAAACGATGGATCGATCCACTGAGTCCTGGTCGCCTCAACCTGACCAAGCTGCCGCTTCGGCAAGTTGTCCAGAAATCGCTCTGCAGATTGCCGCAGCTCGTCCTGTACCTGTCCGATATCGGCTCGAGCCGCGGAAGCAACGAGCAGCTCGCGTATGTCGATCTCGATGATGCCCCATACTTTTCCGAAAACCCCAAGTTCCTTCGCGCTGGCGGGCAGAACTGAACCAACTGCTAGCGCAATCAGAAGAATGGCCAGCAACCCTCTTCCGACAGACGGGGGTTGAGCCAAACTCTGTCGATTGCGCAGCATGGCAGGAACTTTCAGGCAGCAGTACTCTGCATGACTGAGGCAGCAAGCTCGTTGCCGATGAGGCTCGCGCCAATCGCGATCTCGCGCAGCACGACGCCTTTCTTGTAGCCAGTGCGAGCCTGGATGTCTTCGAACGACTCCCCGGCAATCAGACGAGCGAGCACGTTGTACTGCCGACGCGAAAGCTTTTTGGCGTGCTGCTCCAGCGACTCAAGACGAGCCCGACGCACCTCCTCTTCCTCATCGACCTCCGATTGGGTCTCGCTGTCACTCTCGCTGATGCCGTCAATATTTGGCAGCAGCGACGGTTCGACACTCTGAACGAACTCGCCCGCTTCGACGTTCTCGCTCGCGTCGAACCAGCTCTCGAGCTCATTCCAGTCGAGAGGAACCGACAGGACGCCCGGGGTGACATAGGAAGAACCATCCTTGCGCTTACGGAATGCACTACCCGGCAGGCGCACGGAGCTCCCAAGTTCACGGCGCAGCTTCAGGGCCGCATGCACCGCAATGCGGTGAGCATAGGAGGCGATCTGCCCGGGCTTGAAGCGTTTGATGTCTGGCTTCAGGGTAGCCCACATCATGCGGATCTCCTGTCCAGCGTCCTCACGCAGATCGCGTCGCACCTGAGCCTGCGACAAGGCAATCTCGATGATCTTCTTGTCGATCGGTGGCCGACAGCTGGCCAGATACTCAAACAGAGACATGTTCTTGTGAACCTTCTCTGGGGGCACGACCGCCTTACGCCGGTCGTCGGTCTGCTGCGCGCGCGTCACTTTCTTCGGTCTCCAAATTCGTCGAATTCAAGTTCCTTAGGTGCTTAAGTCGATTTGACACAAAAGGCGTCACCTCCTTGTGTCATGCTAGTTCTTGCCCAACAGCAGTCCGTCGGCAGTACAGGCAGTGCGTTCGCGTACACGCAGTGGCGACTCCGGCATCAACACAGACTTTGCCTGGCAGTCACTCTCCAGTCTTCTGTGACTTCAGATGCTGCTGAAAGCTCTTGTCTTCCCGCATGAAGCACTTGGTCATCTCCTCGATGAGAAGGCTCATGGAAATCTCTTCCCCTGTCGTTGCCTTGTAGAAGTTGCGGTACTCCTGCAACTCCTTGACGACACTGGAGTGCATCGATAGCGGAACGCGCTCCATGGGATCCTTCTTCGTGACTTTTCCGAGTTTCATCTTCTTATCCGTCGTTTAAGTTCTGGGTCGGCCTGCCGCTTGTGGCAGATCCGCTCCTGTAGCTATCGCGGTTTAAGCACATCCACAATATGATTTTCGATGTGCACTAACAGTGTATTGGCATAAACAAGCTGAGGCAACTCGGGATGAGGTTTCCAATCGCGCTTTGGGATAGCGATCCCAGTTTTGCTCGAAGGGCGTGCGGGGGTGTCAAAGGCGGGTTCAGCAGATAAATGAAAGGCCCGGCGTGTTGCCGGGCCCGGAATCGGACATCAATCGCTACGCAGCGGCGTCCTGTTCGCGACGCTGAAACTGGTAGGGTTCCACCGAGCTCGTCAGAAGGATCATGCTGCTACCCAACGCGTTGTGCTGCTTGAGCACCTTGATGATCTCTTCCCAGGTGTTCGGGACTGGAATGTCCGCAAGCAGCTGCTTCTTGATATAGGCCTGTGGTTCGAGGCGCCCACGGATACGCACCAGGTGGCCGGTGCTGAGCAAATCTGCTTCCGTATCCTTCAACTTCGCGCGTACGTCGTACCAGGTGGTACGCCGGCTGTCGCCCTTGCCGCTGTTTTCGGCAAGCCGGAACGTAAAGTACTTCTCCTTGGAGCCCTGCGACTCCCGCGGCTCGGGGCCGGTTGCCAGATTGCCGATGATCTCTGCCATGAAAATGACCTTTGTGGTAGCCGTTGAGACGGAGAGGGCGTCTTTCGGCGGATAGCACAACGTATGTTTGGACCACTTCCTCCTCTCGAAGCAGTCACGATGTATAGGAATGTGAGTCAGGTGCTCGGCAGAGACACGACTGTGTGTAGCGGAATGAGCACGTAAACAGGGGATGTTCAAAACCGGGGTTTTCGGCCAGCCCTCAATAAAGTTGAGGGTCGGCTGTTGCCTTGTCTTTATCCGTTAGCGTATCTTTAGCCTCCCCCAGTAATTGTGAGGAGACATATGCCGAGCAAGAAGACGAGCCGAAAGTCTGGTCGGGCAGCCAATATGCCGTCCAAGAGCGAGGATCGTTCGTTCGAGCAGATTCCCTGGAACGGGACAGTCGATGAGGACGACCTGGTGCGACCAGGGGGCGCACTGCTGGCCATGCTTTCTGGCCGAGCTCGGCAGCTGGGGCACAGCCGAGGCGAGATGGCCAGGAATCTGAACGTGACGTACGGCTACATCGCCCAGCTGGCCTCCGGCCATCGCCGTACCGAGTACATTTCGGATGAATTTGCGACGGCGTGTGCCCGATATTTGGGCGTGCCGAAGGTGACGGTCCTGATGGCCTCAGGTTCAATCGCCCCACAGGACATGTTCGAGAAGCCCGATGAGATCGCGATTTCGCTTCCTCGTGCGCTTGCGTACATGCAGGAAGACCCTGTGTTTGGGCCCCTGATGCCTCCTGAACTGTTCGCACGAGACGCGCCGGCCAGATTGCAGTTTTTTGCAGTCCGTCTGTTTGAGGCCGCGCGCGGCTGCAAACTTATCCCAGGTGAACACTCTCTGGAGACCATTGCCGCTTCGCTGAAGATGATCGAGGATCGGCGGCGGCAACTGCTCAAGGAATCCCGCAGGTAGCCAACAAACTATCTGCGGCGCTGCTCGCAGTTCCTCATCTCAGTAGACGCCGCGGCCTCCCCCGCGGCTTCTGCTTTTTTACCCTTCTGTAGACACAATTTTGACCGCTCGGAATCCCGGATCCGTGATGGTCTTGCCCGTTGCCCTGAAGGGGACACCGTTTGCATCCAGAGTCACGATCGTGCGATCGAATAGACAGTCTGGCGCCAACGTCTGCAAGTACCGTTCGCTGATGAGGGCGAACACCTTGGCAGCAACGCCTTTCAACTCCACGGATTGCTTTGTCGGCACAATGCCGTGGTGATCCGTGAGCTTCGCATCATCGAACGTACTTGCACGCGTTGTTACCCCAGCAGTGCGTAATGCGTTCACTGCCTCTGGAAAAGCTTCGGTGAGCCTGTCGAGAGTTGGCTCAACCTCATCCTTCTGACTCGAAGCCAGATACGGACAGTCCGTTCTCGGGTACGTGATAGCCTTCGCTTCGTAGAGCTCCTGTGCGAGTTTCAGGGTGTCGCGAGCAGAGAGTCCGAGAATCTTGTTTGCGCTCTTCTGCAGCACCGGAAGCGTATACGGCAATGGTGGCGATTCTTTGCCACTTTTTCTCTCCACGTTCAATCGACCTGCTGCACCCTGTGCGCGTTTCCTACGCTTCTCTGCTTCCGCACGATCGCGGATACGTTCATTCTCTGCCGGGGCGTGGAACATGAGAAACTGATGACCGGAATCCGTCTTCACGGTGGCTTCCAGTTCGAAGTACTCCCGCGGGACAAAGTTGCGGATTTCCCATTCACGCCGCACCACCATGGCAAGCGTAGGTGTCTGTACCCTGCCGACTGGGTACACCGTACCGAAATTTTGGGCACCGAGTGTCACGGCGCGGGAGCCGTTCATTCCATAGAGCCAATCCGCGCGCGAGCGCGCAAGCGCCGCTTCATGGAGTGCTGCTGTCGCGCTGCCGGGTTTGAGTGCCTTCAGTGCCTTCTGGATGTCGCTCTTCACCAGCGATGATGTCCAAAGCCGTTTTACGGGGCCACGATACCTGCAGTACTCAAGAATCTCTCTGGCAATTAGCTCGCCCTCGCGTCCGGCGTCTGTCGCGATGATCACGTCTTTTGCTTCCTTGAGCAGTGTCCTGATGATCTTCACCTGCGCCGCCTTGCTGCGCACGACGTTGCTCTTCCAGACGTCAGGAATCATGGGAAGCACGCTGAATGACCAGCGCCCGCCCCATCTCTCGTCATAGTCCTCTGGTGGTGCCTGTTCGAGTAAATGCCCAAGCGCCCACGTTACTGTCCCGCCCTTAACGGTCAGGTACCCGTTTGAGCGCCCGATGAGCCCGATGGCCTCCGCTAGGTCGCGTGCTTGAGAGGGCTTTTCAGCCAGATACAAAGTGGTCATTCGTTTGTTCCAGAACCAGTGAAGCCTTTCGCCTTGAGAAGGTGTGCGCTGTCCAACTCCTGAAATCCTTCCCACACCAAAGGCAGGCCCACCTGGCATCGCACAAGAACGATGCTTGAAAGCAGATCCGGGTTTGTAGCTGGATGCTTCTCCAGATAGTGTTGAAGAGCGCGCAGGATGGTGTTCTCGTGTCGCTGCCGTGAGTTGTAGATGAACAGCACACGATCAAGCAGCAATGTCTCGGCCGCATTGAGCCACGAGCCGACACTCCATGCGATCGCGAAAATCTTGCTGAGCTCTTGTTCGGGTTTGTACGACGATTCGACTTCAACCCAATCCGCCGCAATCACGTTGCTGTCGTAGCCACGCTCGCTCCCCGGTGCTAGTACGATGCCATCGGGGAGCTTCTTGAAGCGTTCATTCAGCTCACCACGACCGATCGGCCCGAATCCCTTCTGCAAGGCGTATTCGCCGAACACTTTATGTCCGCGAGCTGCACGTTCGAGCAGATATCGAGTGCCAAGCGTTCGGTGGTAAAAGTGAGGACCGGCGACGGACGAAAGCTCGTACCCGTCGTGTGCTTCAACACCGTGTAGCTGTAACCAGGTGGCGCCACGCGCGGCGAGCACCAGAGATCTCCCGCCTAGTGAATTCGGCTTCTCCTGGATGTAACCCTTTTCACGCAATCGATGAACCGTTCGATTCGCCATCTTCATGGCGACAGCATTCGAGGAGTTCGGCCACACTCCTCGTGCAATTTCGCTGCGCCTGAGATGTCCGAAGTCGCGCAACAGCTTGAGCACAGCCAGGTCGTTCTGTTCTGCAACGAATCGGTTGTCTGGGCGGGACGCCCAGGCGTTTTTTATTGTCATAGCCCGTATAGCGACCCTTGGGTCCTATGCTCGGGGTTTCGACTCAGCCCAAGTAACTAACCCAAGCGGTCACGTGTAAGCCGATAGCTAACCCATTGATACTTACGGCGTAGGCCGGTGCTCTCCCTGAATAAATTCAGGCAGCTTTGTCGGCTCAAGAAACTCGGACCCCCTCCGCTTAGACGCTGCGGGCTGTGGAGGGGCATGAAGCAGAGGCACCCGAGATTTCGGTTCGGATTCCCGCCGAACCTCATCCGTCCCGGCAGGTCTCACGGCGAGGCTCTTGCGGACGCAAGGTGGCGCCTCAAAAGAGGCTGATCGTCCTCTGTTTTGGCAAAGTCTGGGGCCGGGGTGAGCGAGCAGCTGCAGTTGTCGGTCGCGGGCATTCGTGCCTCGTGACGCCGACGTACGGACGCGGTCCCTGAGGCGCAATGGCCGGGCAGACGGGCGCCCCTCCGATGTGCCGGGTAAGCTCCAATCGAGGCGTTCCGGGGCGGTCCGAAGGCTGCGCAACGCATGAAGGTCCGGCGTGCCTCGGTGAGGATTCCGGTGCGGTTGAAAGGGCGCTGCGCTGAGCAGCGGGGAGGGTGGCAGCTCGCCGGTCTGTGGAGGAACAAGAAGCCCAGTCACCCGAGTTTGATTACGAGATGACCCCGAACCCCGTCCGTTGCGGCAAGTCCCACGGCGGGGCCTCGCGAGGCTTGCGTAGGGCAGTAGAGCTGCTTCACCGGCAGTTCGATCTCAAGCATCCGGGAGGATCGAAGGAGCCCCTCCGCTGCGTCGAAGCCGGCCTTAGCGTTCCTGCCCTTTCGCCGGCCACATCCCGCGAGCCGATCTGTCGCCCGGATTGGCTGAGGAGCCCACCCCTCCGCGCGGACTAGAGCCCCTCCCGGGCCTGCTTGTTCTCCAGGATTGAACTCCCCTCCGTCGGGCCGGGCACACTCATCACAGAATCCCACCTTCTCAGTGCCCGGCCCTCGGGACCGGCCCGCAATCGGCCTTCGGCCTCAGGCTGTTCGCCGGGATCGCCCGCGCTCGGATGAACTGTAAAGCTCTCACCACCGCGACTGCGTGTCCCCGAAGAATGGACTTAGCCCACCGAGGCCTCCGTCGCTTGGAATGACTGATAAAGCCCACTCCTGCGCGCCCTGAGCCTTGCCCGCGGTGGCGCCCTGCCCGAGCCTGGACACACATCCGGTAGTCTTCACCGGGCCGGCCGAACTCCGTCTACGCCTCCCTGCCGAACTTCAGACCCAGCGCCTTTTGACCTTTTTACCTTGCCGGCCAGCTTCTTCCGAGGAGGCCTGTCTTCCGAGACTGAGCTTCTCCGCGGTCGCGCCTTCTCCGGGGATCCGGACGCGCTGGCTATCGTGTGAAGCTTCCTCCACCGGGCTTGAGCACTTCCGGTATTTGGACTCAGCTCTCCGAGGACCCAGCCCGAGGACTAGCCTTCCGCCCCTTCCGCCGGGCCTGAGTGCATCCGATGTTTGGACTTAGCTCTCCGGGGATCCCGGCCCTCGAAGTAGGCTGTCGACCCCGCTCCATCGGGCCTGAGCGCTACCGGTATTTGGACTCAGCCTGCCGGGGTCCAGCCCTTTGTCAGGCCGCAGCTTTCCTTCCCCGGGGCTGATCTCGCCCGGTCTTTCGACTTAGCCCTCCTGGGAATCGCCCCTTGAGTAGACGACGAACTCGTGTTCCTCGCGGCTTCCGCCGCTTTCGGCCGACGCCTTCTGCCCCGCAGCTCAGGCCGCGCGGTGCCCCCGGTACCGCCGTCCTCCGCGGCGGCCCTTCGCAGCAATTGCACACCCTGCGGCCTTCCCGCGGCACCTGGCTCACCTGTTCCTCTCTCTTGCCAGTCTCCCCTTCAGCCTTCGCGCTGTACCTACTCCCTGTTCGAGGGCGAAACTTACAACCCCGCGCCCTTCTGACCGCTCTGTCGCTTGCACCCCCCTGCTTACATGCGGTCTACCCTCATGCGCCTTGTCCGGCTGGCGGCCTCGCTGTCTTACCGGCAGCGTCTGGTTCATGCCGGCTGGTGTATTTGTCCATGGCTGCCCTTCCTTACCCGGATTCCCCTGTCTGGTCCTGCGCACTCAGATATGTGCGCACGCTCCCTATGCGTTATCCCTTCCCTCGCATACCTGCCTGCTTGAGCTTTCCCGCTCTACGCCCCTTCGGGTCCGATTCCTTCCCATGAATGTGCGGCTTCTCACCCAGCTACACGTGCACGGTTATTCACGGGCGGCGATCTTCCACTTCCAGCTGATGCCGCGGACTTCCGGTTGGCGCCTGCGCGGGGTAACGAGGCGAAATGGTTTCAGCGTACGGCGTAGGGGAGTGGCGTTCGTACTCAGGGTTTAAGTGCTTGAGTCGGTCTGATCTCGAGCGGGCGATTCTCGCGACGGGTCGGCGACGTAGTGAGGCACGCGCAGGAGTGGCTTGGGGGGGGGGAGCTCGCTCAGGTGAGCGCGCTGATCTGGCATACTTCCGGGAGTGCGATCACTTCACCGGGTCGCCTGCACCTTCGGCTGCTCCTTCGGTTACTTGCGTAGCGTCAGCGCGAGCACGTCATCGGCGAGCTGCGCTTCGTGACCTTCCGCAGCCAGCGCGCGGAAGGCGAGGCTCGATGGGCTTGCGGTTCACTTCGACGGCGAAATCCGTGACCCACGCACTTCGACCTTGACCTCCTCCGACGTGACGCCCGGCACCTCGAGCTCAACGACGTATCGGTCATCGTGCTCGAATGCTGGCCGCAGGGAAGCGCAGGCGCTGGCTCGCCGCGTTTCCAGCTCGATCAGCGTCGGATGCAGGTCAACTGTAGAGCCGGCACCGTGCTGCTCGACGGCGTTGGGCGACTCAGTAAGGGTGCGCGGGCGCGTCACGGCTCGCAAATCGCTTCACTCTCGCCCTGGTTGCGGGAAGCGTCTGGATCAAGGGAGCGTCTGACTCAGTGCGGTTTAAAGGCTTTGGAGGATCAGGAAGCTGAAGTGACCCGGATGTCGAATTTCAAGGAACTCCGAACCCAGCCAGGCCCGGCAGATCCCACGGCGAGCCTTCCTGATCCAAGGGTACGATCGGGAAGCCAACTCATTGGTCGTTCCGCAAGAACCCTTCCCGGTCGCTCTTTCCAGGTGCTGTAGATGCGGCTCGCCGCGTCTTACCCGCATCATCGTAACGTGCGCCAACTGGCGCGCGAGCACGGCCTTCGTGATCAGTGATATACTAACGGAGCACAAATACACACTGGAGACACAGTTCGGGAGTCGATGCGTGAGCATATTGCCTTCAACCGAATCCATTCACGCGGAAGGCTGCGGGTATGAAGCATTGCAGGAATCCGAGGCGGCTCTGCGTCGTTGCGCAGAGGAGCGCGAGCGTCTGTGGCGCCTTCGAGTCGCCGAACTGGAGAAGGCTCTGCAGCACTACACGCATTGTCGCCACGGCTGCGTGAATTGCTTCTGCACGAAGGAGGCGAAAGCGGCATTGTAAGACCCCACGTCAGCGGCGAGCTGCTGACAGCGCATCCGCGCCTCGTGATACGGTGACTACGTACTCGTTGCCCGTTTCGAGACAACCTCTAAGAGCGGAGAAAGCTCACATGGAAAGCTCAACCATCCAGCATGCACCCTTCGAGATTTGGCGCCATGCGGGCGTAACCTTCCTGGCTGCACGTACACCCGACGGATATGTGATCTGCGACAGCGTGGGCCGTTACTACGGAGCATGGCAGGACTTTAAGACGTTCCGCAAACGACAGCGCCAAGGCACCGGAGACACTTCGCCGCTGAATCTCAAGGCCGTGGTTTCCGTGCGGGGTGTTGCATGAGCACGTGCAGCGCGACGCGTTTTAACCGCGACATTGCAGCGTGCACCAACTGGTGCATGGGCGCGCCGGCGTGATTGGTGATATACTAACAGAGCACAAACACGCACTTTAAAAACACAACGAACGTAAACAGCCATCAATGAGGCAGGACGCCGAAGAGCCCGTCGGTTCAAGTTGTGCGGAGCGCCCGGGCTTGCCAGCCACCAAATCGGCGATGCGAGCCCGGACCAAAACGGCGATGCGAAAGCCGGCGCCCTCAAACCGTGACAGATGACGAATACGTGAAGCAAACATGACATTCGTACTGCCATCCCCGTGCCACGAGCTGGCGATGTGGCTGGAGTCGATCCACGCCAGCGAAGAAACAGCAGCCAAGTACAAAGAGATCGCCGATTTGGTACGGAAGGCCGCGACAGCAGCGGATCTGCTGAAGCGCGCCTACGATCTCATGCCGGGCCCTGAGTTCATTCCTGAACCGGCGCGTGAGGCCGCGGTGCGCGCGCTGCGCGCCGAGATCGTCAACTGGATCTGCCCGCTGCTGCCGCCAAACCAGGCCGATATCGACTGGGTGCGTGCGCGGGGCTTCATTTCCAAAAAGTGTTCAGAGGAACAATGAGCGCTGGACCGTATCTGACGAAAGCGACGGCACGTACGCCCGCAACGGATCGTTAGTGTTGACCCCGTTGCCCAATTCGAGCCCCGGACGTGTTGCGCTACGTTATTCTGTATGTCGCGCGCTCAATAGCCATGGCGCGTCGTGCTTTTTTCTCCGCACGAGAGCAAACCAACTGTCTGTGATGAGCAATGAAGGTCGCTGAGTACGTCCGCAGGCTGCCGTTACGGGACCGACTGAGGCTCTGGCTGGCGCGGTTCCGGGTGCGCTCGGAATTACGGCGCGGCTGGCAGCCCCAGACACGGATGCTCTGCTGCGAGTGTCTGCAGCCGATCATCGAGAGGGACGGCAACGCCTGCGTGTGCATTCCCTGCAGCGGCCGGATCAGAGACTACAGTCCTCCGCGTCAGCGGCGTGCTGCTGACAGCGTACCAGGTGAGTTGCCACAAAGGGCCGCATACCGGTCCGCTAGGGGTCTCTGTGACGTACTGACCCGTCAGTGGCGTGCAGCGCAGGAGTGACCAGCAATGGGCGAATGGTTTCGAGTTGAAGTGTCTGATCAGGACGGTCTGATCGTGGCGATTGCGCCCGAGGCCCTAGCCGGGCGCGATATCGGAGACCGGGAACGCGCGACGCTCCGAAGAGCGATCCGGCAACTGAAGGGGTTCCTTGGTGGTGAGGAGGGGACGCCAGGCGTCTGCCCTGAGTGTGCTCCACTCGGCCCTTGCGAACACGCTCCAACGGCGTCTGATTTGCTCTAACCCGGAAGTCGGTGACGTATGAATAAATACGGCAAGCCGCAATTTGCGACGGTCGTCGCCGCCGGCGCTGCATTCAAGCAGCTCAAAGACGAGCTTCCAGTGCCTCGACTGCATAAGAGCAGCCCACGCTGTGTCAACGGTATGCGCAACTGAAGGTGCAGGAGAACAACATGGCACGTCAGCACCGCTCAACGGCTCAGGAGCACAGCGAGTTTCTGTTTCTGGCGTACTGCAAGCTGCGGCTACGCGGATATGTCGGTCTCTCATGCCGCCTCTCTCGCCAGATCGTGCATCCTGCCCGGAAAAGCCGGCAACTGGCGCGTGAGCGCGCACATGCTCTTCACTTGTGATATACTAGGAGAGCACAAACAAATACTAGAAAGAATACCTGGATTTAGCCGCATGAGCCTGTGGTGCGTGATTTTCGGGCACCGTCCGCCATCTGAATACGTCGATTGCCTGCAGGGCACCGGATGCCGAAATTGCGTCGGATGGAAGCCTGACGCCACAGGAGACCAGCATGGCACTTGAGAAGGACCCGCACCACGATGACACATACATTTTTCAGCCCGCCGGCTGGAGCCCGCGTTTCGCCAAGGTGAACGTTGGCAAGCACAGATGCGGCCACATCGAGGATGGCATCGCGCTTGATCTGTGTGATTGTCAGGAACCGAATCACTGTCAGTGGCATCCGGGTGGCGTGATCGCATTCGAGGATCTGGAAGCGATCTATTTCGCAGCTCGCAAGCTGAGACGGGCTCGCCCCACGTCAGCGGCTCGCGCCACTGACAGCGAAGGAAGTGACGGTGAAAAGTAGAGCGTTCACACACAGAATCGGCACCGGCGTCGAGCAGTGTCCGCGATCGATGAGGCAGGACGCCGAAGAGCCCGTCGGTTCAAGTTGTGCGGAGCGGCCGGGGTCGCCAGCCACCAGATCGGCGATGCGAACCCAGCGCCGCGGACGGCCGACGGCGCATCGATGCGCCTTCTCATGCCGGCAGCAGTTCACGGCGCCCCGAGGAATAAACAGGTAACCTAGACTTGCTGATGTCCGAAGAGCCAAAGAACAAGAAGTCTCGAAAGCGCGAAAAGGTGCCCGGCACGTTCGAGCGTGCCTACAAGGCACGCTGCTATCCGACGCGTCAGCAGGTCAAGGTGCTCGCGCGACTCTTCGGCGCGAAGCGT
>Ga0164243_10010824_pt1 | contig 13073 bp, 17 predicted proteins | sample OricompcompostOP_FD_108781 | JGI IMG/M metagenome (GOLD analysis project Ga0164243, IMG submission 108781) | Organic Plus compost microbial communities from Emeryville, California, USA - Original compost - Organic plus compost (OP) | ecosystem: Engineered > Solid waste > Mixed feedstock >... | reverse complement strand
ACCGCTCCCATGCGATTTGCTGCCCAAGGCTAGGCTGTGAAGCTTGTGCGAAAATGAAATGGGCCGCGGAAGCGGCCCATCGGGATGCGGGATTGTATGCTGCTATTTGAACAGTGACAGAATATTCTGGGCGTTCTGGTTGGCGATGGCGAGCGCCTGAATGCCGAGCTGCTGCTGCACCTGCAGCGCCTGAAGCTTGGTCGATTCCTCGTTCATATCGGCATCGACAAGCTGGCCGACGCCGCGCTCGATCGAATCCATCAGGCTGGCGACGAAGTCCTTCTGCAGATCGAGCCGGGTCTTGGCCGCGCCGAGATCGGCTGCCGCATTGGACAGTGAGCCCATGGCTGTTTCGATTTGCGTGAGGAAGGTGTCGATCTCGGCATCGGTCGCTCCGATGACATCGATCGCCATCACATTCGTCATCATGGCGCCCGGCGTCGCGCCGCTGGCGTCGAAGAGCTTCACCGAGGCCGTCTCTATGATGATCGTCTCCACCGAGACGGTGCCGTCGGAAGCCCGGTTGTAGGAAGAGACGATCTCGACATCGACCGTGGCATCGGTCGCAAGGAGATTGCTGCCGGCATAGTTGGCGCCAACGGCGGCGCTGCGGATATGGTCCTGCCGAGCGGCGATCTCCGCCTGGATTTTCTGCTGGTTTTCCTCGCTCGCGCCGCGCGCGGTAACGAGCTTCGACTTGATCTCGTCGATCTGGTCGATGATGTTGCTCATCGCCGTATAGGCGGTGTCGATCTTGCCTGCACCCAGGCCGAGCGAATCCTGGACGGCGGACAGCGCCTTGTTGTCGGAGCGCATCGTGGTGGCGATCGACCAATAAGCGGCGTTGTCGCTCGCTTCGGCGACGCGGTATCCGGTCGAGATGCGGCCCTGTACCACCTCGAGCGCCTTGTTGGTCGCCTTCAGGCTCTGCAATGCCACCATTGCAGAAGTGTTCGTCATGATGCTTGCCATGTCCTGCCCCTTGCCCAGCCCGCCAAGTTGGCGGAAATATTTGGTTAACCCTAACTACGATGTCATGGTTAACCATCGCTTAACGGGAGGGCTGCGGGGCAAACGAAAACCGGGCCGCCCTTGCGGGCGGCCCGGCTGAGAAAATCCCGGGAACGCGTGGCGTTCGCCGGCGATGACTTTAACGGAACAGCGACAGGATGCCCTGCGTGTTCTGGTTGGCGATCGAGAGCGCCTGGATGCCGAGCTGCTGTTGGACCTGCAGGGCCGAAAGGCGCGCCGATTCCTCGTTCATGTCGGCATCGACGAGCTGACCCACGCCGCGGTCGATAGCGTCCGAAAGCTTCGAGACGAAGTCCTTCTGCAGATCGACGCGCGACTTGGCCGCACCCAGGACCGAAGCCTGCTCGGTGAGCGAGGCAAGGGCGGTCTCGACCGCGCCGAGCGCAGTGTCGATAGCAGTGTCCGCGACCGCCGCGGTGGAAGCGTCGAAGAAGGTGTCCGCGACAATCCCCGAAACGATACCGGCCGACGCGTCGTCGCTGAGCACCTGCACGGAAGCGCCGGTGATCGTGATCTGATCAATGGCGACCGTCGCCCCGGTGCGGTTATAGGACGAGACGATATTCACGTCCGTGCCATCCTGCAGGATGTTGGAGCCGGCATAGTTCGAATTGCCCACCACCGAGGTGATGTGCTCCTGAAGGGCCTCGATCTCGGTCTGGATCTTCTGCTGGTCTTCCTGGCTGGCTCCGCGTGCGTTCACCAGCTTCTGCTTGATCTGGTCGACCGTCGAGATCACCTCGTTGATGCCGGTATAGGCGGTGTCGAGTTTGCCGGCGCCCAGGCCCAGCGCGTCCTGGACGCTGGAAAGGGCCTTGTTGTCCGACTTCATCGAGGTCGCGATTGACCAATAAGCGGCGTTGTCGGACGCTTCCGCCACGCGCAGGCCCGTCGAAATACGGTTCTGCGTGGTGGCCATGTTCTTGGAGATCGTGTTGAGGGTCTGCAGCGCCGTCATTGCCGACGCGTTGGTCATAAGGCTTGCCATGGGAAATACGCCCCTGAAACGAAAAACTACGAGGGACATACCGGGCTTTACCGGTGATGACGGAGAGGCATCATGCCGTGAGCGGTTGGTTCGTCTCACTCCGTCATGCGACGGGAGTGTTTATGACCTGCATTTCCTACCAAATGCATAACCGGAGCGGAGCCGGGCGAATTTTCCACGGACTCAGGCGAAAGATCGCACGAGGCTCCCCACGAGCAGATTCCATCCGTCGATCAGCACGAAGAAGAGGATCTTGAATGGAAGCGAGATGACCGTCGGCGGCAGCATCATCATGCCCATGGCCATGGTGATGGTGGCGACGATCAGGTCGATCACCAGGAAAGGCAGCACGATCAGGAAGCCGATTTCGAAGCCGCGCCGGATCTCTGAGATCATGAAAGCGGGGATGAGGACGCGAAGGTCCGTTTCCTCCGCGGAAGTGTTGAGCCCACCGCGCTCGGCGGCAAGATCGGCGAAGAGGTTATAATCCTCCTCGCGGACATTGGCCGCCATGAACGCGCGGAAGGGATCCGAGATTCGCTCCATAGCCACAGTCTCGGTGATCTCGTTGTCCATGAGCGGGCGCACGCCGTTGTTCCAAGCCTGATCGAAGGTCGGCGCCATGACGTAGAATGTCATGAAGAGGGCGAGACTCACCAGGATGAGATTGGCCGGTGTCGAAGGCAGCCCGATCCCGGTGCGCAGGATCGAGAAGACGATGACGAAGCGCGTGAAGCTCGTCACCATGATCAGGATGCCGGGCGCGATCGAGAGGATCGTGAGAAGCCCGAAGAGCTGGATGATGTAGCCCGCCGTGGAGCCGTCGGCCTGGCCGGTAAGCTGGCCGAGATCGAACGTCTGCGCGCCGGCGGGAAGCGTGGCGGCGAAAAGGGTAAGAAGGGCGAGGACGGTGCGCATCATTCGTAGAGGAACGTCATGAAGAGGACCTTCTCCACGCGGCCCTCGCTGCGGATGCGGGCGCGCTCCAGGAGATCGGCCTTGAGATGTTGAAACCCGCTGGCACTCTCGATCTGCTTGAGCTTGACCGTGCGCATGAAGGCGAAGAGGTCCTGGTGGATTTCCTGCGCAAGAGCCGGATCGGCGCCGCTTTCCAAAACCACTGCGAGTTCCAGGCGCACCCAAACGTCCGATGGGTCGGCCAGGTTGGTGGTGATCGGGTCGAGCGTGACCACGTTGGAGGATGCCGCAGCTTCTCCCGAAGCGTGCTCGGCCGGCCTCTTGTTGCCCGGACTCTGATCGGCATCGTCAGGCTTTTCCTGTTGCGCGTAGCGTGCTTCCAGGTAGCCGCCAGTGTACCAGCCCATTCCGGCAGCAAGCGCGGTCACGACGAGAAGCGCGGCCGCCTGCACGATAAGCGACGGGCCTTTCCTCGTTTCCTCTTCCTGTACGGCAACCGCCATGGATCGAGACCTCCCCGCGCTTAGAACGGCAGCATGGTGTCGAGGACCTGCTGCCCGTAAGGGGGCTGCTGCACCTCGGTCAGCCGTCCCCGCCCGCCATAGGAGATGCGCGCCTCGGCGATGCGCTCATAGGAGATTGTGTTGTTGGGGCCGATATCGCTCGGCCGGACGATGCCCGCGATGGTAAGCACGCGCAGCTCGGCATTGACGCGCACTTCCTGCGTGCCGGAAATGCGGAGATTGCCGTTCGGAAGCCGCTCCGTCACGATCGCGGCCACCACCAGCTGCATATCCTCCGACCGTTTGATCAATCCCTCGCCCGTGGTCGACGTACCCGAGCCGATCTCGGCCTCGGCGTCGGCTGACCCGGAAGCGCTGCCGATCGCAAACGAGCCGGCAAGGCCCAGATTGCGCCTCGCGTCCCTGGAGCGCTCCGACTCGTTTTCGAACCGGGCCTCGTCGTTGATGGAGATGATGACGGTGAGGATATCTCCCACTTCCAGCGCTCGTGGATCGGTGAAGAAGCGGCCTTGCCTGTCCTGCCAGAGCGAATAGCGGCTGACCGGCTCCGCCTTCCTGTTCGGGTAGTGATAAGCCTGGAGCGCCGTCGGTTCCGCGCCTGAGCCGACCGGGGAGAGGGCGGGCGGCCTGCCCAGCTCTTCGTTCGTGGCGCACCCCGCCAGGGTCAGAACAGCGAGAAGAAGCGAAGGTCCTGCGGTTTTTCTCATGAAGGATCCTCGGGTCGGCCGGCGCTCGCCATGATGCCGGTGATGGCGGCGGCGGTCTTGCTGTTCATTTCGTTCAGGATGATGCCGGCGGTGCGCGGCTCGAGCTTCATCAGAATGGCGGCGGCGAGATCCACACGCACCTCCGCCAGGCGCTCGGCAGCCGCATCCGGACGCATGCTGGAATAGATCTGCACGAGATTTTCTTCCGCCTTGGCAAGGAAAGCTTCGCGGCGGGCGAGCCAGCCTTCGAACTCCCTCCGCTTCTCCTCCAGCGCGGCGATGCGTGCGTCCACCTCGCTCTTGAGTTCTTCGAGCTGCTGCGTTTGAAGCACGTAGCGGCGGTCGCGGGCGGCGTCGGCGATGTTGGTGCAGAAGCGCTCGACTTCGTTCCGGCTGCTGCCTGCTTGCGCTTCGGCGGTGAAAGCCGGCGCGGGCTTGCCCAGCAAAAGGGCCATTGCCATCAGCGCGAATATCGCCGCCTCATTCCTGCGAAACCTTGCGGGGAAGCCCATCGTCAGCATCCTATTGCAGAACCAGTTCGCCCTGGAGCGCGCCGGCGGACTTGATGCCCTGCAGGATGGCGATGATGCCATCCGGCTTGACGCCGAGCCTGTTGAGCCCGGAAACGAGCGTCTGCAAGTCCGGCCCGTCGAGAACGGCAACGCTTGCATCAGGCTGCGTGGCATCGATCACCGTGTAGGGCTCGACCGCGGTTTCGCCGCGTGAGAACGGCTCCGGTTGCACAACCCTCGGCATCTCCGTGACGCGAACGGTGAGCGCTCCATGGCTGATTGCCACCCTTGAGATGCGCACATCGTTTCCGATCACGACGGTGCCGGTTCGTTCATCGATCACGACCCGGGCCGGTGCGTCCACATCCACCGGCAGATTCTCCACTTCCGCATAAAAACGCGCGGCCGAGATGCCCTTTGGCTTGCGGATGACCACCGTGCGCGAATCCTGCTCGCTCGCGAGCTTCGCGCCGAAGCGGCGGCCCGTATAGGCGTTGATCGCATCGGCGATGCGAACCGCGGTGGAAAAGTCGGGGTTGCGAAGCTGCAGGGTCAGCATCAGCAGGTCGTCGAGCGAGGCTGCCACGCCGCGCTCGATAATGGCACCATTAGGCACCCGGCCCGAGGTCGGGACGCCCTGCGTCAATTGCTCGGCCTGGCCCTGCGCGGTGAAGCCCGATACCACCACCGGCCCCTGGGCGACGGCGTAGATTTCGCCGTCCGCGGCGCGCAGCGGCGTCATTATGAGCGTCCCGCCGGCGAGCGAAGTCGCGTCGCCGAGCGAGGAGACCGTGGCGTCGATGCGCGCGCCCGATTGCACGAAGGGCGGCAGGTTGGCGGTGACGATGACCGCTGCCACATTTTCCGCGCGCGCCCGCCCGCCCTCGGAAGCAATGCCGAGATTCTGCAGCATGGCGCGGATGGACTGTTCGGTGAAAGGTGCATTGCGCAGGCTGTCGCCGGTGCCGTTGAGGCCGATGACGAGGCCGTAGCCGACGAGCTGGTTGTCGCGCGCGGCCTGTAGCTGCGCGACATCCTTGATCTGCGTCTTCGTGGCGCCCGCCGGAAGGACGGCGGCCAGGAACATCAGAGCAGAAAGGAAACCGCGCAGCATCATGAGGTGCCCACTCTTACGGTTCCGTCCTGCATGACCGTGCCGGTGAAGACGGCGCCGCTGTCGATGTTGCGCACCTTGATGAGGTCGCCGGCCGCTCCCGGCTGCAGCGGGACGGCGAGGATCGAGATCGTCAGCCCGCCATCGCTGAATACGGCCGTGACGGTCGAGCCCTGCTCGACTACATAGGCGTCACGGACCGAGGAGAGCGGCACCAGCCGCCCGGGAAGGAGGGTCCGTCGCGCCACCTTGCCTTCGAGTTCAACCGGCGAGCGGGCGAATGCCGCGGCGCCACGCGGCGACCGCCGCAGCATCATTTCCTCCAGCGCATCCCCCGAAACCGTCTCGCCGGGGTAGATCACCCGCGAAGGCACGACGACGATTTCCTGGGCGCCTGCGGGCGCGGAAAGGATCGCCAGTGCCGCGGCAAGTCCGGCCAGCAGAATGCGTCGCGGGAGGAAAGCGCTCATGGCTACCGCATCGACTGGGTGACGGTGGCGGCCATTTCGTCAGCCGCATTGATGACCTTGGAGTTCATCTCATAGGCGCGCTGCGCCGAGATGAGCTCGGTGATCTCCTTCACGGGATCGACGTTGGAAGCCTCCAGATAGCCCTGTTCGACCGTGGCAAAGCCTGGATCACCGGGCACGCCTACATTGGCAGGGCCGGATGCTGCAGTCTCGCGGAACAGATTGTTGCCGATCGGCGCCAGCCCCGCCTCGTTCGCGAAATTGGCGAGCGTCAGCTGGCCGAGTTCCTGCAGGTCGTTCTGGCCGTCGATGCGGGCGAAGACCTGGCCGGATTTGTTGATGATCACCTCCAGCGCATCCTCCGGGATGGTGATCGCCGGCATCACCGGAAAGCCGTCCACCGTCACGAGCTGCCCGGTGGCGTTCGTGTTGAAGGCGCCCGCGCGCGAGTAGAGCGGCTCGCCGTCCGCTCCTTCGATCTGGAACCAGCCTTTGCCGACAAGCGCCACATCGAGCTTGTTGCCGGTGTTGTTGAGCGAGCCCTGAACGTGCACGTTGCGCACGGCAGCGGTCTTCACGCCCAGGCCGATATTGGCGCCCTCCGGCACGATGTTCTGGTTGGCGCGCTCCGGCACGCCCTGCAGCCGCTCCACCTGATAGAGGAGGTCGGAGAATTCCGCCCGCGCCCGTTTGAAGCCTGTGGTGTTGATGTTGGCGATGTTGTTGGCGATGACCTCCAGATTGGTCTGCTGGGCGGACATGCCGGTCGCGGCGATGGAAAGGGCTTTCATTGCGAGGCTCCTCAGATCGCCATGCGGCTGACTTCGAGATAAGCGGAGACGATCTTGTCGCGGATGGCGATGGCGGCCTGGAGCGACTGCTCCGCATCCATCACCGCATCGACCACGGCGCGGGTGTCGCCCTCGCCTTGCAACCCTCGGAGCGAAGCCGTTTCGGCCTTTTCCAAGCGCGTCACAGTGTCGGTCGCAAGTTCGCTCACCATGGCGGCAAAGGCGTCGCCGTCGACGGTCGCCGCGTTGTCCTGGGTTTGGAGCGGCTCCGCGCCCGCGGTCGTAAGTCTGGTTATGTCGCCGATACCGGTGATCATCCGTTGCTCCGAAGAAGATCGATCGTCATGGAAATGAGTTCGCGCGCCTGCTTGATGACCTGCAGGTTGGCCTCGTAGCCGCGGTTCGCCTCGCGCATGTCGGCCATTTCGACCAGCATGTTGACGTTGGGCATCTTGACGTAGCCGAATTCGTCCGCGGCCTCGTGCCCCGGCTGGTACTCTACTGGGAATTCGCCGGTGTCGCGTGCGATCGCCGAAACCTCCACCATCGCGCCGCCGCTCGCGCGGTCGACCTCGGCCGAAAAGCTGATCGTCTTGCGCCGATAGGGGTCGCCCCCGGGCACTTCGCTTGTCGACTGCGCGTTGGCGAGGTTTTCCGAGACGATGCGCATGCGCGCCGACTGGGCGGTGAGCCCGGAGCCGGCGATCTTGAGAGCGGTTGAAAGCGGGTCCATCGCCTCAGCCCCTCGTCGTCATCATGATCATGCGGTGGAATGCCTTGACGATCGCCGTGTTGAGCTCGAAGGCGCGGCGCACCTCGCCGGCTTTCGCCAGTTCGTCTTCGAGCACGACGCTGTTTTCGGAGGGAAGCATCTGAGGATCCTCACGCTCGTTGAGCGCGAAGGAGGCTGGCGTGACGCCGGTCTTCTGATGCTGCGGGTGCGTGGCCTGCACTGCGACACGCGTGTTGTCGAGCACCTTTTCGAAGGGCTCCACGTCCGCCGCCTTGTATCCCGGCGTGTTGATATTGGCGATGTTTCCGGCGACCGCCGCCTGGCGGACCGAAAGCCACCGCGCCTGCTGCGTGGCCAGATCGAACAGGTTGACGGGTTCCATCGGTGTTTCCCATTCTGGTTCGCGGGCAGACTAGGCCGCCAGTCTTGCGTGGGCCTTGCGCCCCTACCGCGAAAGGGAAATCTCGGCCTTTTCGCTTGTGACGAGGACCCATGTGCCGTCGCGGTTCTCGATGCCTGCCACCCGGCTGCCGCCGGGCAGAAGCGAGCCGCGCTTCACCACCCAGAAGCCGTCCTCGTCCTCGATGATCGCCTCGCCGTTCTCCACATGGATGAAGCGAAAGCTCCGCCGGTCTCCAGGAAAAGGCTGCTCGGATACGCCCGCCGGTTCGCTCTCCGGCGCATCGGGCACGGTGCCCGTGGGGAAGAAATCGAGCTCCGGCAACGCGTTGAGCGCGAGCGGCATGCCTTCTTGGGCAAGCTCCGGAAGGAGACCGGATCCGGAGCCGAATTGCGTCGGCTCGCCCGACATGGCAAGCGGCCGTACACCGAATTGCTCCTGGTTGAAGAATATGTACCAGGGGAAGACTGCGCACACTGCCGCCAGCGCCGTGCCGCCGGCCACGAGCAGCCAATCGCTTTTCTTGAACTTGCCGATGCGCCATGCCGTGGGCTGTTGCAAAGCCTCGGCCGTATGGCGCTTCTTGTCACGAGCCGAAAGGTCCGCGAGCGGCGCCTGCTCTACGGGGGTGTCGTCGGGCAGCACGAGCCCCGCAAGCCTATCCGTCACGGGAAGCCTCCCTTGCCTTGAGTTGGGCCGCAAGATCGCCGAAGGGGTCCATTGACGGCGCGTCCTTCGGTGATTGTCTCAACGCTTCGTAGATGACCGGCACCTGGCGCACCGCCATATCGAGTTCCGGGTCGAGCCCCGCCTGGATGCCGCCGAGCAGCCGGATGTCGCGGGTCTCCTCGAAGCGCGCGATCATGGATTTGAGGCGCTGCACGACCTGCCGCCGGTCGTCGGTCCATGCACGGTCCGCAAGCCGCGAGATCGAGGCGAGCGGGTTGACGGCGGGAAAGCGTCCCTGTTCGGCGATCGCCCGGTCGAGCACGAGATGGCCGTCGAGGATGCCGCGCACGCTGTCGGCGACAGGATCGTTATGGTCGTCGCCGTCGACGAGCACGGAGATGATTGCGGTGATGGAACCGTGACCCGCTTCGCCGGGGCCCGCGCGCTCCAGAAGGCGCGGCAGGTCCGTGAAGACGGAGGCCGGGTATCCGCGCGCGACCGGCGGCTCGCCCGCCATCGTCGCCACTTCGCGTGCCGCATGGGCGTAGCGCGTGATGGAATCGACGAGGAGGAGCACCTTTTCCCCTCGGTCGCGGAAATGTTCCGCGACCCGCATGGCCGTATCGGCCGCGCGCCGCCGCATCATGGCGCTTTCGTCACTGGTGGAGACCACCGCCACGGTCTTTTTCATGCCGGCTTCGCCGAGCGTGTCTTCTAGGAACTCGCGCACCTCGCGCCCGCGCTCGCCCACCATCGCGACCACGACGGTGTCGAAAGCCTCTGCCCGTGCGAGCATGGCGAGCAGCGTCGACTTGCCCACGCCGGAGCCCGCGAAGATGCCGATGCGCTGCCCGTGGCAGAGGGGCGTGAAAAGGTCGACCACGCGCACGCCGGTGAGGAAGGGCGTCGCCACCCGTTGCCTGCGGAGGGCAGGGGGCGTGCGCGGTGCTTCTGCGGCTGGATGAAGTGCAGGGCGAAGGAGCTGAGGGCCGCCGTCGAGCGGGCGCGCCAGCGCATCGATCACCCGCCCGCGCCAGCTTTCGTGCGGCGTCACCTCGAACGGACCGCAGTTGAAGACGGGCTGGCCGAGGCTTGCCGCCGCGCCATTCTCGAAGGGCACGATCAGGACATCCTCTGCTGAAATCCTGACGATTTCTCCGCGATACTCGCGGCCGTGGCTGCGATAGGAGACGATGTCGCCGAGTCGCGCCGCTTCGGAAAGGCCCTGCACGCGATAGAAGACGGGCGTGACCTCGCAGATGCGCCCGCCATGTCTGATCAGGTTGCGGGGATCGCCGAAACGCCGGAACGCGCTCTCGAGCGCCGCAAGGGCGTTTTCGTGCTGTCCTGCACCGGACGACCCGGCTCTCGCTTCCGCCAGACTCATCAGGAGCCCATCGTTTGGATGGCTTCCTTCATGGCCGTGTCGCTATCGCTCATGAGCGCCGTCACCTGTTCGAACGCGCGCTGCACCTGGATAAGCCGCATCATCTCGTTCACGGAATTGACGTTGGAGCCTTCCAGGAAGCCTTGGGCCACACCGACATCGGGCTGGTCGACCACCGGCTGCGGCTGGGTACCGGGCAGGAATCCGGAATTTCCGTAGCGGGTGGCGTTCGGGCCGGGCGTAAAGGAGAAAAGGCCGATTGCACCGATAAGCTGACCGTTCTGGCGCAGCATCCCGTCCGCTCCGGCTTCCGGCGGTCCGGCCTGTGGGTCGAGGACGAGTGGCGCGCCGCCCGCATCGAGCACCGCGTGCCCCTCCAGCGTCACAAGTTCGCCGGTTTCCAGCATGGTGAAGCGGCCGTCCCGCGTCATTACGGGGCCGGCCGGGGTCTCGACGGCAAACCACGCATCGCCCTGCACCGCGAAGTCGAACGGGTTGCCGGTCTCCTGCAGCCCGCCGGCCCGCGTATCATAGAAGTCTTCGCCGGTGGAGACGAAGCTGACCGCTTCTTCTGTAAGTCCGGTCATCACGTCGCTGAAGGTGATGCCTCCAGCGCGGAACCCCACCGTGCCGGCATTGGCGACGTTATCTGCGAGCGTCGTCAGGCGCCGTTCCAGCGCCATCTGTGAGGAAAGCGCCACATAAAGTCCGGTCTGCATGACCTATCTCCTCATCTGCGCAATGGTGAGAAGCACGTCCGTCGAGATGCCGGCTTCGGCCGGCTGCGCGAAGAGCGCCGCAATCGAGCTCTGCATGGTGTTGGAGGGGTTCTGGATCTCCCACATGGTGGTGAAGCGCTTGAGGAACTCCTCGAGCTTCTCCGGGTCCTTGAGGTCCTCCATGGCGAGACGCTCCTCGATCATCGCGACCTGCTTGTCGATATCGGCTTGGGCGAGCGCCTGCGGGAAGCCCAATGCCGTGCGCACGACTTGCGCCAGCGCCGGATCGGCGAGGATCTCGTAATAGGATTTCAGGCTGCCGGCCTTGCGCTGGAAATAGAGCGCGAGCCGTACGCCTTCATTCTGGCTGCCCGCATCCTCTTCGAGGGTCTGGCGCAGGTATTTTTCGACTGTGCCTGTGGTCGGGCTATGGAACGTCGTCGTCTGCTCCCCGTAGCGCGCGAAGTTGAAGGTTTCGACGAAATCCCGGTAGCGCTTGTCGGTCAGCTTGTTGGCGAAGCTGTCTTCGGCGTCGATCCCTTCCGTCAGCGCCTTCACCATGAAGGCCTTGGCATAGGCCATGTCTTCCAGCCCGTGCGCCTTCATGGCGTAGCGGAAGAGCCTGTCGTCGCCGACGAACTCCTCGATGGTTTTCACCTTGCCGATGTTTTCGAGGTAGTAGGCCGTCTCGCGGCTCACCATCGGCTGGGTTTCGATGCGCTCGATGGAGCGCGCCATGTCGCGTGTGATAAGCTGATAGCTCATATAGGTGTTGATCACGCCAAGCCTCCGGCCATTCTGGAGACCACGCTAGCGGCGCTGCCTTGCGCGAGGCTTTCCCGCTTCCCATCGCCATTCAAGCCTCACGCAAGCCACGGCGGGTACTGGGAATGCAAAGCTGTTTGCATGGTGAAGGTGAGAAGTGGGCATATTGCTGGGATTGGTCGTCACCCTCGGCTGCGTGATCGGCGGCTTCATGGCCATGGGCGGGCACCTCGAAGTGCTGATCCAGCCGTGGGAGCTTGTCATCATCGGCGGCGCCGCGCTCGGCACGTTCCTCGTGGCCAACCCCATGGCGACGGTGAAGGACACCGGGAAAGCCTGCCTCGAAGCCTTCAAGCATCAGGTGCCGAAGCAGACGGAATATCTGGAGACACTGGGCGTCCTGCACAGCCTGATGCGCGAGCTGCGCACCAAATCACGCGGCGAGGTGGAAGCTCATATCGACAACCCGGAGGAATCGTCCATCTTCCAGGCCTTCCCGACGGTGTTGAGGAACCGCGACCTCACCGCTTTCATCTGCGATTATTGCCGCATCATCATCATCGGCAATGCCCGGCCCTTCGAGATCGAGGCGCTGATGGACGAGGAAATCCAGACCATCCGCCGCGATAAGCTGAAGCCCTACCACGCGCTCCAGGCGGTGGCGGATGGATTGCCGGCGCTCGGCATCGTGGCGGCGGTGCTCGGCGTCATCAAGGCCATGGGCGCGCTCGACCAGTCGCCGGAGATCCTTGGCGCGCTCGTGGGCGCCGCCCTTGTCGGCACCTTCCTCGGGATATTCCTCTCCTATGCGGTGGTCGGGCCGGTCGCCACCAAGATCAAGATCGTGCGCGAGAAGAACAACCGCCTCTACGTGATCGTGAAGCAGACGCTGCTTGCCTACATGAACGGCTCACTTCCGCAGGTGGCGCTGGAATTCGGCCGCAAGACGATCTCCGCCTATGACAGGCCGTCGATCGACGCCGTCGAGGAGAATACCCTAAACCATCCCGCCGGGGCCGCGGCGGAAAAGAAGGCGGCTTGAGCAGCGCATGAAGGCGGCCGTCGAAAACCCCGCGCTGATGCGCAACCTCATCGTGGAGCGCCTCGTCGGCGCCACCGGCGATCCGCGCCAGGTGGTGGAAGCGGCGCGAAACGCCGCGCTGCGCGCTCTGCCGCCCATCCAGGAGATCTTCCGGGAGAAATTTGCCGCGCCGCTCGCCGTCGATGTCGCCGCGATCGACATCGTCCGCCTGGCGGAATTGAAGCCCGAGCAGGATTCCTTCGATGCGCTGGTGATCGTGCCGGCCGCGACTTCGCCCGACGCGCTCACCATGCGGCTCGATT
>Ga0164243_10010823_pt1 | contig 13073 bp, 15 predicted proteins | sample OricompcompostOP_FD_108781 | JGI IMG/M metagenome (GOLD analysis project Ga0164243, IMG submission 108781) | Organic Plus compost microbial communities from Emeryville, California, USA - Original compost - Organic plus compost (OP) | ecosystem: Engineered > Solid waste > Mixed feedstock >... | reverse complement strand
TAAAAATCAGGCCATCCAGCCTGTCAATCGCGCGATGCCGGTCATGATCGGCACCAACGCGTCTTCGATTTCGACACCCACGTTGCCTAGCTTCTCGAGATTTTGCGCGGCGTCGTTAGGATGGTCGTCGAACTCCATCAGCAAGTCTTCGATCATTGCCCGTCGCAGTCCCGGGTGACCAGTAAACCCGAAAGCGCTTTTTCCAATTTGAAAGAGCGCTACATTGCCAGCATCATCGTTCGCCAGAACCTCGGCATAGTCGGGGGGCACAGGCCTGTCGCGCATGAAGACGACGTTTGGAAATTTTGCCGGCAAGTAACCCGCTAAAGCCTCATCCGCGGCACGAGACGCATATCCGACCGTAAAATCGAGCGGGGCCTTTGCGACGCTGCCTTCGGCTGCCAAACTCAGAATTTGAGCGCCCAATCCGATGGCGAGTACAGGCTTCTCGAGCATGAGACAGGCGCGTACGAGGCGGACCTCCTCCTCGAGCGACGGCAGAAGGAATTCGGGAGTAGCGCCGCCCCATGGCCCTCCACCGACTAGGATAAGGCCATCTCCAATTGTCGTCACTTTTGGAATTGTGCCGCCGCTTGCAAAGGGCCGGATATAGCCGAACCTCACGCCGCGGCCTTCGAGATGGTCTTCGATATGGCCAAGCCACTCCGACTGCGTGTGCTGGACAACGGAGACGTGTTTCATGCGTTCGTTACGCGCACGGCGGCATTGATCACGGCCTTGAATTCGGCCGGAGTGAGGGACAGAAGCTCCGCCTTCGCCGAGGCGAAGAATCGATCGACCTCGCTGCTCAAGGCATTCACCTCGGCTCCCCGCAACGCGGCCTCAAGATCGAGAACGATTCGCGGCGGCGTTACGAAGAAATCGCCCGTGAGCAGAATCTCGCGTATCCTGCGGGCATCATTCAGACCTTCGGTGCGCACCATGGCCGTTACGGTGCCCCCCGGGGCAACAAGGGTTGCACCACAACATTCGCCCGCTTGAGGATCATCGATCGAGAAGACGAATTCGTCGGTGCCGATCTCTTCAGCATGCAATTTTTCGGCGACAGCTTCCTCTTCGGTGCTCGGATCGGAAGTAAAGAAATCCAGTCCGAATCTGTTCTTCAGTCCGCTCAATATTGCGGAGTGGACAGTGCCAATGTCCGGTATTTTTCCGCCGGACAATGCCGTCAGCGTGGTCAGGCGGTCGGCCGCGGCAGCAAGCCGTCGCTTGCGAAGTTTATCATTCGGAACGTTCAGGCAAGCCATGATGCGCTCAGGCGGCGCATCGAGCAGAACGGTCCCCTGATAGAAAAGCGTGTCACCATCAAAAAAGCCGCCGGTTCCACAAAGCTTTTTTCCCTCGACCTCAATATCGTTTCGCGGACGGAATCTCGCGTCGATCGAAAATGTCATCGATAGGCCTGCAGCGACGGCCTCGCAGATTTCTTTCGTATAATCCTGAAGCGTCGGAAGCGGAAATCGGCGCCGCGAAACGATCAGCTCCCATCCGACCTGGCCGGGATCGAGATAGATTGCGCCGCCGCCGGTGATCCGCCGAACAAGACCGATCCCGTTTTGCCGGCAGTAGTCGATCTTGACTTCGCGTCCGATGGCTTGGTGCCTACCGACGAGCGCGCACGCCTCAAACCTCAGAAAGCGCACGGTGTCCGGCACTTTACCGTCGCGATGCAAATCGATGACGGCCTGATCGAAGGCAATTTGGCACCGCCCATCGCGCACGCCTGTATCGATGACACGAACGGGCCTAACCATGGCTCAGGACCGCTCACTTGTCTCGAATTCCTCGCCGGGAATGTATTCTTCTCCTGGCCGTTGCCGCCCTATTTGATGCCGGATCTTGCGCAGATCTGCATCGGCGGGCTGGAAGGGATAGCTCGCGATGTTAGATGGCGGAGAATCGCCGTAAGGCCGATCGCAAGCGGAAACATCAGTCCGAAACTTTCCAGGGCAGCCCGATGTCCGGAACGCTATCCCCTCATCTATGATTGCATCTAGTTCGCTGTCGGGGATTCCGAAATCCGCGACACGGCCTTCTCCATCGAAGCGCATATGATCGACCCGGACGTCGCGATAGTCGATGAGATAGCGGGCAAGTTGCACGCGCCGCCACTGATCGCGGGGCGTCGCAGGCAGATGGTCCATCAGAGATCCCTTTTCGGGGAAGAAGCAGAACAGGTGGCTGTGTCCGCCCATGTCCACCAATTGTTGAATGAGCGTCAAAGCATCGTGTTCGGTCTCGCCCATACCGATAATCACGTGAGCACCAAACTTCTGATTGCCGAAGATGTCGCGCGCCGCTTCGAGAACAGTCCAGTAGGTTTCCCAGCTATGAGGCGACTGCACTCCTTTTCCGCGCGTCCGATCGAAAATTTCCGGAGTCGCAGCATCGATCGCGACAGTGAAGATATCCGCACCGAGCTCATGTAGCCGCTGAACGTCGGCTCGCGTCATCGTCGTCGGATTTGAGAGAATCGAAACCGGAAGGTCGGAAGGATCGATTTTGTCTGTCCATTGCTTCAGTACCGCGACGGTGTCCGCATCCGAATTGGGATGGGTGATCATCGAGATGCACATTCGGTGGAACGGCGTGTTGATTCCGTCCCGGCTGACCTTGTCGACAATTTCGGCCATCGGCACAGCCGGCCAGTCAACGCGAATGAAATTTCGATCGGCATAATCGCGATCAGCCTCGCGATGACGCGCGAGGCCGCAGTAGGCACAATTCGCGCGACATCCTTCGGGATACGTCAGCAGGAGGTTGAGGCATCGCGTGCAGCCGCAGCCATGCATCTTGCCCGGCATTACGCCGAGCGTGATGGCGGCCGCGGTGGACATCTGGACATATTCCGGGCTGCGCATATGCGGTGCCAGGCGATTATTGTTCGGGAGGTACACGCCCTCAGGCGGAACATTGGCAAGCTTCACGCGTGCGCCGTTCTTGGCCCCCGCGGGAGTCGATGGCGGTATCCGGGGTCGCATTGCATCGGCGGAATTGAAATCAGCTCCTCCGGCGCCGACGCGCGATGGCAAGGCGAGTTCTCGCTTCAGACAAGTCATGCAACCTCTTCCCGGACCTTGTTTCAATTTTTCCAATAAGAGTCGTACGCGATCCAGGATTGCCGAAGCGCACCCGGCGGCGGACGCGTACCGACGTCGTAATAGCTCCGGAGGCGCTCGCGGTGCCGCAGGGCGCGATCGATTCCGGGCTTGAACAAATCCTCAATGCCGTCGCGATAATCTCGCAATATCAAACGATCGCCATCGAGCCATCTGAGCGCCGCCTCGCCCGCCAGCGCACCCGAAATGACCGCGGCGTTAATGCCCGCACCAGTGATCGGATTGGCGAGGCCCGCTGCATCCCCGGTGAGGAGTACCGGCGTGCGACCCAAATATCCGACCGGGCCCTTGATTCCGCCAACGGGGATCGCACCGCCTGTAATGCCCAGAACCCGTCGACCGACTCGCCCCTCATTGGCAAGGCGATCATGAAGGTTTTTCAGCAAAGGCTTCAGGTCCTCCTTGTAGGCGGCAGAAACGCCAATGCCGAGATTGGCCATCGTCCGCTTTGGGAATAACCAGCCGTAGCCGCCCACAATTTCAGAAGACAAAAAGATATCCGTTGCGGTGTAGGGAGCGATGAGATCGACTGTTATTTGCCGGGTCTCGGCGAATTCCGTGTTACCCACGCCTATCGCGCGTCCGACCAACGAATGCGGCCCATCGGCGCCAATGATGATCCGTGCGTTGACGCGCTCCCGTTTGCTCGTGATGACGAGGCCGGTATCGTCAATCGCCCGAACAAAAGTGCCGAGACGGCAGCTTGCTCCAGCACCGGAGGCATATTCGACGAGCTTGGCATCGAATGCCGCTCGGTCAATCATGTGACCAGGGAAATTTGGCGTACAATCTGCGAGTTCCCGCTCGACAAAAGTTTGCATGTCATCGATGCGTTGACGGAGCGCGGAATGCACATCGCCTGCTTCGGGGGAAATGATCCGTGGAATGAGTTCCGCACACTGCACGGGTTTGCCGGCCTCTCGCTTGCGATCGAACGCCATAACCCGAGCGCCCGATCCCGCAATCACCCGCGCGGCCGTCGCCCCCGCTGGCCCAAGGCCGACAACCACAACGTCTGCGTCTGTCATCGGATGCCCATCTGCCAGATTAATTCGCGCATGCCAGCTGTTGCCGGGGCATAGCTTCGCCTATCTTGATCGAGCAGCATGCGTGTTCCTGAAAATAGTTTCGCCCCAGCGCCTCGCAGACCTGAACCGCCCCTTCGGCAGGAAATGCGATCCCATCCAGCCCGGCCATAACGGCGTAAGCATCGACGATACGTCTGTGCATACCCGCCGGACGCGCGCAGCCTAAAAGAACTTGCTTCTCGCGGAGCCGCCGTCGCGCTTCCAGAAATATCCGCCCAACTGCGTGCGCGTCAGGCGTCACGAATTTTCCGGCCCTTGCGAAGAAAGGCATAAGAACGACGAGAACGAGCGACTCGATCTCGTGCCGGGCGCAAATATCGAGCGCTGTCTGCTCTCCCAATATTTGCCCATAGTGGAGACCGATGACGATGTGCGGCACGACCTTCATTTGGGTACTGCAGAGAGCGGCTAGAGTTTTCTCGAAATCGGCAACCGGCCGGTCGAGATGGTAGACGTCCCGGATGGTCTCCTCCGCTCCGATCACATCCATCATCGCCGTATCGACGCCTGCACTCTCCATAAGCTTTGCGCGACGCTCATCGATCAACGCAGAGTGAATCGCAATCTTCAGATGAGGAAAGTCGCGCTTCAGTTTCTCGAGCACCGGGTAATACCGCTCGTATTTGATTTCATTCCTGCGATTGGAACCGCCGGAGAGTAAAAATCCGCGCAAGCCCTGCAATAGAATGAGATCGCGCACCTTCTGGTCGAGCATTTCGGGGGTTGTCGCGGGGATCATCGGCTCGAGAATCTTCGCCTGGCAGTGATCGCAATCCAATGCGCATGCGCTTCCCGTGACCGAAAAAGCCGGAAACGAGTTCTTGTTGCAGCCCTTCACATCGTCGGTGGCATACGATTTGAATGTGGGCGTTGAAAAGCGAATCGGTCGGATAAGCGTCGTCTCTTCGTCTGCCTCGAACTGCTCGAGGAGATCGCCGTCAAAGTCCGCGTCTTCAAGCGCATCGACTTCCTGCAGCAGACCGATCCAGCGCATGCCCTGCTTTCCCCGACGAACGCTGCGAAGTCCAGCGCCAAACATCTACATATTCGAATTATAGAATATATGAGCGCGTATTGTTGCGCAAGTCAACCTGATCGCTTCAAGGCGCGATCAGGCTCAGGCATATTTCCAAACCGTGTTTTGCGCGGTGCGGCTAGCAAATCGGCGCAACGATTTCGGCGTGGACACTGCGGAACAGGTGCGCAGAGGAGTCGTGCTAGTTTCGCGAACCCCGGGACGCGCCCGCGCAAAAGTGTTTGTGAAGCGTCGCAATAACTTCTCGTGCCGGAGCGCTTATCAACGAATATGAAACGAAATAGCCTTTGCGTTCGGCCCGCACGAGTCCATCGAGACGGAGTCTGGTCAAATGTTGCGAGACCAAGCTCTGCCGTGCACCAAGCACCTCGCAAATTTCGCTGACCGTCTTATCGCCGTCGATGAGAAGACAAAGAATCGCCAACCGGTGCGTGCTTCCCAACGCGCGGAGCAGGTCGGTCGCACGGCCCGCCGCCTCCTGCAATGACGAGAAGGCAGAAGCGCGCGTTCGGGTTCTTCGCACGCGCACAGCTTTAGTTTGCGATTTCGCGGTTGTCATGATGAGCGAACCAAGGCATCGGGCCTGACGGGGAGCGGCCATCATTATCAATAATAATCATCCCCGGGAATCAAGGTATTCCATACGTTGCGGACCATGCAATCGCATCGGTTGCCACGTCCAAACGCTGGATAAGCTCGCACGTATTTGACCTTGACCGGTGCCGTCGGTTGCGATTTATATGCAAATATTAGAATATTACAATTCGAGATGGCCGCACGACTAACGTGCTTGGGAACTGCGCTCGGCTAAACGCAAAGGCGCCGGGGGCTCCGCCAGCTCTGGTGAAGATCTATCGGGTGGGAAATGCACGAATTTATCGCCAGCAACGCGCCAACAGCCATCGCGATTGGAGGTCTCGTCATCGGCTTCGTCTTTGGGTGGATCGTTTTCCGGACGAATTTTTGCACGATGGGGTCGATCTCCGACTTCATGTCCTTTGGCGATTTCCGGCGCTTTCGTGCTTGGATATTAGCAGCGGCGGTCGCCCTCATCGGGGCGCAACTGCTGAACGCCTACGGGGTCGTCGATCTTGGTCGGTCGATGTATCTGTCATCACGCCTCGACTGGTTCGGCAATATCGTCGGCGGTTTCCTGTTCGGTTTGGGAATGGTTTTCGCGGGCGGCTGTGCAAGCCGTAACCTCGCCCGCGCCGGTGGCGGAGATCTCCGCTCACTGATCGTTCTGCTCGTTATCGGCCTCTTCGCGTACATGACCATCGGCGGCCTTCTTGGTCCTATTCGTGCAGACCTTGCGGCGCGAACCGCATTCGATTTCTCGGCGTTTGGCACAGCGAGTTTCGGTGACGTGCTGGCGCGCTTAGCGAATCTCGATCACGGCAAAGCGACAATGATCGCAACTTTTGCCATCGCCGGAATCGCTATCATCTACTGCTTCAGCGACCCGGAGTTTCGTCGTTCGCCGACACATATCCTTGCTGGGCTGGGCATCGGGCTGTGCGTCGTCGCAGCCTGGGCCTTGACCGGATTGGCCTTCGACGAAATGGCAGAGCAGCCGATTGTGCCGCTGTCGTTGACGTTCGTCCGGCCGGCCGGCGACACAATGGAATGGTTTCAACGCTTTACAGCTGCTCGGATCCCGGCGTTCGGGGTCACATCGACACTCGGCGCTTTGCTCGGTGCCTTCGTCGCCGCGGTGATGAGCGGCCGCTTCAAGCTTGCCACGTTTGCAAGTCCGAGCGATACGCTGCGCAATCTTTTCGGCGCAGCGCTGATGGGCATTGGCGGCGTCATGGCTCTTGGATGCACGATCGGTCAGGGCGTCACGGGTGTGTCGACGCTTGCGATCGGATCTTTTCTGACCCTTGCGGCGATCATCACGGGCGGAATGTTTGGCATCAAACGCATGGAAGCTATTCTTCTAGCGGAAATATAAGACGGGGGGTGGACTGAACATGGATGACGAGACCTGCGACCTCCCCAAACCGAGCGAACCGGTTGTCTTGTCCGAGCACATGTGGGTCGGGCCGGCGCCGAAGCCAGGTACGCTGCAGCGTTTGTCGAATGGCGGCTTTCGTTCAATCATCAACAACCAGCCGGATACGGACGACGGTCTGCTCATGTCAAGTAGCGAAGTCGCTGCAGAGGCGGAAGCCATCGGCCTCAGCTATCTGCACATCCCTATCGAGGGCCGCAATCCGCTCGAAAAGGACGTTCGGAGTTTCAGCGAAGCGCTTGCCACAATGCCCCGGCCCATTTTCGCGTATTGCCGAACCGGTGGCCGTTCGGCATCGCTGTGGGCCATGGCCAGCGTTGGAGATATCGATACCGAAACGCTGATCGCCCAATGCCGCCGGATTGGCTTTGACATCTCTGGCCTGCGCGCGAAAATGGACATGCGGCGTGAGATGCTCGCCGAAGGCGATTTGGAGGATTGACGTTTTACGCCGGCGCCATAGTTCCAAGAATGCCGACGATAGCAATTACCACAACGCCCAAGGCGGCTTCGATCAAAGCGTTACGCCGTATGGCCGCTATCGCGTTCCGTCGCAATCGCTGCGGCATGAGAACGAAGCGGTTGATGCCAGCGATGACGATCATCATGGAAAAAAAGACCAATTTGAGCAGGAGCAAGCGGCCATAGCTTGACGAGAAGAGCAACTCAACGCTGCCGACAAGATTCGCTGCATTTATGAGTCCCGTTGCGGCGATGAGAAGAACGGCGGTCGTCGCCGCATTGGAAAAGCGCTCCGTGATATCGCCGCTGCGACCGATGGATTGCGACGATATCTCCTTTTCCAGCATTTGCAGATAAAGAGCGTATGGCAAAAGCCCTCCCAACCAAACGCTTGCTGCCATAAGATGAAGAACATCGGCAACGAGATGTATGTCACCGGGTAGACCGGGCTCCGAAGCCGCATGGCCACCGAAAGCCAATCCCCCCACAAGCACGACCGCCAACGCTATTGTCAGGAGCTTGAGAAAAGCATTCGCGCGCTTCGGAGCGACCTCGATGATGGCGAGCGACACGCTTGCGCACCCTCGCAAGAGCCACGCCATACCGAATTGCATGGTCAGCAGCATCACAGCAGTTCCGTTGGAGATTGCCGCTGCAAACGATGTGTCACTAATCGACGCGGCGATAGCGAGGAACCAGCACAGCCCGGAAACGAACGTGACCGCTAGGCTTGCCCAGAAAATACGAGCAAGGGTACGCTGCAATAGCGGCATGCCCTGAACCCGCAGAATGAATATGCGGAAGAATATAACGCCCGCCGCCTGAAGGGTTGCGAGAAAATGTATCGCGCGCCAAAAGATCAGCGAATCGTTCACGCTTAAGCCTCAGCTCATTTTCCGACGTGGAATTTGAAACTTCCGTGAGTCTTGTGGGTATCGAGCGAGAGCGCATGCCACTGGACTGTGTACGTTCCGGCCGGGAGTGCCTTCAGGCCGACTCGCATCGTGCTTCCAGACACCGAACTCCCGGTATCGACGCGCGTGCCTCCCGCATCGTCAACTTCGGCACCGCTGAACTTGGGCTCGAGCTCCTCAGTGAAATGCATTGTGACTTGGTTTGGCGATGAACTCACCGTGCTTCCCGCGGCAGGATCAGCGCTCTCGAGTTTGGCATGCGCCGCAGCTGCAGTTGCGAACGCGAAGGACGTCAGAACGGCAACCGCCAGTTTCTCAAAAACTGTGATTTTCATCGAATTTTCCTCTCACTGAGTCAGCTCCAAGCCAATAATGTCCATTGGCGGCTGGCATGCTCGTCAAAATGGAAATGTCGGGCGTGTCTTTCCGATCCCCGCCGCTCGCAGGATGGCGCGAGCCGTGAAGGAGCGCCCGTTACGCTCAGTGCACGCTAGGCCTCGAGCGGCGGCCCCCGGTTTAGAATTTCGCGAGGACGATGATCGACGGCGAGATCATTTAGGGCTTCAACGGTTCCGCAGCCGTCCGTGACGGTAGGTGCGCCATGGCCGAGCGGCACGGCAATAATAGCGATGTGCAGAGCCGTGAAGCCTGAGCAAATAGGACAGTCACTTTTCGGCAGGCGCCGATTGTTCTTACCGTCCGGCGCGTGTGTTACGGGTGACGGTCCGTGACAGATTACGGCGTGATCCGAGCGCGCATGAAGGGCGGCTAAAATCGCCGTCTTCGTATGAACTGTTAGGGCCCAAACGTTCAGAAGGGTTCCAAGCACCGCGAGTGTCGCGATGACGTACTGCGATCGATTGGTTCCACGCGCGCGCATACTCAATCCGAAAGTGTCGGGTGCCGTAGGGGCGGATCCCATAAGCGACGAAGATTTAGGCGCGTTCGATCGAGGCAACAATCATTTTATTTTCCAATATGCGCTCGCCTCGACTCCAAGTCTCGTGAGTGTGTGATCCGAGTAAAAATACGCGAGACAAGAGAAATCGAACGGACTGCGAAAATATCGACGATGCCATTATAAATTCAATGGCGCCCCACCTTCTGATCGAGCCGACAGACCACCGTTCAGAACAACAAGAATGAAGCGATGGATTAGTCATGTCCGACCGCACATATTATTCCCGCGAAATTCACGGCCCATACGAACTCTTCGAATTGGGCAACTTCGATCTCGAGTCGGGCTATCGCGTGAGAGGAGCGAAGCTCGCCTATCGAACGATTGGCACTCTTTCTCCGGGAAAAGACAACGCTGTCCTCTTTCCGACCTGGTACTCCGGCACATCCGGGATCATAGAACAAGCGTATGTGGGATCTGGACGCGCTCTCGATCCTGAGAAGTACTTCATCATCATAGCCAACCAGCTCGGTAATGGTTTATCGACCTCTCCGAGTAACTCGGCCCCGCCCGCAGGCGCGGCCGGCTTTCCAATCGTCACGATTGCGGACGACGTCGTAGCGCAACATAAGCTGATCACCGAGAAGTTCGGACTTTCGAAGCTCGCGCTGGTTCTCGGTGGTTCCATGGGAGCACAGCAGACATACGAATGGGCGGTGCGATATCCCGACGTCGTCAAACGCGCCGCTCCGATTGCCGGCACCGCCAAGGCGACATCCCACAACCGGCTTCTGGTTCAAACTTTCATTGATGCCATTTGCAGCGATCCCAATTGGGATGACGGATGGTATACGCGCCCCGGCGCGCTGCATCGTGGATTGCGCCGACACGCCCGTGTATTCGCGGCATCGGGCTTTACGCCACAGCTATTTGCAACAGAAGGTTGGCGTGAGATTGGATTTACCTCGCCCGATGATTTCGTCATGAATTTTGTCGAAGCACATTTTGCTCCGCAAGACGCCAATAATCTGCTCCTCATGCTGCACAAATGGCAGAATGGCGACGTCAGCCGGCACACGAACGGGTGCCTGAAATCTGCGCTCTCCAGGATAGCGGCAAAAGTCTCCATCATCGCAATTACAGAGGACATCTTCTTTCCAATCGCGGATCTCGAGGCGGAGCAATCGATGATTGCGAACAGCGAACTCAAACGCATATCGTCGCCCTGGGGACATTTAGCGCTTTTCGGCACGGATCCGAATTACAACACCGCTATCGACACCTGTCTTCGAGATCTCCTCGCGGCGTGACCGTCATGTGGGGGAAAGATTCTGTACTTCGCAAGTTACTCGGTTATTCGGGACGCGGCAGAAGAGAAACGGCACCGTTGCCGCTCATGTCGACGACCGATGCCGCGGAGGTCGAAGGCTTAGCCGTGCGCTGGACAATGTCAGACGGAAAGCGGAGCATCGTCTGCTGGGCGCGCGCAGCGACACTGGAAAAGCTCGAAGGGAATTCCGAGCTCGAAAAGTCTCAATATCTCGCGGCATTCAAAAGGCACAGAATCGTGCTCGAAAATGCCGCAAGAGGAATATTCAAACGCGGCCTGCTTGATGGGAACGCGATCGTCGTGCGTAGGGAAAACGTATAGCCCTCCAAAAGTCGTTCCTACTCACGCACTGGCGGTCTCCCAGAAAGCTCGGAAAAAAGTTACTGCAGTCGCGGTCGATTCCTTTGCGTGAACTTCGGCGCCCGTTCATGCTGCATTACGTCTCAGCCGAATGACAACTTCTACGCGGGATACTGTCATACCTGCAGGAATGGGAGGAAGCTGACTGATCGATACTTCTCCATCCCGAATATCGTAGATGCAGTTGTCCTCCTCGAAGAGCAGATGATGATGCTCAGAGACATTGGTGTCGTACCAAGCTCTTTGGCCCTCGATCGGCAATCTTCTGACCAGTCCGGCGCTGACAAACTGCTGAAGAGTATTGTAGATCGTGGCGAGAGAAACTGGCGCTTTTCCGGATAACGCCTCTTCATAGAGACTGTCCGCCGTGAAGTGGCGGTCGCCGCCACGAAAAAGCAATTTCGCAAGCTCAAGTCGCTGGCGCGTAATACGAACACCTGCTTTTTGGAGCTTCGCGCGCACATCAACAGATTCGCAAGAATGCGTGCAGACTGCGCATTTCATACATCCCCCTTTGAGCGAGAACGCGAATGAGTCCTCATCCGCGGGAACAGGCTCGTCTTTCAAATTCGTCATTGGTACCATCCCGTTCCGTCGGTGTTCATTTGGCGAATTTCCTGCCGCTCAGGCTCTGCCCGCGGGCATCGAAGACGCGTCGAGGAATTTGTCGAAGAAGATCTGCGTGTCTTTCAATCCAATGGCCTTGAGCCGATCCACGGCTGCGTCGATCATAATCGGCGGCCCACACAAATAGGCGTGGCTGTTCTCAAGCTCGAGCATGTCGGGCGTGATGGCATCCGGACAGTTTCCGACGGCGCCGTCCCAGCCGTTCTCATTCGTCTCGACGGAAAGCACAGGAATGAACTGGAATTTGCCTTTCGATCGGGAGGCAAATTTGTTGATATCGTCCAGGCAATAGAGGTCCTGCTGTGTCCGCGCTCCGAAGATGAGCGTCGTGTCGATCGCACGTCCTTCATCGGCAATCTGTTGAAGCAGGGCGCGAATAGGAGCCAATCCGCTGCCGCCGGCGACAAGCAAAATCGGTCCAGAGGGATCCCGAAGATAGAAGGAACCATGCGGCCCATCGAGAACGACCCGCTCCCCCACACGGTCTCCCGAGTGAAGCCATTCGGTCAACCTGCCATTCTTCACGCGCCGGATGAAAAAGCTGACCTGATTGGGCTTCTCTTGGCTCGGCGCTCTCGAAAACGAATATGATCGGGCACGATCTACGACACCGGGTAAAGCAATGTCGGCATATTGCCCCGCCAGATAGTCGTCTAAACTTCCATCGAGATTGATCTGGACCTCAACGATATCGTGCGTCAGCGGAGTGACTCGCGAGATCGTTCCGTTGAGGCTTCGGCTTTTTGCAAGATCGACGCCGTTTGCGCCGTCGAGCGTTTCAACCTCAACTTCGATGTCGCTCTTGAGCATCGTCTGACAGGCGAGAATGTAACCTGCATCCAGCTCTTCACCTGACAGAACATAGCTGAAGTCGTTGAGAGGCTTGATCTGGCCGCTCGCCAGCTTACATTTACACGTGCCGCAGCTGCCCACGCGGCAGCTATATGGCCACTTGATACCTGCATCGAGGGCCGCTTTCAGCAGGTTTTCCGAACTCCCTCCTTTGACCGTTATGGTCTGCCCGGATGGACGTAACGTTGCCGAGAACGGCCCTTTATTTTTCTTGAAGAAGCCAAACATCAATGCGAACCCCGTTTAGGAGTTTTCCCTTCCCTAGTGTTCACAGGTGGACGATGTCGGCTTTGAGCGAGTAGAGGATCGCCAGGATCTCGTCTCTCTCCCGCTTTCCGACGTTGCACTTTTC
>Ga0164243_10010822_pt1 | contig 13074 bp, 12 predicted proteins | sample OricompcompostOP_FD_108781 | JGI IMG/M metagenome (GOLD analysis project Ga0164243, IMG submission 108781) | Organic Plus compost microbial communities from Emeryville, California, USA - Original compost - Organic plus compost (OP) | ecosystem: Engineered > Solid waste > Mixed feedstock >... | reverse complement strand
TGTGACCTCCATGTTCGACGGCCACGCCTGATCAGCAGCGCCCGACGGCCCGGATGCGGCGAATTCTCGGGACGGTCGACCCACGCTTATACTGACCAGGTTGCCTCGGCGAGGGAGCGCTCCGCCCGGAGAGCTCCGTGATCGACAGGGCCTGCGTGCAGATGCCGCGCGTCCTGTCGGGCGCGCGGTTTTTTCGTGCGGTGCGCCGGGCGGCCACGACGTCAGCACCATCCACCGGCCAACACCAGCACAGGAGCATCATGTCCAGCGAGAAGATCACCGCCGAGAAGCGGACCGAGTTCGGCAAGGGTGCCGCCCGTCGCATCCGCCGTGAGCACAAGATCCCGGCCGTCGTCTACGGCCATGGTGGCGAGCCGATCCACCTCAGCCTCCCGGGTCACGAGACCATGATGGCGCTCAAGCACCACGGCCCGAACGCCCTCCTCGAGCTCTCCATCGAGGGCGCCACCCAGCTTGCGCTGACCAAGCAGGTGCAGATCGACGACGTACGCCGCGTCATCGAGCACGTTGACTTCATTGCGGTCAAGGCCGGCGAGAAGGTGACCGTCGAGATCCCGATCGTCACCGTTGGCGATGCTGCTCCGGAGACGCTGGTCACCACCGAGAACACCACGATCGCGCTCGAGGTCGAGGCCACCCACGTGCCCGAGTCCGTCGAGGTCTCCGTCGAGGGTGCCGAGGCCGGCACCCAGATCACCGCCGGCGACCTCGTCCTCCCGTCGGGTGCCGTCCTGGCCGCCGACCCGGAGCTGCTGGTCGTCCACATCTCCGCCGCCCAGAGCGCCGCGGCCCTCGAGGCCGAGCTCGAGGCTGCCGAGGCCGAGGCCGGCATCGTCCACGAGGAGTCCGAGGTCGCTGAGGAGGCCGCCCCGGCCGAGGCCCCCGAGGCCGACTGACGGCTCCGGACGGATTCTGATCCTTGACCGACACGAGTGACGGCGTCTGGCTGATCGCCGGCCTGGGCAACCCCGGGCCGGCGTACGCCGGGCACCGGCACAACATCGGCTATCTCGTCACCGACGAGTTGGCCACTCGGGTGGGCGGCGCTTGGCGCGCCCACAAGACCGGCCGTGCCGACGTCATCGAGGGTCGCCTTGGTGGAGTCCCGGCCGGCCCCCGCGTCGTGTTGGCGCGCAGTCGGTCCTATATGAACGAGACCGGTGGGCCGATCAAGGCGCTCGCCACCTTCTACAAGGTCCCGCCCGACCACCTCGTCGTCATCCATGACGAGCTCGACATCCCGTTCGACACCATGCGGGTCAAGCTCGGTGGCGGCGACAACGGCCACAACGGACTCAAGTCCTTGCGCAGCGCGTTGGGGACCGGCGACTTCTACCGAGTGCGGGTGGGTATCGGCCGGCCCCCGGGCCGTCAGGAGGTGCACGACTTCGTGCTCTCCAACTACTCCGCAGCCGAGCGGAAGCTGCTGCCCTTCTGCGTCGATGCCGCGGCCGACGCGGTGGAGTCGCTGATCACCGAGGGTCTTGCCAAGACCCAGCAGCGCTTCAACTCCTGACCTGCGCGAGAACCACCGGACGAAGATCCGGGCGAGGGCTCAGACGAAGACCGAGTGCTCGGCCGGGACCGGCTCGTCGTACTCGAGCAATTGGCCGAAGGCGGCCACCGCAGCCAGCTGGGAGTTGACGTCGAGCTTGCGGAGCACCGCCTTCACCTGGCTGCGCACCGTCGTCGGCGAGACCTCGAAGATCTCGGCGATGCGAGCCACCGAGTCTCCGGCGTAGAGCAGTCGGAGGACCTCGCGTTCCCGCGGGGTCAGCGAGCCGACCCGGGCCCGGAGGTTCTCCCGCTGCTCGCGAAGCTCCTGCCAGGCGGTGCGGAACTGTGCGATCTGGTCCGGGGCGGGGATGGACTCGCCGCGTACCACCTGACGAAGCGTCGCCTGCACCACCCGGAGGGAGGTGTCACTGGACACCACCGCCCGCGCTCCGAACTCCAGCGCGGCACCCCACAGCGGCCCGCGTACGGCGCCGGTCAGGACGACCCACGGCATCCGGACGCTGCTCATCAGTGAGGCGGCACCGCGCAGCCGCGACCACTTGTCGAGGTCGCTGATCATCAGCCCGACATCGAAGCGTCGGGGCGCCCCCACCCGCCTGGGGACGGGTACCCGCTCGTCCGTCCAGTGCAACGTGGTGACATTGAATTCCTTCGCTGCGAGCGCGGTTCGGACCGCCTCCAGCACCAGTGACTGGTCAGAGGCGACCGCCACTCTCAGACGTCCCGTTCTCGGTCCCGCCATGGCTTCTGTGTTCCTCCCTCGTGTGGCAGGCCACCGAAGACGCCCTGCTCCGGGGGCGTGTCGGCTGACCTGCGTCCAGGGATCATCGCCAGGGTGCGGCTGGACGTCCTGGGGGGACGGCAAAACCTCACCCAAACAGGGGAGGATCCCTACGTCTCACAGACTGGACTAGAACACGGACTTCTGGCCCCGTTCTCACCCTCAAATTTCGGTATAGCCTCCCCATCATTCGGTAGTCGCCTAAGGTGCTCATTACGTTCTCGCGTGATCACCAATTCAACGGCCAGGGGACAGTCCAATAGTCACGGACTGTGGGGGTGGGACCTTCCCGGGGGTCCCTAGGGAAGCGCTTTCCCTTGGTCGAGCCGTCCTGGGAGCACAATGACAACTTCACCATCGAATCGCGGAGTGCGGAGCTTGCGAAGCCCCGTGCTCTTGTTCCTCATCGTCCTGACGCCGCCCCTCTCGCAGGGTCTGCTCAGCGACCATGGGGATCTTCTGAACACCGCAGCATCGGCCGATGGTCTGACCATCGCGCCGGCGGCCATCGTGGCCGCCGTTTGCCTGTACACGGCGTGGCGCCTTTCGGCCGCCACGTCCCCAAGCTGGATCGTGGCCGGCCTCGCTCTGTTTGGGGTTCAGAGCGTCAGCTACGCCGCCCTCCAGGTCTCCGACCCTGCCCGGACCGCCCAGCAGCACGCCTGGATGACCTCGGCCAACCTTGTCGTCGTCGCGGCGATCCTCGTGATTAGGGCGTACGACGGCACCCGACTGCTTCGCTACAGCCCGGTCGCTCTCGGGGCCGGGCTGGGCGCTGCCATCGGCCTGCTGCGGGTGGTCGCGGTCTCGCGGCTGGTGCAGCTCGAGCCGGGGGTGCTGGGGTGCTCCCTGATCGCGCTCGCCGGGGTCTCGATGGCCGCGATGCTCGCCTGGCTGATCCTGCGCGGCGGCGTACTCCCGCGCTGGATCCGGGTGCGACTCGTCGTCGCGGTCCTGCTGCTCTGCGCGGGTCACGCGGTCACCGCGCTCGACGGCACGGTGCGCGGGACGTTCAACGTGATCGCGGTGCTGGCCTGCTCGGCAGTGGCGGCGACGGCCCTGGTCTCGGCAACGCTCGGGCTGCTCCGCCTGGCCCTGAGCGAGCACGCCCGCCGGACGAGCTCGCTTCTCGAGGAGCTGGCGCAGGTGCAGGAGGACCACCGTCACCACCGGGCCCGGATGCACGAGATCGAGTCCACGATTGCCGGCATCCGCTCGGCGGGCGAGCTCTTGCAGGACCCCCGCCGGATCGCTCCGGAGCGGCGTCGCCAGCTCGAGGAGATGATCCATTCCGAGGTCTGCCGGCTGGAGCGACTGCTCACCAGCCACCAGCTGCCGGTGCGCTCGGACTTGTTGGCCGCGGCCGCCGCTGTGTCGGCCACGCCGCCAGCGATGCCGGCTTCGGCGTCGTCGGCGGAGGAGCCGATCGGGGACGAGGGCAACGTCGACCTGGACACCACGCTGGCCACCTTGGCGACGCTGCACGAGGCGAAGGGCACCGCAGTTCGGTGGACCCCGTCGGGGCACCGCGCCGCGGCGCGTGCCGATGACGTCACCGAGGTGCTCAACATCCTCCTCGACAACGCCGCACGCCATGGCGACGGCACGGCCGAGGTCTCGGTTCTCGATGCCGAGGACACCATTGAGATCCTGGTCTCCGACAACGGACCGGGCATCGCCCCCGAGGTCCGCGACCGGCTCTTCCAGTGGGGAGCGCGTGGTCCGGCCTCGCCGGGTCAGGGCATCGGCCTGCACATCGCCCAGAACCTCGCCGAGCGTCAGGGCGGCTACCTCCGGGTCCAGGACCCGACGGTGCCTGCTGAGTCCGGCCGTGGCGGTGCGACGTTCGTGGTTGGCCTTCCCATCTCTCGGGCCGCTCGCGAGAGCGTGAAGGAGAACGATGGCGTCCTCGCGTAGCCAAGTCAGGGTCGTCATCGTCGAGGACCATGTCCTCTTCGCGGAGTCGTTGGAGTTGGCGCTCTCGCTCGAGGGCTACGACGTCCGGCGGATCTCGATGCCGACCGAACCGGTCTCGCCGGGCAGCATGGTGGCGGGCATCGTCCGCCAGCGCCCGCGGGTGGTGCTGCTGGACTTCGACCTGGGCCGGTTCGGCGACGGCGTACGTCTGGTCGAGCCGTTGGCGAAGGCGGGGATCGACGTCGTCGTGGTCACGGCAGCCATCGATGAGGCTCGCTGGGGACAGGCGCTCAGATACGGCGCTCGCACCGTTCTCCCGAAGTCACGCCCTCTCAACGAGATCCTCGGCACCGTACGCCGGCTCCACCAGGGCCTTCCGGTGCTCGACGTGCACGATCGGGAGCGACTCATCCGAGTCTGGCATCAGCGCCGCCACGAGCTCTCCGACCTGCAGACCAAGATCGACCACCTCACCACCCGGGAGTCGCAGGTGCTCGGGCACCTGATGCAGGGCCGCACCGTCCACGAGATCGCCACCTTGGGCGTGGTCTCGGAGGCCACCGTGCGGACCCAGGTGAAGTCGATCCTGGCCAAGCTCGAGGTGTCGTCGCAGATCGCGGCGGTCGGCCTCGCGCACCGGCTCGGCTGGAAGTCGCCGGTGGCCTGAGGGCTGCTTCCGGCGGCGGGTGATCAAGAGCCGCGGGGACGTTGTCCAGCCTCGCTGCCCGCAGCTGTCTCGTTCGCTTGCGCGGATACGGGCGCGCCGGTGTCACAGGAGACCCGGTGCGCCCTGAGGTGCGCCCTGAGGTGCGCCCTGAGGTGCGCCCGCGGCTGAACGGGCTCACTCGTCTAGACAAGAGTTCCTCGGGGTTCCCCCATTTGCGGCATACGCGGCCGTATTCGGCCGAGATCACCGCGAGCAGATTCCTAGATTTCGTCACGTCCTAGTCGACCAGACTGGCAGCGAGGGGAAACGTACACCGATGGTCACCATCGTCAGCGAGATCGCGGAGCCGCTCGAGCTCATCGACGGCGCCGCTCTCGAGCTGCCGGAACGCACCCGCTCGCTCACTGCTGCAAGGGTGCTGGCCGGATGCGTCGACGGCGCCGCGGCCGGTGCTGTGGTGGCGCTGGTCGGGTTCTCCGTCTACACCGCCATCCTCACGGCGCTGCTGTGGGCGACCCTCATGGCGGCGGTCGCGCCGGTGAACCGCCAGCGGATCAACCGTCAGGCGATCACCCGCACGGTGGTCGTCTGCGGCTTCGCGTGCTGGGTGAGCGGTGCGTTCCTCGATCTGCACCGCAGTGCGGCCGTGTTCGTGGTGATCCTGGGCGTGGCGGCTGCCGCGGCGTACCTCTCGCGGACGATCGCAGGCGTCCTGGTCAGGTCTCCCGAGCGGGTGGTGATCGTCGGCGAGATCGGGGATCGAGAAGCGGTCGCTCGCGAGGCGATGATGCTCAGCCGCGGTCGGGTCCGCGCCGTAGCCGTGATCGGCCCCGAGGGCCTGGCCGGCGCGGTGGCCGTGCATCGCCCCGATGCGGTGCTGGTCGTGCCCGGGCCCGGACTCGCGGGGCGCCAGGTGCAGCGGATCGCGTGGCATGCCGAGCGCCTCGGTGTGCCCCTGCTGATCAACACCCGCCTCCACGACGTCGCCGCCAGGCGTACGGCGCCGTTGCGCGTCGGCGGACTGTCGCTCCTCCACGTCGCACCCGCGCAGCGGGACGGACTGGTCAAGCTGGTCAAGCACACCTGGGAGCGGGTCGCCGCAGCCGCGGCGCTCCTCGTCCTGCTGGTGCCGATGCTGGTCATCGCGGTCATCATCCGGATCGACTCGCCGGGACCCGCCTTCTTCCGGCAGCGGCGCGTCGGCCGCCACGGCAAGCCCTTCACGATGCTGAAGTTCCGCACCATGTGCGCCGATGCCGAGCAGCGTCGTGCGACCCTCTCACCGCGCGAGGGGCACGTGCTCTTCAAGATGGCGCGGGACCCCAGGGTGACCCGGGTGGGTGCCTTCCTGCGGCGGTACTCGCTCGACGAGATTCCGCAGTTCATCAACGTCCTTCGTGGGGAGATGGCCCTGGTCGGGCCGCGTCCCGCGCTGCTCAGCGAGGTCGAGGAGTACGACGACGACCCGCGCCGGCGACTTGCCGTGCGACCGGGTCTGACCGGCCTGTGGCAGGTCTCGGGGCGCTCGGACCTCTCCTGGGAGGAGTCGGTCCGGCTTGATCTCGACTATGTCGACAACTGGTCGCTCCGGCTCGATCTCGCCATCGTCGTCCGCACCGTTCGCGCCGTTCTCGGGCACTCGGGCGCCTACTGAGCAGGCACCGCCTGCGCCACCCGAGACGCCCCGACCCCGGACACCCCACCCCGGGGCCGGGGCCCTCGGATTAGGGTGGCCGCCGTGACCTTCGACCCCGGCACGCCGCCCGCTGACGTCCTTGCCGACGACCACCTCCTCGCCGCCTGGCTGGCCGAGACCGCCGGCCGCCGGCTCCTCGAGGTCCGCAAGACCCCGGATCTGGGGGGGAAGGCGCTCAAGGACGCCGGGGACCGAGCGGCCCACCTGCTGCTGATGGAACTGCTGGCGGCGTACCGGCCCGACGATGCGGTGCTCTCCGAGGAGGCCCGGGAGACGCACGGCGACTCGGCCCGGCTGCGCGCGGACCGGGTATGGATCATCGACCCGCTCGACGGCACCCGGGAGTTCTCCGAACCGCCGCGCGAGGACTGGGCGGTGCACGTGGCGCTGTGGCAGCGCACCGGACCGGACTCGGGGGCGCTGGCCGCGGGCGCGGTCTCGCAACCGGCGCTGGCGGCTGCCGACGTGCCGAGCACCTTCCACACCGGTACGCCGCCCGTGGTGCCGCCCCGCGATCAGTCGGCTCGCCCGCGGATCGCGGTGAGTCGAAGCCGCCCTCCGGCGTTCGTGGCGGCGCTGGCCGAGGAGATCGGCGCGGAGCTGGTGCCGATGGGCTCAGCGGGCGTGAAGATGATGAGCGTGGTGCGCGACCTCACCGATGCTTATGTGCATGCCGGCGGGCAGTACGAGTGGGACTCCGCGGCCCCGGTCGCGGTCGCCGAGGCGGCGGGCCTCTTCGCCTCGCGGATCGACGGCTCGCCGTTGCTCTACAACCAGCAGGATGTCTACCTGCCTGACCTGGTCGTCTGCCGGCCGGAGCTGGCTGAACGCATCCTCGCCTTCGTGGCCGAGCACGGCGCCGGCTGACCGAGCACCCGCTCGACGGGGGGGAAAGGCAGCGCTGGTCTGGACCTACGCAACCGGGCGCGCCGCGCGCCAGACGAGCTCGCAGAACTGGTCGTGAGGGACTTCGTAGGCTCCGTACCGCTTGAAGTTGTCATTGAGGACGCCGCAGTCGACCAGTGACCAGCGTTCGTCCGCCGCCACCTGGTCCGCGACCGCGGCCAGTGCCAGGGCGCCGGCGTGATCCTCGAGGTGGAACATGCTCATGATGCCGAGAACGCGGCCGACGGCGATCCCCCACAGACCGCCGACCAGCCGGTCGTCGCGGTAGGCGCCGACCGTGGCGACAAAGCCGAGATCGTGCAGGCCGCGGTAGGCGGCGACAGCCTCCTCGGTCAGCCAACCGTCGCGGCCCTCCTGACAGTGTTGGATGATCGCGTCGAAGTCCTCGTTGTGGCGCAGGTCCAGCTCTGCGCGGCGCTGGATGGAGCGCAGCCGCTTCGGCACGTGGGCCGTCTCGCGGGTGATCACCGCGCGCTGGGGGAAACGCCGCCACTCCAGCCTGCTCGAGGCTGCATGCGGCACGCCGAAGAGGACCCAGCCGCGGGTGTAGTTGGTGACGATCTCGGGCGCCGTGGGAGACCGCGCCGCTACGCCGAAGCGTCCGCCGAGCCGCTCAGCCAACCGTATCGCTGAGCCGACGGAGACCGAGAGCAGCGGGCGGAGCTCGCGCCTGGCTCGTCGTCGTACGTCGTCGAATCGCCCGCTCACCCGAGCAGCATAGGGATCCGCGGCGGTGTGGGTATCGAAGATGCGGCGATTGCTCTGCTGCTGACTTCTCGCCGTGCGATCTGGCGAGGAGCGTCCGTGCCGGACGCGACGGGTCGCGGCGGCGCCGAAAGGACGTGTCGCGGAAAGCTGTCACCCAAGTGTTCCTCAAATGACGCCTTTTTCGACTCACTCCACCGATGACACACATACAATCCACAGCATCATGCGATCCCCCCAGAAGTCCCTTGTCCGGCGACCGCGCTGATTCTCGGGCCAGTTCCACGGTTGATGTCGCCACTTCGGCGGGCGACCCTGATGAGCCCACGTCCGCAGGTCAGGAGCACACGGCGGTGGTGACGACAGATCTCCGCGTCCGCACCCTCTCTCGTCTCGAGGAAGCGCTCGCCCTCCGGGCCGAGTGGGAGGCGCTCTACGAGCGGTCGTCACGCGCGTCGGGAGCACAGAGCTACCCGTTCGTCACGACGGCCTGGGAACTCGCCGAGCGCCGTCAACGGGGTCAGGTGGTCCTCGTGGTAGCGACCGTGGCCGACGAACTCGTCTGCGTGGCGCCGTTCTGGCTGCAGAAGGAAGGCCCCATCCTCGTGGCGGGCACGCTCGGCTCGGGAAGTCGTGAGGAATACGCCGAGCCGCTGCTCGCGAAGCGTCCCGATGCTGCACTGATCGCCGCCAAGGTCCTCGAGCGGGCGACCTCATTGGCCGATGTTCTCCGCCTGACAAACATCCCCTCGTCCTCTCCCTTCGTCGCTGCGGTGGATCGGTCTCGCCAGTTCGTGCACCGGTCGACCACGCAGTCTCCGGTGGTCTCCCTCCGTGGAGCAGCGAGTTGGGAGGAGTGGCTGGCCTCGAAGTCGTCCAAGTTCCGTCGGCGCAACCGCTATGAGTGGAACCGGCTGGCCAAGGCCGGCGAGCTCACCACCAGCTACGGCGCGACGCCGAGCGAGGCGCGCGCGATCGTCGACTGGGTCTTCGACACAAAGGTCGGCTGGCTGGCCGACCGGTCCATCTCGCACAGTTGGCTTCTGGACGACCATGGCCGAGAGCTGTTCAGGACGTTGAGTGCGACGCCCGAACTCTCCGGGTGTGTCAGCCTGGTGGCTCTGCAGGTCGACGGTCGGTTTGTCGCGGCCAGCGTGGGCCTGCGCTCGCGGGATCGCTTGGAGGGACTGGTCACGTCCTACGACCCCGGGTTCGCGGCGTACACACCCGGACTGGTCCTCGTACAGGCGGCGGTCAAGGACGCCTACGAGAATCGTCTCGACTTCGACTTCCGCCTCACCACCGACGAATACAAGATGAGATGGGCTGACCGCGTCGACGAACATGCGAGCCTTGACATCGCCTGTTCGCCCCGGGGTCTGTGGTACGTCACGCGGCTTCGGCTCCGCCATGGGGGCAGGAGCGCCCGCCGTCGCGCCCAGGCGATATCCCGCGCCGCCTGCCCTCAGGGATATGCGGCCGCCCGTGGCGGCGACTACGCGGCCGTGCCCCGACAGGTCGGGCGCGACGTGGGCCAGCATCTGCAGCGACTCCGCTCCTCGCTGCGTCGCCGTTCGTGACCGGAAGGGCCGGCGGCCGGTTTAGACTGAAGACTCCGACGATGCTTCAAATCAAGGCGACAACTTGGACACCGACCCGCCGGGCCGCACCCCGCATAGGCGCCGACGGCTGTGGCGGGTGCTCGCGGTGTGTGCGGCGGTCGGCCTCGTGCTCGTCGTCGGCGCCGGGCTGATCATCCAGCACCACCTGGTCGGCCAGATGGGGCGGTTCACGGTGTCCTACGACGCCCTCGCCGACCGGCCCGACGCGAGCCCCGCGGGCAGCAGCAACGTCCTCGTCGTCGCCGGTGATGGCAGTCGAGACACCTTCCAGCGGAAACGTCCCTGGTCGAGCGCTGCCGCCAAGACCGCGGAGCTTCTCGTCGTGCACTTCGACGCGGCCGGCCGCTCGCCGACGGTCGTGGCCATCCCGGGCACCCTGCCGACGGGCCCCGGCTCCGGGGTCACCTTCAGCGGGTTGCTGACGCAGGGCTCAGCGACAGCCCTGGTCGGGGCCGTCGAGAAGCTCTCCGGGGTTCGGATCGACCATGTCGCGGTCGTGAGCTGGGACACCTTCGCTCGGTTGACCGACTGGGTGGGCGGCGTCCAGGTCGATACCGGCCGGGCGCACCTCCTGCCCGGCTCCGAGGTGCGTCGGTTCCTCGGTGACGCCGGCCTGGCGCCCGCTGCGCTCGCCGCCCGGCAGCAAAGCTTCCTGGGTGAGCTGATGGACCAGTCGCTGCACCAGGAGATGCGGAAGTACCCCTGGCTGCTCTACCACTTCCTCGACATCGTCACCTCGGGTATGTCGGTCGACTCCGGCTGGTCGACCGGGAGCATGCGTGGCATGCTGTGGTCGCTACGCAACCAGCGGTCGGCGAGCATTTCTTACGTCGTGCTGCCGCTCACGCGCCCGAAGAACGCGCAGCTGACGGAGGGGCCACTCGCCCAAGGTCTGTGGCAAGCCGTGCGCCAGGACCATGCCGCCGAGTGGCTCGGTGCCCACCCGGAGGTGTTGGCCTCCGCGACGACGAGTTGAGGAGCCGGGTGATGGTCCGAGCCAGTGTGGTCATCCCGGCCCACAACGAGGAGCGAGGAATCGGTCGCACGCTCGAAGCGCTGTATGACGGGATGGCCCCCGACGAGCTCGAGGTGGTGGTGGTGTGCAACGGGTGCACCGACCAGACCGCCGACGTCGTCCGTGCGGCCTTCCCGCAGGTGCGCGTGCTCGAGCTCGAGACGCCGGGGAAGGCCGGTGCCGTCGCGGCCGGCAATGCGGTCGCCTCGACGTTTCCGCGGCTGCACCTGGACGCCGACGTACGCCTGCCCGGGCGGGCGATCGGGACGCTGATCGCCGCCCTCGAAGCCGACCAGCGGCTCTTGGCGGTTGCTCCGGAGCGAGACCTCGACCGTACCGGGTGCTCCCGCGTCGTCTCCTGGTACTACGACGTGTGGGAGCAACTCCCGCAGGTCCGCACAGGGCTGTTCGGCCGGGGAGCTTTCGTCTTGAGCGCGGCTGGCCAGTCCCGGGTGGATGGGCTCCCGTCGGTGATGAGTGACGACCTGGTGGTCTCCGACGCCTTCGCGCCGGAGGAACGTGCCGTCGTCGCGCACGCCAGGTCCGAGGTGGTCGCCGCGCGCCGGGTGCGCGACCTCGTGAATCGTCGGGTCCGCATCGTCACCGGCGGTGCGCAAGCCGCCGCGGCAGGGGTACGACGCGACGACTCGGTCACCCGGGTGTCCACGCTGCTTGCGGTGTGCGCCCGCGAGCCCCGGCTGTTCCTCAGGTTGCCGGTGTTCCTCGGTGTCACGATCGCGGCTCGGTTCCGGGCGCGGAAGATGGTGCGAGCGGGGGACTTCTCGACCTGGCTCAGGGACGACAGCTCCCGGGCATGAGTCCCGTGGCGCCCGCGCGTGCCCAAGATTTTGCCTGACCCGAGCGCTCGACATCGCCCCAGGTCAGCACCGCAAGCCAGGTCCCGGCACGGGCCGCGGGCCGGGACCTGGCCTTGACGTGCCCGAGCGACCCTGGCAACGATGCTGGGGCCCCGATGGTCGAGTCACCGGAGTGTGCGCCTGCGTGCAGGCCAGCATGAAAGTGTCCGTCGAGCATGGCTGGCCGTTGCTGCGGTCACCTGTCCTTCGAGGCGTCCCCCACCCTCCCGTAGGAGTTCCCCCCATGCCCCGAACGGAAATCCGCCCGCCCAGGACCAGGCGCTGGCAGAAGGCGTCGGCGATCTTCGTGGCGACCGCCGCCGCGCTCTCCGGCGCCTCGATCGCCTCTGCCGACATCGCCTCGGCCCTGCCCGAAGGGGTAGCCGAGTCCGTTGCGACCGTGATCCATGCCCGGACCTCTCCGACCCTCGCCCGATCAGCACGGAAGCTGGCGGCCCAGGGCTGCGCAATCCACCCGAATCGGAAGAACACCGGGGCCTCCGGCCATCTGCGGCGAAGCTCGCGAACGACGCTGCGGAACCATGCCACCCTGAAGAACGCCAAAGTCTCCAATCTGACGATCACCGGCTCGCACGTGAAGGTGTCGAACGTCGCCGTGTCGGGTGGCATCCTGGTGCTGGGCAAGCACGTCTCCATCAAGCACGTCACGGCTCAAGCCATCGCCATCAGCAGCGGGAGCGACGTCACTGTGGCGCGTTCGCATCTGAGGCACAGCCCCAGCGACGCCTTCCACGTCACCTCTGACCGCGGTCGGAAGGTACGAAGCGTCCGGTTGCGGTACAACCTCGTGGACAAGCCCAGGGTCGTCGGTGGCGACCACTATGACGGCCTCCAGGTGCGCGGCGTCTCCGGTCTGACGGTGCGCTGCAACGTGTTCCGCGCGGGCGCCTACCACTACAACTACAACGCCGGCGTCTTCCTCGAGGACGCCAACGGTGGCGACTCTCGGGTGCGCGTCGTACGCAACTGGATCGTCGGATGGGCCTTTTCGGTGATGGTCCAGACCCCGTCCAGCGCGTTCGTGAGGAACCACGTCGCCAAGCCCCACTGGCGGCCGTGCTACCTGCGCGGGCCTGGTTTCTACAGCCGCGGGAACACTCGCATCCCCGACGGCAAGAAGGTGAACCTCTGCGGCCGAGGATGAGGGGGCGTCGAGGTTGTCGAGACTCACCTCGCGCGGAAGCCGCGCCGCCTAGACTGAGCCTGACTTGGATCGAGGCGGGACGACGTAGCGGGGATGTGGCATGGACAGCGCCCACGGGGGTGACACGCAGACTGAGCCTGAACCTCGCCCCGCCGACGTGGGCGTCGCGAAGGTCGCCCGCGGGTCTCGTCATACCGCGATCTC
>Ga0164243_10010821_pt1 | contig 13074 bp, 14 predicted proteins | sample OricompcompostOP_FD_108781 | JGI IMG/M metagenome (GOLD analysis project Ga0164243, IMG submission 108781) | Organic Plus compost microbial communities from Emeryville, California, USA - Original compost - Organic plus compost (OP) | ecosystem: Engineered > Solid waste > Mixed feedstock >... | reverse complement strand
GACCGGTACGTGCTGGAGGCGATGCGGGCCGGCGGCCACAACCTGGGCGGTGAGCAGTCCGGCCACGTGGTGATGCTCGACCACGCCACCACCGGCGACGGCGTGCTCACCTCGCTGCACCTGCTCGCCCGGGTGGCCGAGTCGGGCAGGTCGCTCGCCGAGCTCGCCTCGGTGATGACCCGCCTGCCGCAGGTCCTGGTGAACGTGCGCGACGTGAACAAGTCCCGGGTGGCCACCTCGGAGAAGCTCGCCGCGGCCGTCGCCGCCGCGGAGGGCGAGCTGGGCGACTCCGGGCGCGTGCTGATCCGGCCGAGTGGCACCGAGCCGATGGTCCGGGTCATGGTCGAGGCCGAGTCCCACGACCAGGCCGAGCGCATCGCCGCGGAACTCGCCGAGGTCGTGCGCACCTCCTGCGGGTAGGCCGTTTCTCAACATCGCACAGCCCTGCCGGGCGCGGGCGGTCCCGTACCGCCCCGACGGCGGGGCTGTCGTCGTTTTCGCCGTCGATCTATATAGGTATTTACTTATATAAGTCGCTGCTGTAGCTTTCTCTCGTGCATGCGTTCGACGTCCTCGGCGATCCGGTGCGCCGCAGAATCCTGGAGATCCTGTCAGAGGGCGAGGCGACCTCGGGCGCGGTCTGCAAGGTGATCCAGGCCGAGTTCGGGATCTCCCAGCCCGCCGTCTCCCAGCATCTGAAGGTGCTGCGCGACACCGGGTTCGCCACCGTACGGCCGGAGGGAAACCGGCGGCTGTACGCGGTCAACACCGCGCCGCTCCGGGAGATCGACGTGTGGCTGGAGCGTTTCCGGCGTTACTGGACGCCGCATCTCGAGGCACTGGCGACCGAGATCGCCCGGGGCAAGCGGGAACGGCGCCTGCGCGAGTCCGGCGAGAAGCCGATTCCAGAAGGAGACAAACAATGATCGACAGCAAGTATCAGATCAGCCAGGTCCGGCGGCGGCTCGGCACGCGGACGCTGGAGGCGGGCGAGGCGAAGGTCCTCACGATCAGCCAGAGCTACGACACCACGATCGAGGACCTGTGGGACGCCTGCACCAACGCCGAGCGCATCCCGCGCTGGTTCCTCCCCATCTCCGGCGATCTGCGCGTCGGCGGCGCCTACCAGCTGGAGGGCCAGGCGGGCGGCAAGATCGAGCGCTGTGACCCGCCGAACGGCTTCGCCATCACCTGGGAGTTCGGCGGGCAGGTGAGCTGGGTCGAGGTCCGCCTGATCGCCGAGTCGCCGGAGCGCACCCGCTTCGAGCTCGACCACATCGCGCACGTCGACGAGCGCTGGGGCGAGTTCGGCCCGGGCGCGGTCGGCATCGGCTGGGACAGCATCCTGCTCGGCCTCGCCAACCACCTGGCGAGCGGCGCGTCCGTCACCCAGGAGGAGGCGATGGCCTGGGCGATGAGCCCGGAGGGCCGCGAGTTCATGCGGCTCAGCGGCGACCTGTGGTGCGCGGCCGACATCGCCGCCGGCGCCGACCCGGAGCAGGCCCGCGCCGCCGCGGCCCGCACGCTCGCCGCGTACCTGGGCGAAGAGCCGCCCGCCCGGGACTGAGCGTCACTCGTCGCCGGTGAGACTGAGCGAGCGCAGCCGCTGCCCGGCCCACACCACCGCGCCGACGGCGACGACGATCATCGCCGGTACGGCGAAGCCCAGCGACACGTCCGCCTTGAAGAAGGGCGAGGTGGAGATCGCGTCCGCCACCGACTGGGCCCACTGCTGGATGGAGAGGCTGCGCGCCCCCGGCACGAGGCTCCCCACCAGCCCTTCCCACACCAGGGCGTAGCTGACGCCGATCGTCACCGCGTGCCGGGTCAGCACGCCGACGAGCAGGAACAGCGCGGCGTAGACGACGCCGCCGCACAGCGCGCCGAGCGCGAAGCCGTACGCGAGCCCGGACTCGCCGCCCACCAGCAGGTACGCCGCGAGGAACGTGGGCACCGCGCCGAACAGCGCCAGCAGCGACGCGGCCACCGCGAACTTCGTGTAGGCGATCACCGGGCGCGCGATCGGCTTGGACAGCAGATGCAGGATGGTGCCGTCGTCGATCTCCGGCGCGATCACGCCGGTGCCCGCGACCAGGCCGAGCAGCGGCAGCATCGTGCCGATCGCGAAGCTCCGCATGAGCGTCACGGTGCTCTGCTCGCCGACGTCCCCGATCAGCCGCAGCAGGACCGCGAGGCCGATCAGCGACAGCGGCAGCAGCACCAGCAGCAGCACCCGCCTGCGGCCGAGCACGGCCCGGTAGGTGATGCCGGCCACGACGGTGTTCATCACACGCTCCGGGAGATCAGATAGGAGAACACGCTTTCCAGGTCCTCGTCGGCCGGGGAGACCTGCCACAGGCGCACCCCGGCGTCCCTGGCGAGGCGCGGCAGCAGCCGGGTGAAGCGGCGGAAGTCCACCGCCTGGACCTCCAGGCCGTCGCCGGTCAGCGACACCGACGCCGACGAGGCGTCGGCGATCAGCGCGGCGGCGAGCCGCCGGTCGTCGCTGGAGCGCACCCGGAACAGATGGGGCCGGTCGGTCATCCGGCGGCGGATCTCGCGGAAGTCGCCGGAGGCGGCGTGCCGGCCGGCCACCAGCACCTCGATGTGCTCGGCGACCCGCTCCACCTCCTCCAGGATGTGCGAGCTGAACAGGATCGTCCTGCCCTCCTCGCCCATCCGCCGGATCAGGTCCATCAGGTGCAGCCGCTGGCGCGGGTCCATGCCGTTGAACGGCTCGTCGAGCAGCAGCACCCGCGGGTCGTGCACGAGCGCGGCGGCGACCTTCACCCGCTGCCGCATGCCCTTGGAGTACGTCTCGACGCGCCGGTCCTTGGCGCCCTCCATCTCGACCGTGGCCAGGGCCCGGCGCGCCGCGGCCTCCGGGTCGGGCAGCCGGTGCAGGCGGGCGCTGGACAGCACGAACTGCCAGCCGGTGAGGAAGCCGTACACGCCCTCCTTCTCCGGGACGAGGCCGACCAGGCGGAAGATCTGGTGGTTGCGCCAGATGCGTTCGCCGTTGAGGGTCGCGGCGCCGGTCGAGGGGGCGAGGAAGCCCGCCATCATGTGCAGCAGCGTGGACTTGCCCGCGCCGTTCGGCCCGAGCAGGCCGGTCACGCCGGGACCGATCCGCATGGTGACGTCGTTGACCGCCACCACGTTGCCGTACCAGCGGGACACCTGGCTCAGCTCCACCACGGCGGGGGCGGCGTCGCGCGTCGTCGTCATCGGGAGCCTCCCGGCCGGTAACGCAGGAAGAGCCCGCCGATCGCCAGCGCGGTCGCCGCGACCAGCAGCACCAGGGGGACCGGCCCGCCCGGGTAGGCGTCGACGGTGGACGACCGGACGTCGAACAGCCACGACTGCACCGCGTCCACCAGCAGGAACGGGTTGATCAACAGCGCCCACACCGCCGCGTCGTCGCGGCTGAGCGAGGACAACACGCCGAAGAGCACCAGGGAGACGGCCGAGGTGAGCAGGTAGAAGGCGCTCACCGCGGCCACCCCGAGGCCGCGCCGCGGCGTGAACGAGGCGAGCGCGAGGCCGACGGCCGACAGGAACACCGCGTGCAGCACGCCGGTCGCCATCGCGGCCGTGTAGCCCTTGACGTCGGCGCCGCCGGGCATGTCCACCAGCAGTTCCCCGATGAACATCACGGTGAGCGGCACGGCGATCAGCGTGTACATCGCCACGGCCAGCGCGGTCAGCTTCGCGAAGACGTAGTCGGCGACCAGGATCGGCCGGGACAGGTACAGCGGCAGCACGCGGAACCGCAGGTCGGGCGCGACCAGGTACGGCGACTGCGAGGCGAGGAAGATCGCCGGGACGACCTGCATGATCACCATGTAGTCGGTGTACGCGATGGCGCGCTGCTTGAACAGCGCCATCACCCCGACCGACACCGCGGCGGGCAGCAGCATCGTGCCCGCGATCAGGAACGGCATGATCTTCGCGCGGGCGGGCCTGCGCAGCCCCCACACGCCGCGCAGGCTGTGCGCGGCGAGCGTGGCGAAGGCGTGCCCCCGGCCGAGCCGCCGCCCCTCGTAGCGCCGGTAGCCGATGTCGTGGATGACGCCGGTCGGCTGCGGCGTCTCCACGGCGCCCACCGGGCCCGCGTCGGCGGTTCCGCTCACCTGACCTCCTCCAATTCGGCCCCCGTTTCGTCGCGGAACACGTCCTCGATGCGCTGCCGGCCCTGCTCCAGGCGGACCAGCGACAGCTCCAGGTCGGCCACCGCGTCCCGTACCGCGTCGTACGTCGCCTCCGAGCGTGCCTCGACGGTGAGCAGGCGGCCGTGCCGTACCGCGGACTCCCCGGCCGCGGCGAGCCGGACGAGCAGGGCGTCCTGCCCGTCCTCGACCTCCACCGTGATGGTCCGCGTGGCCTGGGTGAACTCGGTGATCGCCGAGGAGCGCAGCAGCCGCCCGCCGTCGATCACGATCACGTGGTCGCAGATCCGCTCCAGCTCGCCGAGCAGGTGCGAGGTGACCACGACGCTGATGCCGAACTCGACGCCGACGCGCCGGATCAGCGCGAGCATGTCGTCGCGGCCCTGCGGGTCCAGGCCGTTGGTCGGCTCGTCGAGGAAGACCACCCGCGGGTCGTGCACGAGGGCCTGGGCGAGCTTCACCCGCTGCCGCATGCCGGTGGAGTAGCCCCCGATCGGGCGGTAGCGCTCCTCGTACAGGCCGACGTGCCGCAGCGTGTCGGCGGCCCGCTCGCGGGCGGCCGTGCCCGGCAGGCCGGACATGCGCGCCATGTGGATGACGAACTCGGTGGCCGAGATGTCCGGGGGCAGGCACTCGTGCTCGGGCATGTAGCCGACCAGCCGCCGGATCTCCAGGGACCGCGCGGAGCTGTCCATGCCGAGCACCTCGGCACGCCCCTCGGTCGGCCGCAGCAGCCCGAGCAGGATCTTGATCAGGGTCGACTTGCCCGCGCCGTTCGCGCCGACGAGCCCGGTGACGCCGGGACCGGCGGTGACGGTGAGCCGGTCGAGGGCGGTGACGCGCGGGAAGCGCATCGTCAGCCCCTCGGTGGCGAGGATCGTCATGTCCGGGACCCTATCGCCGGGCCGCAGCCGTGTCCTCGGCCATTAGGACGACTCCGTGCGTCCCTCCCAGGTACAACCTCAGGTACGGCGCAGCCGCACCCGGGAGACGGCGTGGTCGGGCCCCTTGCGCAGCACGAGCAGCGCGCGGGCCCTGGTCGGGGCGATGTTCTCGACCAGGTTGCGCTCGTTGATGTCCCGCCAGACGTTACGGGCGAACGCGGTCGCCTCCTCCTCCGACAGCTCGGTGAGGAACCGGAAGTAGGACTTGGGGTCGGAGAAGGCGGTGCGCCGCAGCTTGTGGAAGCGCGCCACGTACCACTCGCGGATGTCCTCCACCCGGGCGTCCACGTAGATGGAGAAGTCGAAGAAGTCGTTCACCGCGAGCGCGGCGGGCGGCGCGGGCTGCAGCACGTTGAGGCCCTCGACGATGAGGATGTCCGGCCGGACGATCCTCTGCTGCACGCCGGGCAGGATGTCGTACTCCAGGTGGCTGTACACCGGCGCGACGACCTCGGGCACGCCCGCCTTCACCGAGGCGACGAACCGCACCAGGGCGCGCCGGTCGTAGCTCTCCGGGAAGCCCTTGCGGTGCATGATGCCGCGCTCCTCCAGCACCTTGTTCGGGTAGAGGAAGCTGTCGGTCGTCACCAGCTCCACCCGCGGGTGGTCGGGCCAGCGGGCGAGCAGCGCCCGCAGCAGCCGCGCGGTCGTCGACTTGCCCACCGCCACGCTGCCCGCGATGCCGAGGATGTACGGCGGCGGCGCGGCCTGTTCGCCGAGGAACGCGCTCACCGTGGCGCCGCGTCGCCGGGCCCCGGTGAAGTGCAGGTTGAGCAGCCGGCTCAGGGGCAGGTAGATGTCGGTGACCTCGTCGAGGTCGATGGGGTCCTCGACGCCCCGCAGCTCCTCGAGCTCCCGCTGGTCCAGGGTGAGCGGGGTGTTCTCGCGGAGCCGTCGCCACTGGTCGCGGCCGAGTTCGACGTACGGCGCGGGCGCCCCGTCCCAAGCGTTGCCCATATTCGCTGAGCGTACCGGTAAGGCTAAATCGGCAATCGGGGCCTCCGCCCTGAGCCGCCGCCTTAGAGTGAAATTCGCTCGTACTCGGCGATCGACGGGAGCGTACGTGCATATGGAGCGGCGCCTCTTCCTCGCCCAAGGCGTCACCGTCGCGGCGGCGGCGCTGTCGGGCTGCGGGCCGTTCCAGGGCGCGGCGGCGGTCGGCGTGCGCGGCGAGCGGCGTCCGGGCGGCGGGTACGGCCCGCTCAAGCCGGTCAAGGACCGCCGTGACGGCCGGGTGCGCCTGCACCTGCCCGAGGGCTTCGCCTATCGCTCGTTCAACCCGGCGGGCTCCCGGCTCACCGCGGGCGGCGCCACGCCGGGCAGGCACGACGGCATGGGCGCCTTCCCCGGCCCCGGCGACCGGGTGATCCTGGTGCGCAACCACGAGGTGAACGGGCCCGTCGGCGCGTTCGGCGACCCGGGCAAGGCGTACGACCCGGCGGCGGGCGGCGGCACCGTCACCCTGGAGGTGACCAGGTTCGGCGAGGTGAAGCGCTCCTTCGTCAGCCTGAGCGGCACCCAGATGAACTGCTCGGGCGGCGTGATGCCGTGGGGCTCCTGGATGACCTGCGAGGAGACCGTGAACGGCCCGGACGTGGGCGACGACCACACCGGCGGGGACAACCGCAGGCTGCGGCGCAGGCACGGCTACGTCTTCGAAGTGCCGGTCCGGGGCGCGGCGAGCGCGCGGCCGATCCGGGCGGCGGGGCGGTTCGCGCACGAGTCCGTCGCCTACGACCCGATCACCGGCGCGCTGTACCTCACCGAGGACAACTTCAACTTCCCCTCCGGCTTCTACCGCTACCTGCCGCCGAAGGACCCGATGCGGGAGGGCCGCCTGCTCGACGGCGGCCGGCTGCAGATGCTCGCCGTCGTGGGCAGCCCGCGCAAGAACCTCGCCAAGGCCCAGCCGGAGAACGCCTCCTGGAAGGTGACCTGGGTGGACATCGACGACCCCGACCCGGCGTTCACCGGCAGGCCGGCCAACGACGAGGCGATTCAGGCGGTCGGGCGGCAGGGCCGGGCGAAGGGCGCGGCGATCTTCTCCCGGCTGGAGGGCGCGGTCTACCACGACGGCACCGTCTACTTCGTCTCCACCCAGGGCGGGCCGCGCGCCGCCGGGGACAAGGCGCCGTCCGGGTTCGGCGACGGGCGCGGGCAGGTGTTCGCGTTCGACTGCGCGGCCGGTCGGCTGCGGCTCGTCTACCAGTCCCCGTCGTCGGCCACGCTCGACCTGCCGGACAACGTCACCACGAGCGCGCGCGGCACGCTCGTGCTGTGCGAGGACGGCGACGGCGACAACTACCTGCGCGGCCTCACCCCGGACGGGCGGATCTTCGACTTCGCCCGGCTGGAGCCGGTCCCGGGCGACCCGGGCGCGGAGTTCGCCGGCACCGTGTTCAGCCCCGACGGGCACACGCTCTTCGTCAACGTGCAGTCGGTGAAGGGCCTGTCGTTCGCGATCTGGGGGCCGTGGGAGCGCGGAGGCTTCTGACCGTGATCGTCGCAATCGGCGTGGACGTGGTGGACGTGGCCCGCTTCGCCAACGTGCTCGACCGCACCCCCGCGCTGCGCGAGCGGCTGTTCACCCCCGCCGAGCGGGAGCTGCCGGCGCCGTCGCTCGCCGCGCGGTTCGCCGCCAAGGAGGCCGTGGCGAAGGCGCTCGGCGCGCCGCCCGGGCTCGCCCACAAGGAGGCCGAGGTGCGCCGCGACGCCTCGGGCCGGCCGATCCTGCACGTCTCCGGCCGCGCCGCCGAGGTCGCCGCCGAGCTCGGCGTCGCCCGCTGGCACGTCTCGCTCAGCCACGACGGCGGTGTGGCGATCGCGTATGTGATCGCGGAAGGCGGCCCGCCGGATTAAATTCGGCAGGGTGCTGACCGCTTACACCGCCGACCAGATCCGGGCCGCCGAGCACGCCCTGATGGCGCGGCTGCCCGAGGGCACGCTCATGCAACGCGCCGCGACCGCGCTCGCGGTGGTCACCGCCAGGACGCTGGGCCGCGTGTACGGCTCGCGCGTCGCGCTGCTGATCGGCGGCGGCGACAACGGCGGCGACGCCCTGTACGCCGGGGCCCGGCTGGCCCGCCGGGGCGCCCGCGTCGAGGCGGTGCTCGCCGGATCGCGCGCGCACGAGGGCGGCCTGGCGGCGCTGCGCGCGGCGGGCGGCCGCGTCGCGGCCGGCGGCGAGCGCGGCGGCCTGCCCGGCGGCGTCGCGGACGTCGTCGCCGCGGCCGACGTGATCGTGGACGGGCTCGTCGGCATCGGCGGCGGGGGAGCGCTGCGGGAGCCGTACGCGGGGCTGGCGAACCTGGCGAACGACGCGGACGGCACGGTCGTCGCGGTGGACGTGCCGAGCGGGGTGGACGCGAGCACCGGGTGCGTCGCGGGCGCGGCGGTGCGCGCGGACGTGACCGTCACCTTCGGCGCGTGCAAGATCGGGCTGCTCGTCGACCCCGGGGCGAGCCTGGCCGGCCGCCTGGAGGTGATCGACATCGGGCTCGGGCCGTACCTGCCGGAGCCGGACGTCGTCGCGCTCACCGCGGCGGACGTGGCCGGGCGGCTGCCCCGGCCGGAGGCCGAGTCCGACAAGTACCGCAGGGGCGTGGTCGGCGTGGTCGCGGGCAGCGACCGGTACACCGGCGCGGCCGTGCTCGCGGTGGGCGGGGCGGTGCGCGGCGGGGCCGGCATGGTGCGGTTCGCGAGCGCGCCGACGCCGGTGCAGCTGGTGCGCGCCCGCTGGCCGGAGGCCGTCACCACGGTGATCGAGCCCGGCGAGGACCCCCGCGCGGCGATCGAGCGCGTCGGCCGGGTGCAGGCGTGGGTGCTCGGCCCCGGCATGGGCACCGACGAGCGGGCGCACGCGCTCGCCCGGGCCGTGCTCGGCACCGGCCTGCCGACGGTGCTCGACGCCGACGGGCTCACCCTGCTCGCCGCCGACCGCTCGCTGCTGCGCCCGGACCTGCTGCTCACCCCGCACGCGGGCGAGCTGTCCCGGCTGCTCGGCGTGCCGCGCGAGCGCATCGAGGCGAACCGGCTGGAACACGTGCGGCGGGCCGCCGGCGAACTCGGCGTGACCGTGCTGCTGAAGGGCTCGACCACGCTCGTCGCGGAGACCGGACGGCCGGTGCGCGTCAACACGACCGGCACCCCGTGGCTCGCCACCGGCGGCACCGGCGACGTGCTCTCCGGCCTGGCGGGCGCGCTGCTCGCCGGCGGCCTGTCCTGCCTCGACGCGGGATCGTGCGCGGCGTTCCTGCACGGCCTGGCCGCCCGGGTGCTCCCCGCGCGGCCGATCTCCGCGCAGGACCTGCCCGACGCCCTGCCCGAAGCGCGACGCGCACTGGATTCACCTGCCAAAATGGAAGGATGAGCGCTGCGACCCCCGCCGAGGCGCGGGTGGACCTCTCGGCCATCGCCCACAACGTCTCCGTGCTGCGCGGGCACGCCCCGGGCGCGGAGCTGATGACCGCGGTGAAGGCGGACGGGTACGGTCACGGTCTCGTCCCCTCGGCCCGCGCCTGCCTGGAGGCGGGCGCGGCGCGGCTCGGCACCGCGCTGGTGTCCGAGGCGCTGGCGCTGCGCGCGGCCGGGATCACGGCCCCGATCCTGGCGTGGATCATCACGCCGGGGGAGTCGCTCGACGAGGCGGTCGAGCGCGACGTCGAGCTGTCGGCGAGCGACGTGACGATCCTGGACCGCATCGCGGACGCGGCCCGCCGTACCGGGCGGACGGCCCGGGTGCACCTGAAGGCCGACACCGGGATCTCGCGCGGCGGCTCGCCGCTCGCGGCGTGGCCGGACCTGCTGGACCGGGCTCTCGCCGCGCGGGCGGAGGGCGTCGTCGAGATCGCCGGCCTGTGGTCGCACTTCGCCTGCGCCGACATCCCCGGCCACCCCTCGATCGGCGCGCAGCTCGCCGCGTTCGACGAGGCGCTCAACATCGCCGAGAAGCTGGGCGCGGGCGGCTCGCACGTGATCCGGCACATCGCCAACTCGGCCGCCGTGCTCACCCTGCCCGAGGCGCGCTACGACATGGTGCGTCCGGGAATCGCCGTTTACGGCCTGAGCCCGATCCCCGAGGCGGGCGACTTCGGGCTGCGCCCGGCGATGACGCTCGTCGCGCGCCTCGCCCTGGTCAAGCGGGTGCCGCCGCGGTCGGGCGTCTCCTACGGCCACCTGTACGTCACCGAACGCGAGACCACGCTCGGCCTGGTTCCGCTCGGGTACGCGGACGGTGTGATGCGTGGACTGTCCAATCGAGGGGAGGTGCTCGCCGCGGGCCGGCGACGGCGCGTCGCCGGGAGGGTCTGCATGGATCAGTTCATGATCGACCTGGGTGACGATCCGGTCGAGGCGGGTGACGAGGTCATCCTGTTCGGACCGGGGGACGACGGCGAGCCGACCGCTCAGGAGTGGGCGGATTCCCTCGGCACGATCACCCATGAGATTGTGACAAGGATCGGGGCGCGCGTACCGCGCGTTTACCGGTGTGCGGGTGTGCAATAAGGAGGATCCGTGAGCAGGCGGCGAAGGGTCGGGATCGCGGGGGCCGTCGTCGGAGCCGCTTCGGCGGGTGTGGCGGCGGCGGCCTTGGCCAAGAGATATGCCGTCGGGCGCATCCGGTTGCGGCCCGATCCGGAGGCGAGCGAGCCGTTCGGCGAGCTGCGCGGGCAGGAGACGGCGGTCACCACCTCCGACGGGGTGCGGCTGCACGCGGAGCTCGACGGGCCGCAGGAGGCGCCGCTGACCGTGGTGTTGTGCCACGGCTACACGCTCAACCTGGACTCCTGGCACTACCAGCGCCGTGACCTGCGCGAGGCCCACCGGCTCGTGCTGTTCGACCAGCGCTGCCACGGCCGCTCCCAGCGGGCCGGCGTCGCCGACCGCACCATCGAACGGCTCGGCGACGACCTGCGCGACGTGCTCGACGCCCTGGTGCCGGGCCCGTGCGTGCTGGTCGGCCACTCCATGGGCGGCATGACGATCATGGCGTTGGCCGAGCGGCATCCGGAGCTGTTCGGCGACCGGGTGCGAGGGGTCGCGCTGGTCTCCACCTCCGCGGGGCGGCTCGCCGAGGTGACGCTGGGGCTGCCCGCGATGCTGGCCAAGGCCGTGCACCTGGTGGCGCCGCAGGCGGTCGCCGTGCTGGGGCGGCGGGCGGCGCTGGTGGACCGCGGCCGGCAGGTCGGCAGCGACGTGTCGTTCCTGGCGATGCGGCTGTTCGGGTTCGGCGACTCGCGGAACGTCAGCCCCACCCTCGTCGACTTCGTCGACACGATGATCCGCTCGACGCCGACCGACGTCATCGCGGACTTCTACCCCGCGCTGATGTCGCACGACAAGCTCACCGCGCTGGACGTGCTGGACAAGGTGCCCACGTCGATCATCGTCGGGGACAAGGACTGGCTCACCCCGCCGGACCACAGCCGCGCGATCGCCGGCGTGGTACCCTCGGCCCGCCTCGAGGTCGTGCCCGGCACCTCGCACCTGGTGCAGATGGAGCGCCCCGACGTGGTCAACGAGGCGCTCCGCGACCTGATCAAGCGGGTGCAGGGGGACGATCTGTGAGGAGCGGCGGATGAGGACGGCGCGGACCGCGGAGGAGATGCGGGCCCTCGGCGCCGAACTGGCGACCCGGCTGCGGCCGGGCGACCTGCTGGTGCTCTCCGGGCCGCTCGGCGCGGGCAAGACCACCCTGGTGCAGGGCATCGCCGAAGGGCTCAAGGTCCGCGGGCCGATCACCTCGCCGACGTTCGTGATCGCCCGGGTGCATCCGTCGCTGTGCGACGGCCCGGCCCTGGTGCACGTGGACGCGTACCGGCTCGGCGGGCGGCTGGAGGTCGACGACCTCGACCTCGACGCCTCGCTGGAGGAGTCGGTGACCGTGGTGGAGTGGGGCGAGGACCTCGTCGAGGCGCTCAGCGACGAGCGCCTGGAGATCGACATCATCCCCGGCGAGTCGGGCGAGGAGCGCCACGTCCGGATCACCGGCGTCGGCCCGCGCTGGTCGCGCGAATCCTGAGAGTTTTTCGCCGTTCCTGTGGACCCGCTGTGATCTAGGCCGGAATCCCGGCATAGAGATCAACCAGAGTGGTTGGTCTATATTTTCGGGGTATGAGGGTCAACAGCAGGTAGCGTGATCGTCGATCGTGGTCCAAACGGCGAGGCGGGAGTGTGCGGCGTGCGCAGGATCGGTCAAATCGCGTTAGCGGGAACCCTCGGGCTGTTCGGCGCCGCCGCCTGTACGGCGGAGGCACAGTCGGGCTCCCCGAGTCCTTCCGCCAGCCCCACGGCCTCCGCTCCGGCCCCGGCGAGCCGCCAGCCGGTCCGGGTCGAGCTCAACCCGTCGCGGACCACCGGCGGGACCACGAAGTCCATCCGCATCCGGGCGTTCTGCCCGCTCCCGCAGAACGGCACCGAATACCGCGCGACCGCCCGATCCGAGGCGTTCACCGGCGTCGTCACGCTCGCCCAGCCCACCGCCACCCCGGCGGCGGGCGACGCGACCTCGACCCCCGCGATCCCCGAGGTGCGCGGCTTCGCGCTGCTCAGCGCCGACGCCCGGCCCCGCACGTACACCGTCGAGGTGCGGTGTGAGGCCACCAACGACACCGGCACCGCCCGGCTGACCATCACCGCCCGGCCGCGCGCCTCCGCCACCCCGACCCGTACCCGCACCACGATCCCCACCCGCGCGCCGCACGCGGGCGGCGGCGGCACCGCCGCGGGCGGCCCGCTCGAGGAGGAGTCCGGCCTGCCGCTGCCGCTCACCGGCCTCGCGGTCGCCGCCCTGGTCGGCGGCGGGGTCATGTTCTTCCGACGCCGGGCGCGATGAGCCAGTGGAAACGCATCGCGATCGCCGGCGTCGTCACCGGCACCCTGCTGTACGCCGTCGCCGGTCGTGACCTGCGGGAGACCCGGGAGGAGCGGGCCCCCGCCAAGGTCGCCGCGGTGCCGCAGCG
>Ga0164243_10010820_pt1 | contig 13074 bp, 10 predicted proteins | sample OricompcompostOP_FD_108781 | JGI IMG/M metagenome (GOLD analysis project Ga0164243, IMG submission 108781) | Organic Plus compost microbial communities from Emeryville, California, USA - Original compost - Organic plus compost (OP) | ecosystem: Engineered > Solid waste > Mixed feedstock >... | reverse complement strand
GGCGCGATCGTGTTCACCCGGATGCCGTGCTGTGCGAGGTCGCGCGCGGCAGGAACGGTGAGCCCGACGACGCCACCCTTGGAGGAGGAGTAGGCGGCTTGTCCGATCTGGCCCTCGTAGGCCGCGACGGAGGCGGTGTTGACGATGACTCCGCGCTGGCCGTGCTCGAGCGGCTCTGTGGCTGCGATCGCTTCCGCGGCGAGGGCCAGTACGACAAAGGTGCCGATCAGGTTGACATGGACGACCTTCGTGTAGAGATCGAGATCGTGCGCGCCGTCCTTGCCGAGGATGCGGGCCGATGGTCCGATGCCGGCGCAGTTCACGACGATGCGCAGGGGGCCCCGTTCGGCCGCGACCCGGACGGCGTGCCGAACCTGCGTTTCGCTGGTGACGTCGGTCTCGATGTAGGTGGCGCCCTCGATGGCCGGTGCGCTGCTCACGTCGAGGTCGAGGCCGAACACCCGGACGCGCTGGGCCGCGAGCGCCTGAACGGTCGCGCTGCCGAGCCCGGAGGCGGCGCCTGTGACGATGGCCGAGACGTTGTCGATGTGCATGGGCGTCCGTTCTCTGCTGTGGTCACCGCGCCGTCGGCGGCCGTGACGTGGGGAGGCGCGGCCGGGCCGGTCGCCTGTGATAGTCGACATAGCCTAGAATCACATGTACTCTCCCGTCGAGAGCGGGCCGCGGCCCGGTCCCGGCCTGCTGGGACAGCGGTTCGGCCGGACGCCGGGTCGTCGCGGCGCGGCTCCACCACCGAGGCGTGTGCTCAGCGACATAGCCTAGGACACTTTGTTGGAAATCGACGGACGGTGAACGGCCGGTCAGTCGGTCCTGATAGGAGCGTGTGTCAGTGGAACAGCTCAACGGCCGGACGGCCTTCATCACCGGCGGGGCGCGGGGCATCGGGCTGGGCATCGCCAGAGCTCTGGCGAAGCAGGGTGTCCGGCTCGCGATCGTCGATGTCGATCAGGCGGCCCTGGACCAGGCGAAGGAGGAGCTCGCGAGACTCGTGCCGACGGAGGCCCTGGTCCTGGACGTTCGTGACAGAGAGCGCTTCGTCGCCGTCGCCGACGAGGTGGAGGCCAAGCTCGGCCCGGTTTCGCTGCTCTTCAACAACGCCGGCGTCACCGGCGGCGAGTCGACCGCCAAGATGACCTACGAGTCGTGGGACTGGATGCTCGACATCAACCTCGGCGGCGTGATCAACGGCGTCCAGACCTTCATGCCACGCATGATCGAGCGCGGCGAGGGCGGCCACATCGTCAACACGGCGTCGGGTGCGGGTCTGGTGGTGATCGGCGCCGGCGTCATGTACAGCGCCGCCAAGTTCGGTGTCGTCGGCATGTCCGAGGCGCTGTGGCACGGCTTGTCGAAGTTCGGGATCGGCGTGAGCGTGTTGTGTCCCGGTTACGTGGCCACCGACATCGTCGACAACTCGATCTCGGTCCGAACAGCCGGTCAGCCCGCGGACGCCGCCGCCGGGACGGCCAAGCGCGAGCGCGCCCGACACTCGATCTCGGGGGGCGTCTCGCCCGATCTCGTCGGGGACATCGTGCTGGACGCCATCCGCGACGAGCGCCTGTACATCTACACCGACCGGATGATCGCGTCCTACCTCGAAGATCGGCACCGGATGCTGATGAGCGCATTCGAGCCGCTCGATGCGCGGATGCCCCACGGCGTCACGGCGGCGAAGGACTCCGGCGCATGAGCGCGTGGGAGTCGATCCGCTACGAGGTGCCGGTGCCGAAGGTGGCGCGGATCGTGCTGAGTCGCCCGGAGAAGCGCAATGCCCAGAGCTACCACCTGCTCTACGAGCTGAACGAGGCATTCGATCGCGCCGCCCAGGACGACGGCATCAGCGTCATCATCCTGGCGGCCGACGGCCCGGACTTCTCGGCCGGTCACGACCTCAAGGACACCCGGCGGATGCAGGCGTTCGAGGACTTCGACGCCGTCGGCACGTGGTGTGGTTTCGGCTGCGCAGGGGCGGAGGGGAGGATGGCGATCGAGGCTGAGGTCTATCTGGGGCTGTCCGAGCGGTGGCGCAATATCGCCAAGCCGACCATCGCCGCCGTGCAGGGCAAGTGCATCGCGGGTGGTCTCATGCTGGCCTGGCCGATGGACCTGATCGTCGCCGGGGAGACGGCCAGCTTCCGGAACAACACGATGGAGATGGGCGTGGCCGGCACCGAGCTCTTCCACGAGCCGTGGGAGCTCGGCGTTCGCAAGGCCAAGGAGTTGATGTTCACCGCCGACTACTACAGCGCGCAGGAGGCGCGCGAGCTCGGCATGGTGAATCACGTCGTACCCGACGCCGAGCTGCAGGACTTCACGCTCGCGCTGGCCGAGCGGATCTCGCGTATGCAGCTGTTCGCCCTGAAGCTCGCGAAGGCCGCCGTCAACTCCGCGCAGGATCGGATGGGCCGCAAGGACTCGCTCCAGATCGGCTTCGCCCACCATCAGCTGTCCCATGCCCACAACCAGGAGCTGTACGGCTACGGCATCGACCCGGCCTTCATGGATCGGCTCGGGTACGCCCGGCCGGCGTCGAAGCCGGAGCAAGCGCAGGCAGAGCAAGCGCAGGCAGAGCAAGCGAATGAAGGAGACCGATCGTGACTGACACCATGGAGCCGGCCAACGAGTACGAGACGATCGTGTACGAGGTGCCTGCCCCCAAGGTCGCGCGCATCGTCGTCAACCGACCGGAGAAGCGAAACGCCCAGAGCTACCGCATGCTCTACGAGCTGAATCAGGCATTCGACCGAGCCGCCCGCGACGACGACATCAGTGTGATCGTGCTCGCCGCGGCCGGACCGGACTTCTCGTCGGGCCACGACCTGAAGGACAGCGAGCGGATGGAGGTGCTCGAGGAGTTCGACACGGTCGGCACGTGGTGCGGGTTCGGCTGTGCCGGCGCCGAGGGCCGCATGGGGATCGAGGAGGAGATGTACCTCGGCCTCTCCGAGCGGTGGCGCAACATCGCCAAGCCGACCATCGCCGCCGTGCAGGGCCGGTGCATCGCAGGAGGCATGCAGATCATCTGGCCGATGGACCTCATCGTGGCGGCGGAGGACGCCAGCTTCAAGATCAACCCGATGGAGATGGGCGTCGCGTGCGCCGAGTTCTTCCACGAGCCGTGGGAGCTGGGCGTCCGCAAGGCCAAGGAGCTGCTCTTCACCGCCGACTTCTTCTCCGCGGAGGAGGCGCGTCAGCTCGGCATGGTCAATCGGGTCGTGCCTGCCGCAGAGCTGCAGGACTACACGCTCGCACTGGCGCAGCGCATCGCAGGGATGCAGCTCTTCGCGCTCAAGCTCGCGAAGGCCGCGGTCAACTCGGCACAGGACAGGATGGGTCGTCACGATTCCCTGCAGGTCGGCTTCGCCTATCACCAGCTGAGTCATTCGCACAACCAGGAGGTCTTCGGCCTGCCGGCCGACCCGACCTTCATGAAGGCATGGGGAAGGGTTCCCCGATGAGCGCCGCGACCGACGAGGTGCTGGATTCGGCCGTACGTACAGAGCTGCGTGGCAAGGTGCTGTGGGTCCACCTGCAGCGGCCCGAGGTGCTGAACTCGATCAACGAGGAGATGATCGGCGGTCTCTCCGCCGCGTTCGACCGCGCCGACGCCAAGGACGTGAGGGTCGTGGTCGTCCGTGGCACGGGCCGCGCATTCTGCGCAGGCGCCGACCTGGTTCAAGTGCCGGGCGAGCAGGTCGACACCTCTCGGATGGAAGGGATCGTCGAGCGCGTCGCCGCGATGGTGGACCGGATCGCGACGCTGCCGAAGCCGGTCATCGCCGGGGTCAACGGAATCGCCGCTGCCGGTGGCCTGGAGATCCTCCTCGCCTGCGACCTGGTGGTGGCCGTCGAGGGGGCTCGGATCGCCGATGCGCACAGCAACTACGGACTGCTCCCGGGCGCCGGCGGCTCGGCTCGCCTGCCGCGCGCCGTCGGCACGGCCATGGCCAAGCGGATGATGCTGACCGGAGAGTTCGTGCTCGCCGAGCAGCTGGTGGCCAGCGGCTTCGTGAGCGAGGTCGTCCCCGCGCCCCGGCTCGACGAGCGATTGGAGGAGCTGAGCACGTCGCTTGCGCTGCGCAGTCCGCGGGTGATGGCGGCGATGAAGGAGTTGGCGAACGACGCGATCGACCTCTCACTCGCCGAAGCCTGTGCGGCGGAAGCCGCAGCACTCAGCGCATACCTGAAGACTCCTGACGTACACGTCGGCCTCGCCGCTTTCCGCGAAGGCACGCGTCCCGAGTTCGAGGACTGAAAGGCAGATCGTGACCGACGTACGTGTCGTCGGGGTGGGTATGACCCGCTTCGGCAAGTTTCCCGACCTCTCCCCGCGGCAGATGGTCGCGGAGGTGGTGGACGCCGCGCTCGCCGATGCCCGCATGGAAGCCGAGCGGATCGAGGCGGTGTATGTGAGCAACGTGTTCGCTGCCAGCCTGACCGGCCAGGAGTCGGTCCGAGGGCAGGTGTGGCTCGACGGCACGCCGCTGGCCGGCGTTCCGGTGTTCAACGTGGAGAACGCCTGTGCCAGCGGTAGCAGCGCCGTGGCCCTGGGGCGCACGGCCGTCGTTGCCGGTGAGGCCGAGAACGTGCTCGTGCTCGGGGTCGAGAAGATGACGCACCCCGAGAAGGGGCGCGCTCTGCGGGCGATGGAGGGCGCGATGGATCAGGAACGGCTTCCTCGGCTGCGCCGCTCGCTCGGCCTCGAAGAGGGGCAGGGCTCCCCGTTCATGCAGGTCTATGCCGAGTACGCCCGCGCCTACATGGAGCGCAGTGGTGCCACTCAGGAGGACTTCGCCCGCGCGGCGTCCAAGAACCACGCGCACGGTGCCCTGAATCCACGAGCCCAGTTCCGCGATCGGCTCAGTGTGGAGGAGGTGCTGGCGGCTCGGCCCGTCACCGGCCCGCTCACGGTGCCGATGTGCGCGCCGATCGGCGACGGCGCGGCCGCGGCTGTCTTGACCGGCTCTCCCGCGACGGAGGCCATGTCGCGCTCCGTGCGGCTGCTCTCGTCGGTCGTCGGCTCGGGCGTGCGTGGTCGGCCCGAGCTCGTGGTGGCCGAGACGGCCCGGCGCGCGTTCGAGCGTGCCGGCATCGAACCGGGTGACATCGACGTCTTGGAGGTGCATGATGCCGCCTCACCGGCGGAGTTCATCGTGCTGGAGGAGCTCGGCCTGGCCGGCCCTGGAGAGGCTCCCGCCATGATCCGCGCGGGTGACACGACGATCGGCGGCCGTGTCCCGGTCAATCCCAGTGGAGGCCTGGTCAGCAAGGGCCACCCGTTGGGAGCCACCGGTCTGGCCCAGATCTTCGAGCTGGTGGAGCAGCTCCGCGGGGAGGCCGGCGCCCGGCAGGTCGAGGGTGCACGGATCGCCGTCGCCGAGAACGCCGGCGGATATCTCGGTCCGGAGCCCGCTGCCGCCGCCGTCACCGTCCTCGCGCGCTGAGCGCCGAGTCGAGCAAGGAGATCAACGTGGAGCTGTCAGGACGCGTCGCCGTCATCACCGGTGCAGGCTCTGGACTCGGTCGTGCGGCCGCGGAGCGCCTGGTCAAGCAGGGTGCACGGGTCGCGCTGCTCGACCTGGACGAGGCGCGAGTCGTCGCGCTGGGAGATCTGCTCGGCGAGGATGCCCTTCCGGTCCAGGTGAACGTGAGCGACGCCCAGTCCGTCGCGAGCGCGATCGCACGCGTATTGGAGCGATTCGGGCGCATCGACGTGTGTGTCAACGCGGCTGGCGTCGCGACGCCGGGTGTCATCACCAACGGCGAGCAGCCGCTGCCGTTGGAGACCTTCCGAGCAGTGATCGACGTCAATCTCATCGGCGTGTTCGACGTGATGCGTCATTGCGTGACGGCGATGGCCGCGAACGAGCCCGTCGATGGTGAGCGGGGTGTTGTGATCAACGTGTCCTCGGGAGCTTGGGACCAGGGCCAGCGCGGACAGGCGGCCTACGCCGCGAGCAAGGCCGGCATCGTGGGCCTGACCCTTCCAGCTGCACGTGACGTCGCTCGCTACGGCGTCCGCGTCGTCGCGATCGCCCCCGGGCTGTTCGACACCAGCATGGCCAGCGGCCTCTCCGCGCAGGTGCGGGCCGGCCTCGAGAAGATGATCCTCCAGCCTTCGCGCCTGGGCGATCCCGACGAGTTCGCCGCTCTGGTACAGCACATCGTGGAGAACCAGTACTTCAATGCCACCACGATCAACCTCGACGCCGGCGTGCGGATGAGTTGACAGAACGGACTACGCGGTCATGGGACCTGCGATGAGCGAGAAGTCCTGGGACGATTCCGGTGTCGAAGAGGTGTCGGCGGGCGTCTTCCGGATCCCGCTCCCGTTGCCGAACGACGGGCTGCGGGCGGTGAACGTCTACGCGATATCCGAGGGCTCCGGAGTCACCATGATCGACGCCGGCTGGGCTCTCACCGAGAGCCTCGAGGCGCTGGAGCGAGGACTGGCCGAGATCGGGCACACACTCTCCGACGTCGAGCAGTTCCTGGTCACCCACGCCCACGGGGACCACTACGCACAGGCACTCACAGTTCGCAGGATGTTCGGTAGCCACGTCAGCATCGGTGCCGGCGAGCGTCGTTCGATCGAGGCGCTCAGCGATCCGGGCTTCCAACCCTTCTCGAGAATCGAGCAGAACCTGCGGGCCGCCGGCGCGGAGACGATCCTCGCCGAGATGCTGGCGTGGCGGCGTGACGCGGCCGCCAGGACGCCGCACGTGGCCTGGGAGCTTCCCGACCGCTGGTTGCAGGCGGGCACCGTCAACCTGCACTCGCGCGACCTCGAGGTCGTCGATACCCTGGGGCACACCGCCGGCCATGTGGTGTTCCACGATCTGCGCTCCGCCATCCTCTTCGCGGGCGACCATGTGCTTCCGAGGATCACTCCCTCGATCGGGTTCGAGCCGCGCGAGGCGGAGCTTCCGCTCGCCAGCTTCCTGGACTCGTTGCGAGTCGTCCTCGACCGTCCCGATGCCCGGTTGCTCCCGGCGCACGGACCGATCACCGACAGTGCACACGCGCGCGCCCACGAGCTGATCGCCCACCACGAGCGGCGCCTCAGCGAGACAGCGGCTGTGGTCGACGCAGGAGCGAGCACGATCTACGAGGTTGCTCAGCGGCTGGGGTGGACGCGACACCAGCGGAGGTTCGGGGAGCTGGACCTCTTCAACCGCAACCTGGCCATCGGCGAGACCCGTGCGCATCTCGACGTGTGTGTCGTCCGCGGTTGGCTCGTCGCCGACCCGGACTCGGACGGGATCGTGCGGTACCGCCGCGCCTGAACCGCGCCGAGCTCAGCCCAAGCCGAGTGACCGCCCGATGATCTCCTTCATGATCTCGCTGCTGCCGCCGTAGATGCGCTGCACTCGCGCGTCCGCAAAGGCGCGCGAGATCGGGTACTCGAGCATGTAGCCATATCCGCCGTGCAGCTGGACGCATGCATCGACGACACGTCCCAGCACCTCGGTCGCCCAGAGCTTGGCCTTGGCCGCATCCACGGCGGTGAGACGACCGGCAGTGAGCTCCGTGATTGCTCTGTCGACGAAGGTCTGGGTGATGTCAACCTCGGTCACGAGGTCGGCGAGTCGGAACCGTGTGGCCTGGAACTCTCCGACAGCCTTGCCGAACGCCCGGCGTCCTCTGACGTAGTCGAAGGTCCACTCCAGCGCGGCTCGTGCCGAGGCGATCGCCGCGACGGCCACGGACAACCGCTCCTGGGGAAGGTTGCGGGCCATCCCCACGAACCCGGCACCTTCCTTGCCGAGCAGGTTGGCCACAGGGACGCGGGCATCGGTGAAGAACAGCTCGGCGGTGTCTTGTGCGTGTTGGCCGAGCTTGTCGAGGTTTCGCCCCCGAGTGAATCCCGGCGTCCCTCGCTCGACGACGAGCAGGCTGAGCCCGCGATGCGGATCCTCGCCGGTGCGGACGGCTGCCACCACCAGGTCGGAATGGATCCCGTTGGTGATGAACGTCTTCGCTCCGTTCAGCACGTAGTGGTCGCCCTCGCGCACCGCTCGCGTGCGGATACCGGAGAGATCGGACCCGGTACCGGGCTCGGTCATGGCGATCGCCGTGATGAGGTGGCCGGTTGCGATGCCGGGAAGCCAGCGGCGCTTCTGGTCCTCGTTCGCCAGTTCCAGCAGGTACGGCATGACCACATCGGCTTGCAGCGACGGCCCGAGGACGGCGGGACCGACACCGAGTGCGGCACCCTCCTCGAGCAGGATCGCGTTGTAGCGGAAGTCGGCGATGCCGGCGCCGCCGTACTCCTCCGGGACTGCGGCGAACGCCCCGAGCTCGGCCAACTCGGTGAAGAGCTCACGCGGGACGATGCCAGCGCGCTCCCACTCGCCGTAGCGCGGAGCGACCGCCTTCTCGAGGAACGCCCGCACGCTGCGCCGGTAGCTGTCGTGTTCGTCCTCGAAGATCACGCGATCCACTCGATACTCCTCGGTCGTCATATGCTGGGCATCATAGAATAGGTCAAACGACACTATCCAGGATAGGCGGTCGCCTGTGCGTCGGTCTGACACGGCCATGGTCGTGGTGATGGTCCTGAGCGGGACCGTGTCCGCCCTTCAGTCCACCCTGGTGGTGCCGTTGCTCCCCGAGCTGCCGGGGCTGCTGCGCGTTTCGGCCGAGGATGCGTCGTGGCTCGTCACAATCACGCTGATCAGCGCCGCAGCCTCGACGCCGATCCTCGGTCGGATGGCCGACATGTACGGCAAGCGTCGCCTGCTGCTGGTCTCGATCGGCGCCTTGGTGGTCGGATCACTCGTGTGTGCGCTTGCGCCGAATCTGCACGTGATGTTGGTCGGGCGCGCGCTGCAGGGATGCGGAGCACCTCTGGTGGGCGTCGGCATCGGTCTCTTGCGCGACACCCTTTCGCCCAGCCGGATGGCACAGGCCGTGGCATGGATGAGTGCGTCGATCGGGATCGGCTCTGCCCTCGGACCACCCGCGGCGGGGCTGCTCGCTCACGAGCTCGGATGGCGGGGTGTGTTCTGGTCCTCGACCGGCTGCGGCGTCCTGCTCCTGGCCGGCGTGCTCGCCGTGATCCCGGAGTCGCCGGTGCGGGCGCCCGGACGGTTCGACATCGCGGGAGCCGCACTCCTGTCCATCGCGCTGACCTGCCTGCTCCTGCCTGTCACGAAAGGCCCGGCCTGGGGGTGGACGTCGCCACTGGTAGCGACCCTTGCGCTGGCCGGCGTGGTCACGGCGGTGGGCTGGGCCTGGTTGGAGTTGCGCGTGCCGGAAGCATTGGTCGACCTGCGTGCGGCCGCTCAGCGACCTGTGGCGCTGACGCACCTGGCCGGCTTGTTCGCGGGAATCGCGACGCTGATGAACTCGCTGGTCACGACCCAGTTCCTGCAGCTGCCGACGAGCGCGAACGGCCAGGGGCTCACCATGCTGCAGACCGGAATCGCGATGATCCTGCCGGGCACGGTGCTGGTGCTCTGGTCGCCTTGCGCCGGGCTGATGCTCAAGCGCTGGGGCGCGCGAGCATCGCTGTTGGTGGGCTCGGGCGTGCTTGCCGCGGCGTACCTCGCCCGGATCCCGCTGTCGCACAGCGTCGCGCAGGTGGTTCTCTCGTCCTGCGCGGTGAGCGTCGGCCTCTCGATCGTGTTCACTGCGCTGCCGAGCCTGATCATCAACGCGGTTCCGGTCCACCAGACGGCCGCGGCCAATGGCCTCAACGGCCTGGTCCGGACGGTCGGCGCCGCGGTGGCGAGCACCTCCGTCGCGGTCGTGCTCGCCGTGTCGGAGCATGGGACTGATGGAGTCGGCGACCCGGATGCGCACACGCTCTATTGGACGCTGCTCTTCGCCGGGATGTCGGCCCTCGTGGCGATGGCGGCAGCATTCCTCATTCCGGTGCGACAGCGCGGGCCCATCGTGGCGGTGGGGGCGCCTACTCTGTGTCGGTAGACACATAATCGAATGCGCTGTATAGATTCGTCGAGAACAAGTGACCGTGGCCGAGGCGTGCGACCCCGGCTTGACGACGCGGAGGCGTGGAATGATCGAAGAGTCCGGGATCCTGCGTGGCGAGGAGTTCGTCGCCACGGAAGCGCTCGGCGAACAGGCCAAGCGGGCGGCGAGCGCGCTGACCTCGATCGGCGTCGGCGCAGGAGACCGCGTGGCCCTGCTGCTGCGCAACGATGTCGCCTTCTTCGAGGCTGCGTTGGCCGCCGGCATGGTCGGCGCGGCGCCCGTGCCTCAGAACTGGCACGGCAAGCCCGAAGACGTACGCGGCATCCTCCTCGACTGCAAGGCGAAGCTTCTGGTGGCCCACGCGGACCTCTTGCGGCCGGTCGTCGACATCCTGCCCGGCGGCATGGAAGTTCGGGTCGTCCCGACTCCGCGAGACATCGGCGAGAGCTACGGCGTTCCCAAGGAGGCGTGGGCGGTTCCGGCGGGAATGTCGGAGTGGGGCGCCTGGATCGGTGGGTTCGACCCGCGCACGAAGGCGCCCGTCCCTGCTCCCTCGGCCATGCTCTACACCTCCGGGACCACCGGAAAGCCGAAGGGCGTCCGGCGCGACGCCATGGCCGGCACGACGCCGTATCTCGCCGATCTGGCGAGGATCAGCGGCTTCGGTCCCGGTGTTCGAGCGGTCGTGACCGGGCCGATGTATCACGGCGCTCCGCTGGCGTGGGCCATGGGATGGGCCCGTGGCGGCGCCTTCATCGCATTGCAGAACCGGTTCGATCCTGAGGACCTGCTCCGGCTGATCGAGGAGCAGCGCATCACGAACCTGATGTTGGTGCCGATCATGCTGAACCGGCTGCTCCAGCTTCCCCCCGAGGTGCGTGAGCGGTACGACGTCTCGTCGTTGCGGCACGTCACGATGGGCGCCGCGCCGTGTCCCAAGCACGTCAAGCGCGCGATCATCGACTGGTGGGGCCCTGTGCTCGTCGAGCAGTACGGCAGTCTCGAGATCGGCGTCGTCACTGGCGCAACCAGCGAGGAGTGGCTGGCGCATCCCGGCACAGTGGGCAAGGCGCTCGTAGGCGTGGATATCAAGATCCTCGATGCGGACGGCAGTGAGTTGCCGGTGGGACAGGCCGGCGAGATCTACACCCGCATCGAGGGCCAGCCCGATTTCGCCTACGAGGGCCGCCCGGAGGCGCGCGCCGAGATCGAACGAGACGGCTACCTCACGGCAGGAGACATCGGCTATCTCGATCGTGACGGGTTCCTCTATCTCAGTGACCGCAAGAAGGACATGGTCATCTCCGGTGGTGTCAACATCTTCCCGCCGGAGATCGAGGAGTGCCTGCTCACGATGCCAGGCGTCCGCGACGTTGCCGTCTTCGGCATTCCCGACGAGGAGTACGGCGAGGCCCTGGCGGCAGCTGTGGAGCTGGATGGCAGCGTCGCCGTGTCGGCGGACGGCGTGCGCGACTTCGTGCGCAGCCACCTGGCCGGCTACAAGGTGCCGAAGGTGGTCGACTTCATCGACCAGATCCCGCGATTGGACTCCGGAAAGATTCTCAAGCGCCAACTGCGCGAGCCCTACTGGGCCAAGGCCGGCCGCGCAATCTGACACTGTGGTGATCGACATAGGCTCGGATTGCTGATATAGATTCTCCACAGTCAGAACGTTGGCCGCGAGCGAGTGCCGCTCTGGTCGGAGACGCGTGGAGGCATCGCATGCTCGAAGAGTCGGGGATCCTGAGGGGCGAGGAGTTCATCTCGTCCGACACCTTGCATCTGCGCAGCCGGCAGGCGGCGACGGCGCTGAGCTCGATCGGGGTGGGCGAGGGGGACACCGTGGCGTTGCTGCTGCGCAACGACATCCCGTTCTTCGAGTCGGTCCTGGCGGCCGGGATGATCGGTGCGGCCCCCGTTCCGCAGAACTGGCACGGCACCCCCGAGGACGTCGTGGGCGTCCTGCTGGACTGCAAGGCGACGGTGCTGATCGCGCACGCAGACCTGCTGCTGCCGGTCCTGGACTCGCTTCCCGCCGGCCTCGAGGTCAGGGTCGTCCCGACGCCGCCGGACATCGGCGACGCCTATGGCATCCCCGAGAACGATCGCGAGGTTCCCGATGGACTGCTCGCCTGGGACGCCTGGGTCAGCGGGTTCGAGCCATGGAGCAAGGATCCCGTGCCGGCCCCCGGCGCGATGATGTACACGTCGGGCACCACCGGGAAGCCCAAGGGCGTGCGCCGCAAGGCATGGTCGCCTGAAGCGATGCAGCCCGGCGGCTACTACGCCGAGATGGCCGCCTACTTCGGAATCCGACCGGGCGCGCGTGCAGTCGTGACCGGGCCGCTCTATCACGGTGCCCCGCTGTTTTGGGGAATGGGCTGGGTGAGGGCCGGCGGGTTTGTCGTCCTCCAGCCCAAGTTCGACGCGGCGGACCTGCTGCGCCTGATCGATGAGCACAAGATCAACAGTCTCTACCTGGTCCCGATCATGTACACCCGGCTGCTCAAGCTGCCGCCGGAGGTGCGTGAGCGGTACGACGTCTCGTCCTTGCGCCATGTGAGCAACGCGGCCGCGCCATGCCCACGTCACGTCAAGCAGGCGATGATCGACTGGTGGGGCCCGGTGATCTACGAGATGTACGGCAGCCTCGAGGGCGGCGTCTGCACCGGGGCCACCGCCGAGGAGTGGATGGCCCACCCCGGCACGGTCGGCAAGGCGCTGGACGGCGTCGAGGTGAAGATCCTCGACGCCAGCGGAAACGAGGTCCCTGTCGGGGAGACCGGGGAGATCTTCACCCGCATCGCCGACCAGCCGGACTTCGTCTACGAGGGTCGGCCGGGTGCGCGCGCCGAGATGGAGAGGGATGGCTTCTTGACCGTCGGTGACGTCGGGCACCTCGACGAGGACGGCTTCCTCTACCTCTCGGACCGCAAGAAGGACATGATCATCTCCGGCGGCGTCAACATCTACCCGCCCGCGATCGAGGAGGTCCTGCTGATGATGCGGGGCGTGCGGGACGTCGCCGTCTTCGGCATCCCTGACGAGGAGTTCGGGGAGTCGGTAGCGGCGGCGGTCGAGCTGGACGGCAGCGTGGCGGTCACCGCGGACGAT
>Ga0164243_10010818_pt1 | contig 13074 bp, 12 predicted proteins | sample OricompcompostOP_FD_108781 | JGI IMG/M metagenome (GOLD analysis project Ga0164243, IMG submission 108781) | Organic Plus compost microbial communities from Emeryville, California, USA - Original compost - Organic plus compost (OP) | ecosystem: Engineered > Solid waste > Mixed feedstock >... | reverse complement strand
GAAAAGAAAGGGGGCGGCTCCCCCTGGGAGCCGCCCCCGCTCGACGCGCGCCGACTAGTCGAGGTCGGCGACGATGCCGTGCGCTGCCTCGTTCCCCATCTCGAGGCAATACTCGATCAGGATCTACCTCTTCTCGGTATCGCCGGTCTTGGCGAGCGGCGCGTTCTTCATCGGCCGCAGCGTGGCCATCTTGGCCATGCGCGGATCGATGACCAGCGCCGAGCGATTGCGCTGGAAGATGTTGGGAATGACGTTGAGCGTCCCGAAATCGGACACATAGGCATCAGCCGCCCCGACGATCACGGCCATCTCGTGCCCGGCCACATCCTTGCGGATCTGGGCGATGCCCGAGAACGTCGAGAACGTCTGCTTCTGCGCTGGCCCAAGCATCAGCATCTTCGGCCGCCCGCCCTTCGTGAAGACCGAGGCGAGCACGGTCTTGAGCAGTTCCTCGCTGAAGGGCCGGGTCGTGCCGTCCGTCGCCGCCGATACAAGCCCGGTGCCGGGCTCATAACCGCCATTCGCGCCGCCCGTGCCACGGCTGACATTGGAGGTCAGCCAGGCCTCGATGCCGGCCGAGCGCCGCGCCGCGCCGGCGCCGCCCGCAGCCGACCCCTTGTTCGAGAGAAGCTGCGCCTCGACGTCACGGCGCAGTTCCAGGCCCTTGAGAAGGACCTGATACTCCATCTCGCTCTCGCGGCCCGCCTTGTCGACGGCCTCCATGGTGCCGGTGACAGAGGCGACCTTGTCCGAGATCTGGGTGAAGTTGGCGACACGTACGGGCGGCGTCGCTGCATCGGCCGTTGCGTCCTCACCCTCGGCGACTTCGTTCGAGTCCGTGAATGTGGCGAGGTTCTGCACCTGCCATTCGTGCTTTGTGCTGGTGGCCTTGGCGCGGCCGATATTCGAGGTGAAAGGCACCTCGGTCGGATCGATGCGATAGACGATGTCGACGAGGTCTTCGCGAAGGCCTCGTGCGCTGTAGCTGTCCACCGTATTGGCGGGCACTGCCATGGGTCGATTCTCCTGAGTTGATCGATGGGTTAAAGGCGGAGGAGGCCGACCGCATCCTCGACGCGTCCGGTCTTCTCCAAGCGTTTCAGCCGGGCGGTGCGATCCTCGACCACCCGGTCCGCCCTGCTCTGCGCCGTGCCGGGCCATTGCACTTTGGGCACCGGCCGCGCGATCGCCTCGCTGCGTGCCCGTTGCGCGCGGTCGTACATCATGGCCTTCTCGAGAACCAAAAGGTTCAGATGCGAGAGGTTGCTGTCGTACTGCTCGGGCGCGAAGCCGACCGAGATCGCATAATCGCGGAGCTCACTGTGGAACCGGGCGAGGGCCGCCTTGTCCTGCAGATCGGGGCGTTTGCCGACAAGCGCTTCGCGTTCGCGGGCAACCATGCCGCGGAGCTGGGCTGCGCGCTGCTCTCGCTGCTGGGTCGCGACGCGTTGGGCTTCGACGACCGCGGATTGGAGGGCATCCTGGGATGCCTTCCAGCGCGCATAGCGCGCCGGGTCGCTCTGCGCCAGCGCGATCGCGTCGGCGTGGGTGCGGATGTCGACGAACTCGCCCGCGGCCTGCTGATGCAAGGCCGGGAGCATGGCGGCGAGCTGTTGGGCGTAATGCTGCCGCTCCGCTTCGACGGCTTTTCGCTCGGCCTCTACAGCCTTGCGCCACGCCGCCGTCTCTTGCAGCGCGCGGTTGGTCGTCTGTTCGCGCATGCGCTCCCGATCCGCGATGACCTGCTGGACCTCGCGGGGAAGCGTGCGGAACAGCGCCTTGTCCGCCGCTTTCCACGACGCCGGAGGCTCGATGGCCGCACCCTCGGGCTCAGGCCTAGGGGGCGGTTCGGCTCTATCGGCATCATCACTGTCACCGCTGAACCGCGGGTCCTCGCCCGAGGATGCGGCCTCGGCGTCGCCTTTGTCGAAGGCGCGCCGATCCTGATCGGCCGCACTGCGCCCAGGCTCGCGGCCCGGCGCGTGCGGTGAATTCTGCTCTTCCTCCCTCCCGCTCAGCAGGCCTACGGCCGCGTCGAGGGTAAGCGGACTCTCTCCCGCTTGAAGCGGGTTCTGATTCTGTGCGTCCATATTGTCCTCAGGTTGTGACGTTGTGATCTGTGAAAGACCGGGCGCGCTGGGTGTCGTCTACTACCCTGGCGACCTCAGCGCTGATGATCACCTGCCCGCGCCATGCCAACTTCGCTGGGCGTCAAGGCAGCCGGGAAGACTCGGCCGGATCTGCCGGATCGCACTGAGAAATTGGTCGATGACACCACGGCATCACCGCGATCCGATTCTGCTTTGTGGAAGCAAAGCCCAATGCTCTACTTATGGTAGACAGCGATTCGGCAGGCAGCCGGCGGTCTTACCCGCCGCGCTCTTGCTCATCGGCCGGTGACAATCCCATAGGACTCAGCATAGCGATGGCGCGCAACTCTGCCTTTGATACCGCCCGATCCGCCTACGAGTTCACCTTTCACAACATCGCTGCCTTTGCAGCGACCGTGTGGCCTTGGGGCTGCATCATCTACGCCGTCCACGTAGCTATCTATATCGTCGGACTAGGTGAGTTAATTGCAATCATCATGTCCAAGGCCATAGCGGCCCTAGCGTCCGCATCTGTGGCGGTTGCGTGGCACCGACGGGTCCTGCTGCAAGAGAACATCACTGGCGGCGCGGCGCTCCGATTTGGCCGCCGCGAGCTGCGCTTCCTGGGCGTCATCGCCATCATCTTGTTTATCTGTGTCATTTTTGTCGCGATCTGGTTTCCGGTAGTTATCTACTCGATAAAGAGCCACTGGCCCGGAGCTGAAACCGCGTCGGCGTATTTCCCGGTGTTCACGCTACTTCTGATGTATACCGCAACCGCGCGTATCAGCCTTGCCTTCCCGCTGTCTGCGATCGATCACGTCGGCTCCCTCTTGATCGACGCGTGGCGCCTTTCTCGCGGGCGCACGCTGTTTCTTCTTACTTTGTATGCCCTCAGCATCGTACCACTCATGATCTTCAGCAAAGGGCTCGGCTACGTCATGGATGCCGCCGCCGCTCAACCGAACTTGGCCCCTCTCATGTTTGGCCTCCACGCCCTCCGAATCGTAGTTTTTCTCTTCGGCGCCGCTGTATTCGCCAGTGCAGCCTCACTTGCCTTTTTGGCAGTCACGAAAACTGAAGCAGAGGGGAAAACCTAATCAGCAGGGCTGATAGGGCTTGCAGCGTGAGTAGATACGCAAGATTTCTCTTTGTGCAGAGCCAGAGGAAGTAGCCTCGTCTCTTGACGGCTGAGAGACTAATACGAAACTGGTGTTTGCCTAACCGCGGTAAGAAAATTCCGGTCCACCGGTAAACGCTCATCCCGAGTGTACTTCGACGAGCGCGGTTGGCTTTAACCTTCTTCAAAGGCGGCCAGCCTTTCGATACGTCGCGCGTTGCGAAAGGGACGGTGCGTTCCTATAGTCTTTCCCGCCTGCGTCGGGACGAGAGAGTATGTCAGCTCGTCCGGTGACCGTGGTCCCTGTCCGTCCTCTGGGCCACGCGACGCAGGTCATCTCATTTCGGCTCGAAGGCCGTCAGTACCCAAGGCGTCCTTGGACGCCCATCATAGTCGCGTCGGACCGCCGCAAAGTGCGTGTCGTTCTCCAGCCTGAATCGGTTTGGAGACGATGAAACCACGCGCATGTTGGAGATGATCGTCGGAAGCTCTTTGACGACTTCCGGATGTCGAGACAGAAGCTTGGCAAGCCCCATGCCAGTGCCAGGCCCAATTCCCGGTTCACCCCATGGCACAGCGATGCCGCCGATATCGTCGTGTCGCACTTGGCCTTTTACCTCGCCGCGCTGTTCTCGTTTGAGCAACTCCACCGCTTCTTCCCATGTATCAGCTTCCCACACCGGCCCGAATTCCTCGTCACCGGTGTGCCGCACCGCATAGGCGTTACCTTCGGTCTCGAATGGCTTCGTGCCCGGAAACGGAGCGGGCAGCGGCAGCCGCATCGCCGTAACCGGGGCGCTGGCGGTCGGGGGCAGTCCAAGCCCCATGCCGCTCGGCAGCGGCATGTTGCCCGACAGATAGCGCCCCGTATCCTCGGCATATCGCCGTAAGTTCAGTTCGCCGGTCACAGGATCGATTGTGGGCGGCGCGACTCCGCTTGGATTCGCGAGCACGCCGCCGACGAAGCGCCCGAGCGGACTCTGCGCTGCGTCATAGAGATTCTTGGCCATGTACATGCCGGGCAGGGCGAGGGGCGCAAGAGCGCGCCCCAGATCATGTTCTTCCTCGGAGCGCAGCATCCACCCCGTCAGGCCCTGCGGGGACGCAGCCTCTTCATCCTGGCGGTCGAAGCGCTGCATCCAGCCGATCAGGCCCTGGGGTTTTTCTTCCTCCGGTACGTCGCTTGCCGTATCGGGTGCGGGCCACCAACGCTGAATCGGATTGAAATGCTGAAAGAACATCGACATGCCTTATCCCCCGAACAGGCGCTTGCGCTCGCCCAGCCGCGCGATCTCGGCAAGCTGGCGTTCGGCCAGCTTGCGGCCCGATGCGAGAGTCTTGAGATGCGCCTCCACGCGGCCAGCGATCTGCACCGCCTGCCACAGCCGCTCGCGTGCCTCGCCATCGCGCGCGGGCGTCGCCTTCCAGGCTGCGACGTACTCGGCCTCGATCTTTATGAATATCTTTCCCACCAGCACCAGCGCGCGCTCGGCATCCTGCGCCTGCGCGAGTTCATCGCGCAGTTTCGCTTCCTCGTCCTGCATGATCGTCCTCGGTTGATCGAGATTGAAGTGGTCGGACTTAGCCGACGACACCGCCCGGGCGCGTATCCGGCTTGATGCGCGCGATCTCGGCTTCCAGATCCGCGACACGCTGCGCCACCGCCGCCTCGAGCCGCGCCCTGTACATCGCGATTTCGGCCTGAAGATCCGCCTTGTAACGGTCGACCTCCGCCTTCAACTGCGCTTTCATCGCCTCGATCTGCATGCGCCGCTCGGCCTCGACGAGGCGCGGGTCCGGCTCCGGCTCTTGGGGTTGCGCCAGCGCCGTCATGTCGGGCTCGGCGAAGAACGCGTCGGCGGAGCGGAAGCCCGCGTTCTCCACCAACTTCTTGAGGGTGTTGTAGACATTGGTCAGCGTGACGATCGGCCCCGCCGCCCCGCCCTGCATCTCCAGCGCGCGGATCTGAAGCTGCAGGATCTGCATCAGGAAGCTCTGCGCCTGGTCGCGCGTGCCGGTGCCCAACCCCACCATCACCGTCATGTCCTGCCGCGTCTTCCACTGGCGCGGGTCGACCGTGACCCATTTGTTGCGCAAGCGGACCATGCGCGCCCGCGTCCCGTGCTTCAGGATCAGGGCATGAAGGCCGAGGAACAGATCCTTGATCCCCGTCTCGGCAAAGGTGCGCGCAATCAGGCGGATGCGCTGCTGCGCCGCGTTGGCCAGAACAGTGACGCCGGTTGCGGTCTGCGTGAATGGATTCAGAGCGTCGGCATCCGGCCCGGCTGCAAAGCGCTGCACGCCGGTGCGCATCTCGCGGGCCACATCCATGTATTCCAGTACGGGAAAGATATGCGGCCCGATCGGGTTGGTCGGGATCGGCATCAGCCCGCCCGGCATCTTCGTCCGCACGATCCCGCCGGGGCGATTGGTAAGAAGATCATCGAGCGTGTGATCGGTCGTGTGACTCTCCGCCACTTCCATGCGCTGATTATTGGCGTAGTAGGCATTGTCCAGAAGCGCCCGAATGAGAGCCGTCTTGATCTTCTGGATATCCATCACGAGGTCCGCGACCGACCGGCCCCAGAAGCGATGGCTCATCAGGATCGGCGTGATTCCCGCGAACGGCATCCGGTCATAAGGCTCGTTGTCCAGGATCTCCTCGCCCGAGCCCGCGGTCGTGATCTTCCGCAATTCCGCGATCCCGTCGCCATCCCAATCGACACGGATATAGTGCTCCGTGACATCGATCATCCGCATTGCCTCGTCGGCGTCCGCCGTCTCGGTCCAGTCGTTATCCTCCACGGTGGCGCGCGATTCTGCCTCGAAGTCGGGCGCGGATGAGCCCTTGGGCAGCCCTTCGATCACGGCACGCGGATAGCCGGATGCGATCAAGTCCGAGACGGTGCGCTTCACCTTATGGGCGCAATAGCGCGCCTCGCGGATGGAGCGCGCATCCTTCGCGATCAAAAACTCCTCGGGCGGAACGGCGACGACGCGCACGCGCCCGAACCGGGAGCCGCGGATCACGACTGCATCGTGCAGTCGCGTCGTCGGCTTCTCGCCGAGCGGCCAGTCGGATGGAACCTCCTTTTCTGTGTGCTCGATGATCTCGACGGCACCGCGCATCGCATCGAGGGCCAGCAGAGCAAAGGCGTCATCGGTCAGGTCGGCATAGGTCTCGCGCTCGCCATCCTTCCCCTCTTCCCACCAGAACTTGACGATGCCGTTCTTCTGGATCAGGGCATCCTTGATCAGGCTGTGCAGGACGACGAAGCCCTGGTTCTCGCTGTAAAAGACGTGATTGACGTAATCCGTCTCCTGCTGCGCGGCCGCCTCGTCCTCTGGGCCGACGGGGTCGAAGTGCACGGCTTCGTCCGAGGCGGTGAAGATCTCCATCAAACTCGGCATGATGCCGTCGACCGTGTCCGCGACATCCGTCGAAACGGCGCGCGAGCGGCCTTCGGGCGCGGGCAGGTCCGCCTCCATGTCGCCGAGATAGTAATCCATCGCCAGCGCTCGCTGGCGCGCCAGGTCCGACGATGTCGCGCCACCCAGCGCCGCCGCCTTCTCGGCCGTGAGGATGGATTTGAGCTTTTCCTTGTCCATGCGGGCCATCAGCCTCGTCCTTTCTTGAATGCGCGCGCGACCGCGCGACCACGCGCATGTGCTCATGCAGGCTCATGCGACACACCATCGGTTCGGTTGAAAAGTCAGGCGGCGGGATGTCGCCCTATGTCAGGGCAGCGCGCGCTCGTCAGGCACCTTCACGCCCGGCCACCAGCTGGGCGGCACCCACCAGTGCGGATCGCTGATGTCAGCGTCCGCCCCTGGCGCGATCTTTGACGATTGCGGCTAGCCGCATTTCCATCTGCCGCTGGACCGCATCTGTTACTTCCTCGTCGCTTGGTATTATCACGGTCGGCGGAGGCGGCTCGGGCCCGTAATAACCTCGATATCGGATCCAATATGTCTGCCAATAATACCGGTCCATAGCCTTGCGCCATTCTGCGGTGACCTCTTTCGCAGCGGGCATGGATTCGAGATGGATTGTCTCCAGATCGTCGAAACTGCGACAAGCCGAAAGCAGCAACGCCAGGGCGAAAAGCGCAAAACCGCGGGTGATTCGCATGCCGCCTCCGTCGGACCATCCGCGCCTGCGTGGGTCCGAATGAAGAATAGTTTGGCACACTTTGGGGTGCCACTTGAGCGCGAGCAAACCTTGCTTACGCAGGACCGGTATCTCGCTCGCCCTTGATCTTGTTGCCGCGCCCCAATTGAGCAACGCGGCCTACGCGACTCCATATTTCGGATACTCGATCTTGCGGCCGAAGCCCTGCCCGCTCGGCTCGCGGCTGGCAAAGCGCAAGCACATGAGCGCATAGCGCGTGGCGCTCATCAGATCGTCATTGATCTTCACCACCTGGCCGTTCTCGCGGTGATACAGGCGGAATTCGTGCCACCATTCTTCGAGATGGCGGAAGACCTTGAACCGGCCGCTCTGCATGCGGTCGAGCATGTCCATCAGTCCCGCCTCCACCCCGGCGCCGCCCGGCGTGCCGTCGGGGTTGTCCGGATAGCGCGCATGCTCCGGCAGCAGGTTGAGGCCCTGCCGGCGATATTGCTCTGCCAGCGGCTTGCCCGAATCCTTGGAATGCTGCAGCCCGTCATGCGGCCAGGCCCAGGGCAGCCTTTCGCCCCAGGGCCTCAGCGCCGCGGCATGCATCAGCGGCGTCGCCTCGCGCTGCTTGTAGGCTTTCGTCACATACACGATATCGGATTCGGCATCCCAGGCGAGCTCCACCGCCGCAAAGGGATGGTCCCAACCGAAATCGAGCCCGCCGATCCGCTTCCAGTGTCGCGCGATCGGGATCGCGTCGATGGCGATCCATTCCTCGGCAACCGGGAAGATCCGGCCCGAGCCCAGAACGGGCACGCCCTTGGCCCGCGCCTCGCGCTCATGCGGCGCGTAGGACGCGATGATGCGCGCACGCTCCGCTGCGGTGTAATGCGCGGCATCATCGATCGTCATCTGGGTGACATGGCGGTCGGGCGTGGGCTCCTGCAGAAAGCGGCCGATCACCTGGGTCATGCCAAGAAGCGGCGTGCAGGTCAGATACACGCACCCGCCCGTCGCATTGGTGCGCGTCAGCCCCTCGCTATAGATGTCGGGCGGCGGCTCCTCGTCGAACCAGACGAGGTCGAGCGTCTCGCCCTGCCAGCGCTCCCGCCCTTTCACGTAGGATTTGAAGGCGAGCATCGACGTGCCGCCGGTCCTATGACGCACGCGCACGATGTCGACCAACCCCGTCACGCCCGAGGCGCGCGAAACGTCGAGTAGGCAATCCTGCGGAATCGCGCCCGCGCCCCATTCGCCCGGCCGCCCCATCAGAAGCCGCTGCGGATTGTCGCGCGTGCTTTCCCCTGTCACGCCCGCGGCCCAAGCATTGATCGGTCGGTCCCAGCGCCGTCCGTCCCACCAATCCGGATAGCGGCCGGTCAGATGCATCGCCAGCTCGAACGACCCGGCGAGAGTCTTGCCGAGCTGATTGCCGGCCAGGAACAGCCGCTCCCGACGCAACGCGCCGGCGGCATGAAACTCCCGTTGTTTGGCGTAGGGACGATAGGCCGCAAGCTTGTCGAAATCGAGAACCCGCCGCGCCTCTTCCTGTAAGACCTGCCGCGTTTCGGTCGAGGCCGGCGAGAACACATCATGCTCCATCACTGTGATGTCATCCCGAAGCTCTGAGCGGAGGGCGACGAGCGCCGTCCCGGCGCATTGCGCCGGCGCAAGCCGATATCAGGAATGCTGAAGGGATGGCGTGGTCTGGGTCAGCACCGCGAGGTCGTGCGCAAAGCGCAAGACCTCACGCTTGCACAGACGATAGCCGAAACCCGGGCATATGTTGCACACGAAGATGTTGCACGACGTTGCAACAATGTTGCAGCGTCGTAGCCTGCAGGACGTTTCTCGATGGCGTGGACGCTCACCGTCCCTCGTATAAGGGCCGCCTTGGTACGAGCAAGCATCAAGCACTCGAACCCGCTGTCGCTTTGTGCCCGCTCAGGTAGAATGTTATAGTGGCCTTGGGTACGGCCTGAGGCTTGGCATGGGCACCACGCATAGAGGAATATCGCGCGAAGATCGGCGCGAGCATCGGACCGATTTGGCCTATTTGGCCGTCATGGCTCCGGGCGGTTGGGGGCTCAGATCCGTTCACAGCCCCCTCCCTTCTGATGAAATCTACGATGATATCGCCCTGCCGTTCATCGGAGGCTTCTTCTTATGGTTGCTGCTCAAATATCTTCGAACGTATCGATACCATGAAAACGCGTCTCCGACGGTCGATGAAGATGGTCTGACTGATCCAATGCCACGCGCCACGCCATGGCCCGTGCGGCTCGCTCAGAACCGATTTGGGCGCCTCGTCGCGATAGCCGGAATCGTAGCTCTGGTCTTTGTTCTTTACGGCCAGGTAGGCACGCTTTCATTCGGACTCGGTGCCGTATTATCAAAGCTCATTGGATTCCCGCCCAAAGACCGGCGGTGACTCGCGATACAACCGGAATGCAAGTTCATCATCTTTGCGCACCGTCCGTCCAGACTCCGTGACGGCGCGTGAGTTCATCGCGCAACTGTTGCGTCTCGCGTGAAACCAACGCCATCATTGCAGCGACTCCGATTTCGGATACACCCACTGCAATGCTCGTCGCGGCCTTGCCTCTTGGCGATTTCGGCCGCGCGGCATCGGCAACGTCGCTGAAAGCCTCTTTAAGCTGTTCCAGACGGCCAACGAAGCCCTCGTTTTCCTTGATTGCGTTCTCCAACTCGGCTTCGGACATGGAACGCGGGTGCCAGCGTGGATTTGCGATGTCCGACGCGATGTATCCGCGCAAGGCGTTGACGGATATCTGATCTTCGCCGGTATTCTCGATTTCTTGGATACGCCGGAGCACGTCATATTGCGCCTTTCGGTCAAGATGACGATACCCTGCCGCATTGACAAGGAGCCCTATTACGTCCGGGTCGAGACGAGCCAAGCGGCCGACGTCCACGCCGACATCGTCGGCTAGATCTTCCAGCGGCTTCCATTTCTCGGCTTCCGATGAAGCGCTCGGTGCTTCAGCTGGTGGGGCTCGGCCGTATGCTTCTTCCTCAGCATCCGCGACATATGCCGGTGCGTCCGATCTGGGCATCGCAGAGAGAGGCGCAAGTGATAGCAGAGAAGGCTCAGTGTCATATGGAAGCGGCCCGGGCAGAGGAACGGGCGACACTACGGAGCTTCCATATGCGGGCAATGGCACCGGACGGATCTGCCGGGAGTCAGACTCGCCGGACGAAATGTCGGGATCGAAATACGGCGCAAATCCGAGCCCTCTTAGGGACGCGAACGGATCGGCGCCCGGAATTGCGCCCGGAGAAGCCGCGCCGATCAACTGCAGAAGTCCAACACGTCCCTGCGGAAGAGCAGTCGCAGCAGTTGTGCCGATGCTGCCTGAGGGACGTCGGGGCGGCAGGTCCCAAGGCGTCGGAATCGTGAAGGGCCCGCCAATCGGGCGAGAAGCATCCGAGTTGTCGAGAATCGGCACAATGGAAGTGTGGCTCGGAATGAACCCCGCATCGGTTGGAGGCCCGCCGGTGGCAGGTTCCGATGGCAGCTCCGGCTCATCATCATGCATGAAGCCGAGCAGGCCGGTGGGCCGTTGCTCTTCGAGCATCATCTCCAGCAGCCCGCGCGGACGATCGACCTGTTTCGGACGATCGTGTTGTGCCAGCATCCATTTCAGCAGCATTGCCGGTTTCCTGTATGTCGTTTGACCCTATTCAAGCCGAGATATCGCCCTGCCCACAGCGTGCACCTCGATGCGGTCGAGCGCGTCAACGATGCGTTACAGTTCCTCGGCGGGCAGATGATCGAGGGGCCCCTTCGTCGCGGAGGTGCTTCTCACTTTGGCCGACCCGGCGAGACGCCGGTTGCGGATCGCGAGCGCAGCGTGCGCTGCAAGTGACGACTCGCCGTCTCTGAGTGCCCACGCAAGTGCAGCCGCCGCATCCTCGATGCGTTGCGTGGCCAATGCTTTCGGCACAGCCTTCGTGGCGCCGGATCGGGGCTTCCAGACGCGCGACTTGGGAACACGCTTCATCGCGGCGTCATGGAATGGGGGCGCGCCGCTGGTCCGACCTCTTTCGTATAGAAAGCGAGGACGTCGGGCGTCGAGGCGGCGCAAACTGGTGTCAGAAATAGTGAAGGGAGAGCGTGGTCTGGTTCAGCGCCGTGGCGCCGTGTGCAAAGCGCAAGACCTCACGCTTGCACAGACGATAGCCGAAACCCGGCCAAATGTTGCACGCGAAGATGTTGCACGACGTTGCAACAGTGTTGCAACGCTGTTGCATGGCTCGATGCGAACACCCACGCGTAACGCGATCGATCATCGTCGATCGCGCTCTTTACGTGGCGTATGCTTATGGAATGGTTCGCCTATGCGAGGGCCGAATGTTCGACGACGTTGATGCGGCCCGCTTTTTCTATGAACGGCCTTTGACGCCCCATGGCAAGGCTGGGCGATCGGGACCATGATCGCCCAGCCGCAGGAAATCGGTGCGATTACGCACCCGGATGTCGCCCATGGCGATCGGAAGTTCTGCTCGCCCGTCCTTGAGAGTGCCAAGGACGGGCATCATGCGTGAATGTTGGCGAGACAGTGGATCGAGATCGGCGCTCGCGTGAATGCATCACCTCACGCCCGCATGAATCAAAGCGCAATCTCGCGATCTTGCTGTGTGCGAGAATTCTGCGCTGTGGCGTGCGCGTCGCCCCGCTCGCGATACATGGCGATCGCCATCAGCGCGGCGGTCCAGCGTCGCCAGGCCGTGGTGCGATCGCATTCGAACTCTTCGCTCACGCGCTTCCAGTTGATGCGCACCGCGCGCATCCACACCAGTCGCGCTTCGGATGCCGGTAGCCACCGCATCCACAACAGAACCTCGTCGAGACGGTCGATCGCCGCGGCCGGCGGCGGCACGCGCGGCGCCTTGGCCTCGCTCCAGCCATAGGCCTCCATCGCGTCGCGCACGTAATCCGGCATGGACGACCTGCCGCCCTTCAGCGCGCCGTACTCGCGCGGACGCGGCAGACGCCGCAACGTGTCGGCCGCTTCCTCGAGCCGCCAGCGAATCTCCCGCAAGGTCGGATCGGCAATTCTGTCCATCATCACCTCTTCGTCATGTGTGGTGTCGTCTGCAGCGATGCGCTTGGCGGGCTATGGCGCCGTGACAAGCGCGCGGCCGATGGCCGGCTCGACGTCACGCTCGATCCAGTACCGCTTCACGCGCTTTCCGCTGGGCAGGCGGATCCAGGCGTCGCGAACATCGTGCCCCATCGCCCGGATCTCGTGCATGCGCGCCGCAAGACGGCCACAGTTGAACCGATCCGCCGCTTCGGGCGGCGTCAGCGCAAAGCCCTCGAGGAGATAAGCCAGAATTGCGTCTGTCTGCTTCACGACGCCGCTCCGTATGAAATGATCGATGCCCGGCCGACTGAACCGCGCTTGCCCAATGCAAGCCGCACGAAAAAGCCGGGACCGGAGCACCGCAAGGACGCTCCGGTCCGCGGAGTCCACCTGCCGCATACGGGAAGCGTACCGACGGCAGGCACGGGGAGGCTCGATTTGGGCCGCATCGGCGCTTTCTTGGCGGGGTTGCGGGGGAAAGGATCGAATCGCATGGTCAAGCTCATGCCCCTCAAGATACGCTTGACACGTATGGTGTCAACGTGGAAAACGTATACGTCGACAACATAAGAATGAAGCCATGGGTCCGTTCAGCCCCACCGCCGAACTCCGCGCCTTGCGCGAGCGCGCCGG
>Ga0164243_10010817_pt1 | contig 13075 bp, 10 predicted proteins | sample OricompcompostOP_FD_108781 | JGI IMG/M metagenome (GOLD analysis project Ga0164243, IMG submission 108781) | Organic Plus compost microbial communities from Emeryville, California, USA - Original compost - Organic plus compost (OP) | ecosystem: Engineered > Solid waste > Mixed feedstock >... | reverse complement strand
TCGGTGTCCTCGGCGTCGCCCCCGGTGCCGTCCGTCTCGGCCGATTCGTCATCGGCCGCTGCGGTCTCCGGTCCGTCGTCGGCGGCGGCAACCACCGCTGCGGCGGCTGCACCGGCTCCGGCGGCAGCCGCCACCGCCGCGCCGTCGGAGTCGTCGCCTTCTTCGCCTTCCTCGGCGTCAGCGGGGTCGGCGTCCGCGTCGGTCGCGGTGTCGCCCGACTCGGCCACCTCGGGCGCCTCGTCGTCGGCGTCTCCCGACGCCTCGGCATCCGCGGCCGCACTCTCGATCGGCTCGGTCTCGGCGGCAGCGGACTCCGAGTCAGACTCCGAGTCGCCTTCCGCGGCGGGCTCGACCGCCTCGGCGTCGGAGCTCTCGGAGTCGGAGCCCTCGGCGTCGGCCTGGGCGGTCACGGCCCCGTCGGTCTCGCCGGCATCGCTCTCGTCCGAGGTCGGGTCGATCGAGTCGAGATCCTCGAGCTCGCTCGCATCCGGGAGGTCCTCCCGGCGGATCACCGTGGTCTTGGAATCGCTCGGACCCAGGCGCTTCGGCGGCGCCGCAGCGGCTCCGTCGGTGTCCTCGGACGAGGCGACCGCGTCGTCGGAGGTCTCGGCGTCGGAGGTCTCGGCGTCGGAGGTCTCGTCGTCTGCGGCGAGAGGGTCGATGGAGTCGAGGTCCTCGAGGTCCTCCGGCGAGGGCAGGTTGTCGCGACTGATCACCTGCGTGGCGCCGTCGATGCCGCGTCCGCCCTTGGGCTTCGGCCCCTTCCGCTCGGGGACATCGGGAGTCTCGGGGGCATCCGGAGTCTCGGGGGCATCGGAGGTCTCGGCGGCAGAGGCGTCGGTGCCGGCGTCGACGGGATCAGTCGCCCGGTCCTCTGGGGTCTCGTTGCGGGTGCGATCGTCCACAGCTGGCTCGTGGCCCTCTCTGCTGGTGCTCTCGGTCACGGCGTCGGCGCCGGTCGGAACAGTATCCGTGGTCTTGTCTGCGATGTCCTGGCGTGGTCGAGCCCCCAGGTCGGCATCCGTCGTCGGCCCGGCAGTGCCCCGGGGGTCGGTGCCCCGGGTGGCGGCGCGTCGAATGCGACGTTCGTCACGGACCTGGCGCAGCGACGTGAGCGCCCTGGTGACCGCTGTCCTCGGCCCGTCTGATCGAGTCATCGACGATCACCCCGCATTCCGCCCATCGCATGGTTTCGGTCCGGACACCGGAAGCTCCGGCGACCGGACCGATTGCGCCATTCACCCTAGCGAATCCACCGCAGGTCCAGCACTACGGCATTCGATGGATACGACGGCGGTCTCGGCGTCGGTGCTTGAATATGTGCATGACGTCTTTCGGAGATCTCCTCGGACCGCAGCCGGTACTCCTCACCGGTGACGACGACGCGGAGTCGGACCTGCTCAACGGTGCCGCCCCGGCCGAGGTCGCGGCGGCGCATCCCACCGCGTCGATCGCCTGGGCGTACCTCGCCGAGGCCGCCCTCGACGCGGCGACCGCCGGCGACGCCCCCGACACCGCGGGTGTCGTGACCGCCTACGCGTTCGCCCGCACCGGTTACCACCGCGGCCTGGACCAGCTGCGCCGCCACGGGTGGAAGGGCTTCGGCCCGGTGCCGTGGAGCCACGAACCCAACCGCGGGTTCCTGCGTTGCGTCGGCGCGCTGGCACGTGCCGCCGAGATCATCGGCGAGGAGGACGAGCACGTGCGCTGCCTCGACCTGCTCAACGACTCCGATCCGCAGGCCGCGGCCGAGCTCGGCCTCGCCTAGCGGGCTGTCCCACCTCGGATGGCATCTGCGATCGGCACCCTTCCGCGTCGCGTGTTCGACTCGTTGCCCGACGGGCTGAAGCGACGGCTTCGCAGACTGAAGATCTCGCTGGTCCCGATCGTCCAGTGCGCGTTGGCGGCCGGGATCGCGTGGTGGATCGCGACGCATGTCTTCGCCCACCCCGATCCGTTCTTCGCGCCGATCGCGGCCGTCATCTCCCTCGGGCTCGGTCTCGGACGCCGCTGGCGCCGGTCGGTCGAACTCGTCGGCGGCGTCGCCATCGGCATCTTCGTCGGCGACCTGTTCATCGGCGCGGTCGGCGAGGGCGCGTGGCAGATCATGGTCGTGGTCATCCTCGCGATGTCCCTGGCCGTGATCCTCGACGACGGCCTGCTCATCCCGATGCAGGCGGCGTCCTCGGCCGTGCTGGTCGCGACCCTGCTCCCGCCGGGAGGCGTCGCAGGTTTCCACCGCGCGCTCGACGCGCTCATCGGCGGGGTCGTGGGCATACTCGTCGCCGCGCTGTTCCCGGTCAATCCGGCCAATCGGGCGCGAGAGGACGCGGCCGCCGTGCTCACCACGGTCCGCGACGCGGCACGCACGGTCGCCGAGGGTCTGCGGGCCGCCGACACCAAGCCGATCGCCGCCGCCCTGGAGAAGGCGCGCGGAACCCAGGCCGCGATCAACAAGATGTGGACCGACATGACCGGAGGCCGGGAGGTCACCCGGATATCGCCGCTCTACTGGAGTTCCCGCGACCGCCTCGACCGGCTGATGCGCACCGCGGATCCCATCGACAACGCGGTCCGCAACTTCCGGATCATCGCCCGCCGGTCGCTGGCGATCACGCAGCGCGGTGAACGGGTCCGGCCAGAGCTGATCGAGATCATCGACGACATCGGCGGCGCCTTCGAGGTGCTGCGTCAGATGATGCTCGCCGACCCCGGGGAGGACCCCGACCCGGTGGAGGCCGCGCGGGTGATCCGGTCGATCGTGCGCAAGGCGCGCAAGGACCTGGCCGAGAACAGCGAGCTGTCCGAGGCCGCGCTCCTGGCCGAGATCAGGTCGCTCCTCGTCGACCTGTTGATGGTTGCCGGCCTCCGGCGCTCGTCCGCACTCGCGACCCTGCGAGGCTGACCCGGGGCGACCGGCGAGACGAGGACGAGGGCGGTTGCCATATATGCGTAACTACGCATATATTGGCCCGACCATGGGGCACTCTCATACGCACGCGCACTCCCACACCCCCGTCGCCGGGGAAGCGGGACGGCGACGCCTGTGGCCGATGACCCTCGCGGTGTTTCTCATCGGCGGCTTCTTCGTCGTCGAACTCGTCACCGGCATCCTGGTCGACTCGCTGGCGCTGATCGCCGACGCCGGCCACATGCTCACCGACGTCGTCGCGCTGATGATGGGCCTGACCGCGCTGCTCCTCGGACGACACGGGCGCATCACCGACTCCCGCAGCTTCGGCTGGTACCGGGCCGAGGTGTTCACCGCGGTGGCCAACGCGCTCCTGCTGATCGGCGTCGCGGTCTTCGTGTTCGTCGAGGCGATCGAGAGGATCGGGAAGGACCCCGAGGTCCCGGGCCTGACGCTGATCGTCGTCGCGACCCTGGGCCTGGCGGTGAACCTCGTCGTGATGCTGTTGCTGCGCGCGGACTCACGCGAGTCCATCGCGGTGCGGGGCGCCTACCTGGAGGTGCTCGCGGACGCGGTCGGCAGTGTCGGAGTGCTGGTGGCGGGCATCGTCGCGCTGACCACCGGCTGGGGCTACGCGGACGTGGTGGCCGCGGTCCTGATCGCCCTCTGGGTGGTCCCGCGGGCGTTGCGGCTGGCCATCGACGCCCTGCGCATCCTCAACCAGCAGGCGCCGGCCCACATCGACGTCGAGGCGCTGCGGACCGACCTCGCGGAGATCCCCGCCGTCGACGACGTCCACGACCTGCACGTGTGGACCCTGACCACCGGCATGGACGTCGCCACGGTGCACCTCGGCAGCCGGCACCCGAACTCCGAGGTGCTGCCCGCCGCGCAGGCGATCCTGGCGAAACACGGCCTCGACCACGCCACCGTGCAGGTGGACCCCGAGGGCGAGGACAGACGATGCCGGGACGAACTCACCTGGTGAACGGTGGTCCATCTCGCCGGTGATGTCGGTTATGTCTTAGATTTTCGGCATGGATCGACGCGAATTCCTCGCGGTGCTGGCCGCGGGAACCGTAGGCGCCTTGACCGCGGCCTCGGTGGCCGGATGTGCTTCGGAGGTCCCGGCCGCCGAGGTCACCTCCGCCCCGCCCACCCCCTCCACGCCGCCGACGCCGAGCACCCCGGCCTCACTCTCGACCACGCCGGCAGGTCTGTTGCCGCCCGCGGTCGGTGCCAAGCACCCGCTCCCCGACGAACCGATCACGGCGCTGCCGGGCAAAGGGCGGCACATCGCGCTGACCGTCGACGACGGCGCGAGTTCCGAGGTCGTCGGCGCCTACGTGAAGTTCGCGCAGGACACCGGCGCGCGGTTCACGTTCTTCGTGACCGGGTCGTTCGACGGCTGGACCGATCATCGTGACGAACTGCGGCCGCTCGTCGAGTCGGGGCAGATCCAGCTCGGCAACCACACCTGGACGCATCCTGCGCTCACCGAGTTGTCGGGCAAGCAGATCGCCGACGAACTGGGCCGGACCAAGCGCTTCCTGAAGAACACCTACGGCGTCGACGGCACCCCGTACTACCGCCCGCCGTTCGGCTACCGCAACGCCGCGGTGGACGCGGTGGCCGCCGACCTCGGCTACACGATGCCGACGCTCTGGTACGGCTCCCTGTCGGACTCCGGCCTGATCACCGAGAAGTATCTGGTGCAGTGCGCCCGCAAGTACTTCCAGCCGCAGTCGGTCGTGATCGGCCACGCCAACCACGACCCGGTGACGAAGGTCTATCCGAAGCTGGTCGACATCATCAAACGGCGCAACCTCCGCATGGTGACGCTCGACGACTACTTCCAGAGCACCTAGGAACCGGAGCCCGGCGGCCTCCCGCGCGCAACCGCACGCGGGGTTTTCGCTCACGCTGATTCCATTCGCGCGACGAACGGCGTGACGCCGATACCGTGTGCCGGTCATGGCCAGCACCCTGCAGACTCCCGCGTCCCCTGTCCGCCCTGCGACCGTCGGCGAGACCGACGCCGAGCGCCGCAAGCGACTCCGCACGGTCGTGGCCGCGAGCCTCCTCGGCACCACGGTCGAGTGGTATGACTTCTTCCTCTACGCAACGGCCGCGAGTCTCGTGTTCAACACGCTGTTCTTCCCGGACCAGAGCTCGTTCGTGGGCACGCTGCTGTCGTTCGCGACGTTCGCCGTCGGATTCGTGGTCCGCCCCATCGGCGGGGTGATCTTCGGGCACATCGGCGACCGGATCGGCCGCAAGCGCACCCTCGCGATCACGATGGTGATGATGGGCGTCGCCACCGCCTTGATGGGCGTGCTGCCGACCGCCGCGTCGGTCGGCGTCGTCGCACCGATCCTCCTGCTCCTGCTGCGCATCGTGCAGGGCTTTGCGCTCGGCGGCGAATGGGCGGGCGCGGTGCTGCTGTCGGTCGAGCACAGCCCCGAGCGCCGCCGCGGTCTCTTCGGCTCGATCCCGCAGATCGGACTCGCGCTCGGCCTCGCTCTGGGCACCGGCGTGTTCGCGTTGCTGCAGGTGGCCCTCGACGACGACGCGTTCCTCACCTACGGCTGGCGCATCGCGTTCCTGGTCAGCATCGTGCTCGTGGTCATCGGCTTCGTCGTCCGCCTGAAGGTCGACGAGACGCCGGCCTTCGCCGAGGTGACCGAACTCGCGCAGCAGTCGTCGGCGCCGATCCGCGAGGTCGTGACGCCGCCCAACACCCGCAACACCGTCCTCGGCCTGCTCGCCCGCTGGGGCGAGGGTTCGGCCTTCAACACCTGGGGCGTGTTCGCGATCGCCTACGCCACCAGCGAACTCGACATGGAGAAGGTCCCGGTCCTGGTGGCGGTGACGATCGCCTCGGTCGTGATGGCCGCGCTGCTCCCGGTGTCGGGGCTGCTCACCGACCGGTTCGGCGCGAAGCCCGTCTACCTCGCCGGTATGGCCGCCTACGGGGTGTCGGTGTACCCGGTGTTCGCCCTGTTCGGGACCGAGAACCTCGTCTGGTTCACGGTTGCGCTGGTGATCGTGTTCGGCGTGGTCCACGCGCTGTTCTACGGCGCGCAGGGGACGCTGTTCGCGAGTCTGTACCCGACGCGCGTGCGGTACACGGGGCTGTCGGTCGTCTACCAGTTCTCCGGCATCTACGCCTCGGGCCTGACGCCGCTCATCCTCACCGCGCTCATCGGGGCGGCGTCGGGCTCGCCGTGGCTCGCCGCCGGATACCTCGCGCTCACCGCGGTGATCAGCGTGGTCGCTACCACGCTGATCCGACGCGACGAGCTGTACCTGGCGACCGGCGTCAGCGCCGTCGAGGCCGAGCGCGAACCGCGGGCGTCGGCTCCGGTGACGGAGACAGAACCGGTGCCCGTCGGCTGACGGGCACCGGCGCTCGAACCCGCGGATTCAGGGGCGGACCAGCAGCAGATCGGTGACGTGGCGGTAGAACGTCGAGCGCTTGAGCACGCGCTCGTTCACCACGCCCTCCCGCTCGACCACGATGTTGGTGCCCCCGGTCTGGACCGCCCGGCCGTGGATCCATTTGCCCGGCAGCAGCCACCGCTCGACCTGCGCCCGCAGCCCGGGGGCTTCCAGCGTCGGCTCGATGAGGACCGAGCGGACATCCCCGTCGAAGAGGCGCTCGTTGTCGACATAGCACTCGCCGTGCAACTTCTCGCCGTTCGCGCCCAGGTGCCGGGCGCTGCCGAAGACGACCGTCGCGGCGTCGTCGCGGATCAGCGGCACGGGTGTCGCGGTGCCGGTCTCGGCCAACTGGCGTGCCTGCGGGCCGTGCGGCAGGCGGTACCGGCGGGTCGCGGCGGTCGGCTCGGGCGAGACATACGCCACTTCGACGTCGAGGCGCTCGGCGGCCATGAGTGCGGCCACGACCGCGTCCAGGAAGGTGTCGTTCTCCTCGGCGATCGTCGGCGCGAACCGTTCGGAGACACGGGGTTCGACGATGATCCGGGTGACCTCGGAATCGGACAGCGCGTCGGCGACCGCCGCGCGGGCGGCTTGTTTGTCGTCGGAGCGACTTGACTGGGTGATCAGGGCGAAAGACACGGGGATAGGGTATCCGGGCGCTCGACACAGTAGTGTTGGTGAGGTTTGTTCTGATCAGTTCAAGCGCGCCACACGAAGGAGTACCCGAATCATGGCCGCGATCGTGCTTATCGGAGCCCAGTGGGGCGACGAGGGCAAAGGGAAGGCCACCGACCTGCTCGGCGGCCAGATCAACTGGGTTGTCCGATACCAGGGCGGTAACAACGCCGGCCACACGGTCGTACTCCCGAACGGCGACAAGTTCGCCCTGCACCTCATCCCGTCGGGCATCCTCACCCCCGGTGTGAAGAACGTGATCGGCAACGGCGTCGTCGTCGACCCGGGCGCGCTGCTCACCGAACTCGGCGGCCTCGAGGAGCGCGGTGTCGACACCAGCGGACTGCTGATCTCGGCCGACGCGCACCTGCTGATGCCCTACCACGTGGCGATCGACAAGGTCACCGAGCGGTTCCTCGGCAACAAGAAGATCGGCACCACCGGCCGGGGCATCGGCCCCTGCTACCAGGACAAGATCGCGCGCGTCGGCGTGCGCGTCGCCGACGTCCTCGACGAGAAGATCCTCACCCAGAAGGTCGAGGCCGCGCTCGAACTGAAGAACCAGATCCTGGTCAAGATCTACAACCGCCGCGCCCTCGAGCCGGCGCAGGTCGTCGACGAGGTCCTCGGCCTGGCCGAAGGCTTCAGGCACCGCATCGCCGACACCCGCCTGCTGCTCAACGAGGCCCTCGAGCGCGGCGAGACCGTGCTCCTCGAGGGCTCGCAGGGCACCCTTCTCGACGTCGACCACGGCACCTACCCGTACGTGACCTCGTCGAACCCGACTGCCGGCGGCGCGGCGGTGGGCGCGGGCATCGGCCCGAACAAGATCACCACGGTCCTGGGCATCCTGAAGGCCTACACCACCCGCGTCGGCTCGGGTCCGTTCCCGACGGAGCTGTTCGACGAGTGGGGCGAGTACCTGGCCAAGACCGGCGGCGAGGTCGGTGTCACCACCGGACGAGCCCGTCGCTGCGGCTGGTTCGACGCCGTGATCGCCCGCTACGCGACCCGCGTCAACGGCATCACCGATTACTTCCTCACCAAGCTCGACGTGCTGTCGGGCCTGAAGACCGTGCCGATCTGCGTGGCCTACGAGGTCGACGGCGAGCGCGTCGAGGAGATGCCGATGACGCAGACCGGCTTCCATCACGCCAAGCCCGTCTACGAGGAACTGCCCGGCTGGTCCGAGGACATCTCCGGGTGCAAGACCTTCGAGGAGCTCCCGAAGAACGCGCAGGACTACATCCTGCGGCTCGAGGAGCTCTCCGGCGCGTACATGTCGTGCATCGGCGTCGGTCCCGGCCGCGATCAGACGATCGTGCGTCGCGCGATCGTCTGACGACTCTGCTCTCGGGGCGCTGCTCGCTCAGGGTTCTGCGGGCAGCCAGGCCCCGTGCAGCCCGGCGGGCACGCGGATCGGCAGATCCACCGTCGCGATCGGCCCGTCGGCGGGGGCGTCCGCGTCGAGCAGGTAGAACCGCGACCGCAGGTCGGCGGGATCGGTCCCGATGGTCCCCCAGTAGTCGTGCCCCGCGCCGGGGATGAAGATCGGCTCGCCGACCGCCACCCCCGGTGTCCAGACGGTCTCGGTTCCGGCTGCGAGGTCGTGGAACCACAGGCTCTCGCGCTGACCGGTGTCCCCCGCGGCCCGGGCGACGGACGCGATGCGACGGTGGTCGCGGGTGAGCAGCCGGTCGTCGACGCGCGGGAACTCCATGTCGACGACGGCGTCGCTCACCACCGTCTTGCCGATCCCGGCGTCGGGATCGACGACCGCGCGGACCAGTTCCGACGACGCGGGCCGCGGCTGATCGGCGAAGCCGCCCGGATATGTCCACTCGACGTAGTCGACGGTGACGGTGCCGTCCGGGTTGTCGAAGGCGTTGGCGACATGCCACACCCAGAACGGGTCGGTGTCGACCCAGCGCACCGGATCGCCGTTGCGCGGGATGAGCGCGATCCGGGTGCCGCGGTCCGGCTGCCATGCCAGCAGCGACCCGCCGCGGAGCATCGCGGCGATGTCGAACACCAGGGGGCACACGAACAGCACGATGAACCGCGAGGTCAACGCCATGTCGTGGATCATGATCGGCGCGTCGAGACCGTCGACGGGCGTGGGTTTGCGCGTGGTGCGGCCGTCGGGCCCGACCACCGCCCACGTCAGATACGGCGCCTCGAGCGCGTAGTTGAACAGCACCATCTCCCCGGTCGCCGGGTCGATCTTGGGGTGCGCGGTGCTGCCGACCAGCATGGCGCCGTCGCAGTCGGTCTTGGCGACGGTCGCGAGGTCGGCAGGGGAGATCTCGTACGGGCGGTCGGCCTCGGCCATCGCGAGCAGACGCCCGCCGTGCCGGACGATGTTGATGTCCGGCAGGTCGCGCATGGTGCCGGCCAGCTCGTCGCCGACCTCTGACGCCGGTGGGGTGTACCCGTCGGTGATGCCCGACCAGATCGCATGTCCGGCAGCCTCTTCGGCGACCACCATCGGGGTGCGGACGAAACGGTTGGAGTACGACACCCGGCCGTCCTCGACGCGGATGCGGTGCACCATCGCGTCTCCGTCGAGCGGGTACACGTAGGAGCCGATCGGATCGAACCGGGGATTGGGCCCGTTGCGCAGGTAGCTGCCGGCGAGGTCGTCGGGGATCTCGCCGGCAACGGACAGGTCGGCGACGTCGACCTCCTCGCGCTGGGGTGCGAACACGCCGGTCAGGAACGGGTGGGTGTGCATATCCACCGGCGCGGGCCGGGCCGGGCGCTCGGAAGCGGTCATGATGGGCCTTCGGTGTCGGATGGGTTCGACTGCGGGATCGTGACGCGAGCCTGCCCACAGCGTAGGACGAACACGCAGGTCATGAATGCCGTTTCGGTGTCGGCCGGTCGGGGGCGCGTCGGCGGGTGCGGTGCTTCCGGTCCCGGGCGTGATTGGATTGGGCATGCTTGCGAGACGGGGGAGCCGCGACTACGGCTCGATCCTGCTCGGCTCCGCCGGGGAGAGTTCACTCAAGCAGCGCGTGCGGATCCAGACGCTGCTGACCGCCTCGATCGTCGCCGCGAACGTCTTCGGTGCCCTGGTGGCCGCCGCTCTCGCCGCCGTCGGCATCCCGGAGCCCACGGTGTTCACCGCGGAACTCTGGTGGGTCAACTTCATCGTCGTGCCGGTGTACATCGTCGCGGCGTTCGTGATCGGCATCGGGTGGGGGACGCTCGTCGGCGTCCGCGTGCTGCGCTGGGTCATCCGCGACGAGACACCGTCGAAACGCGATGCGCGACGGACGATGCGACTCCCGTGGCGGCTGTCGCTGGTGCAGGGCCTGCTCTGGGCGGGCGCCACCGTGATGCTGACGATCATGTACGGCGTCCTCGACCCGCAACTCATCCCCAAGACCCTCTTCGTGGTGGGCCTCAGTGGCGTTGTGGTGGTGGCGATCTCGTATCTGTTCATCGAGTTCACGCTGCGACCCGTTGTCGCCGAACTGATCTCGGCCGGGTTCCACCGCCGGAAACGATCCGGTGTGATGTCGCGGTCGGTGGTGTCCTGGATCGCCGGCTCGGCGATACCGGTCATCGGCATCCTGCTGGTGGTGGCGTTCGGGGTGGCGCGCGACGAGACGTCGAAACTCGATCTCTTCGTGGGGGTCACGGTGCTCGCACTCACCGCGTTGTTCACCGGACTGCTGCTGACCCTGTTGTCGTCGATGAGCATCACCGGGCCGATCAGGTCGGTGCGCGAGGGGATGAACCGCGTGCAGGCGGGGCGCCTCGACGCCGACCTCGTCGTCTACGACGGCACCGAGCTCGGCGATCTGCAGGTGGGGTTCAACGCGATGGTCTCGGGTCTGCGCGAGCGGGAACGGATGCGGGATCTCTTCGGCCGCCACGTGGGCCGGGAGGTCGCCGAGGCGGCGTTGGCGTCGAACCCCGAACTCGGCGGCAGCGAACGGGTCGCCGCGGCGCTGTTCGTCGACGTGATCGGGTCGACCACGCTCGCCGCCGAGCGGCGCCCGACCGAGGTGGTCGAGATCCTCAACAAGTTCTTCGCCGTCATCGTGCGGGAGGTCGAGGCGCAGGACGGACTGGTCAACAAGTTCGAGGGCGATGCGGTGCTGGCGATCTTCGGAGCACCGATCGAACTCGCCGATCCCGCCGGGGCCGCGCTCGCCGCGGCACGGCGGATCATCGCCGGCCTGGCCGACGAGGTGCCGGAGCTGAACGCCGGCGTGGGGGTGAGCTTCGGCTCGGTGGTCGCCGGGAACGTCGGTGCCATCGAGCGCTTCGAGTACACCGTGATCGGCGACCCGGTCAACGAGAGCGCCCGGCTGTCGGAGCTGGCGAAGCGGGACCCGTCCCGTCCGCTCGCCGCGGGCCGCGCGGTCGACGCCGCGGCGGCCGGCGAGGCGAGACACTGGGACCGGATGGAGACGCTGACCCTCCGCGGTCGCACGGCCGAGACCGTGGTCTACGCCGCGATGCCCACCGGCGCTGCGGGTTCTGCCGACCGCGGGCAGCCGACTCGCTAGATCGCGTCCTCGGAACTGATCAACAGGCCGTCCGGGCCTACGATGCTCAGCCCCAGACCGTCGAAGAGCAGGTAGCGGTAGCCGTTGTTGTGGGCGACGTAGAAGAGACGGCCGCTGCCGTTCTCCTGCTCGTGGACCTCCGACACCGGAAGGCGGATGGTGTCGCCGGTGCTGCGTGCCAGTCCCCGGTACTCGAGGCCGCCGTCGCCCCACCGGCAGATCGTCGCCGCGGAGTTCGCGGTGACGACCGAGGTGACGTGCTGCTGGTGCGCGTTGCACGACGGGGCGACAGACGATGCGGTGGCCTGGGTGGCCCCGGCCGCTGCGAGGGCGCCGGCGGCGATGGCGAGCGACGCGCCGGCAGCGGCGAGGCGGATCTTCGTGGTGGTCATGACATCGACGCTAGGACCCGGTCGTCGCCTGCACCATGGGCAGAACTCCCCGCCATCGTTCGGGCGGATGAGGCCGATCACGCCTCACGGTCACCCTGCCCCTCGGCGAAGTCGAGGCGCCGCAACGCCGTGCGGAGCACCTCGTCGTCGATGCGGCCGGCGTCGCGCTCCTCGATGAACACCGCACGCTGGACCTGCAGGAGCTCGGTCCGGATACGGGCGGCCCGCGCGGTCGGGCTCTCGCCGATGGCGTCGGGTCCGCGGCCGAGCTCCTCCCACGCCACGTTGCGCTGCGAGGCGATCCACTTGCGCATCAGGGCGACCTGTGAACGCATCGGATCGTCGTCGGCCCACGCTTCGGCCATCTCGTCGAGTCGACGCTCGGCCTCCCGAGACGCCCGGTCCTGGGCGGCGGCATAGGCGAGCCGGTCCTGCACCTCGTCGTCGCCGGTGACCCCCAGCGTGCGGATCACCCAGGGCAGCGTCGTGCCCTGGATGAGCAGGGTGCCGATCACGACCACGAACGTCAGGAACAGGATCTCGGCGCGGGCCGGGAACGGATCTCCGGAGTCGGTGGTGAGCGGGATGGCGAAGGCGGCGGCCAGGGAGACCACGCCGCGCATCCCGGCCCACGAGACCACGAACACCGCCGCCGCGGAGGGCGCCGGCTCCGTGCGCCGGACCCTGGGCAGGAACATGCGGGGCAGGTACGCCACCGGGTACATCCACACGATGCGCACGAGGATGGTCGCGGCGAGGACGGCCGCCGCGTCGATCGCGACATGGCCCCACGACTCGCTCTCGACGCCGGAGATGATGAACGGCATCTGCACGCCGATCAGCAGGAAGACGAAGGCCTCGAGAAGGACGTCGATCGACTTGCGCACCGCCTCGTCCTGAAGGCGTGTCGCGTAGCCCAGGCGCACCGAACGATGTCCCAGGAACAACCCGGCCGTCACCACGGCGATGACGCCGGAGGCGTCGAGCATCTCGGCGACGAAGTAGGTCACGAAGGGGACGAGCATCCCGATGGCGGTCTCCATCGGCGGATCGGTCAGCCAGACGCGGACCCGGGACACGATTGCTCCGACCACCAGGCCGATCACCAGACCGCCGAGCGCGGCGACCGC
>Ga0164243_10010816_pt1 | contig 13075 bp, 16 predicted proteins | sample OricompcompostOP_FD_108781 | JGI IMG/M metagenome (GOLD analysis project Ga0164243, IMG submission 108781) | Organic Plus compost microbial communities from Emeryville, California, USA - Original compost - Organic plus compost (OP) | ecosystem: Engineered > Solid waste > Mixed feedstock >... | reverse complement strand
ACCCTGAGGTTCCAGCAACCCTTTATGCCATTTCCCAACCCGGTCGCACCGGTTCACGCAGGTAGGGGTCGGCCTCGGGCATTCCCTTTACGCGCATGTTTTCACTGTCCCAAACAATCTTCTTGCCGCCGAGCCGGAGTGAAAGCACACCCAGGAGGGTGATCTCCGTCAGGCGGGCACCATAATCAAAGTTAGAGCTTGCGGCGGGGCCGCCCTTAATCGCATCGATCCAGTCCCGGAAATGGCCGTTGGACCGCGGGATGGTCGGTTTCGGCGGGTCGTACCGTTCGGCCCGCTTTTCGGGGAATATCTTCGGGTTGGATCCACCCGCGCCCGTCACGATAATTCCTTTTTTCCCTACGAATAACGAGCCGCGGCTGGGCAGCTCCACCCCTTCCGGCAAAAGTTCCGGCCGTTCGGGCTGCAGGCCGCCGGAGTACCAGTACTGTTTAAATTCCGGCTGATTGCCCTTTTTGGCGAAGTAATAGTACCCCATTTCCCCATAGGGAGAGATGTCCGCATCGCTGTAACCCGCGGGGTGAATTTCCACGCTTTCCGGCGCCTGCAGGTCGAACGCCCAGGTAGAGGCGTCCAGGTCGTGGCAGCCAAAGTCGCCCAGTGCGCCGCAGCCCAGGGCCCAGAAGTCGCGCCACGCGACGGGTACATATTCCCTGTGGCACGGCATATACGGCGTAGGGCCCAGCCAGAGGTCCCAACCTATTTCCTTTTCATCCATGCCGGGGCCGGTGGGCAGCCCCTTCAATCCCGGGTTCCACCGTGTGGCCGGCACCCACGTATGCGCCTCGGTTACCTTTCCGATGGCCCCGTCGCGGAGGTATTCCACCGTCTGCCGGATGCCGTCGCCGCTATGAAGCACGTTGCCCATCTGCGTGGCCAGGCCCGTTTCCAGCGCCACCTCCCTCACTTTCCTCGCCTCCCAGATGTTGTGCGTCAGCGGCTTCTCGCAATAAACATGCTTACCCGCGCGCATTGCCTGGATAGACACATACGCATGCGTGTTGTCGGGTGTCGAGCATAGGATGGCGTCGAGCGATGATTCATTGGCCAGCATCTCGCGGAAGTCGAGGTACTCATTGATCCGATAGCTTCCGCTTCCCGCCCGGTAATGACTTTCGATCATTTCTTTCACCGGTTCGCGGCCGGCAATTGACTTATAGTAAAAATCCTTCAGGTCCCAGTACTTCGCCGGGTCGGCAATGGACGTGATCTGCACATCCTTCAGCTTCAGAAGCTCTTCGGCATTTTGGCGGCCTTTGCCCCCTGCCCCTACAATTCCTACGGTTATTTTATCACTGGGTGCCAGGAAGCCCCTGCCGCCCAGCACATGCCGGGGAACAATCATAAAACCGGCGGCAGCCACGGCCATTCCCTTTACGAACTCCTTTCGGGTATATGCTTTTTGCTTCATAATTACAGTTTATACGATACTGTTTTGTGGAGCCCAAACATAAGCAAAAATCGGCAGTCCGGCCAATAATCCGTTCCGGTAAAAAGTTGCGGCGTCAGGCATCAGCCCCATCCGGCATCACGACAGGTGAAACGACTGCCTGAATTCGAGGGGCGACTGGCGGGTTTTCGCTTTGAAGAGTTTGCTGAACGACTGCGAATGCTCAAAGCCCAGTTCATAGGCAATTTCGCTCACGGACAGGGTGGTCGTGGATAGTTTTTCCTTCGCCTTTTCGATCAGCTTTCCCTGGATATGCTGCTGGGTACTCTGTCCGGTAAGCACCTTTAATAAGCCGCTCAGGTAATTCGGCGACACATGCAGTTCATCGGCCACCCACTGTACGGAGGGCACCCCTTTCTGGAGGAGCTCCTCGCTGTGGAAATACGCGTCGAGCAGATCCTCCAGGCGGTCCAGAATCTGGTGGTTGGTTATCTTCCGGGTAATGAATTGCCGCTCATAGAAGCGCTCGGAGTAATTCAGCAGCGTTTCTATCTGCGAAATAATGATGCGCTGACTGAACTTGTCGATATTGGCATGGTACTCCTGCTTAATGTTGGCGATCACCCCATTGAGGGTGTTTTCCTCCTTTTCCGACAGAAACAGCGCTTCATTTACCGCGTATCCGAAAAACTCATATTGCCGGATGGTTTTGGCCAGGGGCGTACCCCAGAGGAAATCCGGATGGATCAGCAGAATCCATCCGGACGGCCGGGCATCTTCATCCGGTGCCGGCGACGCGTGCAGCACCTGCTTCGGTGCCAGGAAATACATCACCCCCTCGTCAAAATCGTATTCCTGCTGGCCGTAGCGCATTTTGCCGCTTAGCCCCCGTTTCACGGAGATCGAATAGTAATCCGCCACCAGGGGCGGCATAACGGGGTTTTCCCGTTTCGCCTTTACCACCCCGGCATAGTCCACCACACTGATGAGGGGATGTTCAGGCGGGGCCAGCCGGTGCAGCTGGTGGAACTCACGGATGCTCTTGATCGTTAATGGCTTCATAACACGAAGTTACAAAATTACAGCGACTGCCCGCCCGATACTTCGATCCGCTGGCCATTGATCCAATAGGCCTCATCCGTACACAGGAAGGCCACCACGCCGCCGATATCATCGGGCAGCCCCACCCTGCCGAGGGCCGTTTGCGAGGCAATCCACGCGTTGATGTCTTTGTTATCACGCGTTCTGCCCCCGCCGAAGTCCGTTTCGATGGCGCCCGGGGCAATCACATTCGCGCGGATTTTCCGTTCGCCGAGTTCCTTTGCCAGGTAACGCGTATGCGTTTCGATGGCCGTCTTGATCGCGGCGTACACGGAGGACCCCGGAACGATGATCCGGGTCAGTCCGGATGATACATTGATGATGCCCCCACCGTTATTAAGGAAGGGCAGTGCCTTCTGCGTCAGGAAAAACACCCCTTTGTAGTGGATGTCGACGATTTCCGCCAATTGGCTTTCCGTCACATCGGGGATGGGCGCATACAGTGCCGTCCCGGCATTGTTCACCAGAAAGTCGAAGTTCGGGCTGCCCGTTGTTTCCTGCAGGCGGGCCGTCACGTCGCTGATAAATCCGTCGAACGCACCCACGTCTCTCGTATCCAGCTGAAACGCAAACCCCTTCCGGCCCAAGGCTTCGATTTCCTTCACCACCTCATCGGCCTTTTCTTTGTTGCTGTTGTAGGTGATTACCACATCCATTCCTTTTCCGGCAATGGCGAGCGCCATGTTCCGTCCCAATCCGCGGCTTCCGCCGGTGATAAGTGCAATTTTGTTTTTTGTGCTCATTTCTATTATTTATTTTTTGTGTTAAACATTTGTGCAAACTCCGCTGCAAAACTTTCCAGTTTTACCGTTCCGAAGGTCGGAGAGACCTGTTCAAAGTGCTTCCTTAGGATCCCTGCATGGGTAGCCTCGCCCAGTTCCACCAGGTTCAGGGCAAAATTTTCCGGCACCCCGTTGCTGATCAGCGCGGCCAGCACCGGCTCCCGGGGCAGCACCCGCCATTGCAGGTCCGGCATGCCGATGGAGCGGCCCAATACGGCGGCCACTTCCCGGCAGGGGCGGTCGTCACTGCACACATAGCGTACCCTGTCCGCTCCGTCCGTTTTCTCCAGCTCTTCGGCAACGGCTGCGGCGATGTCGGCGGGAGCAACCATGGCCAGCCTATCGTCGCCACCGTATACCGATCCGATGAATCCCGCCGATTGGATCATGGGGATAAAGGCAAGCAGGTTATAGTAAAAGTACGTCGGCCGGACGTGCGTAACGATACTGTCCGGAATCGAATTCAGTTCCTGTTCGATTTTGTGGGAGCCCGTGATAAACCCCGTTCCGGACGGAAGGTCGGCGCCGTAGCTGCTCAGGTGAACCACCCGTTTCACGCCTGCAGCGCGGATGGCTTCCTTATACAGGGTGCCGATGTGGTGGTAATAGCCAATCTGATCGGGGTGGGCAGGGTTGGGTGGGGCCATGCAGTACACGGCGTCGGCATGGGCCAGCGTGTCGGTGAGAAACCGTCCGTCTTCCACCGAACCCACGGCCGCCTTCGCGCCGAGTTTTCCGATCTCCGGTATCCGCCCGTTGCTTCGGGTGACCACCGTTACCCGGTGTCCTTTTGCTATCAACGCCGTTGCAAGCGGTTTACTGATGTGGCCCAGTGAGCCGGTAAGTACAATTTCCATAGCATCTTGTTTCTGATGAAACAAAGGTCCGGCAAAGCCTTCATATCGGTGTAGCCGAATCTATGGTTGTTGTAGCCGGTTCTGGCCTCACCGTCCCAACACGATGTTGATCACCTCCTCCGGGTCGGCCCGGTTTTTTACCCAGATATCCTCCAATGTCTCCGCGCCATCCAGTGACAGCCCATTTTCCTCTAAACGTTTTACCACCCGGGCAGAATCCACCTGCAAGGCCCGGAACGTATCGTTAACGGGAGCCCTCACCAGCTTATCCATCATCGCCAGATCGATGGGCGGATTCCGGCGTTCTTCAAGGATCAGAAGGACCGATATCACGGCTACCGCGAACAACGCAGGCAAAAAGACCCCCTTCCCAAAATGAATTTTAAGCGCCTTCCAGTTGAGCACGATGTGGAAGATGGCACACAGCACGAAGAACAGTCCGAGCACCTCGTGGACCACTTCCAGATAACCGTCGGCCAAGTGGAAAAACATCAGCAGCCCCGAGAAGCCCACAACCAGGAAGACCAATGATAGAAACGGGGTAACGTATTTTCTGGTAATTTTCATATACGGATCGTTTTGATTACCCCGCAAAGTTGGGAAGCCGTTCAGGTGCTGAACGATAACAATTGTTAATAAATGCCCGTTATTTCCGGTTTCGGATGCGGCTCAGGGAGACAGCGGTAATTCCCAGGTACGAAGCGATGTAGTGTTGCGGCACCCGCTGGACGATGTGAGGGAATTTCTGTATCAGTTCGTCGTAGCGTTGCCGGGGGTTGTTTTTGAGGTAGGATAACGCCAGCTGCTGGGTTTGAAAAAGCCTTCTGAACAGATGCTCTTCAAAATCCTTTTTCAGCCGATCCGATTTTTCCACCACCTGGCGGAAGTCCTGTTGAGAAATGGCCTGTAACACGCTGGGTTCTATGGTTTCAATGCTGTACAGGCTGGGCTGGTTGGTCCGGAAACTTTCCATGGAAGAGACACTATCCCCCTCGAAGAAGAACTGCGTCGTCACCTCCTTCCCATCATGGTTTACCCACGTTCGGAGGCAGCCCTTCACAATAAAAAACATCGTTTTGGAAATTTCCCCTTCCCGTAAAAGAACCGTTCTGGCCGGCACCTCAACCCGTTTGAAATGCGGAGCGAATACCTCCCAGTTTTTCAGCTTAAACGTATCCTGCTTCATGTTAGCCGTAGCGTTCGTTGGGTGAAATACAAATGTACAATAACGATGACGTTTATCGCCCCGATCGGATATAATTTTGCCAAATTTCCTTATTTTATATCTGATAGGATATAATTTTCCGAAATTTTCTATCTTTATATCCGAAAGGATATATTATGAGCACGATTCGATCTTTTGTAAAAGCTAAGCGAAAGGAACTGAAATTGACCCAAGAAGAGCTTGCCTTACATGCAGGAGTGGGATTGAAATTTGTGCGTGATCTTGAACAGGGGAAAAAAACACTTCGTCTGGACAAAGTAAACGATGTTTTGGCATTATTTGGCAAGGAAGTAGGGGTAACCGATAAAGTAGAACAATAATGAAACGTCAGGCAAAGGTTTTCTATCAAGACCAATTAGCTGGGTACTTAGTAGAGGGAGATGATGGTTATTCGTTCAGATATCTGGCTGACTATGTTAACGGGATCGACCCAAGGCCTGTAAGCTTGACTTTACCCCTTTCCGAGCGTCCATATCACAGTAAAGTGCTGTTTCCATTTTTTGACGGTTTAATTCCTGAAGGATGGTTACTGGATATAGGAGAGAAATATTGGAAACTTAATCCAAAGGATCGCTTTGAATTGTTGATCAACCTATGTAGGGACACCATAGGCGCTGTATCCATATACCCAATGGACGATGAAGAAAATGGCTAATTGCTTGTTCTGTTATCAGCATGTTGAGGCGGGCGCGTATCACCCGGCATGTTCGAAGAAGTTCTTTGGTACCGCACAGGTTCCACTATTGGAGTTAGACAAGGAAAAACTTAACCAATTAGCTCGCATTACCGTCAACGAACGTATAGCAGTGACCGGTGTACAGCCTAAGATATCCCTAAGTTTGGAAGGAGACAGAGGGAAAAAACGCTTGACGTTGGTAGGTCTTTGGGGTGACTATATTCTAAAACCCCAATCTCCTGATTTTCCCTTTATGCCGGAGGTAGAAGACTTAACGATGCACCTTGCAAAATTATTTAGAATTGAAACCGCCGAGCACACATTAATACAAACTTCAGGTGGTGAATTAGCCTATATAACCAAGCGTTTTGACCGGGTGAAAGGGAAGAAAGTCCATTTGGAAGATCTCTGTCAACTTTCTGAGTTACTCACTGAACAAAAATATAAGAGCTCATACGAACGTGCCGGCAAAATTGTCAAGCACTATGCTACTAATTCGGGCCTGGACGTAATTAAGTATTTCAGGTTGGTGCTGTTCTGTTTTCTAACGGGGAACAACGATATGCATCTGAAAAACTTTTCGCTGATGCATACCGACAACGGTATTTTGTTTTCGCCGGCGTACGATCTACTGAATGTGAATTTGATTTACCCCCATGATCATGAAGAGCTAGCCTTGACACTAAATGCGCGAAAACGGAGAGTAAAGCGTACCGACTTTGATCAACTTGCAGCCAATTTGGGTATTGCTGAGAAGGTAAGGGACAACATTTATCAAGACTTTTCCGGAAAAACCCACCAGATTCAGGACTGGATTGACAGGAGTTTCCTGATTGATGAATATAAAGCCGAATATGCCGCAATTGTGCTCAGGAAGCAGCGCCAGATAGACCTTTAATCTTTGTTTTTCTCTGGGCATATATAATCGCCGGTAATTTTTAGTCATTTGAAAAGATTACTCGTGTAGTCGAGCAGTTCCCGGTTTCCATATTTTCCGTGTCCCGGGATTATTAACTTTACAGACGGGTATGCTTTTTTTACGTTTCCTATCGTTTTTGACCATTCCGCAACATTGGCATCTTCCAAGTTCCCTTTTCCTGCGCCAAGTTCTTTTATCAGACATCCTCCAAACATTATATTTTCTGCAGGGAAGTAGCCAATAACATTATCTATTGTATGACCTTCCCCCAGAAACTTCACTTCCACCTTTTTGCTGCCAACATTTAATATTAATGAATCTTTAAACCCGTTTTGCGGAACATTGAATCCTTTTTCCTTTGTAAACTCGATGGTTTTAAAATAAGCATAGGAAGGAATTTTCATTTTATGAAATTCGTTCAGTCCTCCCACGCAATCGAAGTGAAAATGGGTGGCAACTACAGCTGCTATTTTAGCGTTCAACTTATGAGTAACCCAGGATAGTAATTCGGCAGCGCCAGCGGAATCTGCTGGTGTATCAAAGACAATCACCTCATCTTTATCCTTAACCAGCATACCGTTACAATCAACTTTTCCAAAATCTTCGGAATGGAAGTAAGATGTGTGTTGATAACTCTGTTCAGAAAGTTGAGTGATCAGTAACTCATCGGTTTGATAAACTATTTTAGGTTGGAAGGCTTCTTCTTTTTTTTCCGTTTGTGAACAAGAAAAGAAAGTGGTGAGAATAAAAATTGAAAAGATTACTTTTAGGATCAGTTTCATTTTGTGTTATTTTCGAGAATTACAGCCAAGCGCCGCAAGCACGGTATCGTCCATTTGGCTACACAAATATACTGCCTTTAATCGTACCATAGCGGAATTGAAAAAACGAGAAGAGGCCATCTCCAATGGAGACAGCCTCGAGAAAGACTATCTGCGCCGGCTCCATCGCTGCAGCAGCAGCGTAACCCCGAAGCTCACTATGGCGCCGATGGCGGCGAGCAGTGCCGTTTTCAGCACGTCGTGCATTCCCAGCTGGCCGCTGATGCCGAGCAGGGTACCGCCCGTGGTACCGATGCCGAGTTGATGGTTAGCCTTCATCTTCCGGCTCCCCCTTTCCGTCGGCGGCGCTTTCCACGGCTTCCAGCACGCCGAGTGCCAGGGCCAGGTATTTGGCGACGACAACCACCTTGGCAGGTAACTTAACGGGCGCGGTGATGATGAGTTGGCTGGCCACCGCCAACGTTTCTTTGATCCGCTCGTAGAGTGTCGGCTTATCCTTATTCGCTTGATTCTCTTTCATGATTTTCCTTTAATGCATTACCAAATAAAGCCGCAGGGCCTTCCCCGCCCTGCGGCTCATGCTGACCCCTCGCTTACGGTTCGGGCTCTGTTTCGGGTTCCGGTTCAGGTTCCGTTTCCGGCTCACCGGCGAGTATCACCGTTCCGGCGTACTGGCTGGGCGACTGGCGGCTGCCTTCGCGGTGGCGGACGAACGCCCAGGCGTGGAACTCATGGCCGGCAAACATCGCCGGAAGTTCCAGCTGCAGGGATTCATCCTGCCGAATGGCTTCCCGGTTGGTGGTAAACAGCTGCTCGGTACGGTTGTAGAGCAGCACGAATACCTGGTCATCGTCATACGCCCCTTTCACCTCATCTGCCTCCACCGGCGCCTGGCTGTGGTCCACCCAGCTCAGGGAGATGGTGTTCGGCGTATCCGAAGCCATGGAGAGCCCCAGGAGCTTTTCCATGCTGCCCTGGCTTACCGTTACATTGGCAAAGTCGATCTCATAGTCCGGATAATCCCCGGTGATGGCCTGCGTGATGAACAACTGGAGTCCGCGGTTGTATCCCGTATTGCGGCCCCGCTGTTTATCGTTGAAGCCCAGATCGAGGATCCACTTCATGGGCTGGAGGAACGACACAGCCAGCGCGAACTTCGCACGCTGCGCCAATTGCGCCTGGGTAGCCGGTTTCTTGGTCGGTTTGGGTAAGCTGCGCATGTAGTCGATGTGCCGCCAGCTGGCGCCGACCGTGTTTCCGATGGTGCCTGAAAACGCACCGTTGATTCCTTTTCTGAAAACTGCCATAATTGAAAAATTTTAGTTCAAAAATTCTGTTAGTTACTCCAGAAAGCTTTGTCATACCGGTATTTCGCTTTCGTGATACAAACCTAGCGGGCTATGGCACCCGTTTCAACTTATGGCAGGGATTGGCAGCAATTGGCAATGATTGCTGCCAATTGCTGCCAGTTCTTCGGAAACGGTTCGGATTCTCTTCGGGAACGCTTCGGAAGTCCTTCGGGATTGGTTCGGGAATCCTTCGGCAGTCCTTCGGCAGTCCTTCGGCATCGGGCGGATGCCCCGCCGAAGCATGCGCGCAGGAAAGCCGGACCAGGGGATAGCCAGTTACGGCCGAATCCCGATTCCGTTATCAGATTCTTCCGCGCCGTTTGCTTTCTTTGCGTTCCTCCTCCAGGTCGCTGCGGTAGAAGAAATCCGGTCCCTGCCATTTGCGTGGCACGAGCTTACCTTCGGCAATCTTCCGGTAATAAGAGCGTTCGCTGATACCGAGGTAGCGAAGCACATCGGGCATGAATAATTTGGGTTCTTCCACCGGGCAGTTCCGTCGGAGGAAATTGATCAGTTCAGGAAGGTGTTCGGTCAGCTTTTCCAATGCACCACTTTCGATGAGTAGTTGGGCGGCTTCGGCGATGGGGGCCAGGTGATAATTGATATTGCTTAGGCTGTTGTTGAGTTTATGCAAATGATCTTTCATGAGGCTGGTGATTAGACCATCTCCATGACAGAAACCCGGCGAGTGGTGGCAGTAAAAAAGCTTCCGTACAATTCTGCACACCACCGCACTATCACTCGATAGTAAGTTAAACGTTACCGGTAAAATTAGGAAAAGACGATTAAAATCACAAAAGTGAATATTGCGGAAAATAGTCCGATATCGGATTGTACACGTATGTGAATAGGCCGTCCGCAGGCATGCCCTATTCCGGCGCAGGCCGTGGGGAATGCATTCCGGACGGTTCCGCATGGGATCCGGGGCCGTCCGCGGCCTGGTCAGCCGATGATCGATATCGTATGATGAGACCGATGTGCAGACGCAGGCGCTTATCAGCAGGATCGGTACGTAACCCCATGGCAATCGACCTTGGAGCGGTAAAATCGGCGTCGGGATAATCAGGGTCAATTCCGTTTTTGTTTGCCCGCCAGAGAGCACCCAGGTTCCCTGTTGTACGTGTAGTTTACCAACACACCGGTTTCCCATCTGAATGCACCCGTCAGATTCAGGCTGTTCAGCTGGAGGTCCCACCCGCGCGTACGGAGGTTTGCATAGTTGATTTTAAAATTGGTCCCCACGCCCGTTGACGGGTCCATCATGTTATCCCCCAGCAAGTATTTGGCGTGCTTATCGTAATATTCCATGCTGCCGCTGATCCGGTTACCCGGCAGGCGCCAGTCCACGCCCGCATTAAACGTATTCACCTGTTCCCAGCGCAGTGATGGGTTTCCGGCCTGCTGGAGTACTGCCTGGCGGTAACCGGTGATCGTGTTCATACTGATTGCGACGGTGGGGTAATGGCTCTGGCTCTTATCGATATTGCCTGCGCTCCCGTATGTGGTACGCAACCTAAGGTAGGGCAACCACGCAACCTCATAAAACGGTTCTTTACTGAGATCCCAGCTACCGCCTACAGACCATAACGCCGTTCCGCGCTGGTTGGTTTTTACGCCCAAGAGGTTACTTGCGTCCCAGCGGATGCTTCCGCTCAGGATATAACGCTGCTTGTGCGTATACGATGCGTTTCCGAAATAGGAAAGATCGCGCCCTACACTTCTTGCGGGGTTTATGGTTGTGCTGGGCGGCAACCAGGCAGACCCGTTGGGTAAGGTGGGATACAGCGTCTGGAAATCCAGGTTTGTGACGCCCGTCCAGAGTTCATCGTTGTAGTCGTACAACCTCACGTCCGGATACGTTTCCCCGATCCGCTGCCGTATTTCGGCTCCGGCGAGAGCTGCCAGTTGGTTGTTTTCGCTGAAATGCCTACTGAAGTTAAGCTGTGCGCGGCCGGAATGCGAAAAGGACACCTGGGGAGGCCCCAGCTCCAGGATCCCACCGTATGGTATGCGTTGTGTTCCATCCGGTTGCGTGAATCGGTTTACCAGGTCACGCACGTAGTAGCCGTCCGGATGGTGATATTCGCTGGCGGGTATACCAGACCGAAGCCGTAAGTTCCAGCGTGTTGCCAACGCGGAACGAATTCTGCATACTGAGGTTCAGCCGGGCGGTATTGTTTCCGATAACGTGCGACCGGTTCCGGTCGTATCCCGCCGAAAGGGTGTAGCGGTATGCCGTTCCCCCGCCGCGCACGCCCAGGCTATACTGTTGGTTTACGGTAGGCTGGTACAGGAAATCCGTTATGTCGCGGCGCAGGTCCGTCTGCCGCATAAAAGCTTCCTGTTTCAGGAACTCTTCCGGGCTAATGAATCCGTCGCGCTGTTTGATGAGCAGCTCCACATAGCTCGGAATGTACGTCTGGTTTTGTTCACGATAGGCGTTCCGTTCGAACAGTTCCCGTTGTATTTCCATTACCGTCGCTGACGGCAGGTAATTCCGGCTATAAAACAGGTCAGGTTTATCACCAACGGTCACGTTGCTGTTGACCGACACCTGTGTCGATTGGCTGTAAGCTCCCTGCTTGGTGTTGATTACGATGACGCCGTTGCCTGCACGCGCGCCCCAGATACTCGCCGCCGATGCATCACGCAGTACCGTTATGCTCTCCACGTCGTTCGGGTTTATGGTGTTGATATCCCCTTCATAGGGAAAGTTATCCACCACGATCAGCGGGCGTGTATCACCGTGGATGGTGCTTAGCCCACGGATGCGGATACCGGACGCGTCGGACGCCTGCGGCTCAACGAACTGCACCCCATTGACCACCCCTTCCAACCGTTGCAGGATGTTGGTGCTTACCGATCGGTTGATGAGCGAGTTATCAACGTGCGTAAAAGCGCCCGTGGCACGTTCTCGGGGAATCTGGTAATATCCGGTACTCACGACCACTTCTTCCAGCGCATTGGGGTCCGTCTTCAACGTTATGCGGAGCGGGCCGGTTTCACCGGCTTTTACGGGCAGGTATTGATTTACGTAGCCCACGAAACTCACGAGCAGGGTGTCTGCGGCACGGGGAATGGGCAGGGTAAAGCCGCCGTCAGTTCCCGTTGCGGCCAGGCGGTTATTGGACAGGCAGCGTACGCTGGCTCCCACCAGCGGGCGCCCCTCGGCGTCGGCCACCGTGCCGTTCAGATGTAACTGGGCAACAGTCAGGTTTGCGGTCAACAGGCCGCATAGCATGGCTAAAAACTGTTTCATAGCGTTTGTGGTTATTTCGGTTAAGGTAAACGATCAGTTATCAAGCTTGAGTGCCGGATCAAAGTAGGTGAGCGATGGTTCCATTTCAATACGCACCCGTTTTCCGGCGATGACGGCGGCTACCAATGCTTTGTTCACCACTTTGTTTTTCGGGATGGCCAGCAGTTTTCCATCTTTGATCCACACCTGGCCAAAGCGGTGTTTTGCATAGAATAGCTCATTCAGTAGCGTATCAGCCCTGTTGCCCAGCGCAATGGGCAGGGACCATCCCCTTTTTTCGACAAAGGGTAACACCACGTGATTATAGTGATACAAATGAATGCCCACTACCGCCACCTGGTCATCGAAATCACGTAGCATGGTGTCCCATTTTTCGAGAGAGTTTACGCAGGGCGAGCAATATGTTGCCCAGAAATCCAGTACCAGCAGTTTGGTGTCTTTATAATCCCGCAGTTTTAGGATAGATGCTTCCCGGAGCGTGTCAATCGCCACCAGTTCAACATCCCAGAACCAATCCGGGAGGCTATCGCCGGGAACCAGGCCGGCCGTGTCTGTCAAAACGCCCGGGGGCACAGCCCCGAAACGTTCCGGGGACTGTGCGCGGGCTACCAAACACATGATCGATGCTGCAGCCAACAGGCTGCTATATTTTATTAAAAATGAACGGACATAACGCTCCCGTTTGCGTGCGTTTGTATTCATGCAGTGTTGGTAATT
>Ga0164243_10010812_pt1 | contig 13080 bp, 8 predicted proteins | sample OricompcompostOP_FD_108781 | JGI IMG/M metagenome (GOLD analysis project Ga0164243, IMG submission 108781) | Organic Plus compost microbial communities from Emeryville, California, USA - Original compost - Organic plus compost (OP) | ecosystem: Engineered > Solid waste > Mixed feedstock >... | reverse complement strand
GACGAGCGGCTGCGCCAGGCGGTCGCGGCACAGGCGGGGGTGACGCCCGAGCAGGTGGTGTCCCAGCCGAACACCTCCCAGGGGCTCATGCAGGCGATGTTCGGCCTCTCGGGCGTGGTCGCCGTCTCCCCGGCCGAGTTCCCGGCGCTGAACTTCGCGGCGCATCGTGCCGCCGAGGCGCTGGGCCGGCTCGCGGTCCGCCCGCTGGAGACCGACCACGGCCGGGTGACCCCGGGCAACCTGCGCGAGCAGCTCGACGCGTCGGTGACCGCGGTGGCGGTGAGCCTGGTCGACTACCGCAGCGGCTATCTCGTCGACCTCGAGGGCATCCGCCAGGTGATCGGCGACCGCCTGCTCATCGTCGACGCGGCGCAGGGCTTCGGCGCGGTCGACGCCCCGTACGCGCTCGCCGACGTGATCGCCACCACCGGTGCGAAGTGGATCCGGGCCGGCTGGGGCACCGGATTCCTCAGCCTCAGTGAGCGCGCCCTCGACCGCATCGCGCCGCTCTGGTCGGGGCACGCCCCCGAGGACTCCGACGACCCGCCGGCCGTGCCGCCCCCGCCGCGGCGCGCCGCCGCCTCCTACAGCGCCGGTGCCCACGACCCCCTCGCCCAGATCCGCCTCGCGGTGGCCCTGGAGGAGATCGCCGCGGTGGGCGTGCGGACGATCCAGGCGAGGATCGCGGAGACCGTGTCGCGGATCGTCGACGCCGCCGACGAGCACGCCGTCCCGGTGGTCTCCCCCCGGGCGGAGGGCGAGCGGGCGGGCATCGTCGCGCTCGAGCCCGAGCCCGAGCAGCTCAACGTGCTCGCTGCGTCCCTGCACAACCACGGCGTGAGCGCGACCGTGCGCGGGGGCCGGGTGCGGCTCTCCCCGCACGCGACGACGGGCGAGGAGACCCTCGCGATGCTGCGGGCGGCGCTGCTCTCCTTCTCCACCGCGGTGCCCGTGTGAGCCCCGCGGAGTTCACGAAGCGGTAACACTCGGCACGCGTGTCGAAACGCGCGCGTCATCCGGCGGCGAATACCGTCGGGAATGTCGGACACGGCGTCCGACCGGAGCGGCCGAGCGATCGTTCCGAGAGCTCCGGCCGCTGCGCATCAGGAGCCGGGCTTTCAGGCCCGGGGATGGAGCAGGAGTGCCCGCGCTCGACAAGCCCCAGCAGAAGCAGAGCAGCACCACCGCGACGGAGCGAGAGCAGGGGGAGCGCACATATGTGCTCGACACCTCCGTGCTGCTCAGCGATCCGCGGTCGATCTTCCGCTTCGCCGAGCACTCCGTGGTGCTCCCGGTCGTGGTGATCACCGAGCTCGAGGCCAAGCGCCACGACCCGGAGATCGGCTACTTCGCGCGCCAGGCCCTGCGGCTGCTCGACGAGCTGCGGGTCGAGCACGAGCGGCTCGACTTCCCGATCGCGGTGGGCGAGGCCGGCGGCACGCTGCGCGTCGAGCTCAACCACTCGAACCTCTCGGTGCTGCCGAGCGGCATGCAGCTGCACGACAACGACTCGCGCATCCTCGCCGTCGCCTCGAATCTCGCGGCCGAGGGGCTCGACGTGGTCGTCGTCTCCAAGGACATGCCGCTGCGGGTGAAGGCCGCCTCGATCGGCCTGGCCGCGGAGGAGTACCGCGAGGAGCTCGCCGTCGACTCCGGCTGGACCGGCATCGCCGAGCTCGCGCTCTCCGGCGACGAGATGGCCGAGCTCTACGAGGCGGAGGCGATGAGCCACCCGCAAGCCGCGGAGCTGCCGGTCAACACGGGCCTCGTCATCACCTCCGAGCGGGGCAGCGCCCTCGGCCGGGTCGTCGGCGACGGGCGGCTGCGCATCGTGCGCGGCGACCGCGACGTCTTCGGCCTGCACGGCCGCAGCGCCGAGCAGCGCCTCGCCATCGACCTGCTGCTCGACCCGGAGGTCGGCATCGTCTCGCTCGGCGGACGGGCCGGCACGGGCAAGAGCGCGCTCGCCCTCATGGCGGGCCTCGAGGCGGTGCTCGAGAAGCAGCAGCACCGCAGGATCGTGGTCTTCCGCCCGCTCTACGCGGTCGGCGGCCAGGAGCTCGGCTACCTGCCCGGCGACCAGGGCGAGAAGATGACCCCCTGGGGCCAGGCGGTGTTCGACACCCTCGGCGCCCTGGTCAGCGAGAACGTGGTCGACGAGGTGCTCGAGCGCGGCCTGCTCGAAGTGCTGCCCCTCACCCACATCCGCGGCCGCTCCCTGCACGACGCCTTCGTGATCGTCGACGAGGCGCAGTCCCTGGAGCGCAACGTGCTGCTCACGGTGCTCAGCCGGATCGGCCAGAACTCCCGGGTCGTGCTCACCCACGACGTCGCCCAGCGCGACAACCTCCGGGTGGGCCGGCATGACGGCATCGCCGCGGTGATCGAGGCGCTCAAGGGGCACGCGCTGTTCGCGCACGTCACCCTGACCCGCTCCGAGCGCAGCGCCATCGCGGCCCTCGTCACCGAGCTGCTCGAGTCCTGATCGCCTCTCCGTCTCCTCGCGTTTCGCTGGATCAAAGCACGCTTCGACCCGGCTATTGCTGGGTCGTTCCTCGCTCTGCTGGATCAAAGCGCAGGGGGATGGGTAGCTTGGCGATGTGGCGGAGCTGACGGGGGCCGAGGCGCGGCGGCTGCGGCTGCGGGCGCAGGGGCTGCATCCGGGGCTGCCGATCGGCCCCGCCGAGGCGGTGGGGCGCGGCGTGGCCCTGCAGGGGCAGGATCTCCCCGCGGTGCTGCGCGCGATCGCGATCCGCTCCGCCCCGGGCACGACCGTCGACGAGGTCCGCGCCGCCTTCGACCGGGGCGAGCTGCTGCGGGGCTGGACCCAGCGCGGCACCCTCTTCGCCACCACTCCGGCGCACTACGCCGCGCTCTCCTCGCTCACCGCGCACCGCAGCAGCACCTCGCTCGAGACGCGCCGCGCCCAGCTCGGCCTCGACGCGGCGACGATCGACGCCGCCGAGGCGGTCGTGCGCGCCCTGCTCGCGACCGGCGGCGCCACCCGCGGCGAGCTGATGGCGGCCTGGCGCCAGGCGGGCATCGACACCGCGGGGCAGCGCGGCTACCACCTCATCGCCCGCTTCGCCCTCGGCGGCCTCATGCACTGGGGACCCTTCGCGGGCGTCGAGCAGCGGCTCGTCGCCACCCCGCCCCGCGCCCCCTCCGACCCGGAGGAGACCCTCGCCGGCCTCGTCCGCGGCTATCTCGCCTCGCACGCGCCCGCCACCGCCGCCGACGCGGCCTGGTGGCTGGGGCTTCCGAAGACCCCGGTGCGGGCGGCCCTCGCCTCCCTCGGGGACGAGCTGCTGCGCGTCGACGTCGACGGCGTCCCCCACCTCGCCCTGCTCGAGACGATGGACGGCCCCGCCCCCGAGGAGTCGGGCGTGATCCTCGTCCCCGGCTTCGACGAGGTCTACCTCGGCTATCAGGACCGCTCGCTGATCGCCTCGGCCGCGACCCAGTCGGCGATCGTGCCCGGGGGCAACGGCGTGTTCAAGCCCGCGGTGCTCGTCGACGGCTACGTGGTCGGCACCTGGCGCCGCAGCCCCCGGAAGGGCGAGGAGCCCTGCGAGCTCACAGAGCGGACGGCGGCCGCGACCCGTCGGCGGATCGCCGCCGCGCTCGCGGCGTGGCCGCACGGATGACCCGCTCCGCCCCCTCGTCGGGGAAGTGCGAGGACACCACGATCGCCATGTGGTCGCTCGCGCCCTGCGGCAGGGTGGTCACCTCGTCGATCGACAGCTTCGTCGAGGTGGCGAAGTCGAAGTGGCCGCGCACCACCTTGTAGCGGGTGTAGGTGCGGGTGTCGCTCAGCGCCAGGTCGTAGCCGGTGTCGGAGAGCAGCCTGCTCAGCGCGTGCTGGAACAGCGGGTAGTTGTAGTCGCCCACCATCAGGTGCGGCAGGCCCGGGCCGAGCTGCTCCAGCAGCCGGTGCGCCGAGGCGATCTGCTTGCGGCGCAGCGAGTTGAGCGCGGTGAGCGGCGCGGCGTGGAAGGAGGCCACGATCAGCTCGCGGCCGGTCGCCAGCTCGGTCACCCGGGAGGCGAGCAGCCGCTCCGCCGCGGGGAGGGCGATCATGTCGTGCAGCGACTTCTTGAGCGCGAAGGCGTGCGTCTCGTGCGCCCGGTAGCGCTCGGGGTGGGTGTAGATCGCCAGGCCCAGCCGGTTGCGGTGCGTCTTGTCGGCCAGCTCGAGCGGTCCGAGGCTCGCCGGCAGCAGGGTCGCGTCGACCTCCTGCAGGCAGACGACGTCGAGGTCGAGCCGGTCGACGAGCTCGGTCAGCTCGCCGCTCGCCTTGTCCTTCTCGACGTTGTAGCTCAGGGTGCGCACGGCTCAACGGTAGCCGCCCGCGGCGCCGAGGCGATCCACTAGCCTCGTTGCATCGAGGCGCAGCGGGAGCGAGGGGGACGGATGGCGACAGGCACGCCGACGTCGATCCGCTCCTCCGCCGACGAGACCCTCGCCATCGTCGAGGTGGGCGCGCTCGGCGTCTTCCTCATCAGCGCCGCGGCGCTGCAGGCCCCGGTGCTGCTCGCCAACTGGGTCGAGGCGCTGTTCCTGCTGCTGTGCGCCCTGCTCTGCTCCGGCTTCGCCATCCAGGTCTCCTCGCGCGCGCCCGAGCTCGCCTACGGGGTGTCGGCGGCGGTGCTGGGCTTCGTGGCGCCGAGCGACCGGGTGGTCGAGGTGATCCTGGTCTGGGCGGCGGGCACGCTCATCGGCTCCTCCGCCGTGCGGCGCGATCTCGTGTCCGGGGCGCGCAACGCGGCGCGGATGGTGCTGTGCGCCTTCGTCTACTTCGCGATCTGGGAGCTGGTCGACGCCGGGGGCGTCGTCTTCGCGGCCGCCGCCGCGCTCGCGACCGCCGGCTACCTCCTCGTCGACCTGGTGCTCGACCTGCTGCCCCTGCTGCTGCGCGGGCAGAGGCTGCGCGACCTCGTGCGCTCCCTGCTCGCCTGGCGCATCGGCCTGGCCTTCGGGATCAACGTGCTGCTCGTGGTGCTCGTGCACTACGCCGCGCCCTGGCTCGACGCGCTGAGCGGCCACCCCGAGGCCGGCATCGGCCTCATCGTGGCCTTCACGGTGACGGCCGCCTTCTTCTTCGCCTTCGCGATGCTCGACGGCGTGCGCGCCCAGCGGCTCCGCTTCGACGGCGTGCTGGGCACCGCCCTGGCGCTGCCCTGGCCGGCGGACCGCGACCCGCTGGAGATCATGCGCTCCCGCGCGGCCGAGGCGGTGGACTGCGACGGCGTCGAGATCCGCGACGCGCCCCCGCGTCTCCGCCGCGAGCTGGGCGCGCCCTTCCGCACCCCCGACGGGGAGGAGCGCTATCTCGTCGCGATCCGCGGCCCCGCGCGCTCGCCCTTCCTGCCGGCCGACCTCGACGCGCTCAGCGCGGTCGCCCACATCGGCGAGGAGAGCATGCGCGTGCGCAGCGAGGCGCGCGGCCTCGAGGAGGAGGCGAGCACCGACCCGCTCACCGGGCTGCCCAACTACCGCGCCTTCCAGCGCTCGCTCGCCCAGGCGGCCGCGGCGCGCGCCGAGGGCGTGGGGATCGCGGTGGTCTACCTCGACCTCGACGGCTTCAAGCAGGTCAACGACACCCACGGCCATGAGGCCGGCAACGAGGTGCTCCGCGTCGTCGCGGGCCGGCTGCGCATGGCGGTGCGGCCGCTCGACACGGTGGCACGGGTGGGCGGCGACGAGTTCGTGGTCGTGCTGAGCGGCCTGACCGGCCGCGAGGACGCCGTCCAGGTGGCGGAGCGGATGGCGCGCGCGGTGGGGGAGCCGATGAGCGTGAGCGGCGGCGCGGTCGCGGTCACCGCCTCGCTCGGCATCGGCTACTCCGACGATCCCGGGGAGGACCCGCTCGCGCTCGTCGAGCAGGCCGACAGCCGGATGTACACGGGGCGCCGTGGTCGGCGCGAGCCCCTGCCCGCCCCCGTCCCCGGGCCGCGCCGCGGCCCCGTGCCGATGCCGACCCCCGACGCCCTCGTCGCGGCCGGCCCCGCTCCGCAGACGCCGGCCCCGGTCGCGGCGGACTACGTCGGGGTGGTCAACGAGGTGATCGACGAGCGCCGGCTCACCGTCGTCTATCAGCCGATCGTCGACAACGTGGTCGGCGAGGTGGTGGCGCTCGAGGCGCTCGTGCGGGCCGAGCACCCCGCCTTCGGAACGATCCCGCCGCCCCTGCTCGTGAACGAGGCCCGGCGCCTCGGCCGTCTCGACGCGCTCACGGCGCAGGTGCTCGAGCTCGCCTTCGAGGACATGACCCGCTTCCAGGAGCACGCCCCTGCGCTGCGGGCGGTGCACGTCAATGTCGAGGTCGACCAGATCACCGAGGAGCGCAGCCTCGGCCGGATCCTGGAGCTGAGCGCGGCCCACCCGCGGGTCGGCCTCACCCTCGAGCTGACCGAGAACTCGCTGGGCCGCGGAACCGACGCGCTGCTGGCCGAGCTGGACGGGCTGCGCGGGCGCGGGGTCTCGCTCGCCCTCGACGACTTCGGCCAGGCCTACTCGACCATGCTCTCCGTCGTGGAGTACCCCTTCGACGTGCTCAAGGTGGACCGCGCGCTCATCCAGGAGCTGCTCGCCTCCGAGAAGGCGCGGCAGGTGATCCGCTCGCTGCTGCTGCTGTCGCGCAAGCTCGACGTGCGCATGGTCGTGGAGGGAGTGCAGACCGGCGCGGAGCGCGACGGCCTCGCCCGCCTCGGCGTGCGCTACATGCAGGGCTACCTGTTCTCGCCGCCCGTGCCCGCGGAGGAGCTGCGCTCCCGCTTCCGCGGCGCCGGCCTGATCGAGCCGAACGCCCGCCCGGTCGTCGAGGAGCACACGGCCCCGCGTCAGCGGTAGGCGGGGCGCTAGGCGGGGCCCTCCTCGAGGAGGCGGCTGATCTCGTCCTCGCCGATCATCCTCCACGGGCTCGCGCCCGGGTTCTGAAGGGCGGACTCGGGACTGTCGCCCTGCGTCCACCACTGCGCCTCGAAGGCGTCGCCGTCGAGCATGACGCGATCGCCCTTGACGTAGATCGTGCCCGCCTCCCACTGCGGGTAGAAGTCCGCCGGGAGCTTGGGCACCTCGATGGGGGTCTCGCCCTCGAGCACGGGCCCGATGAGCCGCCAGGGCGTCTGGGACTCCTGGAGCACCGGGTCGTCGGGCACGTCGCCCTGGGTCCACCACTTCGCCTCGTAGACGTTGCGGTGCCACACCACCTTGGCCCCGGCCGGGTAGGAGGAGTCCTCGTTCCAGATCGGGTAGGGGCTCGTCTCCGGGTCGTCGGTCGGGTCGATCGACTCGGTCGGCTCGGGCACGGTGATCGCTCCCGCGCTCGCCCCGGGGTTGCCGGTGAAGCCCTCGGCGAGCAGGGCGGCGTAGCTGAGCCCGTCCTGGTCGACGCCGCTGCAGGAGTCGCTCACCCGGCCGGTGTCGCCGTAGTTGACGCTGCAGCTCGTGTCGCGGTTGAGCGACCACATCGACATCCGGCCGAGGCCCTGCTCGACGGCGAAGGCGTTGAGGGCCTGGGCGTCGTCGAGGCCGAACACCTCGTCGCGGATGTCGTTCTGGCCGATCATCGGGGTCGCGCCGATCTTGCGCCACAGCGCCTGCTCGCCGAGCGGCGAGCCCGCCTGGTCGTAGAGGATGCCGAGCTGGCGGTGGGTGGCGGTGAGCGCCCGGATCGAGGCGTCGGCCATCGACTCGCCGCCGTCGCGCGAGCCGCCATAGTTCATCGTCATGATGTTGACCCCCGCGAGGTCGACCCCCTCCTTGAGGAACAGCGCGACCAGGTCGGTGCCGCTCTCGGTGAGGCCGCTCGTGGTGGCCGGCAGGGTGAGCCAGACCGCGAGCGAGCCGTCGGAGTCGCGGATCTCCCGCTGCAGCTCCGCGACGGCCGCGGCGCGGCGCCAGCCGGTGCCCGCGTCGTCGAGGGCGAGGCCCTCGATGTCGAGGTCGATCGTCGTCACCTTGTAGCGGTCGATCACCGAGCGGTAGGCGTTCTTCAGCTCGGTGACGGTGCCGCAGGCGAGGGCGAGCTCCTGGTTCGCCTGCCCGCCGAAGCTCACGATGAGGTCGCGCTCCTGCTGCTGCATGCGCGCGAGACGGCGGTCGAGATCGAGGTCGGCGGCGGCCTGGTCCATCGTGTAGGCGGCGCCCCAGGTCGGCAGGCAGCGGCCGTCGGCGGCCGCCACGATGAAGCTCAGCGCCACGTGGTCGCGGCCGGGGCCGACCGTGGTCTCCATCGGGAAGACGGGCGTGGCGGTGACGTCGGCGTAGCCGGCGAACCAGGGCGTGCCCTCGGCCTCGGCGCGGGCGGTGTCCTGCACCTGTCGGATGCTCGTGACGCCCGCGAAGGCGAGCACGGCGACGATGACGGCGAGGATCGAGAACCGGAGCCAGGAGAATCGGCGGCCGGGGAACGGGTGGGCCATGGGGCATTCGGGCTTCCGGAGCAGGACGGGACACCCTCGGACTGGGGGAGCCCGAGCCGTCCCGACCCCTGGCGGGGGGATCAGGGGCGCGTGCTAGTGTACGGGCACCCGGTGTGGGGAGACCCGGCCGCTGTCCCCCATGCGGTGACCCCAGTCCGGGTGGGAAGCCCGAGATGTCCGCAACACCCGATGTGGCGGAGTCGGCCGACAAGGCCGCCGCCACCCCCGTCATCCGCCGTCGCCAGTGGGGCGCCGAGCGCGGCTCCGAGCCGCTCGCGATCCTCAATCCGCGCCCCAGCGTGGCCAAGGTCGCCCTCGGCCGCATCGGCATGCTCGTCACCGTCTTCGCCTGGGCGATGTACGTGGTGACCACGATCATCCGCGAGTTCATCGAGAACCCCCAGATCGACCTGCGCTTCGCCCTCGAGGCGGTCGGCTACCTGATCGTGGTGACGCTGCTCACCTTCTCGGCGCTCATGCACCTGCTGTCGCGGCAGGGGGCGATGTACCGCTTCCGCGACCACCAGCGCTCCCCGCGCGCCGAGCTCGACCGGCACTTCCCGGCCGACTACGACGGCTCGGTCACGGTGCTCGTCCCCTCCTACGTGGAGGAGCTCCACGTGGTCGCCAAGACGATGTGGTCGGCGGCGCTGCAGGAGTTCCGCGAGGTGCGCGTCGTGCTCCTCATCGACGACCCGCCCTATCCGGACGACGAGGAGCGGCTCGCCGAGCTCGAGGCCACCCGCGCGCTCCCGGGCGAGATCGAGGCCGAGCTCGCCCCGCTCGCCCGGCGCTTCGCCGCCTTCGCGGAGCGCCAGGGCGCCCGCATCGAGGAGCGCGGCTCGGTGGCCCTGTCGGAGGTGCGCGAGCTCGTCGAGGAGTACCGCGCCGCGGCCGACTGGCTCGACGACAAGGCCGACGCGTGGCCGATCGTCGACCACACCGACGAGTTCTTCGCCGAGCGGATCCTGGTGGGGCTCTCGAGCGAGCTGCGGCTCAACATCCTGGCGCTCGAGGCCGCGATCGACCAGAACGGCGCCCCCGACGCCGAGCGGATGTCCGAGCTGGCGCGCCGGCTGGTGTGGACCTTCAGCGCGAGCCTCGTCTCCTTCGAGCGCAAGACCTTCGCCTCGCTCTCGCAGGAGTCCAACAAGGCGATGAACCTCAACTCCTACCTCTCGCTCATGGGGCGCCGCTGGCGGATCGAGGACACCGCCGACGGCGACGTGCTGCGCGAGGTCGAGCACGACGAGCCCGCCGACCTCGAGGTGCCCGACAGCCCCTACGTGCTCAGCCTCGACGCCGACTCGATGCTGCTGCGCGACTACTGCCTGCGGCTCGTGCAGATCCTCGAGCAGGAGGGCAACGAGCACGTCGCCGTGATCCAGACGCCGTACTCGGCCTACCGCGGCGCCCCCACCCGCATCGAGCGGATCGCCGGCGCCACCACCGACGTGCAGCACATCCTGCACCAGGGGCTCACCTACTACGGGGCGACCTTCTGGGTGGGCGCGAACGCGATCATGCGCAAGCGCGCGCTCGAGGACATCGTCGAGGTCGACACCGTCCGCGGCCACCAGATCAAGACCTACATCCAGGACCGCACCGTCATCGAGGACACCGAGTCCTCGATCGACATCGGCGCCCACGGCTGGATCCTGGTCAACTACCCCGAGCGCCTCAGCTACTCCTCCACCCCGCCCGACTTCGGCTCGCTCATCGTGCAGCGCCGCCGCTGGGCGAACGGCGGCCTGCTGATCCTGCCCAAGCTCATCGACATGATCGCCGACAAGCGGCGGCGGCGGGAGCGCATCCACTGGCGCGAGATGATGCTCCGCGTCAACTACATGGCCTCGCTGACCTGGGCCTCGCTGGGCCTGCTCTTCCTGCTCTTCTACCCCTACGACAGCCGGCTGCTCAGCCCCTGGGTGTTCCTGGCCGCGGTGCCCTACTTCCTCTCCCTCGGCTGGGACCTCAGGGACAGCGGCTACCGCTTCAGCGACGTCTTCCGCATCTACGGCTTCAACCTCATGCTCATGGCGGTGAACCTCGCCGGCGTGATCAAGTCGCTGCAGCAGGCCATCACCGGCCAGAAGATCCCCTTCGCCCGCACCCCGAAGGTGGCCAACCGCACGGCCTCGCCCGCGCTCTTCGTGCTCGTGCCCTTCGTGATCGTCGTGTTCTCGATCCTCACCTTCTGGCGCGACGTCAACGCGGGCAACTGGGGGAACGCGGCCTTCGCGGCCTTCAACGCGATCCTCTGCGCCTGGGCGATCGTGATGTACCTGGGGCTGCGCAACGCGATCGTCGACATGGTGCTCGGCCTGGTCGGCTGGCTGTGGGTGGAGAGGCGGCCCCGGCCCGACCCGGTCGACCGCGACGCGAGCAAGCCGATCGACTGGGAGTCGATCCTCTACTTCGGCGAGCGGCGCCTGGCCCGCGACCTGCGCCGGCCGTCGGACCGTCGTCGTCGCGTGGCCGCGCTCCCGCGGCGGCGGAAGCGCCGGTAGCGGGAGCCCGTCTCCGCGCCCTCACCGTCTCCGCACGGAGCTTGACGGTCTATCTCTATATAGATAGCTTTGGGTGATGGACCCGCTGAGCCGCATCACCCCCGCCACGACGGACGTGCTCCAGTCCCTGCTGGGAGAGGGGGTCCCGGTGTGGGGGCTGCGCATCGTCAAGCAGACCGGCCGCCCCGCCGGGAGCGTCTATCCGATCCTCGAGCGGCTCGAGCGGGCGGGATGGGTGGAGTCCGCCTGGGAGGGGGCGCCCGAGCGGTCCGGACCCCGGCGGCGTCTCTACACGCTGACGGCCGACGGGGCCGTCGCCGCCCGCGCGGCGCTCGACCGTGCCGCCGCCCGCAGCCGGCCCGCTCGGGTCGCCGGCGCCGCCGACGCGCGCGAGGCCTTCGCATGAGCCTCGCGGAGCGGCTCGTCTCCGGCATCGCCGCGACGCTGCCGCCGGCCGTGCGGTCCCGCTACCGCGAGGAGCCGTGCGGTCCCGCTACCGCGAGGAGTGGACGGCCGATCTCGCCGGGGCGCCCGAGGCCGGCGCCCGCCCCTCCTCGATCGTCGCCGGCGCGCTCGCGCTCGCGGCGACGATCGATCGCGACGACCCCGCCGTGAGCGGGATGCCCCGGAGCGCCCTCGCCGTCCGGCGGGCGCGCTGGGCCGCGGCCTTCCTGGGCACCGGCCTCGTGCTCCTCGTCGCGCTGTACCTCCACGGCGGGTGGGCGGATCACTACCTGACCGCGGACTCCCCCCTCTTCGTCTTCGCCCTGCTGAGCCGGGCGCTCGAGGCCGGTGCCCCGGTCGCGATCGCGATCGGCGCCCTCCTGCTCATCGCCGCGGTCAGGACCGCGCTGCCCTGGCGGCGGCCGCTCGGCCTGCTCGCCGGCATGGCCGTGGCGGGAGCGGCCGCCCTCGCCGTCCTCCTGGCGGGCTCGCTGGTCGCGATGCTCTTCCTCCCCGTGCTGGGGGTGGCGGCCTGGGGCGTCGTCGCCCTGATGGTGCCGGCGCCCCCGCCGGCCGACCCGCGCCGGGCCCGTCGCCGCGAGCTCGCCGCCGCGGCGGTGCTGGCGCCGGCCGTCGTCGCCCTCGCCGCCTTCGGGGTGCTGCACATCATGGTGTGGAACCCGCTCGCCAAGCTCCCGGGCCTCGGCCTCGACGAGATCTACGCCGGGCTCGCGGCGGCCGGGGAGCTGCCGTCGCCCCTCTATCTCACCGCCTGGGTCGTCGGCGCGGTGCTCGCGGCGACGGCGATCCTGCTCTTCGCGACGCTGCCGCACCGGCGCCTCCGCGCCGCCCGCAGCCCCCAGCGGGTGCTCGTCCTGGGGCTCACCGCCCTGGCCGGAACCGGCTTCTCGATGTGGCTCGCCGGCTTCGGGATGGGGATGGGCATCGCCGACGCCTTCGCGACGAGCGGCGGCGACGCGGCCTTCAGCGCTCTGCTGCCCGTCGTCGTCGGAGTCCTCGCCGGCGTCCCGGCGGTGCTGCTCGGCTGCGTGCCCGGGCCCCGCCCGGTGCCCGCCGCCTCCTAGCCGGTCGCCCGGATCAGCCCGGGTGGGTCATCGAGAGCACGTCGAGCGCCGTGTCGAGCTGCTCCTCGCTGAGCTCGCCGCGCTCCACGTAGCCGAGCTCGATCACGGCCTCGCGCACGGTGATGCCCTTGGCCACCGCGTGCTTGGCGATCTTCGCCGCGTTCTCGTAGCCGATGAACTTGTTGAGCGGCGTGACGATCGACGGCGACATCCCGGCCAGGGCGCGGGTGCGCTCGAGGTTCGCCTCGAGGCCGTCGACGGTCTTGTCGGCCAGCACGCGGGTGGAGTTGGCGAGCAGGCGGATCGACTCGAGCAGCGCCGTGCCCATGACGGGGATGGCCACGTTGAGCTCGAAGGAGCCGGAGGCGCCGGCCCAGGCCACGGTCGCGTCGTTGCCGATCACGCGGGCGGCCACCATGAGCACCGCCTCGGGCACCACCGGGTTGACCTTGCCGGGCATGATCGACGACCCGGGCTGCAGGTCGGGGATGTGCAGCTCGCCGAGGCCGGTGTTGGGGCCCGAGCCCATCCAGCGCAGGTCGTTGTTGATCTTGGTGAGGCTCACCGCGATGACACGCAGCGCGCCGCTCGCCTCGACGAGGCCGTCGCGGTTGG
>Ga0164243_10010811_pt1 | contig 13081 bp, 9 predicted proteins | sample OricompcompostOP_FD_108781 | JGI IMG/M metagenome (GOLD analysis project Ga0164243, IMG submission 108781) | Organic Plus compost microbial communities from Emeryville, California, USA - Original compost - Organic plus compost (OP) | ecosystem: Engineered > Solid waste > Mixed feedstock >... | reverse complement strand
TGTGGACTTGGATTTGGAGAACGTGTGCTCCGAATATGGACTTGATGTCATTGGTTGGAGGTGTCTTTCGGAGATGCAGGATACCTCAATGTACATGAGAGACTCGAGGCGGGAGCTCATCAATAGCAAATAGCATCAACGATGGACCTCTAGACTCCTGTAGAAGAGGAGTTGGGTGTCGTGGGATCGGTTCGACGCAAGGTTGGAAGAAGATAGTAGATTCCAATGACGCATCTGAGGTCATCAATGGATCAATATTGTATTGTGGTACTGTCAATACTGAGGACTTCGGTTCGTATATTGTACCATTGTATCTGGGCTTACAAGTTACACTTGATGATGACTGAAATCTGCTCTGTGGAAATACAAAATGCAAACAGAGTGGAGGTTTCCTCTCATGTCCTGCCCCGTCAATAGCATTGTTCTTTGTACTTCGTAGTTATACCCTTCCGCGTTATCATCAGACACTGGGAGATTTGTATTGTGTACTTGGGGCCAGCCGCTGATGCCAGGTGTGAGCTCTCGTCTCCCTTCCAAGTCATTGTTAATGAAGTATGAAGTACGAAGCAGGAAACAATTGAGAGGAATATCAGCTTAGACATTCCCGAGTGAGCAAGTGGCAATCTGCATTTCGGCGGCCTGCTGTGTTCAATGCGGCGGCGCACAGGAATACTATATAAACTTACAAAGTTCTCGGCGTATGATAGACGAATGGGTGTCACCAATTTCATTTGTTTTCTGATACATCATCCAGAAAGGACACCGGCGGCAGCTGTAGCAAGGGTCTACTTGCCTGTTGATCAAGAGTTGGTCGAGGAGTCGAAGAGTCGGTGAGAATGTGTGGTCGTACTTCCTACATTTGGTTGTGTAGTAATACGTGTTGATCCCCACAAAACGTAAGGGGCAGGCAGTACTCCGCGTAGCAGCTGGCAGGACCAGCAAGGTCCAAGTCGACGTCGAGGCCAATCGCATCACCTGTCAACCCAACGGGGACCCTTGAATGATGGCCCGATGTTATCGTGACCTGCCAGTCTGCCCCCAACTCTTGTCGATCGACCACACGTTGTCGTGGTGCCAAGTATTGAATCGAAACTTGGTCTCTCTACGTCTCCAAGTCCCGCCCGGTTCCCATCTGAGCCTGTTCCTGAAAAGGCGGCAAGGCTTGGGCGTGGGGAGAGAATCAAAAATTGACGAATTGATCATAAAACACGCAGCTGAAATGTTCATGTACATTCATGACCTTGATCAATGTTGTATTGTGTTTGTACCCCTCACCCACCACACCACACACACAACGGGAAGCATGCAAAGGAAAACAACCCCGCTCGACCCCTCCATCATCCCCTCCGCCCACACTTGGCCTTGGAAGCTGCATGGCGGGGCAGGTCCGAAAGTCCGAAGTCACCGACTCGAACTCGCACCAAGACGAGACAGGACAGGCGCTCTTTCCCTGCTCGAAGCCAGTAAGTCCTAAGAACAGCGCCATACTTCGCGGTGCCCCAGGGCGATAATAATCTACATTGGGTTCTACCACCAGATGCCTGCAGGACGAAGTAATTGGATCAATAGCACCACAAAGGTACTTCGTACTTCATACTGGAATCAGAGACCAGTGACAATGATTATTTGGGTGTTTTATAATCGATTTGATAAATGCGCCGATTATGCTCAACAAGTTGACAACAACCGCCTCGGGTCTAGTGGTTCGACTAGAAACATATGAACTTCGACTCCCATTCTATATTTCCCTTGATCCCTTCCCAATGCAACATTCTACTTCGTACCTGGTATTTCTGATTAGTCGAGATTCGGCGCCCCAAGAGCCCAGCTCCGCATCCAACAATGGAAAACCTAGCCGAGGTATATTGCATTTGATCGTACTTCGTAGACAATCTAGACAGACACGGCCATCCTCGTTACTTATCGCTATCTCGAAATACTCAAAATACCTACGAAGTATTCTAACTTCTGGGGCTTCTCGAACGTTTGGCACGATGATATTTGGCGCATCGTCCCTGCCAACTCGGGCAATTGCCTGACGTTGGCCCACTTAGACGTAAACGTGTCTCAGCTAACGTGCGTGCTTGGCGCGATTTGGGAGAAACGAGTGAATAAATAATGAGACAAATATTCACTACTCTACTTCGTACTAACCAGGAGAAAGACTGGGGTTTTGGCGAGGGCCTCTCTTGGGGGTAACGCGGGCTTGGAACTCTCATCCAGGGATCTTCAATATCAAAAAACTTGGCTTCGGTCACTCACAAAGGCATCTTGCTACAGTTATCGGACCAACTCTTCACTGACCTTGTTTTGTCCTATATAAAGCCTTTTAACGGGCAAGAGTTCAAGCTCAAGAACCTGGGAGGAACAACTTGCTTCAGCATACGCGTCGATGATATTATCTCTACCCTCTCCGTGTTATTGAATTAGCAGAATGAGTTGTTGGTATTTCGAAAATACAGTTATATTCCATCAAGTTTCTGACTGTCCGGCTTCTGCTTCCCAAGCCCGAATCTAATGCTATACTCTCACACACACACTCTCTCTCTACACTTTGAAGTTACTGAATGCAATCCACAAGGAAACGTGTTGCGAATGAACAAAACACCCAAACAGCTAAACTCCAACCACGCCTCTACAGATGATTATCAAATGGAGGCTTAGCCCGCTAAGAACCCATCTCGAGAGCTGCAGCGCCTCTTAATCTCCTCCACTTGTTGCTATTCTCGATAACATCTCTATCAAATATGAACCACCATCTCTCGAACAGCACCTGTCCAACCTCCCACGCCGCCGGGTCATATACATCTTCGCCCCAGATCCTCATTCCCTCATGGCTATCTTCAACATCATAAGCGAACTCGACAAGTGCGAGTGGACTGGCTGCGTTGGGCGGCCGCGCTTCCGGAGGCAAGCTCATGAGTGATATCAGACGCTCTCTCACACCGGGCCAGGGAAGGAAGTCTATGAAGGGGTGGTGAGCGACTAGGAGTTGCGAAGGGGTTGGGCGCCAACACTCTGGGAGTTGCTCGGACGGTGTTCCGCATCCGGTGTAGAAAGGAGACGCCGCCTCGAGCTGCCAAAAGGAGCCGTCGCAGCCTATACGCTGAGATATCCGAAGAATAGCTCGGAGAATCGTGAGCTCGTTCACGGGAAGCAGGTAGCTGTCTGCCGATACTCCCGATCCGCTCGAGCTGGATGAGAAGTCGTCCAGAAGGCTGAGTGATGTCGGGTCAATGCTGATAAGGTTATCTGGCATTTGGTGGTCGGAGCCAGTGCCCGCAGCATCTCCATCGCTCTCGTCGAACAAAGGGTTCGGCATTTCAAGGCCACCGACCAGCGTCGCGCCGAACATGCCAGGACTAGTTATGGACATGCTGGTCCAACTGGAGGTTGGGATATCTCCTGGCTGAATTGAGTAGATCTCTGGTAATGTTGTCATTATCTCGCCGAATTCCCCGGATGTGGTCGTCTCTCCAGCTGGTGCTGGTGGTGGTGCCCCTTCACTGTACGGAGCTTCTTGGGCTGAACGGGGTGAGTTTTCAGAATGTGTTGAGCCTGTGGCATCAGTGGATCCGCCCCCGGCTCTTTTCTTTTGCCTCTTCCGCTCCCCTGACAGTAAATGTGAGTAAACTGGTCACAATATATAAAGTCTTTGGTTTTCAGTGACTCGTGCCCGGCGAGCTCATCTGGGAATCAGAATGGGTAAGACCGTACTGTATCGTCTCTGTGCCAAAACATTCAAAACTCTCTTTCTTTCCGCCGCATCTTCATCGATATTAGGTACCGCAAGCGGAGGCGGAGCCTTGTAGGCTCTTTGCCTTGTCCGCGGTGGGACATAAGAGCTTGCTGGAGCATTAGGATCGCTTGAGAGCTCTATGCTCTTCTCTGGCGAGCTTCCCTGACTTGACATCCTTGCTAGGTGACACTCCCAGAACTTGGCTTTCCTTGGCGTTTCGACGAGCTGTTCTGCCGAGGGTTTTCAAGGGAGAAAACTAGGAGCTGTTCGTCTACTCCTCACGATGATTGATGACTTCGGGGTCGGAACATCTCGAGTTTAAATCGCTGTTGAGCATAACGCTCATAAATTGACACTGTGTCAGCATAACGGATAATAATGTACCTCGTCTCTGATATTATTTCCAAGGGCCATCAAGTATATCTTAACAGGATTTCGCATTTCTGCGAGGTACTCCGTATGGATATATTTTTAGAAACTGACATCAGAAATGACCTAGCTCAGCTCACATCCCTTTTCTTGTTTTGGAAGGACATCTTGTCAGGGACTCCGAGACCGATTCAATGTGGACAACTGCCATGTGATAGCTTGAGGGAGAAGTTAGATGAAGAAAACCCTGACAATAATAGCTTGTCATTGGTTGCTTGTACAGCAACTGGATGTAAGTCGAGCTCTCGATTAGACTCTATAAGCTTATCGAGAAGTGTCGAGGGTTAGCTCAATGCTCACCAACTAGCCAACGCTGTAGGAGGATATGACGACTACGGAATGTTGCGTATCTCGGTCGGGAGCCATGACGACGCGACGGGCTGATTAATTCTGCTGCCTGGAGTCTTCAGACCCCAGAAACTCGTGCAGATGAGATGTGGTTGGGGGACCTGTTTCTAATACCCGATTTGGGGAAGATGGTGGAAGCTCTGTGATTGGGAGTCTTCAAGACCGAAGAGAGCAGATTTCCAACGGCTCGAGCTCAAAATGTTGCAGAGAGAAGGGAGAATTCGTTTTGGAAAAGCTAGAGAGGACAAGAACCAGTCTACAATATTTTACACCCGGGATGTATTTATTTGGAACACCGGCTTTTCAAGACTCCTCAACAAAGTCAAAGAGCTACGTGATATGCTGTTTGGGCTCACATAACGCCTAACGCAGAGGCATATCACAGAAGCATAACTCTTGGCGAGGCGGCCACATCGGCGGGGAGCACTCAAAGCAATGGCCCATCTATCCTTTTTAATCCCGTCCCGTCCCGCCGAACGCTGCGGTTAATATCTGATGCTCTTCAAGACAGTGTCGTCGATGTGGTGAAGCGGTAGGAGATTGGATGCGAGTGAGTGAGCACCGGCTGTGGGATGTGCCGCGGGAGGAGGAAGGATGCCGGGGATCCCACAAGGCGTTGGCAAGTAGATGTGACAGTCTCGCACGTCGAAGCTAAGGAGGATAAGCAGTTCTTCATATAATCCCGTCTAGTTTGGGTATGACCACTAATCCCTTTCATTCCATGCGGGCCTTCCCGGAGCATGAGAACATCCTCCAAACACATGCTGCCTAGCCCGGAATCACGGCACGTAGCTAGGAAGAGCCTTATTTTTGAGAATCAGGTTTTCGGTGGAATGACGAGCCTATTTTCCAGTACTTCGCAAGAGTTATGTGGCCGGGTTCTTACGGAGCCTACAGTAAAGTTGCACGATGGTGACTTAGGCAACTGCCAGAACCAGGATGTCCGGGGTTGGAATCAGGGTTGAAATGGATCCATATTTTGAGATATGGTTGTTTGATACGACTGAATGTTGCTCGTAGTTTACCTGTCAAGGGTACTCACAGAGTCGCCGTAGTGACGTTGCGACTCTCGATTGTTATTGCTCGGGGAGGTCTGGGAACTTGGATGGTCTCGGATGTCGTTCACAGGACTAAGCCCAGAAAATGTGACTGCTTTCCTATCTTGTGCCGTGTTCGACGTGGAGAAATCGCACATGAACCCGTTCATACTCGCTCGAGGCGTAATGGGGGCAAGGCGCCAAAGAACATGGACAAGCAGTGGCCTTAAACAAGTCTTAAGCCGACAGCCTTTCTGTCGCCTCTGTCTTTGAAGTAGCCACGCCTACTTGTCCTAAGATGGGATAAGGTATTGAATCTGGCAGAACGAGGAGAGGTAAGGAAAGGTATGCTGCCTCTTCCCGTCGAACTGGTCTCCCTCTTAGATCAAACAACGTCCATTTTTATATTCGAACGGGCCTCATTAGGAAGACTGGATTAGTCGTAGAGATGCGGACGATCTGCTTCCACGACAATGCCCGAGAAGGACTTCCCTTTCATGCCAGACCCTCCTTGCTTCAATGAAACCCGCCACATGGTACCGAACCCCTTTGTTGGTGCAAGTGCGCTGGTAGAGATACCCTCGTAGCCTTCAAAGCTGATAGACCCGTCGCGAAATGCTAGTCCATTCTTTCCCGTCCCTTACTTCCCTTTCGTCCTCGACGATGGCACACTGCGTCTCTCCCTCTCTTTGAGGTACCAGTTCTACGAGTAGCCGGCTTATCACAGGCGTGGAGGTTATCATATTTTTCTCGAACAACCAACTTAGTCACTGATATGAATCAAAGTTAGCGGGTCGGAGCATTTTCTCCCAGTTAAGGTCGTCGGAGGGTATCTTTTTAAATAGTCAGCACTAGGAAATCTAACAAGCCGAGTTGATTTAGATGGGAAAGCGACCCGATCGTTCGGAGCGCAGGATAACACTCGATAATCGTCCGAATGGGAATTTGGAATAAAGATATCCCACAGATCCATCTCGAGCATGTGAGATCTTATTCCCGGCGGAGTAAACCCACATAATAGTCCAAGCTTCAGCCTTCAAAATCCTACGTTATCCGAGCGACTTGCTTGTCAGAGATAATGGCAACAAAGGGGCCAATGGACTTTTTTTTTTGTCAGTCGTGGGGTTGACGCAGACCGCTTGAGCGGGGACCTTGAGATGCTATACTAGAAGTGGACGCTGAAGCCAGATGGCGGCGGTCGCGTGATGACCGACCGAGTTTCCACGCCGTATCGGCCGAGGGCCGGCGGGGCTTTGGCGGTCCTGGGCAGATTCTTGAGGGGAAGGAACTGTGTGGTAGGGCCCGAAAGCGGAGGAGGAAATGAGAGAAGGTGGGCTGGTTTATAGAGTCTCCGTCCATCCGTACATTGTACCACTTTTGACCGGGCCGAGCTAGAAGGAAAGAGCAGGTGCAGAACTTGGGAGTATTAAGTAGGAGGTGTACTTCGGAGTGAATAGTTGTTGGAGGAAGGAGCGGGCTTAATGGTGGTTACAAGCTCAGCATGGGCTCGGGGAATCTAGACACTGTACTCTCCACTACTGAGGGAATATGCATAGATGAATCGAGCACTAAGAGCCCCAGATGCTTCCCCGTTCGGACTTTATTTTCATCGTCGCTTGAAAGTCTTTGGCCACTGTTGGTGCGGAAGAAGGTGTCCACGTCCGCGGTCTCGGAGCAGGGAGGTCGGGAAGTCCAATCAAACAGTTCTCATTCTTTTTCTCCCCTATTCGTAGCGAATTGAGATTGTGCTTGACACTTGCAAAAAACATTGATGCCATCTTGGTGGATCCAATGTGGATAGGGCCAGTGGGAACTGGATGAGGGACAAACTGTGCGAAGTATACTACACTGGTGTCGTCGTGGAGTAGACGAAGAGGCAAGTAGGAGTGAACAATGGGGTACGTTCCTTCGTCGGTCAATTATCCAACCTTCTGTCCGCAGTTTGGAGGTCAGCAACGAGGCGAATTTCCCCGCCCCCCAGGCTCAACCCACTCAATCCACTTCGAATCCACTCTCCAAAATCGATTTCAATGTTCTCTCTATCCACCTCGGGTGTGGGCCTTGGTTAACCATCCCACGCTGTTCCAACGCTGTTCTGACACCATCGAAGCCTCAATGGGTCAGGTCAGGAATATTCTTAGGCCTCTGATACGCTGGCTGGTCCTAAACTTACACACCACTGAACTCCAGTAATACCTTTCTGACACCCTTCCTCCACTACCTACCCCCTGCTCCCTTGTCTGGAAGGGCTTGGCTGGTCATTCGAAGGGCGCAGAATTGACATGCTGCAGCCAGATCTCCATACAACCCTTCCACTAGTTTACGACACCACCCGGCCTTATTCCGTAATGGGGAACTTTTTTTAGGGTCTCGTCTTATCGGTCATTCCATCCGGAGTCGCTGGATGGAACTTTTTCTCCTAACAGATGTTCTCTCATTTCCCACGCGATCTAGTTCCGCTGCGAAGTCACATCGCCGCAAACCTCGCGTACCTTCCGTATCGCTAGATGTCCCCTGCGAGTTGTGCATGCACCTCGTGTGCATGCCTTGGTACATGGGCGGGAGGCAGACGTGCCGCAGCATTCAATGCTGTCCTTTGGTTCACCTATGAGCGCCTCGGCATCTTGCCTCACCATCCCCAAAAATCTTGTTAGCAACCTACTATCCTCGCCGTCACTGTCCCGTCCGGCACTAGGCTGTCCTCAAATCTTCGGGTCTCCAGAGAGGAGAGATAATTGCTTTGTATTCTGGCCGAATCTCTCGAATCAGAAAGAAAGAAAAACGGCCAAGGGCACTTGGCATCGCTTCCCCGGTTTAGATCTCTTGGACCAAGTGACTCTTTTGGTGTACCCCAATAAAAGGTCTCTCGTCCCAGCCTAATTCTCGATTTGGTCGTTTATACCTTTTTATTTCTACATCATTGTCTTTTTCTGTCTCTTAGCGCAAGACTCTCCCCGTCACTCGACGCCCTTTGCCATAGTGTAAGAAGCATCGAAGGGCGTCGTCATACCTTGTCGAGGGTAGGATTCGAGTTTGTTGCAGGACTAGTGGATGTCCTTTGTGATCTCCGCTACCTGTCTCCTTCCTTGACGAGACTTCTGTTACAGGATCCCGAGTGTCGAACGCTGGCTTTGTCCAACTTAGTAGATCGTCTACGCCTTTCCAATTACATGTACCTCATGATCCTCAGCCCATCGTTTTGACAAACCCCCTTTAAGCTTATCCGCACGAACTCCGTTGCCGTTGCCGCTGCCGCTGCCGCTGCCGCCGTGTAGCTCATCTAGCCGCCTCCAGTCTCACGTCAACGCCCTTCCAGTCAACCGCAAGCGCTGCTCGCCCAACCGGGAGCCATGGATGAATTCATTAACTGGGATCAGGTCGGGGGTGCCCCTCTCACCGACCCGTTCGACCCGTCCGCCCACAATGTCGGAGGCAACGACCCCAGTCTTGACATCGACCTCGCCCTTGAAAATGTTAATGATGACGACTTTGGCTTCTTTGCCCTGCAGCACTTCTCCGGTGAACAAGCGCTTCCGGGCATGCTTGCCTCCGAGCTGGACCCCGTCCACTTCGCCCTTGACGCGGAAGGGGGCAGCTTAGGACCCATGTCTGCAAATTGCTTTGGAATCCCCCCGGTCCCCTGTTTTCAATGCGCCGGTGCTGGCTATCATTGCAAAATCATCCGGGAGGGTCAGCATAAAGGCTACTGCACAAGCTGCGTTGCCCTCCGGCTTGAATGTAGTCTTGCTGCGGAGTTGACCACTAGTTTCTCTGAACCGATTGACCAACAACCTTCCTGGGCGGCTCGACTCGAGCAGGCTAGCCTTGATTTCTCACTTGACCAGAACCCTACCACCACTACCACCATGAATCCCACCAACGAAGCCGCCTTCAATCCTTCTCAGACCGAGCAAATACTGTCCAGGAATCTCTCTGGAGCAGGAACCCAACTCACTCCCAGCCAACTTGCCACTCCTGCCCTGGGCAAGATCGGTGCGCGGTTATCTAGGGAATCCATCCGCATTCTTCGGCAGTGGCTCTCGACCCATCAAAGACACCCTTACCCTAGCGACGAAGAAAAGGACATGCTGCAGCGCCAGACTGGCCTTACAAAGACTCAGATTACGAACTGGCTGGCCAACGCTCGCCGGCGCGGCAAGTTCCCTACTCCAGGACGATCTACTTCGCCACAGGTCGGTTTTGGTTTCGGTACACCCGTCGATATCCCAGTTAGGAGGGCTACGCCAGCATTAGAAAGCATGAACCCACTTCAGCGATGGGTTGACTCGCCCCCGGAGCACGAACCTGCCTCGGCCATAGCCATTGCCAGGGCCGTCACGGCATCTACCGTTTCCTCTGACAGGGCAACGCCTTCCAGCCATGTCTATACCGATGATGGGTCTGGACGCTCCCTCCACGGGTCTTCGGCAAGTAGTGTGGGTACATCACACTCTAGCGGCGGCTCCTTTGCGTCTGCCTATTCGCATGCGTCCCGAGGGTCGTTCGGCTCGTTTAGTTCGTTTGGCCGCAACAGCCGCCGACGGAGAAGGCGCAGGAATGCGCCCAAGGGCGTCAGTGAGAAGGCCCCCTTAGCCGCTCCACTGAGGACGTACCAGTGTACTTTCTGTACCGAAACGTTCAAGACGAAGCATGACTGGCAGCGACACGAAAAATCTCTTCATTTGTCTCTCGAGAGGTGGGTGTGCTGCAACAAAGGCCCAAAAGCTGTGAAGCCGGATATCAAGATTATGGCCTGTGTGTTCTGTGGGGAACCGGAGCCTACGGATGAGCATATCGAAACCCACAACTATTCTACTTGCCAGGAAAAACCCGTGGAGGGTAGGACGTTTTATCGCAAAGATCATCTCAACCAGCACCTAAGGCTTGTGCACAACGTCAAGTTTGTCGATTGGTCCATGAAAGACTGGAAAGTGACAACTCCAGAGATCCGGTCCGTGTGCGGTTTCTGCGGTATATCGATGAACACGTGGAGCATACGAGTAGACCACCTGGCGGAGCACTTCAAGATGGGTTACTCCATGGAGGACTGGAAGGGTGACTGGGGTTTCGAACCAGATGTTTTGGAGCTAGTCGAGAATTCGATTCCACCGTGTATGCGACCTCTCCAATACCCCATCGACCGGATCGGATCTTCTGACCTTTCTTTTATTGCGCAATAGATCTTATTCATAATGAACGAAATAGCCCGTTTCCGTACGTGGCCAACAACGCACCTCCGGAGAGCCCGCGAAACGCCTACGAGCTCATCAAGATCGAGTTGGATTTCTTCATCCAAAGGTCGAAAGAGTCGGGAATGCCAACAGATGACCAGCTACAAGTCGAGGCCTGTCGTATTATTTTCGCCTCCGAAGTTGTATCCCTGGAAGGAATCGCTTCTACCGTCTCGTGGCTGCGAGACCTCATCATGGCACCTGCGGGAATACGAGAACAGGCACAATTCGGACCTCTTCGATCTCAGGCAGAAAATAGAATGGCTATCCTGAAGATTAACGGCAAGGACAATCTTTTCGAGGCCTGCCCCCTCGAGTTTGAACTCCACGATTTCGTCAGAGCCAAGAAGCTGTTGGGGCTAACAGCTATGGATGACGAACTCCAAGAAGAAGCTTGCCGTCTTGTGGGTAAGATGGAAGAAGTATCCACGCACCCATCGGAAGTCGTGGCCAACTGGCTTATTCGGGTCATTAAAATGTCAACGAACTGGCTTGCCCCGTTCAGAGCGCGAGCCCAGCTGCCGCGGAGCGAAGACATCTTAGATTCTAAGCGACGGCCGGCGGATCCTACAAAGATCGACTCCACTATCCACAACTACAGCAGGCTGGAGAGGGAACTTGGAGAGTATGTTGACTTCCAGAGATCGCTTGGAGTTGAGCCCACGGATGCGGACTTGCAGAGGCAAGCGCGTATCATCATCTACGAACTAGAGGACGGTTGGAATCAAACAGCAGCAGACAACAGCACCTGGTTAGCAGCGTTTAGACGGCGACATAATAACCAAGGCCGATCGCCTAAGGATGACTCAGGGCAAGACAACTCGCCACAGAGCAATAGCACGGGAACGCGGTCAACATCGCATACTCTGCAGGAAGGGCCGAGGAACGGGTTGTCGGGCGAAGCGACACTTTTGACTCGCGGCAGCGAGCGAATTGAAACCGGAAAGCTCTTCCTCAACGACGCAAACTGTTATCGTCGACTGGCTGGGGAGCTGGGTCGATATGTCAAGTCGGCCATGTCGGCGAAGAACCCTAACCAACATATCCCTTCCGACGAAGAGTTGCAGCATCAAGCGAGATGGATCCTATATGATGAGTAAGTTGCTTTCTTTTCTTTTCTTTTCTTTCTCTCCCTCCGCCCGAGGGTTGCTGCTGTCCTCTCATGCCCCTCCTGCTTTCCTCGATCCGTGTTCTTCTTTTGAATCTATTATTCTAATATGGTCTTAGCGATGATCCCTGGAACCAAACTGCTGCCGACAATGCGGAGTGGCTTCAACGATTCAAGCGCGATGTTGGAATCATCAAGGAGGGACCCGGCCTCCCCCCTGCAAAACCATGGTCCGTCAAAGCAGGTGGCTCAGGCTTCGCGCCGCCGTATACGTACTTCAAAGCTACTTCAGCTCCGCACTACAATGATTCTGTCGTGCAGGTGCCAGTCGGACCAGCCTTCTGCGAGTTCGAGACATCAACCTCGACGGCGAACCGGTTCATCGAGACGATGGGGACCAGATACCCGAGGCCTGGACGAGTGTTCTGCGCGCGCGAACTCGAGGAGGGCTTGCGGTCGCTGGTGCATTTCGAAGTCAAAAACAGGGGACAATTCCCAGATGACGAAACTCTACGCCAGAGGGGTAGGGATATTCTCGGGACGCAAGACACGGCAGCGGATGACCCAGTGCTTCTTGACAAGTTCAAGACTCTGGTTCGAGAGGAGCTTGGCGGAGTGGGTACCGCAGTGTCGGGGGAGACCTCCCCGAACATGATTTTGGCACCCGTTCCGATCCCGATCCCGGTTGCGGCTCCGACTCCAGTCCCTGCTTCGACTATGGGTCCCGCGCTCGGCCAAGCGGTTCTGGATTTTTCAACCAATCCTACACCGGGACTGATGGCGGGAATGGATATTAGTATGTCGGATGACGACATTAATAATATGCTTGTGCAGGACATGGATTTTGATACCATCTTTGGTCAGCAGAGCATGGCAATGGGCGATGATGGATCTTCCCGATGATAGAGAGTGGCGGAAGTGGTGATAATATGAATCAAATACTGTCAGAAAGCTAGTCGGGGTTTAGAAGGTCATTGGATTTTCTCGTAGCGAACACCAAATCTCTACTTTTTACGGTAATGATGAATGTTAAATATGTTCGGCTTGTTAGGTTTTTCCTGAGGTTTTCTTTTCGATGGTTGACTTAGTCCTTTGTTACTCTTACTCACGCACCGATCCAGTCCTCCATCGAAGTCTATACAACTCTCAGCCCTCGGGAGGATGGGTTGGGCGCTAGGGGAGCATCTTC
>Ga0164243_10010810_pt1 | contig 13081 bp, 11 predicted proteins | sample OricompcompostOP_FD_108781 | JGI IMG/M metagenome (GOLD analysis project Ga0164243, IMG submission 108781) | Organic Plus compost microbial communities from Emeryville, California, USA - Original compost - Organic plus compost (OP) | ecosystem: Engineered > Solid waste > Mixed feedstock >... | reverse complement strand
GCGGCGCGGAGGGCGGTCGGCGTGCCTTCCGCGACGATGGTGCCGGCATCGAGGATGCAGACGTGATCGGCCTGTTCGGTCTCTTCCATGTAGTGCGTCGTCAGGAAGACGGTCAGCGCGGTCTCGGCGCGGAGCTGGGCGATCACGCGCCAGATCGTATCGCGACTGGCGGGATCGAGCCCGGCGGTCGGCTCGTCGAGGAAGAGGATCTCCGGCTCGTGCATCAGGGCGCGGGCGATGTCGGCGCGGCGCTTCTGGCCGCCGGAGAGGACGCCGTAGCGGCGATCGAGGAAGGGCGTCAGATCGATCCGCCCGGCGAGATCGTCGATGCGCTTCTCGGCGTCACGCAATCCGTAGAACTGGCTGCGAAGGAGCAGGTTCTCGCGGACGGTGAGGATCGGATCGAGCAGCGACTGCTGGAAGACGACGCCAATCTTCTGCCGGATGAGGTCGTCGTGCTGCCCGAGCGTCTGCCCGGCGACGGTGATCGCGCCGCCATCGGGGCGGATCCGTGTGGTGAGGCAGTTGATGGCGGTCGTCTTGCCCGCCCCGTTTGCCCCGAGGAAGGCGAAGAGGTGCCCCGCCTCCACCGTGAACGAGATGTCGTTGATGGCGGTGACCGGTCCGAATCGCTTGACGAGATGCTGGACCTGGATCGACATGGTCATGATGTCCCCTGATTGTGCGGATGATCGACGGTGTCTTCACAGACACATTCAGTCTCTGTCGCAATCACTTGGGTCATCATACAAGGCAGAGGCAACGTGCCCAACGGCAAGGCGCCCGGTCGAGGCCGACCGGGCGCGATGTTTACCGAAATTTGATCTTCTGCATCGTGAAAGAATCAGCGATGCGAGATCAGAACGTGGTGGTGAGCTCCTGCGTCTGACCGGTCTCGGAGGCGCGATAGGCGGACTCGATGATGTCGATGACGTGGCGCGCACGCTCGGCGGTCACCGGCGAGGCCTTGTCCTCGTTCACCCAGTCGACGAGCTGCATGATGTCCTCGTAGACGTGCTGCTCCCCGATGTCGCGGTGCGTGCCGACGACGTGCGGCAGGGTGACCTGCGCTCCCTGAACACCGCCACCTGCCTCGTCGGCGAGCTTCTTCTCCGGGTAGTCGAGTTCCTCGCCGTTGAGCGAGAAGCCCTCGATCTTGCCCTCGGTGCCGAAGTAGGTGCCGCTGAACCAGTAGTTGATGCCACCCGCCGCCGCGCCGTAGGCGACCGCGAAGAGGCCACCACCGAAGTCGAGGAGGATGCCGGTGTTGTCATCGGCATCGGTCGGGACGGCCTTGCCGTTGAACGAGCGCTCCGGGATGCGGACGCCGGAGATCGCGGTGACGCGCTTGGCGGGACCGAGGACCGTGGTCATGCCGTGCAACGCGTAGACGGTCATGTCGTAGAGCGGACCGCCACCCGGCTTGCGGAAGTACCACGACGGGTCGATATTCGTGACCGGGTTGTCGCCCTGGCGCTCCTTCTCGTCGAGGTGGTAGGTGCCGAACGACGCGCCGGCGATGCCCCACGTCGGAACGCCGATGCGCCCATCGGCGATGGCCTTGCGCACGGCCTGCACCTGCGGACGCAGCACTTCGCCCGGCGACGCGACGATGCGGAGCCCCTTGGCCTCGGCGAGCTCGATCAGCTCAGTCGCCTCGGCGACGGTGGTGGTCATGGTCTTGTTGAAGTGGATGTGCTTGCCAGCCTCGAGCGCGAGCTTGCCCTGCTCGTAGTGCAGCCCGATCGGCGAGGCGATGGAGACAGCATCGACCTCACCGTTCTCGAGGAGATCCTCGAAGTCGGTGAACGCCTTGCGGATACCGAACGTGCCGGCGGCGGCCTCGGCGCGACCCGGCACCGGATCGACGACGGCCTGGAGGATCACGCGATCCTGCACGTCATCCTGACTGAGATGCGGGAGGATGCCACGCTGCGCGATGGTTCCCGCGCCGACAACTCCCATGCGTACGACATTGCCCACGAAATGCTCCTTCTCCGGAACGTGCTCAGTGCAGACGTGATGCGTCACGGGCTGAGTGCGGTGACGATCATTGGGCGTCAGCATCGCATGTTGCGGGCGTGTGCGCAAAGCATCGCGTTACGAACCAGCTATTCTGGGTCGGCTTCGGATGGAGAGGCATCGCCATCATCATCAGAGAGCCAATCTGGACTCGTGAAGTCAACGAATCGGGGTTCTCCATCTCGTGGAGGAAGCTCGAGCCCAACTCCTCCGAGTGCCTGGAAGATGCGAACAAGGGCCGATACAAGATTCTCTTTCGGGAGGCCGCCGTGGATGATCTGCTCGAGCGTTACGTGGTCGACGTTATCCGATGTGACTGGTTCGCCATCGGGTGTTGTCTTGGGATACGGCGGGATGAATGGTGGTTCTGGGGTGGACGTGGTGTCATCTCCGTCAGGGGGTGGTGGTGATCTCCATCACGTCCCACGGGTTGATGAGCGGGATGTCGAGATGGAGGAAGTCCCTGACGTTGCGCGTCGCGAGCGTGGCTCCGTGCTGTCGGCAGATCGCGGCGATCATCGCATCCTGCACGCTGATCGGTCGTCCCAACGCGCGACGTTCACCAACGATGTCGGCGTAGATGTAGGCCGTGCGTGTCTCGAACGAAAAGACGCGAGGTCCATAGGCCTCGAAGATTGCATGAGCCGACTCGATGAGCTGGATCTTGCGCTTTCCGTGTGGGAGTAATGTGGCCCCTCCAAGAATCTCGGCGAACACGATCGATGCCCCGTACCGTTCATGAACAGGAATCGTCAACGACCATGCGAAGACTGACGGGTTCAGGTGTGGTCGCATGATTGCCGAAACCACGTTCGTGTCGAAGACGATCATTCGTCCAGATCCAGTGGTGTTGGCATTTCCGTGCGTTCAGGAACGTCGAAGTCTGCATCGCCAAGCAAACCGAAGACGCGCCCAAGCGCTGCCACGAAGTCTTCGTCCGGAGGGCCGCCGTGGATGATCTGGTCCAGCGTCTCGGAGTCGACGTTGTCCCACGTGAGGGGCTCGCCCTCGGGAGTCGTGGTCGGATAGGCCGACGTGAACGTCGCCGCGGGCGCGGCGTCCGGGACGCCCGTCTCGGCGACGGCGTCGGTCAGGATCGCGCGGATCTCCGCCTCGACCGTGCGCCCGTGACGTTCCGCGAGGACGCGCAGCTTCGCGCGCGTGTTGTCGTCCAGATTGTCGATGGTGAGTGCGGCCATGAGGTCACCTCCTGTCGGGAAGCGGCCGGGGTTGCCCGGATGATGCGCTCAGCTTCGCATGTCCCGGGCACGGACGCCAAGGGCTACGCGCTCACCAGCTCCATCGGCGTCGCCTGCGGGATCCCCTGGAGCTCGGCATAGCGCTCGGCGTACACGCCACGCGTCTCCTCCGGGATCAGCCCGCAAAGCGTCAGCATCGCGGTGTCCGCCGCCTCGCGATCGCTCTTCCCAGCGAAGCTGCGCGCCGGCATCACCTCGCCGATGCGGATGCGCAGACGGCCGTGCTCCTCGCTGACCCCGACCGGCACGATCGCCACGTTCTTGCGCTCGATGCACGCGAGCACGCGCCCGGCACCGCGCGGTGGCTGGATCAGCGTCTCGAAGCCGCCGGCCTCCGGATGGAGCGCCACGACCTCGCCACGATCGAACGCGTCGAAGATCTCGCGCAGGGCCATCGCGGAGCGCTGTCGCTGCTCCTTGTGATTCGGCAGATCGTGCGCCGGCATCCGGATGATGCCGTAGAGTCGCGCGAAGCCCTTGAGCACCCAGCCGAGGTACTGTGGGTCCACGTGGAATGGGCCGACGTAGCAGTCTGCCCAGGTGTCGGTCATCACCCAGTGCATCATCGGAACCGCATCACGCGTGTGCGTGTTGCCAATCGTGTTGAGCAGGGTGATCGCTCCCCAGCCGACCCAGACCGCGTCCTTGCGCTCGTAGTGATTCGCAATGATCAGGAAGGGCCCCTTCTCCGGAAGATGCTCCAACCCGCTGATCATCGGCTGGATGCGCTGCTTGCCAAGCAGATCGGATGCGTCCTTCCAGACATCGCGCTGACGACCGCGCGCAAACGCCACCAGCGCCTTCGCGATCATCGTCACGGGGAGACGATATACCGGGGTGTGAGACGGCGCTTCGGTGCGCGTTGCTCTTCCCCATCGCTGTCGAACCAGCATTCCACTCATCCTCACGCACATCACGCTGGCCGCCACGATGGTCGGGGCGTGATATCGGTCGCTCTGATCTCGTGCTGTCGCACGCACAGATCGCCCGCATCACGCGGGCGATTCTCATGCCATTCGATCATAGACCATCACAGGGAGTGTGAAGGCGACGTCAAGCCGATGATCCGACAATTCTCCCGCTAGCCCCCAGAAGGCGCTTCCGGCGGGCGGGCATAGACGTAGAGGTGGGTTGCATTGATGCGTGCGTAGGGTGCAGGTTCTCCCCATTCCTCGCGCCACGCGATCATCTGCGTGGGCCACCAGTCGCCGTAGACGTCGGTGGCGTATTGGGCGAACCCCGCGAATTCATCGCTCTCCTGATCGACGATGGTGGCGTGACCGTGCACGATCACGCTGAACTCCTCGCCTTCAAGATACGTGGCGCTGACCTGCGATCGCTGGCGGATGTGGCGGAAGCGGAACGAGTGCGGGGACGATCCGAACCAGAATGCCCCGCGATAGAAGAAGCCATCGACTGGTGCGTTGCGTGGTTCGCCGGCGCGCGTGACGGTCGCGAGGCTGAGCAGACGCATGCCGCCGAGCCTCGCGACGAGCTGCTCGGCGGTGAGGCGGGTTTCGGGGGTGAGGATCGTGCGCATGTGCGATCCCTCGGCGGCGGCGCTGCGATCGAGCAGCGCCTGGAGATGGATCAGGTCGTCCGGTGTCTCGTGCATGACGGTTCCTCCGGGATCAGCTGACGATGGCGTCGATCGTTTCCTGACGCAGCGCCTGCACGGCGTCGCTCATGATGACGGGGTATTGCGCATCGGCCGCGACGGTGAGCGCGCGCAGCGATGCCGGCAGCACGGCGAGTGACTGCTGGGCGCGATCGCGCGTCTCCTTGAGCGTCGGCAGGTCGTGGATGAGATGCCCGTCCACGATCAGCGGCTCGAGGAGTGAACGGCCATTGGTCGGGATTGGTTCCTCTGCGAGGGCGATCACGTCGTGATCAAACGTGCCGATGCGATACGGTGTCTTGATGCCCGGCCACGTGCTCTTGTCGCCACCACCAGCGAGCTTGATGCGTGCGGCCGCATCTTCGTCGGCATCACCACCGTACCAGACCATCTTGTAGACGGCACCGATCACGCCGCCGAGCGAGCCGCTCTCGATGGTGCCGAGGCCGACCCCGAGGCGCCCGCCAACGCCGAAGCCATCGACCGGTGCCCCTGCCGCGACGAGCTCGCGGACCTTCCACTCGTCGATGTCGCCGCTGACGAGCACGCGGACGTCGGTCATGCCGGCGTCATCAAGCGCCGCGCGGACCATCCGGCTGTCCTGATCGAGATCGCCGGAGTCGAGGCGGACGGCGGTGAGGCGGTGGCCGTGCTGCTCCTGCGCCTCCTTTCCGGCGATGATTGCGTGACGGATGCCGGTGTGCACGTCGTACGTGTCGAGCAGCAGCGCGAACTCGGGGAGCGTCGCGGCGATTTCGCGGAAGGCGGTCAGCTCGTCGGCATACGCCTGCACGAGCGCGTGCGGGATCGTGCCGGAGGTGGGGATGCCGTAGGTCTTCGCGGCGGCGACGAATGACGTGCTCTGGCAGCCACCGATGTAGCCGGAACGCGCCGCGAGGAACGGCTCGTGCGCGCGACGGAACGCGAAGTCGCTGACACCGCGCCCTTCCGCCGCGAGGGTGACCCGCGCCGCCTTGGTGGCGAGCAGCGTCGAGATGCCGATCGCGCGGAGGAGCCCCGATTCGATCAGCATCGCCTCGGCAAACGGTGCGGTAACCCGCAGGATCGGCTCGTTCGGGAAGGCGATCTCCCCCTCCGGGATCGCCTGGATCTCGCCGGTGAACTGGAGATCGCGCAGGTAGTCGAGGAACTCGGGTTCGTAGCCCTTCACCTCGCGCAGATACTCGCGATCCTCCCACGTGTACTTGAAGGCGCGAAGATAGTCGAGCGCGGGACCGAGCCCGGCGACGAGCATGAAACCGCCGCCGAAGGGATTCGTGCGGGTGTAGAGATCGAACGTCGCGACGCCGGTCTGCCCCGTCTTCCAGGCGACGTAGGCGGCATCGACGTGATACATGTCGGTGAAGAGCGACGTCGGTCCCGGCGTGATCGTCGGGTCCGCGATGTAGCGCCGCTCGCGCTCTTCCGTTATCAGTCCGCTGCGCACGATCGCCATCGCCTGTGTCCCCTTCGTCAATCTGAGGTCCCGAGCGGCATCCGTGCGTTACGCGAGCGACGCGACCACGCGGATGCCGTTGCTCGCCATATGATAGAGGAAGACCTCGTGGAAGAAATCACCCGGATGCGCGATGCCCGGTCCCTGCGCGTCGGCGGAGGGGATGTCGAAGGTGTTGATCGCGTTCGCCGGGACGATCACGTCGAGTTCGGCGAGATCGTTCGCGTTTGCCCACATGCGGATGTGCATGGCGAGCTGATAGACGCAGAGATCGGTGCAGTTGCCGACGACGATCGCGCTCTTCAGATCGCGGTGCTGATCGAGCCAGTCATTGAACTCGGTGCCGATGGCGGGATTGAGCGAGTTCTTCCGGATGACGGTGAACTCGTCGGCGAACGGCAGCCCGGCCAGCTCGGGGATCATGGCTGACTCGGAGGTCCCGGCGACGGCGTGTGGCGGGTAGGCGCGGAACTCGGGCGTCTGCTCGTGGTGGGTGTCTTGCAGCAGCACGTAGTCGTGGATGCCGTAGGTGTTGGCGTTCGTGAAGAGCGCGACGACAGGCTCGGTGATGGTGTTGACGCGCTCGGAGGAGAGTGGGCCTTCGCGCAGGAAGCCGTTGATCATGTCGGCGCTGAAGATGGCGGCGCGGGTCGGATCGGGTGCGATCTCGGCGAGGGGCTTTTCGCTGAGGGTGTCGAGCCACTTGCGGACGAAGGTCGGGGTGATCGAGCGTGGTGGCATGGGGTGCTCCCTGAACGGATGGCGGATATCAGATGACGTGAGCGGTCATCGGTCGCATGGTACAGTCGAGGTTGGCAACGGCCCTCCTGCGTTCCTGCTCCCGATGAAGGTGTTGCATTCGTGGTCTTTCCTCTGATTGGTGCACGTGACTATATCGACCAGCGTGGGTTTTATGTCCACGAGTGTCCCCATTGCAAGGCGCCGTCGCTGTTTGCGGTGTACGAGACGAAGCGGAAGATGACGCTGTATTTCGTCCCGACGGTAACGGCGCGCTCGCAGTATGTGATGGAGTGTATGACATGCCACAATCGTTGGGGGGTGCCGAAGGACCAGGTCGAGAGTCTGCTCGCGAATCTGATGACGCAGGAGGAGATCGCGGAGCGGACGCGTGAGGCGCAGCGGCGGGCGCAGATGCTGGCGAACGGCGCGCTGCCCGGGATGATGCCGGGTGCGATGCCGAACCAGCAGCCGACGCTGTACGAGGTGCTGCAGGTACATCACAGTGCGGATCCGGACGTGATCGAGGCGGCGTTCAAGCGGCTGGCTCTGAAGTATCATCCAGACCGCTCGAAGGATCCGGAAGCTCCGGCGCGGATGCGCGAGATCCTGGCGGCGCGTGAGGTGCTGACGGACGAACGGAAGCGAGCCGCATACGATCGGTCGCTGGGGATCGTGCGGCGAACGCGTCCGATCCGGGTGGAGGCACTGCGCGCCGACGAGGTGTGAGCGTGGCACCTCCGGCGAGAGCCGCTATGCCCTCGCCTTCACCGATCTCCGTGCGCAAGCGGGGAATCAGCTTGCATGCGCCACGCCTCGCTCGCACACAGTGGCGCTCCTGATGGCCGCCTTCCCTCCCCGCTACGTCGCCGAGGTCGTCGGCGGCACGGGGCTGGGCGTGATGTCGAGAAGGTGGTTGCGACGAGGGAGAAAGGGCCGCAGGCGCGACGAGGTTGCGAAGGACGGTGTCAGCGACGTGTGCTGATGGAGAAGGGTGAGCGGAGAGCGTGGGCGCACCACAACCTCCCGCCGACGCTCCGTGTCCGGGTCAGCGTGGCGAATGGATGCGCGATCGGTCAGGAGCGGAGGATGAACTCCGGGATGCCGAAGATCGGATCGCGCGTGCTCTCCACGTCCGGTCCGTTCTCGGCCAGACAGCGCGCGATCGCTTCCGTCACGTCTGCGGCTGCGCGGTCGACCGAGTCCTTCCACTCCGACTGCAGACGCGCCGCATCGATCTCCGCCTCGTACTCGTCGCGGTCGAGCTCCGTGAGCGTGCCATCGAGATCGAGCCAGAGATCCAGCTCCAGATCGACATCGCTGTAGTAGTTCTCGCGTACCCGCTCCAGCGGTCGCGAGAAGTTCACGTAGTAGCCGATCGAGGCATTGTCCTCTGTCGTGAAGCGGAGGAGGGAGAACCAGCGATCCGGGAAGAACCACTGCTCTGCCCCGATACGCAGCACCGTCTCCACCCCATCCGGCGTCTTCCGGGTCGCCTCACGTGGACGGAAGAACGTGAACTCGTGGTGAAGGATCTGGCGTTGCTCGTTCTGAAACGGCACCGTCAACCAGCCCCCAGCGATCTCGTACTCCCAGCACGCACCCTGCAGCTTCTGCTTCCGATAGAAGATCCGCGCCGGTCGCACCACCGGGGAAGGAGGTGTCGGCGTGGACTTGCTTGTGGTGTCGGCATTCGCGTCCATGATATGCACCGCCAGCCGCCAGACCTACCGTTTCGATCGCTCTGGCTTCTCTGCTATTCCCAGCGGCGAATGAGCGGGGAGTCCCGTTCGCCGTGGATACGTCTTGGGCGTAGGTGCGACCTTTTCGATCACGACCAGTCGTGTCTCCACCGATGAGCCAACGTCTGGCAGGATCGATGCATCAACGACATTGCCTCCAACGAGCTTGCCCGCCTTCTCTGCGGCCAGCAGCTCGTCATTGAGGTCGATCCCCTTGGGTAAGACAAGATACCCTCCAAGCATCACGAACGGCAACCCCAATTCGATCAGGGTGGGGAGGGAGGAGACCGCTCGAGCGACCGCAACGCGGTATTGCCCGCGATGTCCGGTGTCCCGGGCGATCTCTTCGGCACGCCCATGGAGCGGGCGCACATTGTCGAGGCCGAGTTGTTGGGCAGCATCCTGCACGAACTGGACCTTCTTGCCGGTCGCGTCCATCAGCGTGAACTGCAGATCGGGGCGCGAGATCGCGAGCACCATCCCGGGGAGACCACCACCCGTGCCGATGTCGAGCACGCGATTCCCCTGCCGGATGCGCTCTTCCAGCGCAGGCAGCAGGCGCAGACTCTCGAGGATGAGGCGGCGTTCGATACCCGGGTAGTCGCGTACGGCCGTCAGGTTGACGTGCAGGTTGCGCTCGCGCAGGGCATCGCGGTAGCCGATCAGCAGGCCGATCTGCTCGTCCGTGAGGGCGGGCCAGGCACCGCGCCAGAGCGTCGCGAGCTCGTCGCGGGAGGTCGGCTCGTTCGCGGCGTCATCGTCGAGGGCATCCTCGCGCGGCTGACCGAGATCGTACGCGCCGTCGATGTCACGACTGGCGGTGAGATCATCGCCGGACTGGTGATGGAGATCGCGCTGCGGGAGCGCGGAGTTCTCAGGAAGCGACAACCGGCGCATCCTTTCCAACGGGAGAGGCGGGCGCGACCGGGGTCGTGCCGCTGCCACGACGTGCTGCGAGGACCTTCTGCGCGGCACTGACGACGTCCTTGATGCCGAGCCCGGCGAGCTCGCGCAGGCGCTGCTGCGAGGCGTGCTCGAAGAAGTGATCCGGCACGCCGAGCGTCTTCACGGGGATGACGATGCCCTCTTCCTGGAGGAACTCGAGGACCGCGCTGCCGAAGCCACCGGCGGCGGCGTTCTCCTCGATCGTCACGATCGCGCCGTGCGTCTGGGCGAGGGTGCGGATCAGCTCTGCATCGAGCGGCTTCACGAAGCGCGCGTTGACGACGGTGGCGGTGATGCCATCGGCGGCGAGGTCGTCGGCGGCACGCTCGGCGGTGAGGACCATCGCGCCGACGGCGAGGATCGCGACGTCGGATCCTTCGCGCAGGACCTCGGCCTTGCCGATCGGCAGCTCGTGCATGGGCTCGTCCATGCTGACGCCGATGCCGGCACCACGCGGATAGCGCACGGCGATGGGGCCATCGGTGTGGGCGATGGCGGTCTTGAGCATGTGCCGCAGCTCGTTCTCGTCCTTCGGCGCCATGACGGTGAGGTTCGGGATGGCGCGCAGGTAGCTGAGATCGAAGACGCCGTGATGGGTGCGACCGTCGTCGCCGGCGAATCCGGCGCGGTCCATCGCGAAGATGACCGGCAGGTTCTGGATGGCGACGTCGTGCACGATCTGATCGTAGGCGCGCTGCAGGAAGGTCGAGTAGATGCCGCAGACGGGGCGTAGCCCGGCGGTGGCGAGCCCGGCGGCGAAGGTGACGGCGTGCTGTTCGGCGATGCCGACATCGAAGAAGCGATCGGGGATGACGTCGCCGAACTTGCCGAGGGAGGTGCCACCGGGCATGGCGGCGGTGATGGCGTAGATGCGCTCATCTTCCTGGGCGAGCTCGATCAGGGTGTTGGCGAAGACGTCCTGGTACTTCGGGGCGACGGGCGGGGCGCCGACGGGCTGTGGTTTGGACGGCGCGCTGACGGCGTGGCTCTTCTCGCGGTCGGTGAGGGCGGGTTCGTAGCCCTTGCCCTTCTTGGTGACGACGTGGACGAAGGTGGGATTGGGGATGGCGGCGGCGCGGCGCAGGGCCTCGACAACGGCGCGGATGTCGTGCCCGTCGATGGGGCCGATGTAGGTGAAGCCGAGTTCCTCCCAGATCATGCTGTGGTAGAGGAACTCCTTGAGGGAGTCCTTGGTGCGTTTGCCGAACTCGACGAGGAGCTCACCCTTGGGGAGCATCTTCTCGATGATGTCGGAGAGTTCGTCCTTGGCGCGGTTGTAGCGGACGTCGGTGCGCACCTTGTCGAGGTACTTGCTGAGGGCGCCGACGTTCGGGGCGATGGACATCTCGTTGTCGTTGAGGACGACGGTGAACGGGTAGTCGAGCTGCCCGGCGTTGTTGAGCCCCTCGAAGGCCATGCCACCGGTGAGGGCGCCATCGCCGATGATGGCGACGACGTTGCCGCGGGGCGATCCCTTGGGCTTGTGCTGCTCGGCGACGACCATGCCGAGGGCGGCGCTGATGGAGGTGGAGGCGTGCCCGGCGCCGAAGGTGTCGTGCTCGCTTTCATCGCGACTGAGGAAGCCGGACATGCCGCCTTCCTGCCGGATGGTGGGGAAGCGATCGCGTCGCCCGGTGAGGATCTTGTGGACGTAGGCCTGATGCCCGACATCCCAGACGAGCTTGTCTTTCGGGGAGTCGAAGACGTAGTGGAGGGCGATGGCAAGCTCGACGGTGCCGAGGCTGGCGCCGAGGTGGCCGCCGGTCTGGGTGACGGTGTCGATGAGCTCGGCGCGGATTTCGGCGGCGAGGGCGGTGAGCTCGCGCAGGGTCTTGCCCTTGAGATCGGCTGGCTGTTTGACGGTATCGAGCACGGGGGTTGCCCGCCGGGGCGACGTTGCCGGGGCGGTGGCGCTTTGGGTGCGCGGCTGATCGATTTTGCCGTTCGAGCCGTTGGTGGCTGCCATGAGCATTCTTCCTGACTGATCGCGTCGCGCGGGCAAGGTGACCGGTGGTGGGTGCGAGACGCACGACGGTTGCTGACGCTTCGTCCCCACTGACGAAGTGCGGGTGACACGGGTGTGAACGGATGACGTGGTGCGAGCGATTCGGCGAATGAGCTGATGCCGACGATACGTGTCGGATGCGGGCCGAACGGGCGACGTGCGAATCATCCGCAACTGTCCGAGACCATCATATCCGTTCACGGTAGCAAGGTGCATCCGTGACGTCAAATCGGGAGGGGTGAATGGGGTCGACAGGTGTCGCGGATCCCCGCAACGAGCCGTGCGGGCAACGGGGTCGAGCGTGAGCAAGCTCGAGGTCTGGCAGTTTCAGAGCGCACCCCGTCCGAAGACGGGGTGCGACCCGCGGGCTCGGCCCCCGCGGGTTCCCACCCGCGGTGTTTCAATCCTCACCCCGTCCGAAGACGGGGTGCGACGGTAGCGGACTCTCGCATATTGTGCCAGCGGGAGGTTTCAATCCTAACCCCGTCCGAAGACGGGGTGCGACGACCAGTTCGACGCGATCGAGGCGCTGCTCAATGGAGTTTCGATCCTCACCCCGTCCGAAGACGGGGTGCGACTGGGAGGGGCGCTCGCGCTGAGCTGGATGGACCAGTTTCGATCCTCACCCCGTCTTCGGACGGGGTGCGACTCGGCGACACGCATCGCCTGATCAGCGGCAATACCGTTTCGATCCTCACCCCGTCCGAAGACGGGGTGCGACCTACTGCGAGGAGTGCGGGAGTCGGTTTTGAGGATTGGTTTCGATCCTCACCCCGTCCGAAGACGGGGTGCGACCACCATGCGAGCACGTCGCATGAGATTAGGAATCGCGTTTCGATCCTCACCCCGTCCGAAGACGGGGTGCGACCTCGTGACGACGATATGTCGTTTCAATGTATCTATCGTTTCGATCCTCACCCCGTCCGAAGACGGGGTGCGACCGTCTGGATCCGCGCCAGTCTGTACTGGATGAGATCGTTTCGATCCTCACCCCGTCCGAAGACGGGGTGCGACGTTCGAGTTGACGGCTGGTGATGCTGCGCTCCCGGTTTCGATCCTCACCCCGTCCGAAGACGGGGTGCGACTGTCAAGCACTATAGGCGACTTTTTCGCCTCACGTTGTTTCGATCCTCACCCCGTCCGAAGACGGGGTGCGACCCCAGTGATCCTCGTCGATAGGGATCAGCTTGAGGTTTCGATCCTCACCCCGTCCGAAGACGGGGTGCGACCCCTTCTCGTCCATGATCGCGATGAGCCACGCCTGGTTTCGATCCTCACCCCGTCCGAAGACGGGGT
>Ga0164243_10010809_pt1 | contig 13081 bp, 12 predicted proteins | sample OricompcompostOP_FD_108781 | JGI IMG/M metagenome (GOLD analysis project Ga0164243, IMG submission 108781) | Organic Plus compost microbial communities from Emeryville, California, USA - Original compost - Organic plus compost (OP) | ecosystem: Engineered > Solid waste > Mixed feedstock >... | reverse complement strand
TCCTGGGACCTCATCGTCGCCTGGCGGGTTGACCGGCTGGGGGCTGGCTGGAAGCTCCACCCCTTGGTGTCCTTCCTACTCGAGCGCGGGAAGGACCTCGTATGCGTCACCCAGCCGTTCAACCTGCAATCGCCGTACGGTCGCATGGCGTTCACCATGTTCGCCGAGACCGCCCAGACCGAATGGGATGCCATCCAGGAGCGGGCCAAAGGCAGCCAGGCCCACCTTCGGCAGCAGGGGCGCTGGCGAGGTGGCATGCCACCCTACTGGTTGACCCCCGTACGGGCGGGCAGCGGCTGGCGGCTCGCCCTGGACCCGCACACGGCGGAAGTGACGAGGGGTATCATCGCGGACTACCTCGCCGGTCGCCCTGTGGAATCCATCTGCGCCCGGCTGAACGAGGCAGGCGAGCTGTCGCCCACGGACTACCGGCGGGCGCGGAAGGCAGCTGCAGAAGCCGCCAGAGGGGCTGACACCCCCTCTCCGGTGTCCTTACCCCAGGAACGGGAGAAAGCCCGTCAGCGGGGCTCTCAGGGGGCAGGAATGGGCACTCCTGAGCCAGCCTCCGCCAGCAGGGAGCCGACCCCCTGGCGGAATGGCAGCATCATGTCCATTCTACGGAATGAAGCCCTGATGGGCTACCAGGTGCACCAAGGGCGGGCTGTTCGGGACAGCGAGGGTGTACCTGTGCTCGCGGGCGACGCCCTCCTGACCCCTGGGGAGTTCGCCGCCGTCCAGGCGGAGATAGCCCGAAGAAGGGCGGAGGTACCCCCTCGCCGAGAAGCCGGGGCGGCGCCCCTGCTGGGCGTAGTCCACTGCGCTGACTGTGGGCGCCGTCTTCACCTGAACGTTCAGAAGGGTCAACTCTCCGGCGGCAGGGTGAAGGACTACCGCTACTACCGGTTCCCCTGTCGGCACTACGGGAAGGTCTCCGCTGACCTTCTGGAAGAGCTGACGTACACCGCCTTCCTCGGCGTCATCGGTGACCGGGAGGTTCACGAGAAGCGGTTCATCCCCTCGGAGGACCACACCGCCGAGCTAGCCCAGGCTGAGGCTGCGTATGAAGACTTGCTCTCCCGGTTGGAGCATGCACCGACAGAGGGCATCCGCCGGTCACTCTCCGCCCGTCTAAACTCCCTGGAAGGACGTATCTCCGCCCTGGCTGCCCTACCTCGGACACCCGCCCGGTCAGAATGGGTCGCCACGGGGAGGACTTACGCCGACGTCTGGCAGCAAAGAAGCCATGGTTCGCAGAACAGAGACCTTCTCCTGTCCACAGGGGTTACCGTTTCCGTTGCCAAGAAGGCTGGGGAGGACCCCTCGTTGGCGATGGGGTTTCCCGAGGACTTCCTAGCCCGTCTGGGGTTGACTCCGGACGACGGGGGTTACCATCCGGCTGTCGCTGCCCTCATCCCCGCTGACCAGTGGGACCGCGACCAGGAGTAGACCACGGAGGTCTACTGGGTCATCGATGGTCTACCCCCGAAGGGGCTTACGCTTCGCACGCCCCTACTGGTCTACGGGTTTACTGGTCGCCTGGTCGTAGCGGATAGCTGGCCCTTCGACACCAGCACCCAGCCTGTGGATAACTTTCTGCGTGTTCTACGGAGTGTAATCGACAGTCGTCTTCGTCCACACTCGGCGACACCTGGCAGGCTGCCAGTTCGACACCCAGGAAGGGCAAGAGAACCCTGGCTGACCTGGGAAGACAGGGGTTCAACGGGGAGAAAGCCCTTGTCCACCAAGGATTCCAACGTTGAATCCCTGGCTGACCTGGGAAGACAGCCCGTAGACCCAGTCTTCACTGGGGTTGAACAGGGGAAAACCCCTGGTAGACCCCAGTTTTCTACCTCTGGAAGCTCTGAAGCCAGAAGTTAACTACCCCTCCGGGCTTCGCCCTACGGGGTACCTGTTTTCCCTGGTAGCAGGGGTTAACTAAAAGTTAACTAGTCGCACGCGCGCGAAAGGACTCCGCCTCGGTGGGCTTCTGGTCGCCCCGGCAACGGTTGGCTCCGATGCCGCCCTCCCGCTGGGTGTATAACGTGATACACAGGAGGGCGTCTAGGAGCCGTTGAGACCCCCTCTCCGGTATCATTTGTCATCCCCAGGGAGAAAGTCCGTCAGAGAGGCTCTCAGGGGGCAGGAATGGGCATCCCCGTGAGACATCGCCCACCCAGATTGGCTCCGACAGCCGACAGAGCGGTCCAATACCTGTTACCGCGATTCACGGGTAGCCGCTCGCCTACGCGTGTGTATATAAGGTCAGCTTCCGCTCGGTGTCGACGTCGAAACCGGCAGAAGTTATACAGAGAGTGACCGTCTAGCCTGTGGATAACTCAGCCGTCAAGGTGCTTCCGAAGCGGATAACCACCGCCTGCGGAGGCGTCTCGCTGCGTCCAAGTCTACGCCCAGCGGGAGGGGCTGGCACGGTGCACAAGCGCAGCAAGCCGTTCACGGCGATGCTGATTGCCCGCTGTGTGGAGCCGGACCACGGGCACGGGAAACGTGCAGAAATGCACGTTTCCAAGGTCTCAGCAGCCGCCCTGAGACGAAGAAAGCCCCCAGCAACCTTCACAAGGCGGCTGGGGGCTTCTTCGTGTGCTACTCCTTCTGTGCGGGGTCGTCGGTGGTCGGCTGGCTGTTCTCCACCCGGTACGCCCCCAGGGCCGCCAGGAGCGGCGACAGGGCGCCCAGGATGGGGGCGACGACCTCCACGCTCAGGTGAACGCCGAAGAGGGCGAGCAGGGCGACTACAGCCGCCGGAGTGAGACCGCCGACGAACGCGGCGATGGCTTTCGCGAACTGACGGATTCGGGTCATGCGGTCACCCCACAAACGCCGTGAACGGGTGGTCAGCCTGGTATCGCAGGGTGACTCCAACGGTGCCTTCCGGCAGCTGAATCGGACCGGGGCGGTCGGCGTCAACCGTTCCGCCGTTCGGCCACGGGCTGGGTGCATAGTCGGCCCCAGTCGGCTTCGCCGGAGTCCGCTTGTGGCAGACCATCTCCTTGATGACGACCTTCCGCCCGTAGCCGGTGAAGACGTACAAGGACAGGGCGAGCCCCGTTTTCCCAGCGGTCGGGATGGTGATGAAATCGTCGGTAGCAGCAGGGGCGAGCACGGTGGTCTCCTCATCAAGGTCGTGGTTGGGAGTGGGGGAAAGGGCGGCCACGGTGGCCAGAGGACGCTTGACCTTGTTCAGGTCGCACTCAACGCCCGCGACGTACACCCGCCCGTTGTTCCACTGGTAGAAGTTGACGTGGCTGCGGACGTCGCTCTCGCGACCGGCCTGCCAGAACGCCACAGCGTGGCCCTGGGCAGCGTCCATCGCAGCCTTGAAGCCATACGCGCCAACGCGTTCGCGGCCCAGGACCGACGCCGCGCCGTCGAGGTAGGCCCGCCAGTTCGCGACCGACGGCGTCTCAGGGCGGTCCTCGCAGAAGAAGATGACGCCCTTGTACCCCAGGTAATCAGCGCCCGCCTTGGCTCGCTTGGCGTACTCCACACCACGGGCGAACCCGCCGTCTGGGTCGGTCGTGCTGACCTCGAAGACGAGTAGGACATCCAGTCCGGCTGCGATGTGTGAGCGGTGCTCTTCAAGGTTGGTGTGTTTGGTGCGAAGAAGGTTCGGAGCGTCGATGTAGCGAATGACGCCGCTGTACCCCGCGTTGCGAATGTCAGCGCCGGAAATCTTCTTCGCGCTGTAGTCGAGCCAGTTGCCCATTGGGCGGCTCCCTCGATGTCGTGGGCACACCAAGGAAGCCCTCCCCCCCAAAGCGGCTACGGGGGCAAGGGCTTCCGGTGTGCGGGGTGGGTTACGTCAGCACTCGCCGGTGAGTACCGACGCGGTGCAGGTGACAGTCGTCGTGGTCGTCACTGGGGGAGCGGTGACCACGTGGGTTTCCGTGACAGTCGGCCCAGGCACAGGAACCGATTCGGTCAGCGTCGGACCGGGGGCGACCGTCGTGCGGACCTCTGTATTCGTGCTCCCAGGGAGCTGAACCACCGTGGGCGACGGGATGACCACGGGCGCACCGGGCACCTGGATGGTCTCCCCAGGCAGCGGCAACGGCACGGTTTCCCCCGGCAGAGTCTGCCAGGCGGTAACCGTGGGTGCCATAGGCGGCGTGGATGTGACCGAGGAACAGTTCAACCCGGGGGCGGTTCCAGCGGTAGCCCCGCATGCGTTGCTTACCTGTTGCTGTAGGTCGTCCTTCTCCTGCTTCTCGGAGAACTGATAGACGATGCTGAACAGGGCAAGCAGGAGAGCCAGCGTCAGTAGCGCCCAGGTGACCGCCCTCCGGCGGGGGGTGCTAAAAGGCATCAGACACCCCCAGCCATCCGAAGCTTATGGGCGGCTTCCTCGGCTGCCCGGCGGGCTGCGCTCTCGGCGTCCAAGGCAGCTCGTAACAGGGCGATGTCCTCTCGACAGCCCTTGATATCCCGTCGTAGCTCGGCAAGCTCTTCGTCATGGGACGCATTGATTCTTGCCAGCTCATCTCGATGGGCGCTGTTGACCCTCGCCAACTCGGACGCGTGCCGTTGGTCGGCTTGGAACAGCTGGCGACCCATGTAGACCAAAATGGCAACGAAGATGCCGTACGGACCCAAGGAGGGCAGCGCCGTAAGAAAGCCATCCACGTCATCTCTTTTCGGGGTTCATTGGGGCCTCATCAGTTGTGGTACATGGAGAAAAAGCTGTAGCCCACGGCGGTCGTAGCTGGCGGGGTGATGTTGGCGTATACCTTGACTACGGCTCCCGCAGGGAAGAACCGGGTGAAGGAAACCGAAGCGGCGTTCACCTGACCAATGGCGCCAATCCACCAGGTGTTTGACGACGTGGGCGACGCTGACGCGAAGTAGAAGGTCGCGGAGATACCCCCGGAGCCTGACGTGGGGGCGGCGACCAAGCAGGTCGACACGGTGTACACCCCGGCGGTCGTCACGGTCCAGCCGTTGTTGCTCCAGGTAATCCCCGACGGAGTGTGCGCCGGATATCCCGTGCCGGTGGTGGTGTTGAAAACCAATTGGTCTGTCGTGGTCGAGAAGGTCTGCGTGGCGGAGTTGTACGCCGTCCCCCCGATGTAGCTCGCCCCGGTGGCGTAGCCCTCCAGGCTGGTTGCCCGGTTGTCCAAGGTGGTGAATCGGGAGTCATTCCCCTGGGCGGCTGTGCCCGCCGTCGTCCCGTAGGTGACCGCCAGTGTCCGGTTCGCGGAGAGGTCCCCGCCGCCCGTCAACCCGGTACCGGCGGTGACCGTGGTCGCCTTGTCTGCCTTAGCCGCCAATTGTGCGGTCGCCGTGTTGGCGGTGGTCACCCCCGTACCGAGTCGGGAGGAGAGGGCTGCGTTGCCTGCTGCCGTTGCCCCGGTGGCGTTAACGGTGGTTTCCACAGCGGTGACACGGCTGCCGAGGGCGGTGTTCCCCGTGCTGGCATCCGTGGTCCGGGACTCCACCACAGTCAACCGAGAGTCCTCGTCGTTCACCGCATTGACGAGGGGATTCCAATCGTCAGCGGCTTTAACGGTATACCCCGCTGCCCTGGTCGGGAGGTCGTAGCTCATTCTGTATTCCTTTCAGCTCAGGACGGCGGTGGTGTCTAGCTCACTGCTGCCTTCGACACCCAGCAGCCAGACGGCAGGGGTCGCGAGAAGGCGGATGTCCAGCGTCATGCTGAACCCATCCACCTGAATGCCGACAATCTGACCCCGGACTACACCGCTGTAGCTGTCTTCCGGGTACAGCTCCACCACGTCACCGTGAACCAACCTTTGGTCCAGGGGCAGCCTCAAGCCTTCAATTGTCGGCGTGGGGGAGGCGACGTCTTCCAACAGAAGAGGGATGATGGCAGCCATGGTTGCCGCCCCCTGTCGCCAGACGTGTTTGTCCAACTGAAGCGTCTTTACCCCGTAGGCTGCAATGCTGTCGGCGTTCTCCCCGATGTACGTGCTTTCCTTCTCGGTGCCGTAGGTCAACCCCTTGAGAGAAAACAGGATTCCGGGGACGCTGTTGTCACCGGCAGCCCCACCGGAAGAGGTGTCGACCAGTTGAGCACCGTAGTAGACCGCCGGAGGGGATGCCCGCCCGTCGTCCCTGGTTGACCAGTTGGTGGCGGCTCCCTGAACGACCACTTCCCGCTTGTCGTTGCTGTAGAAGAAGGTCGGAGTTAGCACTAGTTGGTCGTAGTTGTACCCGTCACGGTTGTAGTCCACCATGTCGGTGGTGACGTCGGTACTCCAGACGCCGGAGGCGTAGGACTCATTCTCTGTCCATGCCGCCGTTCGCCACGGGTAGTTCTCCTGGACGGTTACCGTGTCCCCGCGAGAGTCGACCTTCTGCCGGTTATACGTACTCCACCCGGCAACGTTCGTCCCACCCGAGGTGCCCCTGATAACCGGCTTACTCGGCTTGAAGGGACCCTGCTGGGTGACTTGCCCCTTCACCATGTACAAGTCGTAGGGGGAATTGGGCTTCCAGACCTCGTCCACTGTGCAGGTCACATCGTCGTATGGCGCTTCCACCCTGTTGGCGAACTGGTCATACGTCGGCTCAGTGGACATCCCTTCGATGTCCTCCACGGTTATCTCTCGCACCCCGGCAAGCGTCCGGGTGTTGTGCCAGTCGTAGGCAGCCTTGTACGCGAGCTGCCCGTACTCGTTCACCCGGAGGAATGCGAATTCGGCTTCCGCCAACTTCTGGAGAATCTCCCAGGCGTTGACGTAAGTCGTATCCGGGATGTAGCTCAACTCGGACAGGCAGCCGGTCCAGTCAGCCCACGGGAGGTTGTCGACCGTCCTCTTCGGGTAGTCCTGCCCAGGCTGCCAGTCGACAGTTCCACTGCCATCCCAGTAGACCTGTAGATGGCTCGAGGGGTCGTACTTGTAGACCTGGATGCGCTGCGGGAAACCGTCCGGAATGCCGCCCGGCGAGTAGACGTACCCCGTCGTCTGGGCACCCTCGCCGGAGGTGCGGGTTTGCAGCACGCCGTCCACCCGGCATTCAACGTCGATGGAGTTGTTCCGGAACTTGAAGATGAAGTTGTAGGCGTGCCAGCCTTGAGGCTGCGCTGCCCACCCCCAACGAGGAGCCTTCGCGTTGTCCACCACACGGGCGAACGGCTGACCGTTCTTACCCACCTGGATGTGGGCGCCGATAGAGGGCACCTGAGACGCCGTGAGGGAAAGCCCCACCCAGGTCCCGTGGTACCAAATGTCGGTACCGTTGGCTGCGGGGATGGTCTGAGCCGCCGTGCCGTCTGAGTACGCCCAAAGGGTGAACCCGACGTTCACCGGTCCATTGGTTGTCCCGTTGGCGGGGACGTACAACGGCTTGCTGGCACGATAGATGTTGTGGGCGTACTGCCTCGTTACCCCGCTGCCTGATGCCGCTGCCAGGGTGGGACCGAACTTCCCGGAGGTCATCAGCTGGGTGTCGCTGTAGGGCAACCCGTGGTACTCCCCGGAGACGGCGTAGACGTAGTCCGCCTGGTTACCGACGGAGGGCAACATGCTCCCGGCGAAGGAGCAGTAAAGGGCGGCGTCTGTCCGCGCGGGCGGTCCGACATCTGTCCCGCACTGCCGCATGACCTCCTCGAACACCCAGCCCGAGTTGATGGGTCGGCGGGGGTCCCAGTTCGTGCTCTGCACCCTGGAGTCGTGCGCCCAGTGGGGCAGGATGACCGTCTGGGTGTTCCAGTAGAGGGCGTCTCCACAGACAATCTTGACTGCCCCGGAAGCACGCTCGATGCTGACGCTTCGGAGAATTCCGGTGAACAACCGGGTTTCCACCTCCCCGGCGGACGTCTCCTCGATAACGTTCAGCTTGACTTTCCGCCCGGTTACGTTCTGCCCGTAGAACGGGGAAGCGGTGTAGTACCGGGAAATCCATTGGGAGACTGGGACGTCATCTCCGTCCCTCTTGCCCGACAGGGTAACCGTCAACTCGTTACTGCTGAACCCCGTGAACTTGTTGACACTCGCAGGCAGGTCGGTCTGTAGACGAGCCCGGTCAACGGAGAGGGACGAGACCAACTCGGACACGTCGCTGTATTCGTGGTCGAAACTACCGTTGTCGTCCCAGTCGATACGCAGATGCCAACGAGTGGTCCGCTCTGCCCCATCTTCGATAGCCTCCGCCAACGCGGCGTCTAGTGTGGCGTTACCGGTTGTTTGCACGGGGCGACTCCAGTCAGAGTTGGGTGAGAGAAAGAGAGACCGTCACATACGGCGCTCGCTCTACGGTCGTTTTCAAGTCGGTAAGGTCCACCTCAGGCGCCCCGTACCCTCCCTGCCACGAGGTAGCCTCCCCACCGGCTTCCAATTGACCCATGCCGATGTCGACAACGGCGGTAGCTGCCGAGACCGAGAACCGGGGGAAGACGCCCACCACGGACCCGTCAGAGGGCACCGTGTAGGTGAGACTCCTCCGCGTCCAGGAGGAGGACGAGAGCGCACCGGTAGACGTGGCTGCGAGGGGGGTTCCGCCCGCCCCGACAGGGACAACGGAGAAGGTGTGCGTCCCCGCCCCGGTCTGCCGGGTGTAGAAGGAGTACGTGACGGTCTCCCCTGGGTACACGGGGTCAACCCGGCTGGGGCGGGTGGTCCCGTCTCCCCGGAGTAAACCGTTGGGGTAGAGCATGTTTCCCCCGGCGGCAGGCGTCCAGCGGATGGCTGAGTCAGCCGTCCTGGAGAGCGTCCGCCCCTCGACGTCCGTATAGCTCACGGAGGGCAACCCTGGGGAGGGCAGCGGGAGGGCTACGCCGTTGTTGGCAGGTAGCCCCCAGGAGGCGATGCCCCCTGGGAACACACTGCTCTTGCTGGCGTAGGAGACCGACGCCCGCGCCCGGTTTTTCAACAGCGGGTCGATAATCCGTAGCGGCTCAGTCACCCCGCCGTCGTAGAAGGACGTCAGGGTGGCAACGTCTTCCGGGAGAACCCAGGACTGTTCGATGCTCCAAGCGCGACGGACGCCCTGCAACTGCTTGTGCAGACGCCCATTCACGCTTCGAGAGGATGTCGCCTGAGCCACCGGGGAGTTATCCATGCCCGTTTCGGGAACAGCCAGTGGGATGAGTTTCCCCAGCGGTCCCAGCAACACTAGGTCAAAAAACGGTGAAGTCACAGCGGGCTCCTATCTCTTCTCTTTCAGGGCTAGCTACCGCCCGACTGCGTTAACCTGCCCGCCGGTGGACACCAGGCGGACTAGCCCCTGAGGGTCGAGTTTCCAGCTCATCTGGGACAGGGCGGTGATTAGGGTTTCAGCAGAGACGCCGTTCCCCTCTCCTCCGCTGTCACCGCCAAGTTGGACCTTGTTTCGCCCAGCCAGCGGGGTAACCTGAGCCCCGCGGGGGAGGGTCAGCATTTCCGGTCCACGCTCACCCACCATGACGGTTCCGCCAGCGGAGAGCACGCCACCTTCGGCGAGATAGGGAATCTTCGGGATGTTCACGCCGGGGATAAGGTTCATCCCAGAGATAGCCCCGTTCAGAATCCGGATAGCAGCGTTCAGCGGACCCTTGAGCCCGTTGGTGATGCTGTTCCAGACGCCGGAGAAGAAACCCCCTACGGCTGACCAGACGCTCTTGATGTTCTCCCAGGCGGAGGAGAACCAACCCTTCACCGTGTTGAGGGCGTTGCTAACGCCGCTGGTGAAGCTGTTCCAGACACCCGCGAAGAACCCACCAACAGCCGACCAGACACCCTTGACGAATTCCCAGGCGCCGGAGAAGAACGACTTCACCCGGTCGATGGCGGCGCTGACACCAGCCACATAGGCATTCCAGAGAGAGGCGAACCAACCGGTAACCGCACTCCAGATACCCTTAATGAACTCCCAGGCGCCGGAGAACAGGTTGCCGACCCAGGAGGCGGCTGCACTCACTCCGGCAACAATGCCGTCCCAGATGCCCTGGAACCAGCCGACAACGCCGCTCCAGACGCCGACGATGAAGTTCCAGGCGTCTACCAGGCGTTGCCAAATCCACTGGGCGGCAGTGGTGACGGCGGCGACAACGGTGTTCCACAGGTTGGTGAAGAAGGCAGCAATGGGCTGCCAGTAGGTAATGATGGTCGCCACGATGGCGATAAGCGCGCCGATGGCGAGAATGACGAGAGTGATAGGGTTGGCAGCCATAGCAGCGTTGAACGCCCACATCGCGATGGTCGCCACTCCGATGGCAATCGCCAGCGGACCCAGCCAGGAGGTGTTCTGCTGAATGAAGGTGGCGATGTTCTGCAATACCGGCGCCAAGAACAGGATAACCGGGATGAGGACGGAGGCAATCTGCCCTGCGAGGTCGCCGATAGCCTGAGCCAACGGAGGGATAAGCGGTCCCACGGCATCCAGCGCTGCCTTCAGAATTGACCCGACAGCAGCGCCGACCTTCTCCAACCCCTGGAAGACTGCGATGAGAGCCGACTGTCCCTCGCCGGACGCGAGGAAGTCCCTCACGGTCTGAATCATCGGACCGATAATTCCGCCGACAGAGGCGCCCGAGGCAGCCAACGCCTTGAAGACGCTGCCCACGATATCCCCGAGCATCCCGATGTAGGAGAAGAACGTCTTGAAAGCATCAATGCCGGTGCGAATCCAGGCTTCCAGTTCGCCGCTGTTAGCCAGCGCTTGAATCCACTCGTTGAACCGCTGTCCGACGTTGCCCAGCCCGCTAGTCAGCTCCACGAGGATGGGGGCTGCCACGGCGCCGATACGGACGAAGGCGGCAATCACCGGCTGGAGGAAAGCCCCGATGTTCTGGACGACCCGAGAGGTGGCAGAGAGGATGGTGTTCAACTGCTCCGTTGCCGCCGGAGTCTTCATCCAGATGGTGACCTTGGTCAGCACGCCGCCCATAGCGGTGGCTATCTGCTGGAAACCACCCGTAAGAGGCGGAAGGGCAGACTTCAAGTTCTCCACAGCGGGCAGCAGGGAGTCCTTGAAGGAAGCGGACACCTTCGATTTCATGGCGTCCAAGGTGGGATTGAGCCCCTCAAACGCAGCCTTGGCGCCGTCAGCCCCCAACTTGATAGCTGCGAGGATGCCCACACCGCCGAGAAGGGCGGCGGGGAGGAGACCAGCGGCACCCGAGGCGGAAGCGAGAGCCGCGCCGATGCCGCCGACGACGGGGAGAAGGCTCGACGCTGCCGACAGCGAGAGAAGCATACTCGACGTGAAAGAGGCAATCTTGGGTCCGAGGTCGCCTAGTCCCTTCCGGAGACTCTTCGTATCCAGGTCGACCTTTTTACTGATGGTCTCCCGGGATTCCTTGGCGACCCAGGTCTTCAACTCGGCAGCGGCTTTGTCCTTGTTCAGTTGTACGGCGACCTGGATTTCAGCCTTTATCGACCGGAGCCCACTTTCCAGCTCCCGGCGGAAGCTGGAAAGGTCAGGGGTTATCTTGACACTCGCAGACGACACGATAGCCACTGGCTCAGCCCTCCCTTACGAGGTTGTCGGGGGAGGGCGTCCAGCCCGTTCTATTGCCCACGCTGTTTCTTGAACTCGGCAATCATTGCGCGAGCCATTCCACCCGCCGACTCCTTCTTGCCCTTCTCAGGCTTCTCGGAGTGGTCTAGCGGGTGCTGTAGTACTTCCAGATGCTCAGGGTTCCGCTTCTCGCTGTTGGCGGAGATGAGAACGTTTGTGAGCACGGTGAGCCGCTGGTCAAGCCGCCAGAGAAGGTCGTCCGTGGAACTCCAACCCAGGAACGACCGGGCTTCCTGCTCGTCTTTCGCCTGTTTGGAGATGGCGTACCCGCTTTCCGGGGGCAGCCAAAGGACGAGGTTCAACAGTTCGTCCCAGTCGGCGGAGTGGACCTCATCTCGGAGGCGCACACCGTAGAACCGACGGAAGTCAGCGACGAGAACGGCTTCGTGCCGGTCCAGTTCGCGGAGCAACAGACGCGCTTTTGGCGGCATCCTCTGCGTTGGCGGTCGAGTCCTTGAACAAGGTCATCAGAAGGGCGAGGGATTCCCCCGACAGCTCCTGGCGCGCCTTCTCACCATCGCTGGCAAGCAGACAGAGGATATCGAGGATGACACCTCGCGAGGCAGCAACGGACACGTTCTCGCTGTCCTCGTCCGGCAGGGTGGCAATGAGGGCGTCGAACTGCGCGGTCTCCTCGTCGGAGAGGGAGATAGCCGTGCGGATGACGATGCTGGTGCCGTCGTCGAATTCGACGGGGGTACCGGGGAACTCCTCGTTAGCACGGGTGCGAAGCTCGCTCAGGGAAGTCATGGTTGTCTAGGTCCTTTCAACTACAGTGGAAACCTGCGGGTAGCACCGGACCACTGTTTCCAGTGCCACCCGCAGGCAGCTTCAAGGGGGTGGGGCAGGGGACGTCAGCTCTCGTCGGGGATTTCCAGGAGAACCGGGGAAATCCACTTGTACCGAAGCGGGTTGCCGGTCGCCGCCGTCTGCGTGGGCGAATCGAGGAACGAAGCAGCCATCGGAATCTTGATGGCATCCTCAACGCTGTCCGTGTCGATGTTGTCCCGACCCGTCCAGGAGACACGCGGGGCGTACAGACCAACAGCGATGTTGCCGTCGCGCCAGACAATCAGCAAGGCGGTTTCCGTGCTGCCGTCGTCATTGGCGCCCACGGCAAACTCGCCGTCCGTGGTGCCGCCATCGGTACCGTGGTACAGGGCGAGGACATCGCGAGTGAACTGGGTGAAGTCCATCTCCACACCAGTCGTGACAGCCTCGGTAATCGTGCGGATAGCCCGCTTGGACATGCTGCCCTTGGTGGTCACGTCGCCACCGTCACGGGTGAAGGCGGGGTCACCATCGCCGGACTCGTCACCGACGTGACCAACGACGTTCCAATCGGCGCCAGGGGTTCCGAGGTCCGCAGGGGCGGGGGTGTCGATGTCGGCGGTGTAGACCATGGTGCCGCCCGCCGAAGGCAGAAAATAGCCAGCGTCAGTCAAAGGCATGACTGATGCTCCTTTCGTTACGAGATGGGCGCCTGGTCCCACTTCAAGGTGGATGAGGTCAGCACTGAGAGGGTGCTGAAAACACGGGCAACTCCCGGTGGGAGACCCTGGATTGCTTGCGGATACGGGGCGACGTCGACGGTGACGGCATG
>Ga0164243_10010808_pt1 | contig 13082 bp, 13 predicted proteins | sample OricompcompostOP_FD_108781 | JGI IMG/M metagenome (GOLD analysis project Ga0164243, IMG submission 108781) | Organic Plus compost microbial communities from Emeryville, California, USA - Original compost - Organic plus compost (OP) | ecosystem: Engineered > Solid waste > Mixed feedstock >... | reverse complement strand
CCCTGATGATCCTCATCGCGGCGCTTGTCGGGCCGAGCACGACCACGATCATCCTCGTGGTCGCCGCGTTCGCGTGGCCGGAGGTCACGCGTCTGGTGCGATCGCAGGCGCTCGCCGTCGTCAAGCTGCCGTACATCGACGCCGCCAGGCTGATGACGCGGAACTCAGCCTGGATCATCGCCCGTCACGTCGTGCCGGCGGTCACTCCGGTGATCGTCGTATCGGTCGTCGTCACCGCATCGCGTGCGGTCCTCTCGGCCGCGGGTCTCGCCTTCCTCGGCCTCGGCGATCCCACCACCTGGTCGTGGGGCCGCATCCTCTATGAGGCGCAGCAGTCCGGCGCGATGGTCAGCGCCTGGTGGCTCACGCTCTTCCCCTCTCTCGCGATCCTCGCTCTCGTCCTCTCGTCCACCCTGCTCTCGATCGCCTACAACGACGCACGCAACCCGAGGAACCATGACCGCTGACACCACCACAACGACCACCACCGGCGCGCGCTTCTCGCAGCGGCTGGAGCCAGAGGTGATCGACCGGCTGCAGGAGCGGGTGCGATCCCTCGTCGATGCCGAGGGACTCGACGCGATCCTCACCGACGACCCGGAGGACGTCGCCTACCTGACCGGGTTCTTCCACCATCCCGGCGAGCGGCCCGTGGCCGTGCTGCTCCCGAGGAGCGGTCCGGCGATTCTGCTGCTGCCGGAGCTCGAGCGGCAGCACGCCGAGGAGCAGCGAGCGCACGGAGACATCGTCGCCTATGCGGAGTACCCCGGGGTGGAGAACCCGTTCGCCACGCTCGCACGCCGGGCCGGGCGGATCGGCGGGCGCCTCGGAGTGACAACCCTCATCACGCAGCACCGGTTGTCCATGGCACAGCGCGCCCTCGAAGCGCGGGAGTGGGTCCCGACCGAGCTCGTGACCCGTGCACGTTACGTGAAGCTGCCCGAGGAGATCGCCCTTCACCGCGAGGCCGCTCGCATCACGGACGCGATGCTGGCCGCCGGCGTGCAGATGATCACGGATGCCATCGTGAACGGCCGAGAGCTGCCGAGCGAGCAGGAGCTGGCGGGCCATGTCATGTCGACCGGCACGTCGATGATGTACGACGAGCACGACGGAGTGGTCGTCGTCTCGCCGCTCGCCGGTGGTCTCGTGTACGCGGGGCCGAACTCCGCCATCCCGCACGGACTTCCATCCGCCTACCGCCTGCGTCCCGGCGACACCTTCATGCTCTCGCTCGGCTGCGCCGTCGGCGGCCGCTTCGTCGAGGGGGAGCGCACCTTCGTCCTCGGCGAGCCGGACGAGCAGCAGCGGCGCTACCACGACGCGGTGCGCCGCGCACAGGCGGAGGGAAGCCGTGCGATCGCACCGGGCGTCCCCTGCGCCGAGAGCAACCGACGATGCCTCGACGTGATCAGGGATGCCGGTCTGGGGCAGTACCTGCGTCACCGTCAGGGCCACGGCATCGGTCTCGGGATGCACGAGCCGCCGTGGCTGGAGGACGGCGACGACACCGAGCTTCAGCCGGGCATGATCGTCTCCAACGAGCCCGGCATCTACATCCCGGGCCACGCCGGCTACCGGATCAGCGACAGCATGCTCGTGACCCAGGCCGGCTCGGAACCGCTGACGTCGTTCCCGCGGTCTCTCGACGACTGCGTCATCCCGATCTGACGCACGACAGCGATCCACGCACGACCCGATCCACGCACAGACCGAAAGGATGCAACCCATGACCGAGACGAACGAGGTGTCGCCGGAGTTCGCGGCCGCGACGAGCACCGCGCAGCGCGTGCGGATCAACGGCAACGAGCTCGCGGTCGAGGTGCTGGGGCCGGAGGGAGCGCCCGTCATCCTCACTCACCACGGCGCGCCGGGCCTCGGCTCCCGCGCAGAGCCCCGCGCCAGCTTCGGGCGGCTCGCCGATCAGTACCGCGTCGTGGTCTTCGACGCACGGGGAAGCGGAGAGAGCGAGGGGGCCGGCGTCTTCAGCCACGAACAGTGGGCCGCCGACCTGGACGGACTGCGCGAGTGGATCGGCGCGGACACCGTCGCGATCGCCGGCGGGTCGTACGGCGGCTTCATGGCGATGGAGTACGCCATCCGTTACCCCGAGCGTGTGAAGGCGATGGTGCTCCGCGACACATCGCCCGACAACAGCAACGCCCATCTCGCGCGTCAGAACGCCCTGGCCTCCGACCGGGTCACGATCGACATGGAGAAGTTCGACCGGATCGACACGGGCCGGGTGCGCGACAACGAGGACCTGAAGGACTGCTGGCGCGAGATCCTCCCGCTGTACGACTACACCTACGACCCGGCCGCGGTGGAGAAGAAGGTGGAGGCGACGCCTTACCGGTACGAGGCCCACAACTACGCGTTCTCGGTGAACCTGCCGAACTACGACCTGAAGCCGCGGCTCCCCGAGATCTCGGTCCCGACCCTCATCACCGTCGGCAGGACGGACTGGATCACCCCGGTATCGTGTAGTGAGACCATCGCAGATCTCATTCCCGACTCGCGTCTCGTCGTCTTCGAGAAGTCGGGTCACTCTCCGCAGATCGAGGAGGCCGAGGCGTGGACGAAGGTGGTGAGAGAGTTCCTGAACGAGGTGTACCCGGTATCGACCTCGTCCAGAGCGTGAAGCCCAACGCCCTCGATCGGCTCGACGACCTCGACAAGCGGATCGTCGTCGCGCTGCAGCGCGACGGACGCGCGAGCTGGCGAGCGGTCGCCGAGGCCGTCGGGAGCTCGATCGCGACCGTCTCGCGCCGTGGGCAGCAGCTGATCGCCGACGGCATCGCGCGGGTCGGCGTGGTTCCCTCGCTCGCCGCCGGCGGTCCGTACGACTCGTTCTGGGTGCGCATCAACTGCGAACCCGGAACGCAGATGGATGTCGCGGCGCAACTGGTGACCAACCCGGACGTGCGGTTCTGCACCCTCGTCACCGGAGGGTACGACATCATCCTCGAGCTCGTGGTCCGCGGCGGCGCAGCGCACTACGCCCACCTCCTTCAGGAGCTCCAGTCCGTGCGCGGCGTCGAACGGTGGCGCAGCGATCTCATCATGCACGTCTACAAGGTGAGCCTCGACTGGGGCCGTCAGCTGTACCGGGAGCTGCTCGGCCCGCCGTCCGAGCGGCTGGACGCCGAGGCATCCGCCCAGGCATCCTGCGGGCCCGAGCACTTCGACGCGGTCGACCGGCAGATCCTCACCATCCTGAAGGAGGACGGACGCGAGACGTTCCAGCGGATCGCTGACAGGCTGCAGATCAACGAGTCGAGCGTCCGCCGGCGATTCGAGAGGATGCGCGCGGCGAACTGCATCGACATCCTCACCCTCGTCCCGTCGGCGGCGCTCGGCATGGGCGCGGAGACCCTCATGACCGTGAAGGTCACCCCGGCGCGTCTCGATGCGGTCGCGCACGAGCTGGCCCGGTATCCGTTCGTGCGGTACCTCGCCGCGATGCTCGACGACAACTCCCTGCTCTGCGAGGTCATCGGTCCGTCGGTGGACGAGGTGTACCAGTTCATCACCGGCTCTCTGTCCGTGCTCGACGGCGTGGAGGGATGGACGGCCTCGATGGAGCTGCTCTACATGAAGCGCGGATTCATCGAGACGCCCTGGTGGCGCGCGCAGCTCAAGGGGGCTGATCGGTAGGGGGATCGGGATCGCTCTGCTTGAATGGACCGCATGTCGGGATCCCACGCCTCCACGAAGCGCAGGCGGATTGGCCGTCGGGCGATCTGGTGGGGCGTGGCCGGACTGGCGGCCCTCGTGTTGGCCTGCGTCGCCTGGGTGGGGGTCAGAGGGTTTCTGGCGAAGGAGGCGCTGGAGCGGGCCGTTCCGGTGGCCTCCGACATCGCGGACGCGATCGCGTCCGGCGCCGTGGATCGTGCGACCACGGCGAGCTCTCGGCTCACGGACGACGTGGACACCGCCCACGCGCTCACGAGCGACCCCGTCTGGCGCGCCGCGGAGCTCGTCCCGGCGGCCGGCCCCAACCTCACCGCATTCCGCGAGGCGGCATCCATCGCTCACGACGTCGTTCACGATGCGGTCGAGCCGCTCGGCGCAATCGCGACGAGGCTCGACGTCTCGACGCTCCGGCCGGTGGACGGAGCCGTCGATCTCGAGCCGCTCTCGGGGATCCAGGAGCCGGTGAGGGCTGCGGCCGACGCCCTCGCGAGCGCTGCAGAACGTAGCGAGCGCATCGACACGGATGCCGTCATCGGGCCTGTGCGCTCCGGTGTCGAGCGCCTCAGGGGCGCGGTCGAGAAGGCGTCCATCCAGCTGTCGGCGGTCAGCCGAGTCGTCCAGCTCCTGCCGGCGATGCTCGGCCAGGACGGTCCTCGCCGCTACCTGCTGCTCGTGCAGAACCCCGCCGAGCTGAGGGCACTCGGCGGGATCAGCGGCGCCGTCGCGCTCGTCGAGGCCGATGGCGGTCGCCTCAGCCTGCTGCAGCAGGCGTCGTCCAGTGATTTCGGGCGCTTCGACCCTCCCGTGATGGAGCTGGCGCCCGAGACCACTGCACTGTACGGCGACATCCCCGCCCGCTACATCCAGAACGTCACCCAGACCCCCTCCTTCCCCCTGGCGGGGGAGCTCGCGGCACGCATGTGGGCACAGCGCTTCGGGGGCGAGGTCGACGGGGTCGTGTCGCTCGATCCGGTCGCCCTCGCCTCCCTGCTCGCCGCAACGGGCCCCGTCACGCTTCCGACCGGCGATCGGCTGACCGCGGACGATGCCGTGCAGCTGCTGCTCAGCGACGTATATGCGCGGTACCCGGATCCGGCCGCGCAGGATGCCTTCTTCGCCGCCGCCGCGGCAGCCGTCTTCGACCGCGTGTCGGCGGGCGAGCCCGATCCGCGTGCACTCATCGACGCACTCGGCCGCGCCGGAGAGCAGCGCCGCATCCAGGTGTGGAGCGCCGATCCGGCGGAGCAGGAGCTGGTGGCGGAGACCACGCTCGCCGGAGAGCTGCCGGTGAGCGACCCCGAGACGAAACGCTTCGGGGTATATCTCAACGACGCGACCGGAGCCAAGATGGACTACTACCTCGACGTCCAGCTGGCGGCTGGGACAGGCTCCTGCCGTGCGGACGGCGCACAGAGCTATGTGGTGTCCGTGACCCTCACGAACACCGCTCCGGCCGACGCATCCACGAGCCTGCCGGCATACGTGACGGGAGGGGGAGCCTTCGGGGTCGCGCCCGGCAGCGTGAAGACGCAGGTGAACGTCTACGGAGCCGAGGGCACGAGCCCGACGAGGGTGCACCGCGACGGCCAGGACGCCGGGTTCACTCCCGCGAGCGACGCCGGCCGATCGGTCGCCGAGGTGTGGACGGAACTCGCGCCCGGTCAGAGCACCACGCTCGAGTTCGCCTTTCTCGGATCTGACCCGTTCGACGGCGATATCGAGCTCGCGGGCACTCCCACTGTTCACGAGCTCGAAACACGAACCTTGACAGAAAACTGCCGATCGGGCCTATGGTAGGACGTGTCCCGCGTTCGTGGGGTAGCCAGAGCTAACTTAATTTCGGGGGTTAATCACTCATGGCACGAAAAGCACTAGCGACGCTTATGCTCGCACTGGTTGCGGTCTTCGCCGCTCCAGTCGCCGCCAACGCGTACGTTCCGGATCCGGACAACGTGAGCGTGACCGGCACCATCGCACCTGGGGGGACCGTCACGGTCACCATCCAGGACACGTTCGTTCCCGGCACTCCCGTCACCTTCCAGGTGACCGGGGCAGGAACACCGACCATCGCGATCTTCAAGGCCGCGACGGCATCGGTCACCAAGACGGCTGACGGATCCGGAGCCGCATCGGCGGCTGTGACGCTTCCCACCGACGCGACGGGCACGTACACCGTCGAGTTCACGGGAACCGGGCCCAACGGACCGATCGCGGGGTCGATTCCGCTCACCGTCACCACCGGCACCGGTTCCGGCAACGGCGGCGGTCTGCCAGACACGGGTGCGCAGGTTCCCATGCTCGCGCTCTGGATCGGCGGCGGCGCTCTGCTTCTGGGTGCCGCGCTCATCGCGACGATGACCATCGTCCGTCGTCAGCGGGAGTCGCAGGAGAACTGAGGCCTGAGATCCCTGACGACGGATCGAGCACGACGAAGAGGGCTTGGAGCATCGCTCCAGGCCCTCTTCGCTGCCGACGGGATCCCCTGATCCGTCGGCTGTCCGTTCGCGCGGAACAGGTAATCTGACCTGTGGCGCGCCCGCCGGCCCACGCGGATGGCCGCCGATGCGCGCTCGGCGACAAGGAGAAACATGAGGATATCGGTCATCGGCTGCGGCTACCTCGGCGCGGTCCATGCGGCGTCGATGGCGAAGCTCGGCCATGAGGTGGTCGGCGTCGACGTCGACCAGGCCAAGGTCGACTCGCTGTCCGCGGGGACGGCGCCGTTCTTCGAGCCCGGTCTGCCGGAGCTCCTGCGCGACGCCGTTGAGACCGGGAGACTGCGCTTCAGCACGGACGTGGCGGATGCCGCGGGCGCCACCGTGCACTTCATCGCCGTCGGCACTCCTCAGCTCCAGGGGCAGCACGGAGCCGACCTGCGTTACGTCGACGCCGCCGTCACCTCTCTGCTGCCGCACCTGGCCGAGGGCGACCTCGTCGTAGGCAAGTCCACCGTGCCCGTCGGCACAGCTGCACGCCTTGCAGAGCTCGTGAACGACGTCGGCGCAGAGCTCGCCTGGAACCCGGAGTTCCTGCGTGAGGGCTACGCGGTCCAAGACACCATCGCTCCCGACCGCCTCGTCTACGGAGTGGCCGACGGCGGTCGCGCGGTCGACATCCTGAACGAGGTCTACGCCGAGGCGGTCAGCGCGGGCACGCCCCTCGTCGTGACGGACTATGCGACCGCCGAGCTGGTGAAGGTCGCGGCGAACGCGTTCCTCGCAACCAAGATCTCCTTCATCAACGCCATGGCGGAGATCGCGGAGGTCACCGGCGCAGACGTGACCCAGCTCGCGGATGCCATCGGGTACGACGCCCGCATCGGCAGGCGCTTCCTGAACGCCGGCGTCGGGTTCGGGGGCGGATGCCTGCCGAAGGACATCCGGGCGTTCACCGCGCGCGCCGAAGAGCTGGGGAGGGGCGAATCGCTCGCCTTCCTCAAAGAGGTCGACGCGATCAACCTCCGCCGGCGGGACCGGGTCGTCGAGCTCGTCACCGAGGCGCTCGGCGGAGCGGTGTATCAGAAGAAGGTGGCCGTCCTCGGTCTGGCGTTCAAACCGAACAGCGACGACATCCGCGACTCTCCCGCGCTCGACGTCGCCGTGCGACTCCACGGGCTCGGCGCCGAGGTGGTGGCGAGCGACCCGGAGGCGATCCCGAACTCCCGTCGCAGACATCCCCAGCTCAGGTTCGCCGACCTCGGAACCGCGCTGGCCGGGGCAGACGCGGTTGTCGTCGTCACCGAGTGGGCGGAGTACCGCGAGCTCGATCCCGCGGCGGTCGCGGAGGTCGTCTCGCAGCGGATCGTCGTCGATGGACGGAACTGCCTGGACGCGTCGGCGTGGCGTGCCGCGGGGTGGTCCTACTACGGCATGGGGCGCCGTTAACGACCGTCTCGCAGGTCTGCGACACGGTCTCGCGCGCGGTCCGCGTCGCGCTCGGCGCGCTCGAGATCTCGGAGCGCCTGGGTGCGACGGCGCTCCGTCGCACGCGTCTCTCGACCGAGGTCGACGAGATCGTCCTCGATCTCCTCGATCCGCGCCCTGAGCTCGTCGAGCTCGTCGGACCGCCGTTCTCGTTCGTGAGTGAGCTCGGCGATCCGTGCCTCGAGCTCGTCGACCGCGGCCCGCGCTTCGTCGACCGCTGCCTCCGCTTCCTCCGCCTCTCGCTCGGCCTTGGCGACACGCGCGAGAGACAGGTCAGCGGGAGCGTTCTTGTCCGTCCTCTCCTTCTTGTCCGTGCTCGGCGCCGCTCGCCCCCCTCTCGAGCGTCGGGCCGGCGGGGCAGGACGGTTCGCGGCGTCGGCGAGGTCATCCGGCGGCGCCCCGATCGCGTCAGTGACATCCACCGGTTCGAGGCCGGTCGCGATGAGCGCTCGCGTCAGCCGGCCCGTGGCGACTGCGGTGGCCGCGATCTTGTCGACGACCGCCGCCTGCAGCGTCTGCTCGACATCGCGGACCGCACCGGCGGCGATGGGGGCGCCGAGCTCCGAGGCGAGCGACGCCGCGTCCCTCGCGAGTGCGGAGACCACCTCGTGCCGCTCCTGGCCGAGTCGTCGCATCTCGTCGCGGTCGAGCGCGGCCTGCGCTGCACGCAGCTCCTCACCGAGTGCGAAGAGGTCGTCCATCGCCTCGGAGCGGTGGCGGACCAGCATGTTCACCGCCCATGCCGCCGCAGACGGCTTCGAGAGTCTCCTGACGGCATCCGCCGTGCTCGTGTCGCCGTCCTCCTTCGCCGCCGATGCCCGCCTGTTCCGCTCGGCGGTGAAGGATGCGGGGGCGAGCCCGTACAGCTCGTCGGCGACGGCGCGCAGCTCGCTGGATGCCATGAGTCGATCTCAGCACAGCCCGCCGTCAGCCGCCAGTGAGGAGCGCTGGTGGCCGGCGGACGAAGCACAAACGGGCGCCCACCGGGAGACGGGCTCTGCCGAAGCTCGGTGGGCTCGACGGCACGGGCCTACCGTGAGGGGCGGGCGCGCTACCAGGAGTGGTGCGAGACGATCCTCTGACGCGACTCCGCCCGCTCGTCTCGCGCGTCTCTGGCGTCGAGGACGCTGCCTGGGTAGGTTGTGGAGAGAAGCTCCGTTTCGACGAGGATGCGAGGGGACCATGACAGGCAGTGTGTTGGTCGATGTCAACGATTCGCCGGCCAGCGGGAGGGCCGTGGAATGGGCTGCAGCCAGGGCGGCGGATCTCGGAGCGCCGTTGCGGCTCGTGCACGTCATGCACGAGAGCGTGCGGCAGAGCGGTGACACCAGGGTCGCGGACGCGGCTGAGTCGAGCGCGGACGCCCTGCTCGAACGGGCGGCGGCGACCGTCGCGCAGATCGCGCCCTCTGCCGAGGTGACCTCGGTCATCGAATACGGCGACCCGCTCAAGGTCTTCGTACGGCTCTCCGAAGACGCCGAGCTCATCGTCGTCGGCAGCGACACCTCGACCGACGAGCGGCCCAGTCGCCGGGGGACCAGGGGCTTCCGCATCGCGGCGGCGAGCAAGACGGCGGTCGCGGTCATCCCCGACCTCGACCTGACGGGCAGACGCGGAGTCGTCGTCGGCGCCGACGGCTCAGAACCCTCGCAGAACGCGCTCGCCTTCGCGATCGCCGAGGCCGACAGACTGGGCGAACCGCTGATCGCCGTGAACGCCTGGACCAACCCCGTGGTGTACGGCTACGACGTCACCTTCCCCGTCGAATACCTCGACGACCTCGACGAAGCGGGGCAACGGACCCTCGATCACGCCCTCGAGGGCATCACCTCCGCATACCCGAACGTCGATGTGCAGCGCGTCGTCGTGGAGGGCGATCCGGTGATCGCCCTCGCGGATGCCGCCGGAACGGCGTCCCTGCTCGTGATCGGCAGCCATGGACGCGGCGCGGTCGCGCGGCTGCTGCTCGGGTCGGTGAGTCACGGCCTGCTCGCCCACCTCGTCGCGCCGACCGTCGTCGTGCGCTGACCGGCGACGTCCCAGCGGAACCCGTCCCGCTGCACGGTTCCTGCAGATCCTCGGACACCGAGGCATCCGTCGCAACCGGTACCCTGTCTGGGGAGCACGGAGGGTAGGAGTGAGCGATTGCGGAACCGCGCGTCACGACGCCGAGTCGTGACCGCGCCAGAGACGCCCCGGCCCCCATCCGGCCCGGCCGCCGTCGGGCGTGCCCTGCTCGGGTTCCTGCTCATCCTCGGCTGTCTCGCGGTCGGTGACGGGGTGACTCTCGCGCTGCGGATCCCCGTCCCCGGTTCCGTGATCGGCATGCTCCTGCTCCTGGTCGTGTTGTCGACTGCCAGGAGCGAGCGGCTCAACGAACTCGTCAGGCCATCCGCCACGCTTCTCGTCGCGGTCATCCCGCTGCTCCTTGTGCCGGTGGCCGTCGGTCTCGTCGACCATCTCGCCGAACTCGGCCAGGACATCGTGCCGATCCTCGTCGCAATCGCCGGCGGCTGGCTCGTCACGGTCGTCGTGACCGCCCTCCTCGCCGCCCTCGGCTTCCCCAGCTCCGATCGTCGTCGGCGGAAGGTGCGGCGATGAGTGAGCTGTGGCCGGAGTTCTTCTCGTCGCAGCCGTTCGGCCTCGCCCTGACAGTCGGGGCGTATGCACTCGTGGTCTCGGTCGCGAGGCGGCTCGGCGGCCCGGCGTGGCTCAACCCGGTGCTGTGGTCGGTCGGGCTCATCGTGGCGATTCTGCTGCTCGCACGAATCGACTACGCCGACTACATGCGCGGCGGCGGCATCGTCACCGCGTTCCTCGGCCCGGCCGTCGTCGCGCTCGCCGTGCCCCTGCACCAGAATCGCGCCCAGATCCGGAGGGCACTGCCCGGAGCGCTGGCGGCCGTCGGGATCGGGTCCCTCGCGGGCATCATCGCCACCGTGGTCCTGGCGCGCCTGTTCGGGGCATCACCGGCGACGATCCTCGCGGTCGCGCCCAAGCACGCGACATCCCCCGTCGCGCTCGCCGTGAGCGAGCTCGCGGGAGGCCCGGGCGAACTCGCCGCCGTCATCGCGATCCTCACCGGTATCCTCGGTGCGGCCGTCGGACCCTGGCTGCTGCGCGTGATGCGGATCGACGACGAGCGCCACCGCGGCCTCGCGATCGGGGTCTCGTCGCACGCGATCGGCACCGCGCGGGCCCTCGAGGAAGGACCTGTCGCCGGGTCCTTCTCCGTCGTCGGCATGGTGCTCGCGGTGGTCGCGGTGACGCTCCTCGTGCCGATGGTGCTCGGTGCAGTGCCCGCCGTCACCACCTGGCTCGGACTGTAGCCGGTTCAGGGTTTACCCCGATGCCTCAGGTGAGCGTCTGTGGAAGTGTGGAACCATGAACCTCGTAAGGCCCCGCCGGGATCGAGTGATCGCCGGCGTCTGCGCCGCCATCGCCAATCGATTCGGGTGGAAGCCCACGACCGTGCGTGTCTGGGCCGTGATCAGCTTCCTCCTGCCCGGCTCACAGCTGATCGTCTACGCCGTGCTCTGGATCCTGATCCCCAGCGAGGTCTAGGCGTAGCACACCTCGATCGTCGCGACGACGCACGCCGCATCGACGTGTCAGCGGCGCCTCTTCGACACCATCACGAGTCCCACGATCACGGCGAAGACGCCTGACGCCACCGCCACGACCTTGCCCGGGTTCTTGCGGTACTCCGAACGGATCCGCTCCACCGTCGTCTCGGCGGCCTTTCCGGCGGCATCCGCCATGTCTCTGGCGCTGCTCTGGACGTCTTTGACAGCGTCTTTCACGCCGTCGAGCGTGTCCTTCGGGTCCTTCGTGACGTTCTCGGCAGCCTTCGACAGCTGCTCGACGGTCTCAGCGCTGGTCTCGTCCATCGCGCCCGCGCTCTCGGCGGCTTTCTCCGCCGAGCCCACCGCCTTCTCGCGCGCCTCGCGCGCCGTGTACTGGGCGGCCGGCGTCGCTCCGGCGGTGTCTTCTGGCTTCGTGTCGCTCATGGTGGATCCTCCCCGTTGATGTGACGCGTCTACGTCCTATCGCATCCGCTTGGCGGCGGCCTTCTGCGCCTTGGCGACCTGCTTGCGCGCCTGCTTGCGTGCCTTCTTGACCTGCGGGTTGTTCCAATACGACGACACGGACGCGACTATCACGTCGTAGCGCTCGCGTCCGGCGCGCGCCCCGAGCAGGTATGCGGCGACGACGATGACGGCGACGACCAGGTATCTCATGCGCATGGAGTCCTCCTCGATGGTTCCGCCTTCATTAAATGCGGATCGGCACGGAATGGAACCCCGCCACGGATGCATTCGGAGCCCGCGCACAGCATCGCCGCTCGCTCTGCGCTCTCGGCTGTCCGGTGGAGGGGAGGCGAGGGTGATGAGAGGGGTGATGAATAGCGTGATGATTCTTCCGTCGTCCGCGATACCGCGTCCATCGGAGACGCCAATCTGGGACACGACCCGGAGCAGGGACTCGGGGGTTCTGCGACGAGCGCCGTCGCGAACGGGGTCCCTCCTCGCATCTCTCACACAAGGGGAACAAATTCGTGGCTCGCTTGCGCATGGAATCACCTACACAAGGCACAACCCGGACATCCCGCCGGTCCTTCAAAGCACTGGCGATGACGGTCATCACGGCGATTCTCACGCTGGGATGGGTCGGCCTCTCGGCGACGCCGGCGGCCGCGGCGCCCTTCAACCCGCAGCAGCCCATGGTCTGGCTGTCCCAGGGCAACCCGACTCAGTTGCAGCAGTCGACTCAGGCCAACGGGCAGATCTCGTTCAGCAACGTCGGCGCGCCGTGGACGGGCGTCTACAACGCGATCGGATATCGCCTGTCGGACAACTTCATCTACGGCCTCGACAACACGTCGAACTCGATCGTCCGGATTCACAGCGACGGCCACGTCGAGAGCCTTCCCACGCAGCCGGGACTTCCCGGCCTGGTCGTGGGGACGTTCGGAGAGGGCGCTCTGGCCAACACGCTCGTGGCGAGCAACCCCGATCTTGAGATGCTGTATTTCATCAATGTGGACACCGGTGCCTGGTACTCCGCCCCCCTCACGGACGTGGCGGGGACCGCGAGCGATTTCACGGCGGCGTACGGGTTCCTCTGGGGCGCAAACAAGAACGGGTTGCTCATCCGGATCGACCCCAACACCGGCATCAAGACGGTGTTCAACGCCCCGATGCTAGCTGACGATGCCGCCGGCCCGTATGGTGCAGCGTGGACCTACGGAAACGGAAACCTGGCCTTCGGCGCCAACGGCACGGGTATCATCACGCAGCTCAGCGTGACGAACCCGGCATCCTCGAACCCGACGATCCAGCGTGTCTCGGCCATCCAAGGCCCGCAGAACGGCAACAACGACGCCACCTCTGGCCCGGGCCAACCGACCGATCTCGAGGTGACGAAGACCGGTCCGGCGACCATCGAGCCCGGCGGCACCAT